>Ga0209075_1000479_pt1 | contig 38849 bp, 29 predicted proteins | sample Stecom2011_FD_187523 | JGI IMG/M metagenome (GOLD analysis project Ga0209075, IMG submission 187523) | Agricultural soil microbial communities from Utah to study Nitrogen management - Steer compost 2011 (SPAdes) (version 2) | ecosystem: Environmental > Terrestrial > Soil > Agricultural land...
AGCTTTTCGACTTCTTTGTTAAGACGAGCTACTTCTTTGTCTTTATCAATTAAGCCAGCCATTGGCACAAGCACTTCCATCTGGCCAACTAAATGCGTTGTTGCCATAGGAACTTCATCACCTTCATTTAACCAGGTAATGTTACTGAGTTTGGCCAGCTTCATTAAAAAGGCTTGGTTATCGTCGGCACGTTGGAAGTCTTTATCGTCACCGTTATGCAGTAGCAGTTCAAGCTCTTTCGAAGGCCCAATATTCATCTCGGCACGAATATTACGAACTGCGGTAATAACGCCTTTTAGCCATTCAATATCCGCTTCAGCGTCCGCGTCTACAAGAGCGTCCTGCGCTTGAGGGTAGTCAGCAAGCATAATCGAATCGCCCGACTTACCTGCTAGTTCTTTAACCTGTTGCCAGATTGATTCCGTAATGAATGGAATAATAGGGTGGGCTAGACGCAAGATAGCTTCAAGAACACGTACCAGAGTGCCTAAAGTACCGCGTTTAACTTCTTCAGGAGAGTTTGTATCCCACAGTACCGGTTTGGACAGTTCTAAATACCAGTCACAGTATTCGTTCCAAATGAAGTCATACAGAGTATGAGCAGCCATATCGAAACGGTATTGTTCAAAGTGACGGCGTACTTCTTTTTCGGTGTGTTGTAAGCGCGAAATAATCCAACGGTCTGCCAATGAAAGTACAGCAGCTTCACCGTTAGCACCGCAAGCAGCTTTCATTGCATCTGTAATTTCAATAACAGAATTTTCAGCCGCGGCTTTTTCAACCGCTTCTTCACCGGCCACAGAAAGCATGACGTAGCGTGACGCATTCCATAGTTTGTTACAGAAGTTACGGTAGCCTTCTAAACGCTTCATATCCCAGTTGATATCACGGCCTGTTGAGGCCATAGCGGCCAGTGTAAAGCGTAGGGCGTCTGTACCATGAGGGTTGATACCTTCAGGGAATTCTTTTTGCGTACGCTTGCCAATTCTTTCAGCAAGCTGAGGTTGCATCATGTTTCCTGTACGTTTTTCTAGCAGGTCTTCAAGTGAGATGCCGTCGATCATATCTAAAGGGTCTAATACGTTACCTTTAGATTTAGACATTTTTTGACCGACTTCGTCACGAATTAAGCCAGTAACGTAGACAGTTTTAAATGGAATTTGTGGTTTACCGTTTTCATCTTTAATTAGGTGCATGGTCATCATGATCATGCGCGCTACCCAGAAGAAAATAATATCGAAGCCGGTCACTAATACATCGGTTGGATGGAAATCGGCCAAGCGTTTAGCTACTTCAGTGTTATCTACATCAGGCCAGCCTAAAGTACCGAATGTCCAAAGGGCAGAGGAGAACCATGTATCTAGTACGTCTTCGTCTTGGCGTAGTTTAACTTCTGCACCTAGATTATTTTGCTGACGAACTTCATCTTCGTTGCGTGCAACATAGACGTTTCCTTGGTCATCGTACCAAGCAGGGATACGGTGCCCCCACCATAGCTGACGAGAAATACACCAGTCTTGGATATCGCGCATCCAAGCGTAGTACATGTTTTCATAAGACTTAGGTACGAATTGAATGTCACCGTTTTCAACTGCTTCAATGGCTGGCTTAGCTAAAGTTTTAGCATCAACGTACCATTGGTCTGTGAGCATAGGTTCAATAGCAACGCCACCACGGTCACCGTATGGAATGGTTAAGTCGTGATCTTTAATATCGTCCATTAAGCCGGCTTCTTCGAAGTCTGAGATAATGGCCTTACGCGCAGCAAAGCGTTCCATGCCACGGTATTTTTCAGGAATACTGGCTTCTAATTCAGTGTTTTCACTGCCATCGGTGTTCAGCACTTCAGGGACGTCACGAACATCGGCATTTAAAGTGAAGATGTTGATCATCGGCAGGCCACAACGTTTACCAACTTCATAGTCGTTAAAGTCATGGGCAGGGGTAACTTTTACCGCACCTGTGCCTTTTTCCATATCGGCGTGTTCGTCTGCCACAATAGGAATACGACGGTTCACAATGGGCAGAATGACGTCTTTACCTATTAGATCTTTATAACGAGGGTCTTCTGGGTTTACAGCAACGCCAGTGTCACCCAACATGGTTTCAGGACGAGTGGTTGCCACTACAATGTAGTCTTTACCTTCACCGGTGGTTAAACCATCGGCTAATGGGTAACGTAAGTGCCACATTGAGCCTTTGCTTTCTTTGTTTTCAACTTCAAGATCAGAAATTGCTGTATGCAGTTTAGGATCCCAGTTAACGAGGCGTTTACCGCGATAAATAAGCCCGTCTTTATGTAAGCGCACAAAGGCTTCTTGCACGGCTTTATAAAAGCCTTCATCCATGGTGAAACGCTCTGTTTCCCAATCAACAGAGTTACCTAAACGGCGCATTTGACGAGTGATAGTGCCGCCTGATTCTTCTTTCCATTCCCAAACTTTATCTAAAAAGCTTTCACGACCTAGTGCATGGCGGTCGGGCTGGTTTTCGGCCGCAAGTTTACGCTCTACCACCATTTGAGTGGCAATACCCGCGTGGTCGGTACCGACTTGCCATAAGGTTTTTTTACCTAGCATGCGGTTGTAACGAATGAGGGCATCTTGAATGGTATGCTGAAAAGCATGCCCCATGTGCAAAGAACCAGTGACGTTGGGTGGTGGAATCATGATGGAGTAGCCGTCGCCGGTTAAGCCGTCTTGATAAGGGCGGAAGTAGCCCTGGCTTTCCCACTCTTGGTAAAGGGATTGTTCTATTGCGCTTGGGTTATAGGTTTTTTCCATGAATTTCTCGTTACAAACTCAAAGTAAGTGGCTTCTGAAAAGGGATGTATGCGTAAAATTTAAGACAGCCCGCATATAAAAAAATGAGACTGATTATAGCGAAAAAATGACTGGCGGTCAGCGGTTCAAGAGAATCTTTAAACGATCGCGTAAGCGTCCAGCAATTTGTGGCAACATTTCATCGACTAATTCATTGATAAGCGTATCTTTTTGCTCTTCTGTCAGACCAGTACCTGCTCCTCTAAGGGCGGTTCTAGCTTGTTCTTGCTTGCGGTCCATGATGCGTTGCATAGTGCGATGTGCTTCTTCTGCACTGCTTTGCGCTGCCTGACGCTCCATGCTTAGCTTGTCGATCATCGCCTTAGGTAAAAAAGGGTTTTCGCGTACAGGTGCGGCAACAGCGGATACTTGAAATGGTTCATCCAAAATAGGGATGTCATCATCATCGTCTAAAACAGTTTGTAAGGCTAAAAGCTCATCGAGTAAAGCGCTTGCAGGGTCGGTTGTGTTGCTCATTAGCGAACTCTCATGTCATGAGTATTAATTCGATAGCCTCGATCACTTAAAAAGCGAAAGTGTTTGCGTGTATGCTGTAACACCTGATCGTGCTGTACCACAATGCCTATATAGCGTTGAAAGCGACTATAAAAAGTCGGAATTTCTTTGCTAAGGTTAATAATAATATCATGATGGTGGCCAGGGTCATCTTGCCAACCAATGCTGATAGGACAGTCGTTCTGTGCTTCGTTCGAACCCAGAAGGTTGTGTGGAATAAAAGCCTCTGGACGGAAAGTCCAGATTAAATCATCGAGCGCCTGTGCTTGTTGTTCATTGTCGGTATACAGCAGAACATTGTTGTTGTTTGCCATTGCTTTTTCGAGCAAACGACAAGCAAATTGCATCTGGTCCTGAGTGTCTTGACCTGCGAGTACGTAAAAATCGGCCAGTGTCATTCTATGCTCCGTTCTTGCAATGATTCACCTAGGGTGAATTGGTGCAAGTTAATATCAACTGTTATTTCTAATTCGTTTAGTGCTTTGATCTTAGCTAACGCCGAAGGTTGTATGCGCCACCAATGGGGTGTCATTTGCAGAAGATCAATTATTTGTTCTGAGCTATTGAGTTTGGTTTTATATTTTAAACGTTGCTCAGCACTTAAATGGTAACCATGTGCTTGCATTGTAACATTAGGATCAAGCACTTTAGATTTAACATTTTCATAAATAATTTCACGCAACTCAATTAAGTGATCAGCACCGGTGTTAATAAGTACGACAGGTGCATTAGGCTTTAACACTTTACTAAAACCTTGAGGCATTAAAATAGTAAAAAGCGAGATAATAATGTCCAACTGCTGTGGTAAGAAGGGCAGTTGTCCACCACTCGCCACGAGCCAGTGGATACTTTTACTGCGTTTAGCGGCACGCCGCAAAGCATCTTTAGAAATATCGACACCATAAATGTGATGCTCGACTAAATGGTCTGTTAACGATTGGTGTAAACGTTCGGTGTAATAGCCTTCACCACAACCGATATCTGCAAGCTGTAATGGTTGCTCTGAGTTTAAAGCAATTTCAGACACCCATTGATTTAATAGATCTGAAATGGGTTGGTAAAGCTTGCTTTCTAAAATACGTTGGCGGGCGTCGACCATTTCAATGGTATCGCCTGGCGCTTTTGATTTTTTATGCTGCGCCATTAATAAATTTAAATAGCCTTGGCGTGCTTGATCAAAGCTGTGTCCATCAGGGCAAAGCCAACGTTTATTGTCATTAGAAAGAGATTGTCCGCAAACGGGGCAGGCAATAATGTGCGGAATTTGGATCATAATTACTTAGGTATGATGAAAGCCATCAATAATAACAGATAGAAGTAATATTGTGGTTAATAATCGTTGCAGCATTAGGATCTGCTCGTTACCATTAACCCTACTAGGCTGCCCGCTTGGGTAAGATAATTGCAATGTAATATTAAGGTATTGTTAATGAGCCAAAAAATGACTCTTGAAGAACTTAACCAAGTTATGGCTGAAGCCGATTTGATTAAAACGGAAGAAGAAGTTGAAGCTGCATACGATAAACTTGCTGCAGAAATTACCGCAGAGCTAAAAGACTCAATGCCTGTTGTTTATGGCATTATGAATGGCGGCTTAGTAATGGCGGGCCGTTTATTAACCAAGTTACATTTCCCCCTAGAGCAAGGTTATATGCACGCCACTCGTTACCGTGGTGAAACCAAAGGCAGTGCAGACCTACAATGGCAAGCGCTTCCGTCTGTGCCTATGATGGGACGTACTGTATTAATTCTTGATGATATTTTTGATGAAGGCCACACCTTGGCTGAAGTTGTCAAAGCTTGTAAGGCGCAAGGAGCTGAAAAAATCTACACTGGTGTGTTGGTCAATAAGTTGCACGACCGTAAAACCACTGAGTTAGAAATTGACTTTATTGGAATGGATATTGAAGACCGCTATATTTTCGGTTGTGGTATGGATTACCGTGGATTTTGGCGTAATACCCCAGCTATTTATGCTGTCAAAGGCCTGTAATTAAGTAAACCGTTACAAAAGCCCTAAAAAGAACTGACCCCGAAAAGTTAGACAAACTTTTCGGGGTCTTTTTTATGGGTTAAGTATTCTTAACCCTTATTTGTTACCGTCGCTATGCGCTTCAAAAGGCATAGGCTTTAATACAAACAGTAAGTCACCTTGGTTTACTTGCTGACCATCACTGTTCATGATTCGTGTCACCTTAAACTTCTGGTTAGCTGGGTAAAGCTCTGCTTCACCGCGGTTAAACTGCTTTAAGCTTAGTGGGGTGAACATCTTCATCGCCTCCATTAAACAGAGCGTTTGATCGACAGTAATGATGTCGCCTTCTTTAACAAAGGGTGGCTCTGTCGGCGCAGATGAACCATAGAAAATGCTAGTTGATGGTGAGAGAACTTTTAGTTCATCTGAACCATCAATGCGTAGAGCATCAGCGTTCACAGCGTTAGCGTGTAAGTCAGCTGCATCTTCAACTTCAAGGATAAACTCATCAGCATCGATCTTCTCTAAGAAGTGCGGCAGGTAAGTTGTATCGTAGTCACCTTTTTGGAAGGTTTCGTCATCGAGTACGCGTTTTAATAGTGAGATGTTTGTGCAAACACCTGTAATACGAACCTTTTCAAGATAAGCGCGTAGTTTCTTGATTGTGTCGTCACGGTCTTTGCCGTAGCAAATAATCTGTACTATTAAGCTGTCATAGAATGGAGATACTTCTTTGCCAGCAGCAGCCATCGAAATGATTTCAACATGGTCTTCTTCAGGTAATACGCATTCACGAATTAATCCAGGGGTTGGAGTAAATTCGATGTTATCACCCTTAAGAACGGCTTTTTCTGCGTTTACACGAACTTCAATAGCATAACCTTGAGGTTTGGCTTCAACATCTGCAATGCTCTTGCCTTCGGCAATACGGAATTGGTTAGACACAATATCTACACCTGAAACAAGCTCGGTAACAGGGTGTTCAACCTGCAGACGAGTGTTCATCTCCATAAAGTAGATGCTGTTGTTGGCTAGGTCGAAAATAAATTCAACCGTACCTGCGCCAACATATTCAACCGCATCAGCAAGACGAGCAGCGTATTCGTATACTGCAACTTCTAAGTTTTCAGGCAGCATAGTGGAACCAGACTCTTCAAAAATCTTCTGGTTGTTACGCTGTACTGAACAGTCACGTAACCCTAAAATTTTGGTGTTGCCATGGCTGTCACGTAATACCTGTACTTCGATATGACGTAATGAAGTCACGTACTTTTCTAAGTAAACATCACCGTTACCAAAAGCGGCTTTTGCTTCGGTAGAAATTTGGTGGAATAGGGCGTGAATCTTATCGGGCGACTCAACTACCTGAATACCTTTACCACCACCGCCATGTACGGCTTTAAGTAGTACTGGGTAGCCAATTTCGTCGGCAACGGCTGCAGCATTCGCTGAGCTCGTTAAAATACCATGTGAGCCAGGTACAACAGGAACATTAACGCTCATTGCTGTGCTAATGGCATTAGACTTGTTACCCATGGTTTCCATGGATGAAACGGGTGGGCCGATAAAGTTAATATCGTGGTTTCCACACAAGGCAGCAAATTGACTGCTTTCTGATAAGAAGCCAATACCTGGGTGCAAGGCAGTAATGTTTTCGTGGTGTGCCACTCGTAACACGGATTTAGCGTTTAAGTAGCTCTCATCGGGTGTATTACCACCAATACAAACGACACGGTCATTAGGCCCAAGCATATCAACGGGTACTGAGTCCATATCAGGGTCGGAAGCGACCAGTAATACTTCAATATCGTTTTCTTGTGCTTTACGGATTAGTTTTACTGCAGTACAACCACGTGCATGAATTAATACACGGTTGATTTCGTTGTAGATCTTAAGATCGGTCGAGTTACCGGATGTATCGGGCTCTAAACGCTCAGCGGTTAGATAACCTTGCAGTACACGCTCTAATACGTCATGTACGGTGTAACGAGCAACCGGCATGTCGGGGTCGATAGCGCGTAGTTGTTCATCTAACTCGGGTAAGAATGGGTGCGAAACCAAGCCGTCCATCGATTTAGGTGAAACAGATAAATAGTTTGAAAGGGTACAGGTGCTTGGTAAATAGCTAGGTACAACAATTTGACCAGCGAATGGCATGTTGGTACCAGAGAAATAATATGTTTGAGCTAATGGGTGAGTGACAAAGCTTGCTTGAGCACCACCGGTACAGTCACCAAAGCCAAATACGACCAGTGCTAAGTCGTTATCACGAACAAAGCGGGTAATACGGTCGTTTACAACCGCCATAGAGAACAACGCCGCGGCTCCTTCTTTGGTTTGCATACCGCCAGAAGAAACAAAGCACACGATAGGAATACCTAGTCGGGCACACTTAACCATCAACTTACAGAACTTCTCAGCTGAAGCCATATCGAAGGCACCTGCTTGGAAGTCTAGGTTTGAAATTAGAGCACCAACACGTTGTTCGCGGTCACCAATTTTAATCGTGCCTAAGCCGGTAACAACCCCACAAGGTGTAACGCCTTTTTTCAGGGCGCTTTCAATGGAGTTACGGAAGCCAGGGAAAGACACCGGGTCTGCCGACATTAAACTTGCGTTGATTTCAGTGAAATCTGAAAAGAAGTAATCGGTAATCGCTTTTGCTGAGGTTTTCTTTTGACGCTTTGCGTTATCTAAGACTTCTTGAATTAACAAGTCGTGGTACGCCATGGTTAGACGGTTCCAGAAGTCTTTACGACGACCAATAGTGGCAGGGTTGATTCGACCAACATAGGCCTTGCCATCTGTTTCTGCTGCATGGTATTCAGGCAGTAGTTTTTCAAAGATAACCGTGATTACGACAAACAGTGTGTCGGATAGACGTGGGAATGCTAGTTTCTTCCACTCTTCAACCGATTTTAAGAAAGCACCACGTTGGTTGCTGCTAATGAAGTAGCTTAACCAATGAGAAAACGATTCTTTTTCTTGAGCTGTATAGCTGCCACCTTCGGTTGCTTCAGCAATGGATTTTTCTAGTAAGCTTTTTAATGAGTCGTGGGAAAGCGCACGGTTTTCATTAGCTTCTTTAGCCACATTTACTAGATTGTATATGAAGTTATCGTATAGCTGACCAAACACCAGCATGTTTTGCGCAACTTGAGCAAAACTATCACGCAGTTCGTCATGCAAAATAGCATCAAGGATAGTGATATCTGGATGCGCTGGGTTTTGCATGCTGTTTTGTCTGAATTGAATATGTGGCGCAAATGCTTCTTCAATAATATGACGGTTAGCTTCAATGTTGCTGCAAACAGCACTGTTGCTAAGGGTCATTGTATTTTGAGAAAGTTTTAACTCTTGTCTGATATCTTCAGGGATAACAGAGCCATTCAAGATAGTATTAAGAGCACTAGCAAGTGAGTGTTTCAGTTCACCTTTCGACTTCTCTTTGGTTAATCTTTGAGTTAACTCCTGGCGCATTTCATGCGGTAGTTGCTCGCGAATGTAGACCGCTAAAGCGCTGTTGTTGCTTTCAATGAATTTAGCAACAGCTTTGGCTTCTAAAATGTCATCAGAACGAAGTAAAAAACGGCGCTGTTTATAGTTTTCTAAGTAATCTAATAAACCTTGGAAGTTAACGCTGGCATCAGACTTCCAACGGTTAAATAGGTACAGACCTAACTTGAAGCACAGCTCTTGCTTTGCTTTTAAGTAATTGTTTTTGGGTTCTCCGAAGAACATGCGGGCAATAGCGCCACGAGTATCATCACGCCCTTCGTACTTGCTCCAGAAAGACTTCCAGCTTTTATGTAAGCCGTCGTCATAGACGATTTTTTCAGGTGCTTGTAACCAGTTTTGGAATTTACGCTGGCGATCGCGCTCGTTACGCTCTTGTAACTGACCTTCAGGTACTTCTTTTTCGGCTAGACGACCGTAGTTTTCAATCGTAGTCGAGTGAATGCGACGGCGTAGTGATAAATAACGAGTGTAGCGATAGCTTAAACCAAAGATATTAATGTGTTCTGTTGGGCTTTGAGCTAAAAAGAAGTTAGCGTCTTTTTGAAGCTTATCAAGCTTTGGAGAAGGCGATAAAAAGCGCTCAATACTGTGTTGGTAATGTTCCATTAGGTCAGGGGTAGATTGCACAAACTCTTTAGCGCTAGCTTCAATGGATTCGATACCCGTAGTGATCGCCTGTAAGAGGTTTAGACGCTTTTCGTCGGCATCGGTTGGGCTGTAATCGATAATGCCATCAATTACCCCGACGTTACGCAGCTCAAATGCAGAGACGCCAACGTATTTAGCACACTCTTGCCAAGATAAATTGTACTTGCGTGCAATAGAGGCTAGCCCTTGAGGTTGAATAGTATTAAAAATACCATCACGCACACTAAGTAAGATATTTGTTGTGGCCAATGGAATGGCACCACCTGAATAACCAGCCCCCCAAATAATACCGAGCGTTGGCATATTGTTGTTAGCCATCTCTGTAATTAAATGAGAAATACTGTGTGCTTGGTTGCCGGTGTTTGCAGCTTCGCTTGCGTCTGCGCCAGGAGTATCAATAAAGGTAACGATCGGCAGGTTGTGACTGGCAAACTCACGGGCAATCAGTGCTGCCTTATTATGGTGTTGAGGACCCCAAACACCGTTGGCATGCTCACGGTTTTGGCAAATAAAACCAATACGACGAATATGGCCGTTAAAGTCTACTTCTGCATCAGCGGTATACAGAGGGCCGTCTTCGTATTCAGTGATCGTTTTAATCACTAAATGTTTAACAACTTCTTTAGCACTGGTACGAGCAGAGTTCTCACTCGGGGTAACCACTTGCTCTATGTAACTATCGATGTCGAGCGAAGTAAGTTGCTCGAGTCGGTTGTCGCATGCTTGTGGAGATACCAAGCCTTTAACTCTATGGTCAACCGCATTGTCTTCGTATTCAGGAAACAATGAAAAGTTTGCTGAAAGCTGTTCTGCAACCTGAAACAGTTGATCAACATAACGCTCGTTCTGTGGATTCTGCTTTTGTTTAGTTGTCATTTATCTAATCCAAATTCTGTTTGTAGTGTTTGCTCATCGGCTTTTGCATATGAGCAAACGTAAAGTAGGTTAGGGCATAACCTACTTAAAAAATTCTGTGTGAATTAATACTGTAAAGAAAACTGTATTACAACGCTTTAAATACTAGTGCGGCGTTCGTTCCACCGAAGCCAAAGCTATTAGACATAGCTGCTCGTACATTGGCTTCTTGGTTTTTTGTAATAATTGGGAACGCTTTTGCGCCTTCATCGAGTTCGGTAATGTTGGCACTACCAACGATAAACTGGTTTTGCATCATTAATAATGTATAAATCGCTTCTTGTACGCCTGCTGCACCAAGCGAGTGGCCTGTTAATGATTTAGTAGAACTAATGGCCGGTACTTTATTAGGGAAAACTTGTGCGATTGCGTTAAGTTCGGTGATGTCACCTGCAGGTGTACTAGTACCGTGAGTATTAATGTAATCAAGCTCCGGGTTGCCAGCCATTGCTAAGGCATCTTGCATGCAACGTACTGCACCTTCACCAGAGGGGGCAACCATATCGGCACCGTCAGAGGTTGCACTGTAGCCTACAAGTTCAGCGTAAATTTTAGCGCCGCGTGCTTTTGCATGCTCATATTCTTCAAGAACTAAGATACCGCCACCGCCAGCAATCACGAAGCCATCACGGTTAGCATCGTATGTACGTGAGGCAGTTTCTGGGGCATCGTTATACTTGCTTGATAGTGCACCCATAGCATCAAACTGCATAGCAAATGACCAGTGTTCTTCTTCACCCCCACCGGCGAATACTACGTCTTGTTTGCCCCATTGGATTAATTCCATGGCATTGCCAATACAGTGAGCACTGGTCGCACAGGCTGATGAAATTGAATAGTTTACGCCTTTGATAGAGAAGGGCGTTGCTAGGTTAGCGGATACGCCGCTAGACATAGTACGGGTAACGCGGTAAGGACCGATTTTGCGAACGCCTTTGTCGCGAATAATATCAACGGCTTCAATAAGATCACTTGAGGCAACACCACCAGAACCTGCAATCAAACCAGTTCTAGGGTTACTTATTTGCTCAGCCGTTAAACCAGAATCTTTAACAGCTTCTACCATGGATAGGTAAGCATAAGCCGAACCTTCGCCCATAAAACGCTTTAGTTTGCGGTCAATAAGTTCTGTAAGGTCGATATCGGGCTTGCCAGATACCTGGCTACGTAATCCTAAATCTGCGTATTCTTGTGAGAAGCGTATTCCTGAACGCTGAGCTTGTAAGGAGGCTAAAACTTCTTCTTTGTTATTTCCTAAACAGCTAACGATTCCTAAACCAGTAACAACAACACGACGCATAATGAATACTCTGAACTTATTAAAAGAATGTAATTTGGGAATACTGAGTAATATACCCTTTATTGAGTTATCACTATATATTAGCCGGAATAAAGGTATAAAGAAAAATATTGTTGAGTTTAAATACAGAATCCAAATAAATTAGTACGAGAATGGCACATTAAGTAGATTTTTGGCTTAAAAACTACCTGTTAGTTGTTTGTTTTACGCTTATAAAAAGAGGGGTGAAACCCAATTCTGCTGTATGATCGTTCACCAATAATGGATTGCATCCAATAACAATTTACCTATCACTGTGGTTTTTAAATATATGAGCTCCTTTAGCACGTGCATGATGGCAGGCGAACGCCAAAACACATGGAATACAATTAAAAGTGAACAATGGCAGATGGTTGTAGTGGGTGGGGGTATAACAGGGGCTGGTATTGCTTTAGAGGCTGCACGCCAAGGTTTAAAAGTGTTGTTGGTTGAACGAGTAGACTTTGCATGGGGTACCTCTAGTCGTTCATCTAAAATGGTACACGGTGGTCTGCGATATATGGCAGCGGGTGATTTTAAAACCACGCGTGATTCCGTGCATGAGCGTGAACGATTGCTGAATGAGGCTCCAGGGTTAGTCGATCTAATGACCTACGCGATGCCTCATTATAAAAAACAATTCCCAACACCTTTTATTTTTAATGTGCTGTTATGGGGCTACGACCTCTTTTCAGGTAAGCGTTATCGAAAGTTTGTTAAACCAGCCGAGTTTTCAACCCGTTATCCATTGTTAAAAAAAGAACAATTTTTAGGTGCAACGACTTTTGCTGATGCTGTTACAGATGATTCACGCCTGGTGATGCGTGTGTTGCATGAAGCGGTGGCAGCAGGCGCTTGTTGTTTGAACTATGTAAGCGCAGAGCAGTTGCTTAAAGAGCACGATAAAGTAGTTGGTATTACTCTAAAAGATCAGTTTACAGCCGACACATTAGATATTCACGCCGATGTGGTTGTTAATGCAACGGGTGTTTGGGTAGATGAGCTGCGCAATCAATTGGTTAATGAACATAAGATTAGACCATCAAGAGGCAGTCATATTGTATTGCCGGCTGAGCGTTTACCAGTCGGGGACTCCTTAACTATTCTACATCCAGACGATCAGCGTCCTATTTTTATCTACCCATGGCATGGGCGTACTGTGGTAGGAACCACAGATATTGACGATGGGAAAATTAAAAATAAAGAAGCTGACATCAGTTCCTCAGAGCTTACTTATTTACTTAAGCTGGTTGGACATTATTTTCCTGATGCAAACATTAATAAAAGCGATGTGATTGCCACCTTTGCAGGTGTCAGACCGTTAATTAATAGTGGTGCATTATCGCCGTCTAAAGAAAAACGAAGCCACAGTGTGTGGGAAAATAAAGGATTAGTTAGTGTTAGTGGCGGGAAATTAACAACCTTTCGATTAATCGCTCAAGATACGTTGAAAGCGGCTGAGAAGTACATTGATGACTTTAAGTTAAAACAGTTTTCAGATTATGTTTTTACACCACAGCAGACGCAAAAGACCTCTGCAGAAATAACAAATACCGTAATAGATAAGCGATTACGTGGACATTACGGCATTCAATATCCATTGGTGATTGAGCAGATAGTCAGTGAAGGAACGGATACAGGGCTTGGCGATTGGATGCTTTGGGGAGAGCTGCGTTGGATTGCTGAGCATGAAAGCATTCAACACTTAGATGATCTGTTGTTAAGGCGAAGTAGAGCGGGATTGCTGTTAAAAGAAGGCGGATTAGAGCGAGAGTTTATTGGAAAAGTTAAAGAGATTTGTCAGCAAGCATTAAAGTGGTCCGATGAGCGCTGGCAAGCAGAGCATGAGCGCTACAGTAGGTTGTTGAACGCCTACTATAGGCTACCGACGGCTTAATCTCATTAAACTTTTGGTGGTGAAATAAAAAAGCCGCTAATTAAAGCGGCTTTTTTGTCAAATTAAGGGATTAACCTGGGTAATCACGCTTAGTATGACCAGTGTATAGCTGGCGAGGACGACCAATACGGTATTCGTTACTGATCATTTCATTCCAGTGTGCAATCCAGCCAGGAGTACGACCAGTAGCAAAGATTACTGTGAATAGTTCAGTTGGGATACCAATGGCTTTAAGAATAATACCAGAGTAGAAGTCAACGTTAGGGTATAGACCACGTTTAACGAAGTATTCATCTTCGGTAGCAATCTTCTCAAGCTTCATTGCAATTTTCAGTAGAGGATCGTCTTCTTTGCCAAGCTCTGCTAGTACTTCATCACAGGTTTGTTTCATTACTTTGGCGCGAGGGTCAAAGTTCTTGTAAACACGGTGACCGAAGCCCATTAGACGGAATGGATCATTCTTGTCTTTCGCTTTGGCAATGTACTTATCGATATTAGATTCGTCGCCAATTTCATTCAGCATACGAAGAACAGCTTCGTTTGCACCACCGTGTGCAGGACCCCAAAGTGCTGCAATACCTGAAGCAATACAAGCAAATGGGTTAGCGCCGGTAGAACCTGCTAAACGCACGGTAGAAGTTGATGCGTTTTGTTCGTGGTCAGCATGAAGCATGAAAATGCGGTCCATGGCTTTAGCGATAACAGGGTTGATTGGGTTTTCTTCACATGGCGTGTTGAACATCATGTGTAGGAAGTTTTCAGCGTAAGAAAGATCGTTACGCGGATACATGAATGGCTGCCCCATAGAGTATTTGTAAACCATGGCAGCTAATGTAGGCATTTTTGCAATTAAGCGGTGTGCTGAAATTACACGGTGCTCAGGGTTGTGAATGTCCATTGAGTCGTGGAAGAAAGCTGACAGGGCGCCAACAACACCACACATAATGGCCATTGGGTGTGCATCACGACGGAAGCCGTTGAAGAATAAACGCAATTGCTCGTGCACCATTGTGTGCTGAGTAATGCTTTTAACATATTCTTCTTTCTGTTCTGGAGTCGGTAATTCACCGTGGAACAGAAGGTAGCAAACTTCTAGGTAGTCTGACTTTTCTGCAAGCTGTTCAATAGGGTAGCCGCGGTGTAATAAAGTGCCTTTGGCTCCATCAATAAAAGTAATCTTTGATTCAGTGGCTGCGGTAGATACAAAACCTGGATCGTAAGTGAATAAACCATTGCCAGTAAGACTTCTAACATCAACAACGTTAGGGCCTAGCGTGCCTTCATAGACTGGCAGTTCTAACTGTTCTTCTACGCCATCAATCTTTAGATATGCTTTTTTGTCAGCCATAGATAGGCCTCCTGCTGATTAAAATTTAACCTCTTTCAAGGCGTACCACAAAATAAAGGGCACAACTATAAGTATCGAAGACGGTTTGTCAATTCGAATGTGAAAAGAGGAGTAATGCAAATGAGCGCAGCATTATACTCGTTCAAAAAGGCTACGTCTCCTTTGTTTTTAATCCAGGGGTATTGAATCAAAATTTGTAAGACGTTTGTAAATCAACCGACTGATGACTATAATTCCCGCACGCCGAATGTCGGACGGCATTTTGGTAAGAAGTAAATTTCTAATACTAGGCTGATTCCTTATGATGAATAGGGATTTTTAAGCCGTAAAAATGAGAGTGTAAGAGCCGTGAATAGTAAAAGACCTATCAATTTAGATCTGCTTGCCTTTCAGTTCCCACTTGCTGCAAAAGCATCTGTCATTCACCGTACTACTGGGATAATGTTATTTGTTGCCATGGCCTTAGCGCTATGGGCACTTTCGTTATCACTAGAATCAGAACAGTCTTTCGCTGATCTGAAAGCGGTTTTTGATAATGGCTTTGTTAAGTTTATAACTTGGGGTTGTTTATCAGCACTGAGCTATCACTTTGTAGCAGGTATTCGCCATCTTCTAATGGATGTTGGCGTTGCTGAAAGTAAAGAAGGTGGTCGTGCCACTGCCATGATCGTATTAATTCTTAGTGCAATTTTAGTTGTTCTAGCAGGGGTGTGGGTATGGTAAACAGTGTTTCAAACTATGGACGTAGTGGGGTACATGACCACATCATTCAACGTCTAAGTGCAATTATATTAGCCGCCTACACTCTGTTTTTATTTGGCTTTGTTGTATTGAATCCAGATTTACAGTACCAGCAGTGGAGCGATCTATTTGCTGCTACATGGGTAAAAGTATTTAGCTTGGCTTCTTTGATTTCTATTTGTGCTCACGCTTGGATAGGTATGTGGACTGTTGCTACAGACTATATGAAAGCAACAGTAGTTCGTTTGTCTTTCCTTATCTTTATGGGTGGCGTGTTGTTTACCTACCTGATTTGGGGCATTCAGATTCTTTGGAGTGTATAAACAATGAACAAGATTAGAACAATGTCCTTCGATGCCATCGTTGTAGGTGGTGGTGGTGCAGGTATGCGTGCTGCGCTTCAATTAACCGAAGCTGGAATTAACGCTGCTTGTATTACAAAAGTTTTCCCAACTCGTTCACATACAGTGTCAGCTCAAGGTGGTATTACTTGTGCTATTGCTTCTGCTGACCCGAACGATGATTGGCGTTGGCACATGTACGATACCGTTAAAGGTTCCGACTTCATCGGTGACCAAGACGCTATCGAATATATGTGTACCGTTGGCCCTCAGGCTGTATTCGAATTAGAACACATGGGTCTACCTTTCTCTCGTACCGAAGAAGGTCGTATTTATCAGCGTCCATTCGGTGGCCAGTCTAAAGGTCCTGATAACCCTAACGTTCAAGCTGCACGTACTTGTGCTGCTGCTGACCGTACTGGTCACGCTTTGCTACACACTTTGTACCAAGGTAACTTAAAAGGTGGTACTACCTTTTTAAACGAATGGTACGCAGTTGACCTAGTGAAAAACGCTAAAGGTCAAATTGTTGGTGTTGTTGCTTTAGATATTGAAACTGGCGAACCGGTTTACCTAAAAGCGAAAGCTACTGTACTAGCGACAGGTGGTGCGGGTCGTATTTATCAGTCCACAACCAACGCTTTAATCAACACCGGCGACGGTATTGGTATGGCAGCTCGCGCAGGCATTAACTTGCAAGACATGGAAATGTGGCAGTTCCACCCAACGGGTATTGCAGGCGCTGGTGTGCTTGTAACAGAAGGTTGTCGTGGTGAAGGTGGTTACCTAATTAACTCTGAAGGTGAGCGCTTCATGGAGCGTTATGCTCCTAACGCAAAAGACCTTGCAAGCCGTGACGTTGTTGCTCGCTCAATGGTTCTAGAAATTCTAGATGGCCGTGGTGTGGGTCCAAACAAAGACCACGTATTGCTTAAATTAGACCACTTAGGTGAAGAAACACTTCACTCTCGTCTGCCTGGTATCTGTGAGCTATCAGAAACCTTTGCTCACGTTGATCCAGTAAAAGAACCTATTCCTGTTGTTCCAACTTGTCACTATATGATGGGTGGTTTACCAACTAACATTGGTGGTCAGGTTCTAGCTCAAGACGAAAACGGCAATGATGTTATCATTGAAGGTCTATATGCTGCCGGTGAGGTTGCCTGTGTTTCTGTACACGGTGCTAACCGCTTAGGTGGTAACTCACTACTAGACTTAGTTGTATTTGGTCGTTCTGTGGGTCTTCAAATCGAAAAAACCTTCAAAGAAGGTTATGAGATGCAAGATGCAACAGAAGAAGAAATTGAACGTGCAATGGCTCGTTTAAACCGCTTGAACAACACTACTTCTGGTGAAACTGTTCCTGCAGTACGTGCAGACCTACAAAAAACCATGCAGCTTTACTTCGGTGTATTCCGTGATGGTGAAGCAATGGAAAAAGGTCTGGCGATGTTGGATGAAATTGGTCAGCGTCTTAAGAATCTTCATTTAGAAGACAAGAGCAATGCTTACAATACTAACCGTATTGAAGCTCTTGAACTTGAAAACCTATATGAAGTTGCTTATGCCACTGCAGTTGTGGCAATTGAGCGTAAAGAATCTCGTGGTGCGCATGCTCGTAATGACTTCACTGAACGTGATGACGAGAACTGGTTATGTCACTCATTGTATTTCCCTACCACTAAGAAAGTAGGTAAGCGTGCAGTGAACTTTGAACCTAAGACTGTACCAGCATTCCAGCCAATTAAGCGTACTTATTAATCCCGGAGTAGAACTATGCTAGTAAGTATCTATCGTTATAATCCGGAGAAGGACGAAGCTCCATACATGCAAGACTACAACATCACTATTCCTAACAATAGAGATGTGATGGTTCTTGATGTGTTACAACTGATTAAAGAGCAAGATCCGACTCTGGCTTTCCGTCGTGCATGCCGTGAAGGTGTGTGTGGTTCTGACGGTATGAATATAAACGGGTGGAACTATTTGTCTTGTGTGACGCCTATATCTACACCTACTAAAGGTAAAATGGACAAACTTGTAATTCGTCCTCTACCTGGTATGCCTGTAGTGCGTGACTTAGTGGTTGATTTAACTCAGTTCTACAAACAGTACGAGAAAATCAAACCATACTTAATCAATGACGAACCGGCTCCAGCGATTGAACGTCTTCAAACTCCTGAAGAGCGTGAAAAACTTGACGGTCTGTACGAGTGTATTCTTTGTGCATGCTGCTCGAGCTCATGTCCTTCATTCTGGTGGAACCCAGATAAATTTATCGGTCCATCAGGTTTGTTACAGGCGTATCGCTTCTTAGCGGACAGTCGTGACACTGCAACAGTTGAGCGTTTGGAAGGGTTAAGTGACCCGTTCAGCGTGTTCCGCTGTCGTGGTATTATGAACTGCGTTAACATGTGCCCGAAAGGATTGAACCCGACGCGTGCTATCGGTCATATCCGTAATATGTTGTTAAGTCAGCAAGTGTAATTAATAGCAATACACTGTTCTGCAAACGACATTAGACGTTAGTGGGCTAGACATATAGTCTACTAACGTTAAAATTTCTTAAGGGTAGTGCTCAAAAGGTGCTATCCTTAATTTGCTATTTCAAGATGGGGGAGCGGGTGATATCCGTTTCACTACAGAGGACAAACAACTTAAAAGGTTGGCCCTCGAACTCGATTAGTCGAGAATCGAAGCATGCACTCTGAGAGTGAAGTCCCTTGTTATATACTTTAAACAGGGTGGTCGTAGATGCACGAGCAGACAATGGAGCAACTCAGGAAAACCTCTCAGTTGGCGGGTGGTAATGTTGCTTATATCGAGGAGCTCTTTGAAGCCTACCTTAGAGATCCTAATGAAGTTTCAGATGAATGGCGTAATTATTTCAATCAACTACCAAGAGTTGACGAGCAAACATCAGTAGATATCCCTCATGCTCCAGTCAGAGAGCAATTTCTTTTATTATCTAAAAACAAGCACCGTGCAACACCGGTAGCAACATCTTCAGTTTCCTCAGATTATGCCCGCAAGCAAGTAAGGGTTTTACAACTAATTAACACTTACCGCGGACGTGGTCATCAAAAAGCGAATTTAGACCCATTAGGTTTAATGGAGCGACAAGAAGTACCCGACTTAGATCTAGCGTACTATGGGTTGTCCCGCGCAGATTTAGACACGGTATTCCAAACCGGTACATTATTCATTGGCCAAGAAGAAGCCACGCTAAATGAAATTGTACAAGCATTAGAAACAACCTACTGTAGTACTATCGGTGCCGAGTATATGCACATAGTAAATACAGAAGAACAACGCTGGTTCCAGCAACGCCTCGAAAGTGTACGTTCAAAACCAAAATATGGTAATGATGTTAAATATCACATCTTAGAGCGCTTAGTGGCTGCAGAAGGGCTAGAAAAATATTTGGGTTCACGTTACCCAGGTGTTAAACGCTTTGGTCTTGAGGGTGGTGAAAGCTTAATTCCGTTGATGGATGAGCTAATCCAGCGCAGTGGCGCCTACGGTATTAAAGAAATTGTAATTGGTATGGCTCACCGTGGCCGTCTAAACACACTGATTAATACTTTAGGTAAGAAAACTGCTGACTTATTCGATGAGTTTGATGGTAAAGCACATTATCAGTCGCACGGTGACGTAAAGTATCACCAAGGGTTCTCATCGAATGTAATGACTTCAGGCGGTGAAATACACCTAGCGTTAGCGTTTAACCCATCGCACTTAGAAATCGTATCACCAGTGGTACAAGGTTCTGTGCGTGCACGCCAAGATCGCCGTAAAGATAAAGCCGGTGATCAGGTAATGCCCGTTATTATGCACGGTGACTCCGCCTTTGCAGGTCAAGGTGTTGTGATGGAAACATTCCAAATGTCACAAAACCGCGGCTTTAAAACAGGCGGTACAGTTCACATTGTTATTAATAACCAGGTTGGTTTTACCACTAACAAACGTGAAGACGTTCGTTCAACAGAATACAGCACCGACGTAGCTAAAATGATTGAAGCCCCAGTGCTTCATGTAAACGCTGACGACCCAGAAGCTGTATTGTTTGTGACACAACTTGCTGTGGACTACCGTAATGAATTCCGCAAAGACGTGGTGATTGACTTAACTTGTTACCGTCGTCGCGGTCACAACGAAGCTGATGAACCATCAGGTACTCAGCCGTTAATGTACAGTGTCATTAAAACGCATAAAACAACGCGTGAGCTCTATGCGAATAAATTGATCGAAGAGGGTGTTATTACCGCGGAAGAACTAAAGCAGATGGATGAAGCTTATCGCCAAGAAATTGACGAAGGTCTTCACGTTGCTAAGAGTTTGGTAAAAGAACCTAATCATGAGTTATTTGTTAACTGGACTCCATACTTAGGTAAAACATGGACCAGTAAGGCAGATACTAGCTTTGAGTTAAAGCGTCTTCAGGAGCTGGCTAATAAGTTATTAGAAGTACCAGAAGGCTTTGCGATTCAACGTCAAGTTGGAAAAATTTTAGAAGACCGTGGCAAGATGGCTGCGGGTGCTTTAGCTATTAACTGGGGCTTCGCCGAAACCATGGCCTACGCCACTTTGCTCGATCAAGGCTATGAGGTTCGAATTACCGGTCAAGACGTGGGTCGTGGTACGTTCTCCCACCGTCATGCTGTTTTGCATAACCAGAAAGACGGCTCTGCGTTTATTCCTTTAGCGAACTTTAAAGAAGACCAGCCGCGTTTTAGTATTTATGACTCCTTGTTATCAGAAGCTGCAGTGCTGGCGTTTGAATATGGCTATGCAACTACGACTCCTAACGCATTGGTTATTTGGGAAGCTCAGTTTGGTGACTTCGCTAACGGTGCACAAGTTGTATTCGACCAATTTATCTCTTCTGGGGAATACAAGTGGGATCGCTTATGTGGTCTAGTAATGTTGTTGCCTCATGGTTATGAAGGTCAAGGCCCCGAACACTCATCAGCACGTTTAGAGCGCTACTTGCAACTATGTGCTGAGCATAATGTTCAGATTTGTGTGCCGAGCACTCCGTCACAGGTGTATCACATGCTACGACGTCAAATGATTCGTCCTTTGCGTAAGCCGTTAGTCGTGATGTCACCTAAGAGCTTACTGCGTCATAAGCTTGCAGTGAGTACCTTAGAAGAGCTTGCTAGTGGTCGTTTCTACACAGTATTAGATGAGATCGATGATTTAGAAGCTAAGAAGGTACGTAGCGTTCTGATGTGCTCAGGTAAAGTGTATTACGACTTATTAGAGCGCCGTCGCTCGGAAGAAATGGATGATGTTGCCATTGTACGTATTGAGCAGCTGTATCCGTTCCCGTCTGAGAGGCTATCTAAGATCTTAGCGAAGTATAAAAACGTTACAGAAATTAAATGGGTACAAGAAGAGCCAATGAACATGGGCGCTTGGTATAGCAGCCAGCATCATATGCGTCGCGTTATTGGTGATTTATACCCAGAGATTGGGTTGCAATATGCCGGCCGTGCGGCATCTGCTTCACCTGCCGCAGGTTATATGGCACTACACTTAACTCAACAAGAACAATTGATTTGTGATGCACTGGGCTTACATGACCAGGCTTCTACAGGAAATAAATAAGGAACAACCATGACAATAGAAATTAAAGCTCCAACTTTTCCTGAGTCTATTGCAGACGGTACGGTCGCTACTTGGTACAAAAAACCAGGTGAGCCTATCGAGCGTGACGAGTTAATCGTTGACGTAGAAACAGACAAAGTGGTTTTAGAAATTGTAGCGCCGGCCGATGGCACCCTTAAGTCTATTATTAAAGACGAAGGAGAGGTCGTATTAAGTGAAGAAGTATTGGCAATATTCGAAGCTGGTAAGATAGAAGCTGCACCTGCTAAAGAAGCTGAAGCAGAAGCTCCTGCTGCAGCAAGCACTGAAGCTGCTACTGAAGCAGTATCATCGGAAGAGGTGTTGGCTAACCCAGCAGCTCGTAAGTTAGCTGAAGAAAATAACATTAGCTTAAGTGCGGTTACAGCTACCGGTAAAGATGGACGTGTCACTAAAGAAGACGTTCTAAACCATATTAAAGCTGCACCTAAGGCAGCCCCTGCTCCAGCAGCAGAAGCGCCTAAAGCACCTGCTGCCTCTGCGCCAACCTTTGAAGGTCAGGCAACGCAAGGTGAGCGTATTGAGAAACGTGTACCAATGACACGTTTACGTGCAACCATCGCCAAACGTCTAGTAGACGCCCAGCATAATGCTGCTATGTTAACCACGTACAACGAAGTTAACATGAAGCCAGTAATGGAGTTGCGCAAGCAGTACAAAGATTTATTTGAAAAGTCACATGGTGTGAAACTTGGCTTTATGTCGTTCTTTATTAAAGCAGCGACAGAAGCACTTAAACGTTTCCCAGCAGTTAACGCATCGATTGATGGAAACGATATGGTATACCACGGTTACCAAGATATCGGTGTTGCTGTATCGACCGAACGTGGTTTAGTTGTACCTATTCTGCGTGATACCGACAACATGGGCTTGGCTGAAATTGAAAGCACCATTAGTGACTACGCTACACGTGGTCGTGATGGCAAGTTAAGCATCGAAGACATGCAGGGTGGTACCTTTACCATTACTAATGGCGGTGTGTTTGGTTCATTAATGTCGACTCCGATTTTGAACCCACCACAAACTGCAATCTTAGGAATGCACAAGATCCAAGATCGCCCAATGGCGGTAAATGGTGAAGTAGTCATTCTACCAATGATGTACTTAGCGCTATCGTATGACCACCGCATGATTGACGGTAAAGAAGCGGTTCAGTTCTTAGTGACAATTAAAGAACTATTAGAAGACCCAGCGCGTATTTTACTGGATATCTAATCCACCAATAATAAGGAACGAAGAATGAGTAAAAAGTTTGATGTAGTTGTTGTTGGTGGCGGCCCCGCAGGCTATGTGGCCGCTATACGCAGTGCCCAATTAGGTTTGAAAACTGCTTGTATCGATAAGTGGTTAAACGATGAAGGCAAAGCTGTGTATGGTGGTACGTGCTTAAACGTTGGATGTATTCCTTCTAAAGCACTGTTAGATAGTTCACAAAAATACGTCGAAGCCCAACAACAGTTAGAACAACACGGTATTACTGTTGGTAAAGTGAAGATGGACGTTGGTGCAATGCTTCAGCGTAAAAATCAGATTGTTAAAAATCTGACAATGGGTGTTGCTAGCTTATTCAAAGCTAATGGCGTCACTGCCTTAGCAGGTACTGGTAAAGTATTAGCGGGCAAGAAAGTTGAATTTACTGCGCATGGTTCTGAGCCAGAAATAATCGAAGCAGAAGATATTATTATTGCGACAGGTTCTGTACCTGTTGAAATTCCACCTGCGCCACTTACTGACGACATTATTGTTGATTCAAGCGGTGCGCTTGAATTTACCTCTGTACCAAAACGTTTAGGCGTTATTGGTGCCGGCGTTATCGGCCTAGAACTGGGTAGCGTATGGAGCCGTTTAGGTTCAGAAGTAGTGGTTATTGAAGCACAAGATAAGTTCTTGCACTTAGTTGACCAAACGGTTGCTAAAGAAGCGATGAAGCTATTTAAAAAGCAGGGGATGGATCTTCGTCTCAGTGCGCGTGTTACCTCTACTGAAGTAAAAGGTAAGAAAGTAACAGTCACTTATCAAGACAACGAAGGTGAGAAGCAAGAAGTATTCGATAAACTTATTGTTGCTGTTGGACGTCGTCCATACACCGAAGGCCTACTTGCAGGCGATAGCGGCGTGATTTTAGACGAGCGCGGATTTATCCATGTTAACGAAATCTGTCATACAGATGCTCCAGGCATTTGGGCGGTTGGTGACGTTGTTCGTGGTCCAATGCTTGCACACAAAGCGTCTGAAGAAGGCGTCATGGTTGCTGAGCGTATTGCCGGTAATAAAGCACAGATTAACTACGATGTGATTCCATCGGTAATCTACACGCACCCAGAAATTGCAACAGTAGGTAAAACTGAAGATCAGCTGAAAGCAGCGGGTGAGAACTACAACGTGGGCATGTTCCCATTTGTAGCTAACGGTCGTGCAATGGCAGCGAATGAAACTGATGGTTTCGTGAAAATCGTTGCCGACGCTGAAACCGATCGCATTTTAGGTGCCACCATTATTGGTCCTAGTGCGGGTGATTTGTGTCAGCAAATAGTCATTGCTATGGAGTTCAGTTCAAGTGCTGAAGACTTAGGCATGATGGTGTTCTCACACCCAACCTTATCTGAAGTCGTACATGAAGCGGCGTTATCTGTAAACAACGTTGCCATTCATAAAGCGAACAGAAAAGCGAAAAGAAAATAGGTTTAAGGGGCTATTAAAAATAGCCCCTCAATTACGTCGGATGTCGACAAAATCGACTAAAGACATACATAAGTATGTTGGGAAACCCAACAAATAGAGACAGGATAAAAGCGATGAACCTACACGAATATCAGGGTAAACAGCTTTTTGCTCAATATGGCTTACCAGTTTCCAAAGGTATTGCCGCCGTCACTGCAGAAGATGCAGTGAAAGCAGCAGAAACCATTGGTGGTGACCGTTGGGTAGTAAAAGCACAAGTACATGCCGGCGGTCGTGGTAAAGCTGGTGGCGTTAAACTGGTTTCTTCAACCGAAGAGATTAAAGCCTTTGCCGAACAATGGTTAGGTAAAAACTTAGTTACTTACCAAACCGATGAAAAAGGCCAGCCTGTTAGCCGTATTCTGGTTGAAAGTCTTACCGACATCGATAAAGAGTTATACCTAGGCGCTGTTATTGATCGCTCTTCGCGCCGTGTTGTATTTATGGCTTCTACGGAAGGTGGTGTTGAAATTGAAACCGTAGCAGCAGAAACACCAGAAAAAATTCTTAAAGCAACTATCGATCCATTAGTAGGTGCTCAGCCTTACCAAGGACGTGAATTAGCATTCAAACTTGGTTTAAAAGGTGATCAGGTTAAACAGTTCACTAATATCTTCTTAGGTTTATCTAAGTTATTCCACGAAAAAGACTTAGATCTTCTAGAGATTAACCCTTTAGTGATTACCCCTGAAGGCAACCTGCACTGCCTTGATGCGAAAATGAGCATCGACAGTAATGCGTTATACCGTCACAAAGATCTACAAGAAATGCGTGACCCATCACAAGAAGACCCTCGTGAAGCTCATGCAGCAGAGTGGGATCTTAACTACGTTGCATTAGACGGCAATATTGGTTGTATGGTTAACGGTGCTGGCCTTGCAATGGGTACCATGGACATCGTTAAGCTACACGGTGGTTCGCCAGCTAACTTCCTAGACGTAGGCGGCGGTGCAACTAAAGAACGTGTGGTTGAAGCATTCAAAATTATTCTTTCAGACGATGCTGTTAAGGCTGTGTTTATTAACATTTTCGGCGGTATCGTGCGTTGTGACATGATCGCGGAAGGCGTTATCGGTGCGGTTAAAGAAGTAGGCGTTAAAGTTCCTGTTGTGGTTCGTTTACAAGGTAACAACGCTGAAAATGGCGCCAAACTTTTATCTGAAAGTGGCTTAAATATTATCGCTGATACCGATTTGGCCGGCGCTGCCAAGAAAGTTGTCGAAGCAGCAGCTAAATAAGGGGTTATCATGAGTATTTTAATTAATAAAGACACTAAAGTTATTTGTCAGGGTTTTACCGGTGCACAAGGCACTTTCCACTCTGAGCAAGCCATTGCATACGGCACCAAAATGGTGGGTGGTGTAACTCCTGGTAAAGGCGGTACAACTCACCTTGGTCTACCTGTATATAACACTGTTAAAGAAGCGGTAGAGTCTACAGGTGCTGAAGCATCTGTTATCTATGTACCAGCACCTTTCTGTAAAGATTCTATTTTAGAAGCTGCTAACGGTGGTATTAAGCTGATCGTTTGTATTACAGAAGGTATCCCAACCTTAGATATGCTTGAAGCAAAAGTTAAATGTGATGAATTAGGCGTACGCTTAATTGGTCCTAACTGCCCAGGCGTTATCACTCCGGGTGAATGTAAGATTGGTATTATGCCAGGTCACATTCACTTACCAGGTAAAGTGGGTATTGTATCTCGCTCAGGTACATTAACTTACGAAGCGGTTAAGCAGACCACAGACTACGGTTTTGGCCAGTCTACCTGTGTAGGTATTGGTGGTGACCCAATTCCTGGCTCAAGCTTTATTGATATTTTGCGTTTATTCCAAAGCGACCTACAAACTGAAGCCATCGTAATGATTGGTGAAATCGGTGGTAGCGCTGAAGAAGAAGCCGCAGCGTTCATTAAAGAGCACGTAACTAAGCCTGTTGTATCTTATATTGCTGGTGTGACTGCACCTGCAGGTAAGCGCATGGGTCATGCGGGTGCCATCATTGCCGGTGGTAAAGGTACTGCAGCAGAGAAGTTTGCAGCACTTGAAGACGCTGGTGTTAAAACCGTTAAAAGCTTAGCGGATATCGGTAAGGCACTGAAAGAAGTGACTGGCTGGTAATACAGTAATCTGCCGAGGGGCAAAGCTCCTCGGTAGATGCATTCTTTTATTCAGCACTATCTTCTAATTGCTGAAACGTCTCAATCTCATCATCACTTAAAAAGTGCAGGCATTCGCCGCCAAAAAACCACAGTAACTCACGCTCGATAGCAGGATTAAATTGAGGAAGGTGGGTAAACATCTGTACCATCCAATCTTGCCCTAAGCTATAGGCTGAATCACTGTGTTCCAGTAGAGAGTTAATTACTACCTCTAACTGGTGTAAAATATCATTACTTAGTAATTCAGGTGCGTTCTCTTGAGCTTTTGTTAAACGCTCCTGCACATTTTTTAAAAGCTGGATGTAGTAATTCAGTTTTTCTGTCATATCTTACTCATAGGTTATTTGATGTCGGTTCCCGCATTGGTCGTAAAAGACCTTACCAAAGTTTATAACAATGGTTTTAAAGCTTTAAAAGGAATCAACCTTAGTGTTCAACAGGGTGATTTTTTTGCATTGCTAGGTCCAAATGGTGCCGGTAAGTCTACCACACTCGGTATTTTATCTGGACTGGTTCAAAAAACTTCTGGCACCGCCGAAGTAATGGGGTTTGATGTTAATACAGAAGCCTTTTCTGCTCGTCGTTATTTAGGGGTTGTGCCTCAGGAATTCAACTTTAATCAGTTTGAAAAAGTGTATGACATATTAATTACCCAAGCGGGATATTTCGGTCTTACGCATTCACAGGTCAAAGATGAAGCCGAAAAGCTTCTGAAAGAATTGGATCTATGGGAACACCGTAATAAGCAATCTCGTATGCTGTCTGGCGGTATGAAGCGTCGTTTAATGATTGCTAGAGCGCTCATACACAAACCTAAGGTATTGATACTCGATGAGCCAACAGCCGGTGTGGATATCGAAATTAGGCGCTCTATGTGGGAGTTTATGCAAGAGCTAAACAACCAAGGCACTACTATTATATTGACTACCCATTATCTCGAGGAAGCCGAACAGTTATGCCGTAATATTGCCATTATTGATGAAGGCGAAATTATTAAGTCGACCAGTGTCCGTAATCTGCTTACTCAATTAAACACTGAAGTGTTTATTTTAGATCTAAATACAACTTTGCCAGACAATGTCAGTTTAGAAGGCTTTGATTACAAGCGTATCGCTGAAGACGGCTTAGAGATTACTGTTAATAGAGGTCAGAGTATTAATCATATTTTTGCTATGTTAACCGAACAAAATATTGAAGTGCGCAGCATGCGAACTAAGTCTAACCGCTTAGAAGAGCTATTTGTCGCCTTAGTAAAAGGATATAAGTAATGAGTATGTTGCGTATTCAGTGGGTTGCCTTTAATACTATTTTCCAGAAAGAAGTGCGCCGTTTTATGCGTATTTGGATGCAAACCCTATTGCCACCTGCCATTACGATGACCTTGTACTTTGTGGTGTTCGGACAGCTGATTGGCAAGCGGGTAGGGGAGATGGACGGTGTCGACTACATGTCGTTTATTGTACCTGGCTTGATTATGATGAGTGTGATTACTAGCGCTTACAGTAATGTCTCTTCGTCATTCTTTAGCAATAAGTTTCAACACAGTGTTGAAGAGCTTATGGTCGCTCCTGTCCATCCGTTAACTATGCTCTTCGGTTATGTTGCTGGTGGTATGGCACGAGGCATTGGCGTAGGCATAATTGTTACTTTGGTATCTTTGTATTTTACTTCCCTACAAATACACAATATTTGGGTGGTTATCTTAGTGGTGGTGTTAGCCGCTACTGTGTTTTCTTTGGGTGGTTTTGTGAATGGCTTATTAGCCACTAAGTTTGATGATGTTTCCATCGTCCCCACCTTCTTTATTGCCCCTTTAACCTATTTAGGAGGGGTGTTTTATTCAATCAGTTTGCTGCCCGAGTTTTGGCAAAAAGTATCCTTATTGAACCCAATTTTGCATTTGGTAAACACCTTTCGCTACGGCGTATTAGGTGTCAGCGATATTAATATTATGGTGGCGTTATCGATGCTGGTTGTGTTTGTTGTACTTCTAACGCTTTGGAGCCTTTGGTTATTAAATAAAGGCACAGGCTTACGTAAATAAGTGGAATTTAAATGGCATCCGTAAATAGTGAATTAAACCCCCTAGGTCAGAAGTCCGAATACAAAGATGAGTATGATGCTAGTCTGCTTTTTCCAATCGCACGCGATGAAAGTTGGAAGTTATCAGGTCATGATCGCAATGCTGTAACCTTTTATGGCACGGATATTTGGAATGGATATGAAATCTCTTGGTTGAATCCAAAAGGTAAGCCTGTGGTGTATATGGCTGAGTTTCATATTCCTGCAGATAGTCCTTACTTGATCGAGTCTAAGTCATTTAAGTTATACCTAAACTCGTTCAATCAAAGTAAGTTTGAAAATAAAGACAGTGTTATTCAGCGCATGCAAACTGACTTATCTCAGGTGGCAGGTGGCGATGTGCGCGTAATTCTCCATGAAGTCGATGCACAGTTCCCTAAACCACCAGAAGCACATTGTATTGACCATTTAGATGTCGAAATACACACCTATCAACCTGATGCTAGTCTTTTGAAAACAGCTGCGGGTAACTATCAAGGATGGATAAAAAGCCATTTGCTGAAATCTAACTGTCCTGTAACGGGGCAGCCTGACTGGGGCTCGTTGTATATTTATTACGAAGGTCAAAAGATTGATGAGTCATCATTATTGGCGTACATAGTGTCGTTAAGACAGCACCAAGGCTTTCACGAGCAATGTGTTGAACAAGTCTTTCATGACCTTACTAAGCACTGTCAGCCAAGCAAATTGACGGTCTATGCGCGCTATGTGCGTCGTGGTGGGTTAGATATCAATCCATTTCGCAGTTCAAGTCCTGAAGAGCAAGCCGTCAATTTTGCTCTAACCAGACAGTAAGCGTTCAGCTACGCAGTAAGTTAAGTAGTAATCTTATTGCGTAGTCTTCTTGCTACTTTTTCCAGCTCTTCGGCTATTCTCTCTTTATCAGACTCTTTTACTTTGTCCGATTCTAAGTAAAGAGAAAACCCTTCGGCTTCTTGACTAATGTAACTTGAGTTACCACCTAAGGCATGCCTAAAGTCAACCACTTGATACATGTGAATAGGGTCTCTAAATCCTTTTACTAGGGTGTTACCACGCTCACGGCAAATGATTTTATCTTTAATTAATGCGTAGGTTTCGTGAGAAATTAAGATTTCACCAGGATCGGCTTTGCTTTCAAGGCGGCTGGCCAAGTTTACTTCTTTACCGACGATGGTGTAGTCCATACGGCTTTCTGTACCGAAGTTACCGACAGTACAATAACCGGTGTTAATACCCATGCGAATTTGTAGGGGAGAGCTAATGCCCAGTTCACTCCATTGTTGACGAAGTCTTAACATGTGGCGGCGCATTTCAATGGCCATAGAAACACAGGCTAACGCATCTTTTTTAGTGCCTTTACTCACAGGGTCACCAAAGAAAATCATAATACCGTCACCAATAAACTTGTCGATTGTGCCACCGTATTTGAGTGCAATGCGTGACATATCAGTTAAGTATTGATTAAGTAAATCGGTAAAGGCTTCTGCTTCCATTTGATCAGACAGAGCCGAGAAACCAACGATATCAGAGAAGAACACAACTAGCTTTTTGCGTTGTGTTTCTAGGCGTACTTGTCGGCGACCAGAAAAAATAGTTTCCCATATTTGTGGAGCAACGTATTTAGAGGCTTGTTGTGAAAGAATTTGAAAGCGCTCAAGTTGACTCTGGTACTTAAGTTTTAAACGAACTAGATCGCGTGCTTGTCGGTTAGCGTTATAAGCAATATAGGCTAAGTGTAAACCTACACCTAACGATGTAATTAGGAACAAGGGGGGAGGGACAGGGCCTAAGGAAACATCACCAAAGAAGTAGGTACCTAAGACCGTTCCAGCAGCTAACGAAACTATGCAGAAAACCCAGTAAGACAAACTGCCTACAATAATAAAACTGGTGTTTATCATAATTAGAAAAAGTACGGCTAATTCAATGGAAACGTGCAAATAGCTGAGTAAAACACCGCATAAGACCGCATCAATATGAATGAGTATTTTGCGTGTTACTTGGTGATAATTTTTTCTAAATGGTAGGCTGATCAAAAATGTTAGATGTGGATAGATAGCACAGACTAGCGCGATAATGAAAACTCGAGAATCAAAGTAATTTAGAGCATAACCGGTTAAGACAATAATGGCAGTCATGCCATAGCCAGTTAGGCGTGACAGATAGTCTTGTCTGGGCGAGTTTTTGTTCTTAAATGCAGAAGAACTAGGCACCATCTTATTCGACATTAGAAACTCGTTTTTTCTTATTATTGATAGCTTGTATACAATGTACGTTCATAAACAGCAATCATCCACATTAAAAATTATTAGTATACTCTCAATTTAGACACATCATATATCCAGGTATAAACATGAATGCAGTTGAAGCACTACTTCAAAGAAACTCTATAGCAGCGTTAACAGGGCCAGAGATTACTTCTGAGCAGCTAGAAACAATGATTCGAGCAGGGTTACGAGCTGCAGATCATGGATGGCTAAAGCCGAGCCGTTTTATAGCAGTTCAGGGTGACCAGCGAAAAGAGCTAGGTCAAGTTTTCTTGAATTGTACCGAAGGTTGGCAGGAAATGGCGGAAGATCAGCAAATTAAAATTATGAACCTGCCCATGCGAGCACCGCTTATTATTATTGCGGTTAACGCAAGTAAAGATCACCCTAAAATTCCCAAAATTGAACAGTTACACTCTACAGCAGCCAGTACACAAAATATTATTAATGCTGCTTGGGCTTTAGGTTTAGGTGCCATCTGGCGTACAGGTGACCCAGCGCATAACCCACTAGTGGCTGAAGCCATAGGCTTAGCTGACAACGAACAAATTGTCGGGTTTGTTTACGTGGGCCATAAAAACCAAAATCCCAAGCCACTTCCAGAACTCGATATTAGCCAGTATCTAACCGAATTAAATCTTTAAAAACAATGACTTGGTAAGGCTGCTAAGGAATTCGTATTGACGAAACCCCTTAAGCTGTTTATAGTGCGCAGCCTTACGGTGAGGTGTCCGAGTGGTTGAAGGAGCACGCCTGGAAAGCGTGTATAGGTTTATCCCTATCGAGGGTTCGAATCCCTCTCTCACCGCCAGAATTATAATAAAAGCTCCAAGATTGGGGCTTTTTTTTTGCGTTTTGTATTGCCTTGGTGTTCAAGGCGACTTTCTCTATAATTACCGAAAGATTTTCTTAACTTAAAGAGATGTTTTCATGACTGTTCGCACCCGTGTAGCTCCATCCCCAACTGGCGATCCACATGTTGGTACCGCTTATGTCGCATTGTTCAACTTAGCCTTTGCTAAGCAGCAAGGTGGTGAGTTTATTCTTCGTATTGAAGATACTGACCAAGTACGCAGTACTGCTGAATCTGAACAAGCCATTATGGATAGCTTACGTTGGTTAGGTGTTGAGTGGTCGGAAGGACCAGACGTTGGCGGCCCACACGGCCCATACCGTCAAAGTGAACGAGCAGACATATACCAAGAGCACGTTCAGCAATTGTTAGATAATGGTCATGCGTTTAAATGCTACCGTACACCTGAAGAGTTAGATGAATTACGTAACCAAAAGCAAGCCAGTGGTAATAGTTCGGCATTAAAGCCATCCGACTTATACTTACCAGCAGACGAAGTAGCAAAGCGCGAAGCCGAGAATATGCCTTTTGTGGTACGTATGAATGTACCGGAAGAGGGCACTTGTGTTATCGATGATATGCTGCGCGGCACGATAGAACTAGAATGGTCGCAAGTAGATGCTCAGATTTTACTGAAATCTGATGGTTTGCCCACCTATCATTTAGCCAACGTTGTTGATGACCATTTAATGCAAATCACCCATGTTATTCGTGGTGAAGAATGGATCAGTTCAGCGCCTAAGCATAAGTTGCTGTATCAATACTTTGGTTGGGATATGCCGCATCTTTGTCATATGCCGCTGTTACGTAACCCAGACAAAAGTAAGCTTAGTAAGCGTAAAAACCCTACTTCAATATTATTCTACGAACGCATGGGCTTTATGCCAGAAGCACTGCTCAATTATCTTGCCCGTATGGGATGGTCTATGCCCGACGAGCGTGAGAAGTTTACTTTAGAAGAAATGTTCGAACATTTTGATATTCGTCGCGTATCTCTGGGCGGTCCAGTGTTTGATGTTGAAAAGCTACGTTGGTTAAATAGCCTCTGGTTGCGCGACTTAGATGATGCAACCTTTGCTCAGCGTTTTGCCGATTGGGGGCTTAAGCCTGAACGTGTGATGCCATTAATTCCTCACATTCAACCTCGTGTTGAAGTGTTTTCTGATGTCGCTCCTTTAGCGGGTCACTTTTTGGCAGGTATTCCAACCTTAACCGCCGAACAGCTAGCGAATAAAGCGTACGATGATGATAAATTGACGGAAGTACTGCAGTTTGGTCTATGGCGTCTAGAAGCCATTCGCTTTTGGGACAGAGACAGTATTCAGCAAGCATTATTCCCACTAGGGAAGGCTCTGGAATTGAAAACTAAAGACTTGTTGTATCCGTTCTTTATTGCGATTGCAGGGACCTCTGCAACTATCTCTGTATTAGACAGTATGGTTGTACTCGGCCCAGACATGAGCCGTGCTCGTGTGCGCAATGCCTTGCAAACAGTCGCCGGTGATATCGGTAAGAAAAAACTTAAAAAACTAGAAAAAGCGTATAACGCACTAGGTGAGTTGTAAGAAAACTCGTTAACCTACTGAATTATGGCAAGATTCTAATTCAATAGGTTGACACCTTATGGGCGTAACAGTAATATGCGCCCACCTTTTGCGAGGGGCCTTAGCTCAGCTGGGAGAGCGCAACACTGGCAGTGTTGAGGTCAGCGGTTCGATCCCGCTAGGCTCCACCAAATTCGCAATATCAGTCCTGTGTCCCCATCGTCTAGAGGCCTAGGACACCGCCCTTTCACGGCGGTAACAGGGGTTCGAATCCCCTTGGGGATGCCATCTTTGGGGCCTTAGCTCAGCTGGGAGAGCGCAACACTGGCAGTGTTGAGGTCAGCGGTTCGATCCCGCTAGGCTCCACCAAATTCAAATAATCTCTTCTTTTATAAATTCAATTTTTATTCATACGAATTTAAAGCGACATTGTCTTTAAGCGCTTAAGTTGTTGTATTAAATTGTTTACAATGCCATGAAATAATTAATAACGGATTAAACATGCAATCTCTTGCTCCCGCCATTAAAGCACTTGCGGCTAATATTAAATTGGTGGTCTTCGATGTTGATGGTGTCTTAACCGATGGCACCTTAACCTATAGTGCTACTGGCGAAGAAGTTAAACACTTTAATGTCAAAGATGGTGTCGGAATTAAACTGCTTCAAACTTATGGTATTCATACCGCTATTATCTCAGCTAAAGATTCATTGCCATTAAAGCGACGCGCACAGGATTTAGGAATCAGTCATTTCTTTCCAGGGTCGAAAGATAAGTGGCCGGTTCTCACTCAATTGCTTGGTGAGTTAAACATAGCGCCTAACGAGGTGTGCTATGTTGGCGATGATGTTATTGATTTAAAAGTTATTAAGCGTGTTGGTTTAGGCGTTGCACCGAATGATGCCTTTTGGATGGTTAAAGAGCAGGCTCATCTTGTTACCCATGCGCCTGGTGGTAAAGGTGTGGCACGAGAAGTGGCAGATCTAATACTCGGCAGTCGTATGTCTTTAGAAGACGCATATATCAAAGCAATGCTTCCTGAATTTGAACAGTAATTAGAGTTGTTATGGATCCTTATAAGATAGTTATACCCGCACGATTTGCATCGACACGTTTACCCGGTAAGCCGCTAATAAAACTGGCTGGTAAACCAATGATACAGCACGTTTACGAGCGTGCCGTTGCCACGGGAATCAAAGAGGTTGTTATAGCAACAGACGATGATCGTATTGAATCTGTGGCTAAAGAGTTTGGTGCTGATGTTGTCATGACCTCTTTAGAGCACGAAAATGGCACTGAACGCATTGCTGAAGTGGCAAGCATTAAAGGCTGGAGTGACGACACTGTTATCGTTAATTTACAAGGGGATGAGCCGCTTACTCCACAACGCTTGATAGAACTCACCGCCAACGGATTAATCGAGCACCCTGAGGCCGGCATGAGCTCTCTTTGCACACCTTTGCATAACGATTTAGATGCTTTTAATCCAAACGTCGTTAAAGCGGTGTTAGATAAGAGAAATTTTGCCCTGTACTTTAGTCGTGCCAGTATTCCTTGGGATAGAGACGAGTACAAAAACGGTCTAAATAATATGACCACTAAAATGCCAGTGTATCGTCATATTGGAATGTACGCTTATAGAGTCTCATTCTTAAAACAATACGTAGAAATGGAACCCTGTGCTTTAGAAACCACTGAGTCGCTCGAGCAGCTTAGAGCACTGTGGTATGGCGTTAAAATTCACATGTCTGTCATTGATGAGGCCCCAGGGCATGGTGTTGATACCCTTGAGGATGTTAAAAGGGTAGAGCATGAGTTAGAGTTGCTAGCAATATAAAATAATTACAGGCACAATTGCTCGCTTGATTTTTTGCCGTTAATTAGGAGTACACTTAATGGCTTTGTCGTTTTCTGAAAAACTCGGTTATGCCGGCTTAGTACCATTTGTTGCGGGTGCCGTCGCCATATTGTTTGGTGTGGAAGGTGCTGAAGAGATGTTTAAACTCTATTCAGTATTAATATTATCTTTCTTAGCCGGTGGTTGCTGGGGAATAGAGCAAGCGCATCCTGAACAGATTAATGAAATACCAGTAGAGCTGTCGGTAGGGGTTTTTGTATGGGGTATTTTAGCTTACTTTCTACCAATAAACGTATCCGTCATAATGACTAGTGTTGGTTTTTGGCTGCTTTTATGGACAGAATCTAACCCTATTTTTAAAGATACCTATACTAAGTCTTATAAACGTATGCGCAACGTCCTAACGACTGTCGTGACTGTGCTGCATGTTATGGTATTTATTGCCGTCAATTAGTTGTTAGCACAGGTGAGCGCTCTAGGCTCACCTGTTGTATCGAATAATTTTCAGTGATTATTCTTCAATGCTATATATATATTGTCTTTGACACAGTTGAAGTAGTAGCGCTTGCGCTTCTTCAGACTTTGCTAAGCCAAGCAGTGTTTCAGTGTTGTATTCGTTAGTATTGGATAAATACGCTAGTAAATCGCGTTGTTCAGGCATAAATTCACGACTCATGCCCAAAGCATAAAAGCTTAGGGTTTCTTTGCCATCGCTGAAGGCGAAGCGCGCAAACTCAGCTCTACGCCATGTCTTAGAGTGAGCGAGTTCTTCAGCTAAATCTTCCCATTCGATATCATCCAAAACATCTGGTAAATAATCTGGGTATTTAGGCTCGGTCATTAATCGCCCTAAAATATTCTGTAGGCGATCTTCATCATTTAAAATATCGGCAATGAGTTCACGTAAACGTTGACTGGCTTCTGAACTAACTAAGCCTGTATCAGCTTGCAGCTTAAGGTCGGCGTCATGATAACGAATGTCTTCACTGCTGTGTTGGCTAATATCATCGGCTAAGGCTTGGCTTAGCTCGGCTACGCTGGGTGCACGAAAGCCTATAGAGTAGGTCATGCACTCACCCTGTGCTATACCGTAGTGGGCGAGCTTAGGGGGTAAATAAAGCATGTCACCCGGGTTAAGTACAAAACTATCTGTCTGATCAAATTGTTCAAGTAACCGAATTTTCGGGCCTTTAACGATGGCCGATTGTTCGCTGCACATTTGACCAATGCGCCATTCGCGCTGACCTTCGGCTTGCAGTAAAAATACATCGTACTGATCGTAATGCGGGCCCACCGAACCACCATTAACGGCATAGCTAATCATTAAGTCATCAATACGCCAGCTGGGAATAAAGCGAAAATGCTCTAGTAGGTCGGCAGCTTCGGGTATCCACTGGTCGACAGCCTGTACTAATAACGTCCATTTTTCTTTAGGAAGGTTTTGATAGGTGTCTTCACTGAAAGGACCAGTGCTTACCTGCCAAGGCTCATCAGGACCTTCTTCTTGAACTATTCGGCTTTCAATCTCTTCTTCAAGGCTTAAACCTGCTAACTCCTCTGCACTGAGCAAGGGTTCAAACCCAGGCCATGCATTGCGAATGAGTACGGGCTTTTTTTGCCAATAATCACGGAGAAATTCTTCAACAGTTAAGTGACCTAGTATATGCATGGTGAGGGCTCTTTGTATCAATAAGAGTGGGTGTTAAGAAATGAAGAAAGAAGAGGGCGCAATGATGCGCCCTAGGCGAAAAGAATTAAACGTTTTTAGCTTGTGCTACTGCATTACCAATGTAGTTTGCAGGAGTTAGCGCGTTTAACTCGTCTTTTACATCCTGTGGTAAGTCTAGTGATGCAATAAATTCAACCATGGCTGATTGAGTAATGGCTTTACCACGAGTGAACTCTTTTAGTTTTTCGTAAGGCTTTTCAATAGCGTAACGACGCATAACGGTTTGGATAGGCTCAGCAAGAACTTCCCAAGCGTTGTTTAAATCTTCACTTAAGCGTGCTGCGTTTACTTCTAGCTTGCTAATGCCTTTTAAAACAGCGTGGTAAGCAATAAGGCTATAACCTAAACCAACGCCCATGTTACGTAACACGGTTGAGTCTGTTAGGTCACGCTGCCAGCGTGATATTGGTAGCTTAGTTGCTAAGTGTTGCATCACCGCATTAGCAATACCCAAGTTACCTTCTGAGTTTTCAAAATCGATAGGGTTTACTTTGTGCGGCATGGTTGATGAGCCAACTTCGCCTTCGATGGTACGTTGCTTAAAGTAACCTAGTGAAATATAACCCCAAATATCACGGTTAAAGTCGATTACGATTGTGTTAAAGCGTGCGTATGCGTCAAACAGCTCGGCAATGTAGTCGTGTGGTTCGATTTGAGTGGTATAGGGGTTCCAGTCTAAACCGAGTGATGTCACAAAGCTCTCAGCGTTTGCTTGCCAATCAACGTTTGGGTAAGCGCTTAGGTGCGCATTATAGTTACCAACGGCACCATTAATTTTGCCCAATAGTTCAACATTTTGAATTTGTTTGATTTGACGTTCTAAACGATACACAACGTTTGCCATCTCTTTACCGAGCGTGGTTGGAGAAGCTGTTTGGCCGTGGGTGCGTGATAGCATGGGAACATCAGCGTTGTTGTGCGCAAGTGTACGAATTTCGTCTGCAATTTTTTGCATTAGCGGTAAAGACGCTTCACGACCTGCTTTTAGCATTAATGCGTGAGATAAGTTATTGATGTCTTCTGACGTGCAAGCAAAGTGAACGAATTCGTTAATAGCCATTAGTTCATCATTACCGGCAAACTTTTCTTTAATAAAGTACTCAACCGCTTTAACGTCATGGTTGGTGGTAGCTTCAATGGCTTTAACGCGCAGTGCGTCTTCTTCGTTGAAATCTGTAACAATGCTGTCTAATAAAGCGTTGGTAGCAGGGGAGAATTCAGAAACTTCTTTGATTTCTGGGTGTTTAGCTAAGTGTTGCAACCAACGAATCTCTACTTCTACGCGGGCACGGATTAATCCGTATTCTGAAAAAATGGTGCGTAAGTCAGCGGTTCTACTACCATAACGACCATCAATAGGAGAAACAGCGGTTAGAGCAAATAGCTCCGGAGTGTTTTGCAAGGACATGGCAACTCTCATTACAGAAATTCAAAGGTTTAATTTAAGCGCGCAATTATAGCGGAAAATTAATTAATTATCAGTGATATCGGGCAGCATTTTATGCCGCCTAATAAAAGTATGTTGGATTGTACTGCATAAGACTGGCGAGTTGCGATAGAACCTTATGGAAGGGTACTAGTAAATAAGAAAGTATCTCATTTTAACGGATATGCAGGATTTATTACAGTCTGCTTTAGTTTGAACCATTTAATTTGTTTAGTTGTCTTTGAAATGGCAGTAACCCTGTTATCATAACCTGATTTATCCTTGTTAGAGTGTCGGAACCCTTATTTTATGAGTATTAAACGTACATTGTTGGTAGCGTTAACTGCGTCTTTAGCGCTTGTTGGTTGTAGTGATAATGACGATAAGCGAAGAGTTAGTACGGTCAATGTCCAGGTGACGGCTGGGCAACAAGATATCTCTAACGGGTTAATACGGTCATCACAAATTTTAACAACAGGTCTTCTTGATGAATCTAATGAAGGCGTGTTGAACTTCCAACGCTTCTACACACAAGA
>Ga0209075_1000481_pt1 | contig 38793 bp, 37 predicted proteins | sample Stecom2011_FD_187523 | JGI IMG/M metagenome (GOLD analysis project Ga0209075, IMG submission 187523) | Agricultural soil microbial communities from Utah to study Nitrogen management - Steer compost 2011 (SPAdes) (version 2) | ecosystem: Environmental > Terrestrial > Soil > Agricultural land...
TGAAAACACGGTCAGTGAGGTGATGAACAGCATCACCAAAAAGATCGACCGGGGCTTAGCTGATGAAAAGAACGAGGTGCTTCTGCATACAGGGCCGCATCACGATGACATCTCTTTGGGGATTTTGCCACAGATCACCAAACAACTACATGAGAACAGCAACAAAGCCCACTTTGCTGTGTTGACCTCAGGCTTTACTGCTGTGACCAATACATTTGTCATCGAAACCCTTAAACAGACCAAAAGGTTTTTGGATATCGGGATGATCCAGATGGTGAAATATGACGACTTTTTCGATTCAGGATACAATCTGAAAAAAGACAAAGACGTCTACCATTACCTGACAAACGTAGCGTCCGAAAATGCGGTTGAACGGTTAAGGGGACTCTGCCATCGGGTGGTGAGGGCGATCGTGACCATCTACCAGGTAAAATCCACCCTCCAACTGAGAGAAAAAATCAATGAGATAATCAGCATTCTCAAAAACTCCTATGACGGAGAAAAGAACCCGCCGAAGATTCAGACCCTTAAGGGAATGATCCGGGAATTTGAAGAAGAGCTGGTGTGGGCTCATTTTGGCGTGCAGGTGAAGAATGTCCATCATCTGAGATTAGGATTTTATACGGGAGACATCTTCACGGAGCAACCGGATAAGAAAAGAGACGTGGAACCCATTGTTGAGATGTTGAGGACCATCAAACCTACTAAACTCAGCCTTACGCTTGATCCGGAAGGTAGTGGACCCGACACCCATTATAAAGTGCTGCAAGCTACTGCAGAAGCAGTACGCCAATGGGGAAATGAAGAAGATATCAGCCATCTCAAGATCATTGGATACAGAAATGTCTGGTTTAAATTTGATGCAGCTGAGGCTAATGTGATTGTGCCGGTTTCACTTGGCGATATGGCAGTAATGGAAGATTCCTTCGCCAACTGCTATCTGAGTCAAGTTAACGCCTCCTTCCCAAGCTACGCCCACAACGGCAAATTCAGCACTTTAGCTAAACGGATCTGGGTAGATCAATTGAATGATGTCCAACTGCTGCTGGGCAAGAATTATTTTTATCAGCACGATACGGCTAATGTAAGATCCAGTCACGGACTAATCTTCTTTAAGGAAATGGACGTGAAGGAATTTCTCGCCCAGGCCAGGGAATTAGAAAAGACGATGGAAGGATTACTATAACCGATAGTGCGGAAACAAGATTATATTACAAGAAGGGTGGGTTTATAAAATCCACCCTTCCTATCTTCTTTGCACTGAATCATTAAAATAAATCGGCTGTTAAAGCGGGGCAGGTCATTGTCCGTAAATGAAATTTTAAATTAATGGATATTAACAATATTGTTTTAGGCTTAGACATTGGCGGGACCAAGATTAGTTCTGGACTTAATGATAAGGGGATGATTTATGAGAGAAAAAAAATCAATACTCCTTTCAACGGTTCCCAAGATGAAATTTTGAAAGTCATTGCCGACCACATTTCTAGTTATCTCTCCTTTGATTTTAGAGCTATTGGAATAGGAATTCCTGGATTGGTAGATCCTGATAAGGGAATTGTTTATAACTTGGCAAACATCCCTTCGTTTCAGAAAGTGGATTTGAAGGACTACCTGGAAAGCGCTTTTAATGTACCTGTATTCGTGAACAATGATGCCAACTGTTTTGCCTTGGGAGAATATAAGCACGGCCCTGCGAAAGCGTACCAACATATGGTTGGAATATCTTTAGGGACAGGAATTGGAACAGGGATCATTGCCAATTCCCATTTGTATACCGGCTACATCTGTGGGGCGGGTGAATGGGGCGGTGTGCCTTATTTAGACAAAACCTTCGAGGACTACTGCAGCAGCAAATTCTTTAAAAGTATAAACGGGCAGAGTGCAAGGCGGCTAGCCAAAATGGCTATGGGTCAAGAAGATAAAGAAGCTGTCGAGCTGTTCCACACCTACGGAGAACATATTGGAATGCTCATTAAACGGATATTGTATACGTATGCCCCCCAGGTCATCGTATTGGGTGGATCGATCAGCAAGGCGTACCCACTCTTCAAAGAGAGTATGCTTCAGACTGTAGCCACCTTTCCTTATAAAGCCATCTCCAACTCGCTGAAAATTTATGTTTCCGAACTTGAAGATGCAGCCATTCTTGGCGCGATTGCTCTAGCCGATGGCCAGGATCTAGATCGGGCTACAAAATCATTTAAAAATGCATCAAGTTAATTATATATTGGAACATCTCCGAATCTTAAAAGTGAAGCATTGATTCTATTAATTTTTCGTTCAAAAAATAAGACCGCGTCCCAAAGCGGCGTGCAGGACGAGAGAGCAAAAAAGGTGTTGACCATCAATCAACACCTTTTTTATCTAAAAGAATAACTTATCTATTATTTCCTCTGAAAATCATCCTGAACCCTCACAATATCCTCTTCATCTGAGGGATTTTTGGGGTCCGTATGCATCCAGATTTCCGCCACCACTCCCCAATTTTTTAACCCTATCAATCGGTGTCTTTCTCCTTTAGAAAGTTCAATTACTTTTCCCAATTCTAGAGGCTCTACTGGTCCTTCCTCATCTGTGGAGCTGATTTTTATCCCACCTTCACCTGCAACCAATTTCCAAATCTCTGCCCTTCGGTGATGGTATTGCCAAGAAAGACGCATCTCTGGAGCTACCAGCAAGATTTTTGGGCTGAGTTTGTTCTGTAACTGCGATTCTGAAAAAGACACACTATCAAAAAATTGCTCCCTGAATTTTTGAATCTGGGATTCATCCAAAACAAAAAAACCTCCCCATGGTCTGGATTGATCTTCAGTCTGGATTACATACCCATGGATGGACAACCAATCTCGAACTTGGTCGAACACTTCGTTCTTAGACATTTTGCTGTTAATGTTCATATTTTTTTAAGTAATAAAAGTTGAAAACTTGCCGCGCTTTGGCAGTGGGCAAAACAATCCCAAATTTGGGTGAAATTACAATTAATAAATGCAAAATCGAATCGTCATCGAAATAAAAAATCCTGCTCCAATTTAATATAGAGCAGGATTTAAATAATGATCGGCGGGAAATCTATCTAATGGCCTCCCGGAATGCCGGCTTGTCAGCGAATGCTTTAAACTCCTGATCAAGCGGGGCTCGCTTTTTCAAAAAACCGTTGCTTTGAACTGCCTTTTTTAGGTTTTCATACAACAATGTCTCGTCCCCTGTCTTCGCTCCTACCAACGCAAGCCCATAAAAACCATAGCCATAATCCTTGTTAACAATAGCGCTTTCCTCAAAGGCATTGATCGCATTTCTATAATCTTCAGCCAGCAAGAAGGCCAAGCCTTTGTTAAACAGGTTAACTTCATTTTCAGGTGCATTGTTGAGGTGAAGCCCTGCAAGTTTATAATCACCTGTCAAGATGTTTACAGCTCCAAGAGAAGCTTCATTGGCACTTTTTAATTCGTTGTTATCCTCAGCTAAAGCCGTGACTTTATAAAATGCCTCATACGCACTTGCATAATCCCCCATCAAAAGATGAACATGGCCTAAGTTATGGTAGGCATAGGCATTTTCTTCCTCAGCATTGACTTTTTCAAAGGAACTGCGCGCCTTTGCTAGCAAGGTGTTTTTTTCTGGCGCGTTAAGAGCGCGGTTCGCTTGGTTCAAATAGGCGACGCCAAGGTTATTGTGCGCCAAAGCACTGTTATATACAGAAGCTTGCGCTTCGTAAATTGCTGTCTTTTCGGCCAAGCCGGGAGTAACGTGGGCAGCAAAGGCGATCTCCTCTTCAGTCAAGGAAGTATCTGCCGCAGCACCTCTCACAATTCTGCCTGCCAATAAAGATATTTCAGCTTCAGACTTTTTATCCTTGGTAGTTAAAATCTCCGTCTTGGCAATTCTCAACTTTGGATAAAGATCGTTGAATACAGTTTTGTAGGTGGACAGCTGTTGCATTTTTTTCTCCTTGGCATCAAAATCGCCGTCACCATAGATAATAGTGTGATACTCCTCTTTCTGCTCTGGGGTGATCTTGTCGTAGTCAGCCAATAACAACCTGAAGTCTGACCAGTCGTCCACTACGGGCAATATGATAAATTGTATAGAATCGGATTCGTCCCGATAATCATAAGGCTGCATCTCCCCTCTGTAGAATTTCTCAATTACTTCTGCTCTGTTTTTAGAAAGGTCCCTGTTCACTCTTTCTGAACCTTCAGGTGAGTGGGTTCCCGTAATTGTAACTGTTCGCGTTACATTTTCGCTGGCAATGAATGCTTTTAAGAATTTTCCTCTTTCGGAATTGACCTCACTGGGTCTTAACCTTGCGCTGCCTTGCTCGAAAAAGAACTCAACCTCAACCGGCTGCAACTCGTCTTGATCCGCATAGCCATGGTCCATATAATAACCTATTGGGGTAATGACTTCATCAGCAGAAAATTGCCCGATCCTAACCAGTTTCGGAGTCGTGGCCACCCCTGTAGTCAGCATCGCTTTAGGTGTGCTCAGGCTTTTACCCGATTTTTTATGCGAAGCAACTCCAACAAAATTCAATTCTCCATTACTCATTTCCTCCCTATAAGGAAAAGAAAAAGAGACCTCTTGTTGAGAAGCTTCCTTCCTGTTGATCTCATCCCCGTCGAAGGTGATGGAATCTCCGAGTGGATAGGCCGTTCCCGCATATTGATATTCGGGGATCAACGAGTAAGTCACCTTCTTTTTCATCATATTTGGAGGAAGCTGGGCATTTACAGTGAATTTAACCGAATCCCCATGCAGCTCTAAAGGTGCCGGATCAACCGATACCTGTTGATTTGCTGACTTTTTAATGACCGATTGAAGAGAACAGGAAGAGAACAACACCATGCTTCCCACTACAACCAGAATTTGAGATCGTTTCATAAACAATATGTTAGTTGATAGATTATATATTACGGTTAATTTTCCCTAATTTTAAAGGCTATTAAAAACAGAATCCAATGGAAAAGATTAAATTATTCTTCCAAGACAGTGCTTTTGGTGTCTGTTCCAAACTTGGCGAAAAACTCCATTTTCCAATCGACAGCATTAGGTTGTTTTTTATTTACTCCTCCTTTGTCACTCTGGGTTCTCCAGTCATCATCTATGTGACCTTGGCCATGATGATGAAAGTCCGGAAATACCTGCGGAAGATGAACAACCCTGTTCTATTCGATTAGATCTGGGAGAAAGCTTTTCTTCTCTTCAGATAATAGATAATGGCTATGGAGAAGATTTTTTTTCCCTGTGCGACCATTGTCAATTTTGGTGCCAAAGGTGGCTTATTCATCAAAGGCCTAAACTTAAAAAAATCTCGGTAAGCCTTAACCACTGCTCGGCCATGTGGCCAGCCTTCTGTGAGTAAAAAATGGATCATAGCGGCTAAATCAAATAGTATTCTTAACAAGAATACTTTTAAAAAGTCTAACCTGGAAAGATTTTTATATAACGTCAATAGATTATTCCGAAAGTTGAGGTAGGTTTTGAAAGGATTGTTGGCTGGAAGGGTCCCTCCGTTAACATGAAACACCGTGACACCGCCATTGTAATGAATCTCCTTCCCGGACAGCCTCAACCTCCAGCACAAGTCGATCTCCTCCATATGGGCGAAAAACACTTTATCAAATCCCCCAAAGGAATGAAAATCCTCCGATCGTATAAAAAAACAAGCACCTGAAGCCCAATCCACAGGTACGCAATCATCATATTGGTGAAGGTCTTGCTCAGTATGGTTAAATATTCTTCCGCGACAAAAGGGATAACCCAGAGAATCAAGATATCCTCCCCCAGCACCCGCATGATCAAAATGGGTTGGGCGGTGGTAGGAAAGAATTTTGGGTTGTGAAGCAACAATGTGAGGATTACAATCCAACCAGCTGATCATTTTCTTGTCCCATCCCTGCGTCACCAAGACATCTGAATTCAAGAGAACATAATATTCGTAGCTTCCCCTGATTTGATCCAGTGCAAGGTTATAGCCCTGACTAAATCCATAATTGGAGTCCAGAACTATCAATTCGAGACCAGGGTAATTCTCGGTTAAAAAACTTACGGAACCGTCAGTGCTCGCATTATCGGCGACAATGATATTATAGCTACTGCAATTTACTACTTCAGGGAGAAATTTCCTCAGCATTTCTTCCCCGTTGTAGTTCAGTATGATAATGGCAGCTTTGTGCATTAAAACATATTACCAAAGTCCATTCCGGGTATATTAGGCATCATTCCTTCGGTGGCCTTCTTCATTTCCTGCTTTATAAGCTGGTCAATTTCCTCAAATGCCTTGTTGGTGGCAGCTACAACCAAATCCTTCAGCATCTCCTTATCATTGGGATTCACCAGACTATCATCTATGACAATATCTACAAGCCTCCGGTGGCCGTTAACCTTTACTTTCACCAGTCCCGCGCCTGCTTCGCCTTCCGCGGTGAGGTATACCAGTTGCTCCTGCTTTTCCTTTATTTTGGCCTGGGCTTCCTTTACTTTGGACATGATACTCATTATATCGAACATAGGTCTTTGCTTTATTTGTACAAATATAGGTGAATTTAGATTATTCAGTGGCGCATAGCGGAAGATGCCAGATCAAAATTGATAGGCCTGAATCGCATCTATGGCCTCCGATAGGCTCATCATTTGCTGCTCCCCAGATTTCATGTTTTTAAGGGTAAATTTTTGTTGTGCGATTTCCTCTGATCCCGCCATGAGCACAAAAGATATGTTTTTCTTATCCGCATAGTTGAATTGCTTTTTAAGCTTGGCCGCGTCCGGGTAGATTTCTGCACTGATTCCTGCCCTCCGAATGGCAGAAAGTGCTTTCAGGCCATAATTCATGCCTTCGTTATCCATGAAACCGATCATTACCTTCGTAGCACTGATCTGCTCCTCAGGAAAAAGCTTCAACTCCTCCAACACATCGTAGATTCTATCAACTCCAAAAGAAAAGCCTACGCCAGGAACATCGTTCAGTCCAAAAACGCCGGTTAGGTTATCATATCTACCCCCTCCGGCAACCGATCCTATCGATACGTTGTTGACTTTCACCTCAAATATCGCCCCGGTATAGTAGGACAGGCCCCTCGCCAGGACAAGGTCGAAGTCCACGTGCTCCTCTCCCTCTCCAAAAGCCGCAAGCATCCCGAACACCTCCTGCAGCTCTTGCAGCCCCTGCAGACCGACAGTACTTTCTTTCAAAAAATCCTTCAAAAAGGTTATTTTCTCTGAATTCCCCGCCGTCAAAAGAACCACTGGGGAGAGCTTTTCGATGGATGGCGAAGTGAATCCTCTTTGCAGCAACTCTTCCTGAACCTTGTCCCAACCGATCTTATCCAACTTGTCTATGGCTACACAAAGATCCCCTTCCTTGCCAGGCTCCCCTATGACTTCAGAAATTCCGGTCAGAATCTTCCTGTTATTGATCTTGACGGTATAATTGTCAAGGCGAAGGCTGGAAAACACCCTTCTGATCATCAACAGTATTTCTGCTTCACAGATCAGGCTATCAGTCCCTACTACGTCGGCGTCACATTGGTAAAACTCCCGATATCTACCCCTTTGGGGCCGGTCTGCCCGCCATACAGGCTGGATTTGGAAGCGTTTAAAAGGGAAGACAATGTCATTCCTGTTCATCACTACGTAACGGGCAAAGGGAACGGTAAGATCGTAGCGTAAACCTTTTTCGGCGACTTTGGGAAGAACCTTTATTGATCCAGAAGATAGATCTTCGGGGTTTACATTCTTTAAGAAATCACCGCTGTTCAATATCTTAAACAAAAGCTGATCCCCTTCATCTCCGTATTTCCCAGTCAAGGTAGACAGGTTTTCCATAGCCGGGGTTTCCAACTGCTGATAGCCAAACAGCCTAAAGGTATCTTTGATGGTATCTAATATAAAATTCCTTCTGCCCATTTGTAGAGGGCCAAAGTCTCTTGTGCCTTTTGGTATTGTCGGTTTGGGAATGCTCATCTGCTTCAATTTTGCCCAAAGTTATAAAAAAAGGAAGGATTAGGAAATGCTGACGTGAAGCTCAAGATCACATTGACATCAATTCCGAAAGTTATGCTTTCGCTTAAATCCTTATCATCACCAAATAATGTGATTTTATCATGTATGACCTGCTGCAATGTAACTTGTCCCAATAATCAGGATCAAGTTTTCGATGGAGTCTGCTGGTTTAATTTCATAGCTGAAAAGCTTTCCGTTTTTTTCCCCAAGATATTGTCCAATTTTCAATAAAAACATCTACCTTTGCCCCTCATTTGAATCATAAACAGGAATAGAGATGGCTGTTACTACTTTAAAAAGAAAACTGAAAAGAAAAAGACAATCCCAAAAGGCGAGAGTAATCAAAATCAAACAATTGAGCGCTCAACCTGTAATTAAAAATGTGGATGTAGAAGAACTGAAGAAAGGTTTTGCTGATGCAAAATAAAAAGTTCTTAGTCTTCAATAAGATATAAAAATGGCCATGACGATTTCATTGCCATTTTTATTTTATTTTTTACCCAATTCCACCACCCGCAGGTTTTTAGCTTTTCCCGCTTCTATATCAAACTTCAGCAAGGTCCTAATCTGATGGAACCCCTGAATGCCGATAGCTCCAGGATTCATGTAGAGACAGTTCATCTTCTGGTCATACTCCACTTTGCAGATGTGGGAATGGCCGCAGATAAATAGATCCGGCTTGATCTTTTCTATCTTGCTTCTTATTCCCTTTGCATAATAAGGAGGCTTTCCGCCAATATGGATCATTAAGACTTTCATACCTTCCACTTCAAAAAACAATTCCTCAGGATACAGCATCCTCGCATGGGCATCGTCAATATTTCCAAACACCACCCGCAACACCTTCCCTTTGGGCAGAGCCTGAATTACCGCTTCATTTCCGATATCCCCCGCATGCCAGATCTCATCCACCTCCTCAAGATGTGCAAGGACCTTATTATCAATAAAGCTATGTGAATCAGAAATCAGTGCGATTTTCGCCATTGGATTGTTGGTTGGGTTGTGGGACGATTCTTCATTTCTTCTATCCCGCAAAGAAACAAAAAAACTAGCCACCATGTAGACAACTCATTGAAGCATGAGGCGAAAAAGCAGATTTTCTAAGTTTCATCGGATAATACAGAACAGGACTTGGTAATTGAGGGAGAACTTTATATTTTTACAATCAAAATTTTGTACTTAAATGAAAGAAATACAGTTTAGAGATGCAATAAGGGATGCCATGTCCGAAGAAATGAGAAGGGACAAAAACGTATTTCTTATGGGAGAAGAGGTCGCTGAATACAATGGCGCCTACAAAGCCAGTCAGGGCATGTTAGATGAATTTGGTCCTGATAGAGTAATCGACACGCCTATTTCAGAGCTTGGATTTGCTGGTCTTGGAGTGGGTGCAGCCATGAACGGCCTGAGACCCATCATTGAATTCATGACCTTTAACTTTTCTTTGGTCGCCATTGATCAAATCATCAACTCTGCCGCCAAAATGTTGGCGATGTCCGGTGGACAATACAGTGTTCCTATCGTGTTCAGAGGCCCTACAGGTAATGCGGGCCAGCTTGGTGCCACGCACTCCTCGAACTTCGAAAACTGGTTTGCCAACACCCCCGGCCTTAAAGTAGTGGTTCCTTCCAATCCTTATGATGCCAAAGGCTTGTTAAAAGCATCGATCCGTGATAATGATCCGGTGATTTTTATGGAATCAGAGCTTATGTATGCCGATAAAGGAGAAGTTCCCGAAGGAGAATATTTATTGCCCATCGGAGTGGCAGAAGTAAAAAGAAAAGGGAAAGACGTCACAATTGTTTCATTTGGTAAAATGATGAAAGTGGCCTTCCAGGCAGCGGACCAGCTGGCCAAGGAAAACAACATAGAAGCGGAAGTCATCGACTTGCGTACGGTAAGGCCTATCGATTATGCAACGATCATAGAATCCGTCAAAAAGACCAACCGTTGTGTGATTGTGGAAGAAGCTACCCCTATTTCATCTTTGGCAACCGATATGGCGTTTATGATCCAAAAGAATGCCTTCGACTATCTGGATGCCCCTGTGCTTAGGGTTAACTCCATGGATATTCCATTGAGCTATTCCCCTACCTATATTGAAGCTACATTGCCAAACGTAAAGAGAACTGTTGAAGCAGTGAAAAAAGTTTGCTATAAATTATAGAATAAACATCCGCTCAAATAAAAGCCAGACCGTTTTACAGCAGTCTGGCTTTTTTTTGGTTCTATGTCCCACGAACATCTAATATCAAAAGCGACCATAGAAAAAGCCAGACCGCTATTGCAGCCTGGCTTTACCACTAACTCTTATATCTCAATACTCACATCTCAACACATATACATAACGTCCTCCATCTTAATTAGGCATGACGCCTTCTGTACCTCCACCCTCTTGTTTAAGATCCTGATTATCTATTGATCTTTTTCTTCTTGGGGTACTGACACTCATTTTTCCAATCCTGTAACTAAAGTTAATTTTGAAGTTCATGTTTCTCATGGTATTGGTGCTCTTTTGGGTAATGGTCGGTGAGGTGACCTCGTTGCGCATCTTAAATTCGGAGGTAAGGAAGTTCTCAGCCCCAAAACCGATACTTCCTTTTTTGTTCATGAATTCTTTGTTCAAATTCAGACCATATACCCTAAAGCCACCTTGTGAACCTTGGAGCTGCACCCTATTGCCTCTGGCAAATCCAAAAGCTTGGATTACCCAAGTATCGGTAATATTGTAATTACCAAACAGTCTACCGCTTAACACCAATCCTTCGTTTGAAGCCCTATACAGAGGATCGGAAAGATTGTTGTCAAGTACAGAATAATAGGAGTCGATCCCTCCGTTCAAAGAAAATTTGTTGGAGATGCTCACATTGGTAAACAAGCTCAAACCGTAAGCTTTTTCGCTGCCGATATTTTCGAAAGTAGAATAAATAACCCCATCATCTTGCACTGTCCGTACCGATTGAATGGATCCAGTACTGTTTCTAAAGAAGGCAGAAAGGTTTAATGAAGCGACTTTATAGAAAGTATTGTAACCAAATTCATAGTTATCCGTGAATTCCGGGTCCAGTAGCGGATTACCTTGAGAAATCTGCAATGGGTTGGACGCTTCTATATTGGGATTTAAAAACTGCAGTGAAGGCCGCTGGATCCTGCGGTTATAGGCAAGCTTGATCATATTCCCGCTTTTTAACTTTCTGCTCAGGTTTAAACTGGGCACTAGGGTACCGTAAGCTGGTATTTCCGCAGTTTGCGCAGACTTGAAGTCGGCATCAATATGGGTGTATTCATATCTCAATCCCCCCTTAACGGTATAGTCATTCAGGAAACCCAAAGTATAGGAAACATAACCGGCAGTTACGTTTTGTTGATAATTGAACTCATTAGAAAGCTGAACATCTTCCAATTGCTCATACGGACCGCTGGCTCCGTCTGCTACGAAATAAGCATAATCACTTGTCGCTTTTCTCAAAATATTTTTGGCACCATATTCCAATATTTGTTTATCCCCCGATCCGATCGGCGTGATGTAATCAAACTGAAGGGTAAACTCCTGGTTGTCGCTTGCGTTTTCATTCTTGGTCCTGCTGGCGATCAATTCAAAGTCCTGGCTGAAAAGACTGTTGATAAAGTCGTTGGTCCGGTCGTTCCTACTATACAATCCAAGGATGCTGAATTCCTTCTGTGGCCTCTCGAAAGTTCTTGTATAATTAAAATTGACATCAATGTTATTGGAAAGGTTGTCCATATTCACCTGCCTCAACAGACTGTTGATCAAGATCTCGTCCATATAGGTTTCCGACAGGAGATTGTCTTGTTTGTTTTTGAAGTTAAACAAGCCATAACCCACAGAAGCTGACATCCAATTATATTTGTTGATTTCATAATCCCAACCCAAGTTATAACGACCCATCAACATGTTGCTCTTTGTTTCCGCACTTTGGAAGATGTCTGCCACACTTCCGTCAGGATTTGTCACTTGCTGCTCATTCTCAAAAGCTCCGTTCACGTTATAACTGCCTCTGCCCTGGCCGCCTAAAGTGAAGCCCATCTTGCCTCTTCTTAAAGCAGCATTTAAGCCCAGATTAGATCCTCTCATCCCTACGCTACTGTTGATACTCAAGGATGCTCCCTGTAGGTTGTTCTTTTTGGTAATGATATTGATAATTCCTCCCGAGCCTTCGGCATCATACTTTGCGGAAGGAGAAGTGATTACCTCCACTGATTTGATTTCGTCTGCTGGAATCTGCTTTAATGCATCGGCAATGCTGCTCGCCGCTATGGTAGAAGGCTTATTGTCGATCAACACCCGGATATTTTGGCTGCCTCTCATGGAGACATTTCCGTCCAGATCAACAGACAACATCGGCACTCTTCTGAGTACGTCCGAAGCATCCCCGCCCATCGTCGTTTTGTCATTTTCAGCATTGTAGATTGTCCGGTCTACCCGCTCCTCGATGAGGTCGCGCTGACCCTGAACGGTAACTTCCTGAAGAGTAAGGGACTCTTCTTCAAGAGAGAGATTGCCCAACTCAACGGCCGTTAAACCTGCCGTTACCGTAACATTCTGCTCCAGCGTTGTATATCCCATAAAGCTTACCTGAAGCTTATAGTTTCCTTCCTTAAAACCGGTAAGAAAAAACTCCCCATTACCGTCGGCCACACCACCGGTGACATTCTTTCCTGTGCCTTCTTCCAACAAAACCGCTGCCGCATAGGCGATCGGCTGGCCGGAACCTTTTTCAACTACCCTACCGGAAATCCGGTAGTTAACCTGCTCATCAGAAGAACTTTGTTGAGCTGATATTTCTGCAGAAGGGATAAGCACCAATAATGCAGCAATCGTGAAGAATAAATAATAGGGTTTCATCGGTTTATCTATATTTAAACATTTGTACTGAAAAGTGATTGATTTAACATCGAAACAAAATAAGATATTGCAACGCGCATAAAAAAATAAAATAGATAGGATTGGCGGATTTGTCGACAGAAAGGCAATTAGGGGAGACAAATGGATTTGAGCTTTTTAACAGGCTTTCTGTCTACTGAAAATGCCTATTCATGGGGATATCTTGGCAACCTATAGATTACTCTTAGAATTATTAAAACTTTATTTTATGTTTAGGCATAATTTCCCTTCTTTATAAACATGAATACTACTTCCCACCGATATAAACTCCCCATACTTCTTCATGTTTCAGCTTGGTTGTTGCTGGGTATGATGTTGTTTTTATTGAACCCGCTTTCCTGGAAAGTAGTATTGCCAGATCAATTCTGGGTAAGACAGGGAATTCTCCTGATCATGCTCGCTGGAGTTTTCTATTTGAATGAACACCTACTTGTGCCCAAGTTTCTATTTAAAAAGGGTAAAACCTGGTTGTTTTTGGGTATGGCTCTCATCATCACCCTCCTATTTATGTTGGTGATACAGCAGGTTGAAATATGGCTGAATCTTCCTGAACTTATGCATAGGGCTTTTAGGCCCAATACGCCCTACGTTCCAAAAAGGCATCTCTTTTCACTCGACATCATCACCATTCTAATTACCTTTCTCTGCTTAGGTATCAGTACCAGCGTGGCTGCCGTCCAAAAATGGCAGGCGGATGAAGCCTTAAGAAGACAGTTAGAAGAAGAAAGGATCAGTTCGGAGCTTTCCTATCTCAAAGCCCAAATCAACCCCCACTTTTTCTTCAACACACTGAACAATATTTATGCGTTGACCAGTATTGATCTGGAAAGGGCCAGAATGGCGCTGCATAAGCTTTCGCGAATGATGCGCTATGTACTATACGAGACGGAAAAGGACAGGACGCTACTAAGCAAGGAAATGGATTTCATCAAAGATTTTGTCACTTTGATGAAACTGAGGCTTTCCGAAAAAATCTATGTTGATCTACAAATTCAGGAACAGTTCACGGACACTGTCATTGCGCCCATGTTGTTGCTGCCTTTCATTGAAAACTGCTTCAAACATGGCATCAGTTCTCAACAAGAAAGCAAAATCAGTATTAAACTGAGCTTAGAAAACAATGTTCTCCATCTTCAGACTGTTAATAAGATTGTTCCGTCCAACAAGGGCAGCATAGAAGCTCAAGGAAGCGGTATCGGGTTGACCAATACCAATAGGAGGTTGTCACTTATTTATGAAAATAAACATAGCTTGTCCATCGATGATACCAATCCCGATAATGAGTACCGTGTGGATCTAAAAATCAACCTCAAATGAATGTAAAATGCATTGCCGTAGATGATGAACCCTTGGCTTTGGAAATGGTCAGCAACTTTATCCACCAAACTTCTTTCCTGACACTGGAAGGTAAATTTGAAAATGCCATTGAAGCCCTCAATTATATCCACCAACATGAGATAGATCTAGTATTCTTAGACATACAGATGCCGGATCTCTCTGGAATGGAATTGGCGAGGGTGTTGGACGGAAATACCAAAGAAAGGAAACCAAAAATAATTTTCACTACAGCCTATAACCAATTTGCAATTGAAGGATATAAAGTTGATGCTTTAGACTATTTACTGAAACCTTTCAGCTATGAGGAGTTTCTTAAAGCCAGCTCCAAAGCCTATAATTATTTCTCAAAGGCTCCCAAGCCCACACCGGAAAAAGTCCTTGATTACCTGTTTCTGAAAGTTGAATACCAACTGGTTAAAGTGATGTTGAAAGACATTATATACATTGAGGGCTATAAGGACTATGTAAAAGTACATCTGGCTGATAGGCCTACACCTATACTGTCTCTTACCAGTCTAAAAAATATGGAGGAGCTACTTCCCTCCAGTCAGTTCATGAGGATCCATCGCTCCTTCATCATTTCATTGGACCAAATTCAAAGTATCACCAGAAACACGGTCAATATGGGTTCGATAACGATTGCGGTAAGCGACAACTACAAAGATAATTTCTTGGTCTTTTTAAATAAATGGATCAATTAAATTAGACGTCCTGTGGTTAAGCATTATCTTTAATAAAACCTTAGTATCCATCTTAACAGAAATCACTAAAATGACCGAGACTCAAAAGCAATATATGCAAATGGCCATTGATCTTTCACGTGAAGGAATGATGACAGGAAAAGGAGGACCTTTTGGCTGTATTATCGTTAAAGACGGAGAGGTGGTTGGCAAAGGATGCAACAGCGTCGCCAGCACCAATGACCCTACCGCCCATGCGGAGGTTTTGGCGATAAGAGATGCCTGCAAAAACCTTGGATCTTTTCAGCTAGATGGCTGTGAGCTCTACACCTCCTGCGAACCCTGCCCCATGTGCATCGGTGCCATCTATTGGGCCCGACCGGCGAGGGTGTTCTTTGCCAATGACAAAAAAGATGCTGCCGAAGCTGGTTTTGATGATAATTTTATTTACGAAGAATTAAACCTCCCCATGGAGGACAGAAAAATCCCCATGACAAGAATACTTCATGAAGACGCGCCCAAAGTATTCCAGGAATGGATTTATAAGGATGATAAAACCCTGTATTGAGAAGCCTTTCGCTCTTTAATTAGAGGCATTTACCAAGAGCCTGAACTGGTCCATTATCCTATAGGTCGCCCTAGCAAGGTCCACATTCAGATTGGGGGAGGAGTAATCGAAGCTCGCAGAGGTATACCCTTGCCAAATAGTGTTGCCCCTCTTATCTATGACAAATACAACCAGCATGCCTTCATTTTCTTGGTATTTTACTTTGTTATAATCCTCCCCTTTCTCCCTTTCTTCCAACTCCTTCTCATCTTCTTCCTCCTCTACCTCTTCAAGGACAATACCTTTTTTCTGTAGCCACATATCAAAATCTGGCTGAACATATCCTCGATACTTTACCGGGTCGAAGAACAGCTTATAGGTGATCAACATGTCAGGATTGTTGTTTTTAAGTCTAAAACCTTGGGATCCCAGTCTGGAAACAATGGTTTTTTCGATCACGGGCTGGCTACTGGATGGGTCCCTGCCAGTATCTTCTACAAAACCGAAAGTTTGGTATCTTTTGAAATTCCCCCTATAGCTATAATCATATTCAGCGACAAAATCGCGTTGGGACAGACAGGAGGAAGCGGTAACAAGGAGGAGGATTAGGTAAAAACTGACATTTTTCATATTGAAGGCCATTATATGAATTAGACCTCTGAATATAAGATGATTCTATTATATTTCACTCTTTTTTCAGAAAAATATAATCCCAACTTTAACATTTATCCTTCTCTCCTAAAAGGAGGTCAACAAATCCAATGACGCTCGATATCACCCCCTTACCTTATATTCCCATTTGGACTTAAGCGCGGTTGAACTTCAACTAGGCAGGTATATTTTAAAGATAGACCCCTCTCCTATTACGCTATCCAGTTCAATTTTTCCTCCGGAATTATCTACTATTCTTTTTACAATAGCCATTCCAACTCCCGTCCCCTGGTTGTCTGTGTTCAGCCGTTCATACATCTGAAATACCCTATCCTTATCTTCCTCTCTTATTCCGATCCCATTGTCTGTAACGCTCAATAAAATATAGTCATCACCTACCGTATCTGTCATTACCTTTACCTTTAGCTTCCTGTCCGAGGATCGGTATTTGACAGCGTTAGACATCAGGTTTTGGAGGACACTTTTTAGATTTCTCTTTGGAAAATGGATTTTGGGGACCGCTGAGAAATCCGAAACAATTTCCGCTTCGGAACTTTCTATCTCCATCTCGAGATCCAGTAAAACCTCCTCAAGAATATTCTGAAAAACGACTTCCTCAGATCTTCTTGCTTCCTCCTGCACCTTCCCGATGTCAGACAGCTCCCTGATTTTGTTTCTGAATCGTTTAATGGAATTATCAATCATGGCCAAAAGAATTTCGGGATCGTCGCCTTTTTTCTCTTTTAGGGCGATTACCAAACCTTCTATGTTATTAATCGGCGACTGAAGATCATGGGACGCTGTGTAGATGAAGTTTTCCCTATCATTGATTATCCTCTCCTGTTCCTCATTGATCAATTTCAACTCCTGTCCCAAGATCTTTTCTTCATTGATGTCCTGGATAACTTTCACAACATACTCTCTTCCCTCTTCATCTTTGGCATAGATGCTCTCCCCATGGACCCAAGTAGCTGCACCACTTGCCGTTTTCAGAAAGTTCTCATCGTTGAAAGAACCCCGCTCCATGGTTCCTGCCAACTCCCTTCCAGGCAGGTTTTTCTTCAAATCCTCCTCTATGAAGAGAACAGAAAAATCCTTTCCTACCAATGACTCCTTGGTGTACCCAAAGCACTTCTCCATTCCATAGTTGACATCCAATATCGTCCCTTGGGGGGTCATAATTATAATGCCCGTAAACTCAGCATTTTCAAACATCATTTTAAAAAATAGGGAGCTGTTAAAAACGGGGGATAATTTATCGTTATTGTGCATCTAATTTTCGATTTGTTCAATTGAATTTCAGCATTAAAAATAGCTTTAAAAATTTTAAATGCCTAAAGCATTATCTTTGATTCCATTATACCGGATGTTATGATAATGAAAAAGAAAGCCAGGCGAATCGGCTTTACTTTCAAACGACGCTGGTGTATACGTGCTCCCACTGGGCCGGCTCCGGTCGGTTCTGTCATAAAAGAAAGTACTTTACCCTGAATCCAATTGGCTTGTATAAGTAAAATTATTACATTAGCCCAACATAATCTTACGGCTATAAGCCTTACAAGCGCTTATCCTTTAAATATATCTATGAAAATTAAACATTACCTTTGCTATTTTCTATTTTTTGCCGGATGTCTTACTTCCTGTCAGGTGAACACGGATTACCAAGAAACGCTTAATGGAAATGCTTATTTAATCCAAGCGAATCAGCAAGCCACCGACGTAATGGTCCACGATATTTTTTCGCCTCCGGTAGCAAGCAGGATATATGCCTATGCCTCTTTGGCTGCTTATGAAGTTGTTGCTCTGGCCGATGACCAGTACTTAAGCATGGCAGGCCAATTGAACGGCTTTGAGGCTAAAGAATACGACACTTCAAAGGAGTGTCTGTTTCCATTAGCCTCTTTAGCCGCTTACTATCAGATTGCAATGTCCATGATATTTTCAGAAGATCAACTGATCCCCCACCGTGATAGGCTCTATCAAATGGTCAAAGACCAAGGGATCTCCGATGAAGTATTTCAAAATTCTTTGGATTTAGGAAATGATGTTGCCAACCACGTGAGGGCTTATGCTTCCAAGGACAACTATAGCCAAAGCCGTTCTTTCGAGCGATACACTGTGTCAAATGAGGATGCATTCTGGAAACCTACTCCTCCTGCATATATGGAAGGCCTGGAACCACATTGGTCGAAAATGAGGCCCTTTGTTATGGATTCAGCCAATCAATTTATACCCGAAAGGCCCTCCCCTTTTGACATTATCCCTGAAAGTGACTTTTACAAAGAAGCAGAGGCGGTAATGTTGGCAACTAACCAGATCACCGAGGAACAGCGGGAAATCGCTTTTTTTTGGGATTGCAACCCCTATAAAATGAACGTGAAGGGCCATGTAATGTTTGCCGAGAAAAAGATCACTCCGGGGGGACACTGGATGGGCATCGCCGGCATCGCCGCCAAAACCAAAGAACTGGACTGGAAGCAGACTGCGGAGACGCTAATGGTCACCTCCTTGGCGGTGTACGAGGGTTTTCTTTCCTGCTGGGATGAGAAATACAGAAGCGTGTTGATCCGGCCCGAAACCTACATCAACCAGTATATGGACGAAAATTGGCTACCCTTACTACAGACGCCACCCTTCCCGGAATATACTTCAGGGCATAGTGTGGTGTCTACGGCAGCCGCGGTTGCCTTGACCCACTTGTTAGGGGATGACCTGTCTTTTGTGGATTCGACAGAAGTGGTATTCGGCTTGCCTGTAAGAGAGTTCAATTCCTTCCAGGAAGCAGCGGAAGAAGCAGCAATAAGCAGATTTTATGGCGGCATTCACTATATGCCGGCCATAGTAAATGGCGCAAAGCAGGGGGAGCAAGTCGGCCAACTTGTTATAGACCGAATTAAGACTCGAAGGGGAATGTTAGCCGATGCCGAGTAAGATTTTAGTGTAATGAAGAGGTTTTTTTTAATGCCAGTAATTCAACCAAGGCGGCAATAACACCGTGCTGTGATTTGATAGCTGGACAATCACCAACCGATTATTCTAAAAAAAACTTTTTGTCTCTTATATAATCCTCGACTGCTTCCGGTAGGAGGTATTTGACGGAGTGTCCCTTCCGAACAGCATTTCGGATAAATGTTGCGGAGATATCCATTAAGGGAGAAGTGATGTATTTGACGTTGTGGTGGACTAAATTAAAGCTTTCCTGGGGGCGGGGGTAGACATACAAGCCATAAAAATCAAGGATTGCTTCACTGTTTTTCCATTTATGAAAGGTTTTTAAATTATCCCCTCCGATCACAAGCCTGAACTCATGCTGGGGGTGCTTCTCGGAAAGATAAGTAAGTGTATCGATGGTAAAGCTGGGCCGGGGCATGTGGAATTCCACGTCAGAAACCCTGAATCTGTAGTTATCCCCTATCGCCAATTCAACCATCCTCAAACGATCAAACTCATGCAATAAGGTTTTCCTTTTTTTTAGGGGGTTTTGCGGGGATACAATAAACCAGATTTCATCCAGATCCGTCTGATCCTGCATGATATTGGCGATGATCAGGTGCCCCACGTGGATAGGATTAAAGGATCCAAAAAAAAGTCCAACTTTCAATTTTTACGGCGTTTTCAGAAAATCTCTCACCAGATTTTCGGCTTCCCGGAAAGATTTCTCGATATTATCGTTAATGAGGCTTATGTCGAATTTATCTTCAAACCCCATTTCAAACTTGGCTTTATAAAGCCGTCTCGAAAGACTCTCTTCAGATTCGGTACCCCGATCTTTGAGCCTTTCGGTCAATACTTCAAGTGAAGGTACTTTGACAAAGATAGCCAAAGCTTTGCTCCCGAAATATTCCTTAAGATGTAAACCTCCCTTGACATCCACATCAAAAACCACGGCTTTCCCTTCATCCCAAATTCGCTGGATCTCGTCTTTTAAGGTACCATAGAAGTTGCCTTCGTAGACTTCCTCCCATTCAACAAAGGCGTCTTGATCAATTTTGGCTTTGAATTCCTCTGGAGACAGAAAGTAATAATCCTTTCCATTTTGTTCCTCCCTACCTCTTTTGTCCCGAGTACAGGCAGAAATGGAAAAACCCAATTGAGGGTTTGATTTTAAAAGGTGTTTAACAATTGTGGTCTTTCCCGATCCTGACGGGGCCGAAAAAATAACAGCTTTTCCTGAAGACATGGGGTTAATTTTATCGGAGCTCTTCAATTTTTTGCCGGATGCTTGCTGCCAGTTCAGATGGGACGGGCTTTTTAGTGCATTTGTTCTTCAATATATCCTTTATGGCTTGTTCTAAGTGGTAGAATTCAAAGCAAGGTTGGCATTTGGCCAACTTTTGATCCAGCGTTTCTTTTGAATCACTAAGGGCTTCACCATCCAGAATACTTTCGAGTAATTGAAAGCACTTGTTTTCATCACCGCAACTTAATTTCCTTTCTCCTGATGAGTTTACCTTTTCCATTTTATTATTTTAACTCTGATCATTATTTTCTTCTTCAGTATTGTAGCCCATATTTTGAGCATAAGAACGCAATTTTTCCTTTAAAAGGTTCCTCGCTCTATGCAATCTTGATCTCACTGTTCCTATGGGAATATCCAGAATTTTGGCCATTTCTTCATAGGTAAACCCTTCAAGATCACAAAGAATAATCACCGTTCTAAAATCAACCGCCAGACTATTTAACGCATTGGAAATCTCGTCTCCTATCAAGTCCTTTACCGCGTCCACGCGAAGATCGGAGGTTATGCTATAATCAACACTTTCTGAGTTATAATAAGTTTCAACTTCCTGATAATCGACCTTCGTGGGCTGCTTGCTCTTCTTTCTATACTCATTGATAAAGCTGTTCTTCAGGATACGGAACAGCCAAGCCTTGGCATTGGTACCCTTCTCAAATGAATTGATAAACCTGAAAGCTTTCAAATAGGTATCCTGCACCAGGTCTTTCGCATCATCCTCATCGAAGGTGAGCCTAAACGCAAAATTGTACATAGAGTCTATGTGAGGCATAAACTCGTTGTCAAATATATTATTCTTATCCCTGTCGGAATATTTCTTTCTTTGTACCTCAGACATATGTTCCAAAAATAGTGATAGCCTTAATTAATAACTATTTTTTTGAAAGAAAGTCATCCGATTTTCTTTATTTTGAATCCTAAAGGACAACTTCCACCCAAAAGTTGACCGAATAAACGAAACCTGTCCTTGAATGTTTGTTTTCCGAGCAATCTCACGCCTTCCCATTTCACTGCTGTATATTTTTTCCGATGTCCTGTACCTGATCATGTGCTACGTGATACAATACAGGAAGAAAGTGATAGAGTCAAACCTTTTTTATGCCTTTCCGGAAAAATCCCCAGCAGAAAGAAAAGAGATTAAGCGCAAGTTCTACAGGAATTTCACGGATTCTTTGGCAGAAACGGTAAAGCTTCTCACCATAAGCGAAGAGGATCTGGCCAAGAGAATCAAGATAGTTAATGTCGATCTAGTGCTCGAGAAAATCAATAACGGAGAATTGATAATCGGACTGACCTCCCATTTCTTCAACTGGGAGGCCCACCTTTTGGCAATACAGGCTTTGGTCCAACAACGATGTGAGGTCGTATACCAGAAAGTCAACAATCAGTTCTTCGAGAACCTGATGCACGAACTGAGAGGAAGATTCGGAGGGAAATTGGTTGAAAGAAAGAAATTCCAAAGAAGTTTCTTACGGGAAAGAAACAACCCCAGACTCATCGTATTGGCGGCGGACCAGCGTCCTGAGAAAACTGAAATTCGGTACTGGAGAGAGTTTATGAATAGGGAAACCGCATTTTACGAGGGAGCTGAGAAGTTGGCGAAGAAATTTAACCATCCGGTGATATTTTCCTACGTGTCGAAACCAAAACGGGGACATTATGTCTTCACTTACCAAAAATTGGCTGCCCCCCCATTTGATGAGGCAGAACATAGCATCACAAATTCCTTCATCCAACACACGGAAAGAAACATCCGGATGGAACCTTCACTTTACTTATGGTCGCATGATAGGTGGAAGAAAAAACGTCCATCAACAGAAAAGTAGTGCGCTATTTTTGGAATGGCTTAAAAGTTGCATAGGACTAGGTAGAATTATTATTTAACCATTAAAATAACCTATCATGGCTAATTTAAAATTAAAAGGATCTTGGAACGAACTGAAAGGTAAATTGAAACAGGAATATGCAAAACTTACTGATGATGATTTGACCTATGTTGAAGGGAAAGAGGACGAGTTACTGGGAAGGCTTCAGCAAAAAACCGGAAAAGCCCAGGATGAGTTAAGGAAACAACTCTTCGAATAAAAGTAAAGGCCGGCATAAGCCGGCCTTTTTTTTAACAGATAATTGTTATTTAATAATCATGCACCATCCCATTTGATCTTACCTTTCTAGATTCAGTCCGTTAATCAATTTTAAACAGCTTTAGCTTTTGATAAAGCGTTTTGCGATCAATGTTCAATAGCTTAGCAGCTTTGGTCTTGTTAAAATTGACATTGTTCAACACTTCGATTATATGTTTGGCTTCCGCATGTTGTGCCATGCTTTTAAGGTCCATATTTTTCACTTCCTCAACTTGGGCCAGTATTGGAGAATTCAACTGTTTATCCACGTCGCGTAAAGTCAATTGTTCCGGAAGTGCCTGCTTCCCAATCTCTTTTCCCGCTGCGGTCAACAGGCAGGCTCTTCTAATTACATTTTTAAGTTCCCGGATATTTCCTGGCCAAGGATGAGCTTGAAGGCACTCCCAAGCTTCGGGGGATATAGAAGGAATTTCCTTATCAAGTTCTTCTGAAGTTTTCTCCAAAAAAAAGTCAACAAACAACGGCAAATCCTGAAGTCTTTCCTTCAATGGGGGCACTTTGACGGTGAATTCGTTGAGCCTGTGGTACAGGTCTTCCCGGAACAAGCCTTTGACAACATTGTCCTGTAAATCTTCATTGGTGGCCGCTAAAATCCTCACATCGACCTTAATCTGCTTCAGACTCCCCACCTTTCTTACCATTCTCTCTTGGAGCGTCCTAAGCAATGCAACTTGGATATCTAAGGAAAGGTTGCCCACTTCATCCAGAAAAACAGTTCCTCCTTCAGCCAACTCAAATACCCCTGTCTTATCCCCTACAGCTCCAGTAAAGGCCCCTTTCTCATGGCCAAACAATTCACTTGCGGCGAGTTCTCTCGATAGGCTTCCGCAGTCAATGGCGATAAAAGGTGCATTTTTTCTCTTGCTTCCATCATGTATCAATCGCGCAATGGATTCCTTACCTGTACCTGTCTCTCCTTCAATGATAATCGTGTAATCCGTGGGACCGACAATATCAATTAATTTTAACAGCTTCTTCGACGCCGCACTTGTCCCGACGACATATTCTTGCTGGCTATTCCCTCTCTCTTTGTCTTTTCCTTTGGGAGAAATTTTTACTTTTTCGGGATTTGAAAGCGCCCTCTCCACCATGACAAGCAAATCATCGGGATTCAGCGGCTTAGCCAGATACTGATAAGCACCGTTTTTGATCAACTCAACGGCAATCTTTAGATTAACATAGCCGGTTATAAAAATGACAGTTATCTCTGGCCTGATTTTTTTGATTTCCTTGAAATATTCATTCCCGTCGTAATCCTTCAGTCTGTAATCACACAATATTAGGTCATAGTCGAATTCCTTTAAAAGCTGAAGACCCTGTTTGCCGTAGACAGTAGATTCAGCGTCGTATCCTTTTTTCACCAAAAACCTGGTCAGCATCTCACATACCGACACTTCATCATCAATTATTAAAATTTTCTTCATTTTCAATAAATCAAGTCCCCCGAAGGGGGTACAGCAATTATGTTTTGATTTGCGGTCATTGCTTTTCTTCAATAATTATAGTGTTGAACATATAGAGTTGGCTCAAGCAATCGATATTTCATTGGGAATAAGATTCCTTAGCCCCACATTCGTTCGATATATATTGGCCAAGTAAAGGGAAAAGTGTGCTTTACACCTTGTAAAAAATGAAAATGCCAGCATAGAGTTAGAAGATGTCTTAAGGCTTAATTGAAAACAGGCCTGGTAAAACACTCAGGCCTGTTTATCAGAAAACTTGAACAATACTGCATAGAATATGTTGCAATTTTTCTACCTAAACTACACCCCTCTTCCTTGGATCACTCTAAGTATTATAGCTATTACAGCAATTACCAAAAGAACGTGGATAATTCCTCCAGCGCTATAACCGATGAAGCCAATAAGCCATGCAATGATCAAAATTACGGCGATGATATAAAGCAAATTTCCCATGATTAATAAATTTTGTTTGTTAGTGATTAGTTAATTATAAAAAGAACTCATGTATTAAATTAAACTGGATGGATTCCCTCTCTCCTTTTATAGCTCATATTTATACTGTTCCCCAGTCCAACTAGGCCCAACGCCTCAGAATCCCCGAATTTTATTCAAATACTATGCTACTTTTTAACTTTACTCTAAAATATAACTAATATTCTGTAATACATCACTAATTTTAAGAATTTCACCACGGTGCTTACTGCAAGGGAATTTGTGTTTCTATTTATTGTCAAAATGAATTGGTAACTTTGGATTCTTCAAATGTCCTTCCACTGGACGAACGATTGCAGTTAAGATTTATTTATGGAATATTTGTCTTTTTTGAATCCTAACCAAAGGACAGCGGTAGAACATACTGAAGGTCCTGTGATGATCATAGCAGGCGCAGGATCCGGAAAAACGCGTGTATTGACCTATAGGATTGCCCATCTTATTGAAAAAGGAGTAGACCCTTTTAATATCCTCTCCCTAACCTTTACCAACAAGGCAGCAGCCGAGATGAAACAAAGAATAGAGAGAGTCATAGGACTTGAGGCGAGAAACACTTGGATGGGTACTTTTCACTCCACCTTCGCCAAAATTCTACGGGTAGAAGCCTCTAAGCTGGGATTTCCTTCCAATTTTACCATTTATGATGCTGATGATAGCAAATCTCTCATAAGGTCCATAGTCAAGGAAATGAAGTTGGACGATAAGGTTTACAAGCCTAACACCGTTTTATCCAGAATATCAGGAGCTAAAAACCGGCTTATCTCTTGGGAAACCTATCAGAAGGACCCGTATATCAGGACGGATGACGAAGCAGCAATGAAGCCGAGGATGGGGGAAATATACAGAATTTACCAACAGAGGCTTTTCAAATCTTCCGCCATGGATTTTGACGACCTGCTGTTCAATACCAATATCCTGTTCAGGGACCATCCCGATGTCCTCAACAAATACCAGCAGAGGTTCAAATACGTCATGGTGGATGAATTTCAAGACACCAACCTCTCCCAGTACGTAATCACCAAAAAACTCGCTGCCGTTCACCAGAACATTTGTGTGGTGGGAGATGATGCCCAAAGCATCTATGCCTTTAGGGGCGCGGATATTCAAAACATTCTCAACTTTGAGAAGGACTATCCGGATCTTTTTGTGGTAAAACTGGAGCAGAACTACAGGTCTACTAAAAACATCGTAACAGCAGCCAATTCCATCATCTCCAAAAACAAGGCTCAGCTTAAAAAAGACGTATGGACCCAAAATGATCTCGGCGATCCGATTGAATTGATCAAAGCCTCCTCTGACAATGAAGAAGGGCGGATCGTGGCCAACACCATCTTCGAAGAACGGAATAACAAGCAACTGAGCAACAGTGATTTTGCCGTCCTTTACCGCACCAACTCACAATCAAGGTCTATAGAGGAGGCATTGAGAAAACTGAACATCAACTATAAAATAGTCGGCGGATTGTCCTTCTATCAAAGGAAGGAGATTAAAGATTTGATGGCCTATATGAGGTTTGTGGTCAATCACGATGATGAAGAGGCATTCAAAAGAATCATCAATTACCCAAAGAGAGGCATTGGGGACACCAGTGTGGAGAGAATCATCGTGGCAGCCTATGAGCATGACATCCCTCTCTGGGAGGTATTGACCAATGCCGCCAGCTTCCTGACCGGCAGGGCGGCCAATGCAGTGGATGACTTCTCCACCTTGATCAAAAGCTTTAAAATCGAAGTGGAACGTAAGGATGCCTTTGAGGTAGCTTCGTCGATTGCAAAACAGTCAGGGCTGTTGAGAGAATTGTATGAGGATAAAACAATAGAAGGGTTAAACCGATATGAAAACATCCAAGAATTACTTAATGCGATAAAAGAGTACGTAGACAATCCCGAAAATGAGGACAAGAGCCTAGGTTCTTTTTTGCAGGAAATAGCTCTGCTTACAGACAACGACCGGGACAAAGACCAAACAGACAATGTTACCTTGATGTCCATACATGCCTCAAAAGGCCTTGAGTTTAAATACGTTTTCGTAGTAGGAATGGAAGAGGACCTATTTCCTTCCCAGATGATGATGCAGAGCCGTGAGGATTTGGAAGAAGAGCGGAGACTTTTTTACGTTGCCTCCACCCGGGCGATGGAAAAACTTTACCTCACCTACGCTACCACCAGGTATCGCTTTGGACGTCTGCTGAACTGCGAACCCAGCAGATTCCTGGAGGAAGTAGATCCCTCCTGTATTAAGGAGACGAAAAGGACGCCGAGCTCCTCTTCTATGTTTAACAACGGAGCCAGCGAGGGGCGGAACGGCTTTGTGGGGTTAAAGCGTCCCTCGGTTAGATCGGGGACTACTGCAAAGGTCCACACCCCAAGTCCCGATTTTAAGCCCTCAAATACCAACAACCTTGGGGAAGGCATGAAAATTGAACATCCAAAATTTGGCTTCGGAAAGGTCACGAAAATAGAGATGGAAGGAGCCAATAGAAAGGCATCTATCCATTTCGATAATTTTGGAGATAAAACTTTATTACTTAGCTTTGCAAAACTTAGAATCGTAGAATAGCTACCTTTTACAGCTAAATAAAGCAAGCTAAAAAACAGGAGCTACATTTTAAAAAAGCGAAAAAGCTAGACCGCCCGAATTCCCTTATGTAGCTAATATTATCGAACTAAGACACCGATTCTGGAAATTGACCATTTTTTGTTATATTAAAAGGTCATTGATCAACCAGACGGGGTATGAAAGAACATGAAAAGCCTAAACAATCGTTTATTTTGAAAGAATACGGAAAAAACATCCAAAAACTGGTCAACTACGTCAAGACCGTTTCGGATAAAGACAAGCGAACGGAATACGCTTATGCTCTTGTGGAATTGATGAAACAACTCAATCCCCTCTTGAAAACAGAAAATGACCAAAAGCTCTGGGATGATCTTTACATCATGTCCGACTTTGAGTTAGATGTGGATGCTCCTTTTCCTATGCCTGAGAAAGAACTTTTAGGAAAAAAGCCCCAGATGTTGGGCTATCCCACCGGAGAAGTAAGGTTCAAGCACTACGGCAGGAATATCGAGAAACTGATAGAAAAAGCGATTGAAATAGAAGATGATGAAGAGCAGGAAGCCGCACTTATCTTCATAGGACAGTTAATGAGAAGTTTTCATTCCACTTGGAACCGCGAAAATTTTGATGATGCTATTATCATTGACGACATCAAGATCCTATCAAAGGGTAAATTGCACATCGATCTGGATAAAGTAAGGGAGAATGGGCTTTTCGAAACCAATATGCGAAGGGATTTCAAACCTTCCGGACTACCCTCTACTGAGCAAAGCAATAACGTCGGCAATGGCAGAAGGAGTTTTCCAAGCAACCCAAAAAGGAGAACCAACGGCGGCAATAAAAAGCGACGAAATTAATGGCATCATTTAAGGTAAGAGGAGGGCTCCGGCTCAAAGGGGAAATTATACCTCAAGGCGCAAAAAATGAAGCTCTCCAGATTCTTTGCGCAGTCCTTCTAAGTCAAGAAGATATAATAGTTCATAAAGTACCCCAGATCAGAGACGTCATAAAATTGATGGACCTGTTGGCCGATATGGGAGTGGCGATTGAAAAAATTGACCAAGAAAGCTATAAATTTAACGCCTCCCGGATTGATCTGGGCTATTTGGAAACGGCAGATTTTTTAGAAAAAGCTTCAGCCCTGAGAGGTTCGGTAATGATTTTGGGCCCGTTGTTGGCCAGATTCGGCACTGGTAAAATATCCAAACCAGGAGGTGACAAAATTGGAAGAAGGAGACTGGACACCCACTTTTCAGGATTTCAGAAGCTAGGAGCTAAATTCACTTACAATTCCAAAAAAGGGATTTACCATATTGACGGTAAGAACTTGAAGGGCTGTTATATGCTTTTAGATGAAGCTTCCGTAACAGGGACCGCCAATATCGTAATGGCCGCCGTAATGGCCGAAGGAGTCACGACTATTTACAATGCTGCCTGTGAGCCTTACCTCCAACAACTTTGCTCCATGCTCAACCGAATGGGAGCCAAGATTACGGGAATTGGTTCCAACTTGCTTCATATTGACGGGGTGGAAAAGCTGGGAGGAACTGAGCACACGTTACTTCCAGATATGATTGAGATTGGTTCTTTTATTGGACTCGCTGCTATGACCCAGTCGGAAATCACGATAAAGGATGTACGTGTGGATCAATTGGGCATAATTCCAGACACCTTCAAGAGAATGGGTATTCAACTAGAGATCCGGGGGAATGACATCTATATCCCTTCTCAAAAGCACTATGAAATTGAATCCTTTATAGACGGGTCAATACTTACCGTGGCCGATGCCATCTGGCCGGGATTCACTCCTGACCTCTTAAGCATTGTGCTAGTGACTGCCACCCAAGCTAAAGGCACCGTATTGGTACACCAAAAAATGTTTGAAAGTCGGTTGTTCTTTGTGGACAAACTTATTGACATGGGCGCTCAAATTATCTTAGGCGATCCCCACCGCGCAGTGGTCATCGGGTTGGACCGTAAGTATCCTCTTAAAGGGATCCGGATGACCTCACCTGATATCCGTGCGGGCGTGGCTTTATTGATTGCTGCAATGTCAGCAGAAGGTACTTCTGTGATAGATAATGTAGAACAGATAGACCGAGGCTATCAGTTTATTGATCAGCGGCTAAACGCACTCGGAGCCGACATAGTCAGAATAGACTAAAGAAAACATGGCTTGCTTGGTGCGAAAGTTAAAGCAAGCCATGTTTTCTGATTTTTTAGTACAAAATAGGCTCATCCCCCGGGCAAGTCCTTTCCACTTCTTTAATGATCAGGCTGTTGACCCAATTGATGCAGTTTTGGTGAACTACTGCTGCTTCGTCTTCCTTTTTCTTGCGGATCTCCTCATTCAGCTCCATTTCCTTATGATAATACCATTCATTCAAGCTGAGGCCGTAGTTCTGCCATAGCGGAACGTTGATCCTCAAGTAATAAGCATATACTGCTGCGAGATCACCCAAGCTTGATCTTATTTCCTCTACTTCATCTGTAGTACTGCTCTCCCTGATGCTGGTTAGGATTCTTCTGAATTTGGTGACCACCTTAGGTAATTTATCCAGACTAAAATCAATAATTTGTAAATTTCTATCATCAAATCTTTCTTCGGCTTCAAACGATCTTCTAATATAGTTTGATTCTATTATTCCCGATGTGTAAGCCAACTCTTGGGTACAACTTCTCGCACCGGAGCCAAATTGCATGTAAATTTCGTGGGCACAAATCCCATCTCCTGATGAGGCCTGAGAAGAAGTAAACAGATTAGGCTCTCCATCAGGAACTTCATTTTGAGTAGCTCTAAGTTCTTCCAAACCTTCAATTACCGGAATTTCCGGAAAAGAAGGCTTTAACTTTTCATCCAGCAGCATCCTCCTTAACGTCTCTTCCAATTGGGGATCTAAAGGGTTCCGGGGATCCAGAATGCCCACCAAGAAGTCTAATGTAACCTTTTGAAATTTTTCTTGAACTTCCGGACTCTCCTGCCGAACCGCATCTGCCAACGCTTGCAACACTTCCTTAAGATGTAGAGGAACAGCCCCGCCCTCAAGGACATCATCGAAAAGCCGCATCGAGTAAGCTGGGTCGAATATTTCTTCATAATCCGGATCTTCGATTATCGGATCAGGATCCTGTAGAGATGGAAGTCTGTCCATATCTTTAAAAATTTCCGAAACCTCCCTCTCCAATTGAATATCCGGCTCTCCGTGAGAGCTGCACCCGATCATTAAACCTGTTGCCAACAACCATACTAACCCGCAACTCTTGTCAAATTTCATGTTCATCTGTATTTCTAATTTTCCATAAAAACCTGCTATATACCGATAAGCACAGAAAGTTTACATCCGCCCAGTTTATAAATTTATCCCTCATCTTCAGTCAAAAATGGATTAAATCAAAAATTCATTGGACATTTCAACTCAACAATATTTCTCAAGGGTGATATGGTAGTAAACATAAGTTGTTTAAAGAAAAAATCCGCTTTCTGCAGAGGAATTATTTACATGAAAAACGTTTTATCCAACACGAAGTCCATATAAATGTAGTTTGCTAGTTAGGTAATGTCCAAGAGAAAAATAGAACTAAGAGCCGGGAACTATGTGAAAACGTTCAGGTAGCGAACGGAAGCTACCTCTTTATTGAAACACAATTGCATAGGTCGACGTGCTCTCTCGTGGCTTACAGGCGGGTAATATGTGACATATCAGGTAACCTTTAATTGGTGAAAAAAAACCACAGTATTGGAGATCGGGGAAAAATAAATCCGTTGCGTAAGACTGGATCAAAACCGAAACCGCATTAACTAATCCATTTCAACAACCACATCAGAAAACCAGAGCACCGTGTTGCCTTTATCATCTTTGTGGTCCAAAGCGATCTTGATTCCATCAAAATCCTTTATATTTTCCCAAGTCATAGGTCTTCCTGTTTCTCCATTTCCTCTTCTAAAAATCCATTCCTTAATCAGATTATTTCCATCAATAAATAGATCATAGGCGTCACCCGGTGTATATCCTTCCTCGTTGTTATAAACCACTGTCAATTTGGTAGTGTCGTCCCCGCTTATTGGAGCCTGCTGATTATGTGTCACCTGGTACTCATAACCCTGATCCCAAGCCAACTGAAATGGAAATACTAACCAGTATTTATCATTGATGAAACGGCCGTCAATTTCCGTTAAAGTGCTATCCATTCGAGACTGGATGTAGGTAAGCGTGGTATCAGGCCCGGAATATTCCACTTCTCCCAAAGCAGGATCCCAACTCCAGCTTCTGCTACGAACTGTAGCACTGTCCACCCTGACGTTCCAGGTATAACGGAGGGAGCTGACTTCTTTAAATTGGTTAAAACCATAAGCTTCTGCCACCTTCATGGGCAGGCTATCTGCTTTTTGATCCTGAGGGGAACTACAGGAAACTACCAAACAAAAAACTATAGGGATAGAATATTGCAACGCTTTCATATGTCCTTATCTGTTAAAAACATAATCTACTATTTATTTTTGGAAATTTCATCCTACGAGGGACTATAGCGCAGAGAATTTTTTCGCAGTCTAAGACAGGTACTTTCAGTTGACAAAAAAAATAGGTGAAACGTTGACCGCTTCACCTATTTGCCAGAGCTACAACTTGATCGCCGGAAAAAATTGTGTTCGGCGCCTTGTATTATCTAATGACCTCAGTTTTGATGCCTTTGAGCAAGGCCTCAACTATGCGCTCAGCTGTCTTTCCGTCCCATTTTTCAGGAATGCTGCCTTTTTTCCATTGTCCGGAAAACAGCTTTTCCATAGCGGGTCGTATCGCCTTTGGATCCGTGCCGATCAGTTCATTGGTGCCTTGAATGATAGTTTCTGGACGTTCGGTATTGTCTCTTAAAGTCATACAGGGTACCCCCATTACGGTTGTTTCCTCTGTGATTCCGCCGGAATCCGTTACAACGGCCTTCGCCCTTTCCACCAAATAATTGAATTCCAGATAACCCAGTGGATCAATCATATAAAGCCGTTCATGCTTAATGCCTAAATTTTCCAGTATTTTCTTGGTCCTAGGATGTACAGGAAATATTAAGGGCATTCCTCGGGAGTGATTGATGATCTCTTCCATTAGCGTCTTTAACTTCTCCTCTTGGTCAACATTTGCGGGACGGTGTAATGTCATCACCAAATATCCCCCCTCTTTAAGCCCTATTCCCTCCCATTCTGCTGGTTTTTGAAACCGATTTCGATGCTTTAGAAGGGTGTCAATCATTGTATTCCCCACGAAGAAGATCCTGTCCTCCCCGACTCCTGTTTTCCTCAAACGGTCATTGGCAATTTCTGTGGTAGTAAAGAAATAGTTGGTAATGCTGTCTGTGACCATCCTATTAATCTCCTCAGGCATGGACCAGTCACCAGAACGAATTCCGGCTTCCACGTGGGCTACCTGGATCTGTAGCTTCTGAGCTGTAATAGAACAGGCCATAGTAGACGTTACATCGCCCACCACCAGACAAAGATCCGTGCTTTCCTTCAACAGCAACCTCTCATAACCAATCATGATAGCCGCAGTCTGTTCCGCCTGGGTTCCCCCTCCGGCTCCGAGATTGACATCCGGTTCAGGAATATTGAGTTGCTCAAAAAAACTTTCGGACATGTTTTTGTCATAATGCTGTCCTGTATGGATAAGCCTAAAAGAAATATCCTCCCCTCTCTGTGAAGCCATCTTGATGGCATCGATAATGGGGGATATTTTCATAAAATTAGGCCTTGCACCAGCAATAAGATCAATTTTCATAAGCTTAATGATACTAACTGAAAATTGGGCACAGAGCGAATAAAAAACGTCGTTCAAAAATGGCAGGTCCCGACGAGTTCCATCAAATACGTCTGCATTTATTTCTCAATGCCGAAATTTAATAATAACGTACATCACAATTTGGATTGGCCTTTTTGAAGTTATCTACTTGTCGGCTTTTTATACGGGTGTTAAAACAGATCAGGCTTTTGAGATTATTCAGGTTCATTACAGGGTTGAGACTTCTTGCGTTGGTACTTGCTATGTCCAATGCTTCAAGATTGTGCAGCCCTTCAAGCCCTCGTAAATTGCTGATATTTGTCCCGGAAGCAACAAATGTTTTTAGGGATTGAATAGAAGATAGCGGCCTTAAATCGGTTATTCCTGTATTGGAAACATTCAGATATTCCAGATCTCTCAAGGATGAAAGCGGCTCCAGTGCAGAAATAGGCGCCTGGGCAACCTGTAAATGCCGCAACGTCTGTACTTGCGCCAGTGGCGAAATATCAGCCAATGGCACGTTGTTGATGATCAATTCGCGAAGATTAAAGAATGCCGACAAGGGCTCAACGGTATTGATCTGGCCACCGTCTATCGAAAGTTTGGAAGCTGAAGTCATTCCATGAAGAACCTGTGACGAAGGATCAGGTTCCAATTCAAACTGCTTGCTAAGCGCATTCCTCCAGGCATCACTTAGTCCTTCCCACCACGCCATAAGCTCTTTGGTACGGAAAACCACATTGACTTCTGGTATAACCTCCACCAACTCCAGGATTTCTGCTTGAGGCACACTTGTATTGTCTACACCTACAGAACTAAGGTGCTCCAGCCTTTTTATCGGGGAAATGGAGGAGATGTTGGTATTGCTAAACTGTATTTCCCGCAAAGTTCGTAATTGGGCCAAAGGCTCTAGGTTAGTAATTGCGCTGTTGTTTCCATGGATAACCTCAATAGTCCTAGATTCAGACAAGGGGGTCAAATCATGAATTTTGGTTTCGTTAAAAGTTAGTTTGATTATTTTCTTGAATTGAACAATAGGCCGCAGATTCACCACGCTACTTCCTGACAGGTCTAAAGAGTCCGCGCCTACAATGCTGTACAATTCCTCTATGGTAGGTTTGCCCTGAATATTTGGAAAAGCGTCCTTTAGTACTGCCTCCCATCCGTCGGGCAAACTATCCCACCAAGCCTGTAATGATTCAACTTGGTAGATCAACAAAACAGACCGGTTTCTTCTGCTGTAACCGTCAGCTACCTCCTGCGATATACTGGTTTGGTCCGCATACACCTTCTGAAGATTATCGAGACCATCCAGGGCATCGAGACTACTGACCTCCGTCCCGTTGATATTGAGTATCCGAAGTTTGGACATTTTGCTCAAGGGTGACAAGTCCATGATATTGGTCTCTTCCAGATTGAGTGTTTCCAATTCCTTCAACCCACCCAAAAAATCAAAGTTTAGCAGGTAATTGCCCTTTAAGCTTAGAGCTTTCAAATTCTTCAGCGCATCGAGATTTTCTAGATTTCCAAATCCGCTCTCTTCCAAATCCAAGGTTTCAAGCATCTTGAAAGAGCTCAGTACGCCAAAGCCCTGTAGAGACGTATTAATGACTTTAAGGTGCTTAAGATTGCTAAGGTTGTTCAGTTCATCAATTTCAGTCACTTTAGTCCCCGAAATGTCCAGATAGTTGAGCCTATCCGAGTATTTGATAAACTGAATATCCTGCGTGGGTGTATTTGAAATATCCAAATAACTTAAAAACGTCACGTTGCTGATTGGACTTAGATCCTGGATATTGGTATTGCTGATGTTGATGTATTTCAATTCCCTTAGAGCATGTAGAGGGGATAAATCTTGGATGATGACGTTTCCGGAAAGGTCAAGGGAATCAATATCACTTATCTCATTGATCTGGTCCATGGTCAGGGAATCATCGATAATATTGAATTTTTCCCTGAAATAAGAAGACCATTCATAAGAGAGATTTGACCACCATTCAGCAAGCTCTTTGTCTCGGCTGAGCTTTGTGGTGTATATGCTGGCTATCTTTAATTCGTTAGAATTTTTATCCAAATTGATTTCCACAAATCTGGGCTGGGTATTCTCTATTTTCTCGTCATTAAGACCTACAGCAGAGAGTGTCCTGTCAAGAGACACAACAAAGAAAAGCGCATCGTTTTCCCGTAAAGCAGGTTTTACTTCTCTTACCTTAAATTTGAATTGTGCATCTTTAAAGAAGAACTCCACATCCTTCAGATAGGCCGTGACATCCTTGTTGGTGATCACTTGTCTGTCTAACAGAAGGTCGTCCTCGACCTGCACCTGTCCATCACGAAATATTTTCGTATAACTATCTCGAATGATTACATCCTTGTCCCGGGCAGATGTCTCTTTGCTCCCAACTGTATTTAGAAAATATTCCAGAAAGCGTACTTGATCTTCTACCTTTTGAGAAAACTCCTTAACCTCATCTTTAGTGTATCCGCCAAGATCCTGAGCGCTTACACCAAACACGGAAATAAAGAAAATGGATGATAATATAATTAGCCTATTTCTGATCATAAATATATTCCAATATTACCTCTTTGTCATTTTCCTTCAATTTTACCAGATTGGATATAAGCCAACCCGTATTAAATCCAGGCCGGTTAAACTGGGACAGTTCAAAATACCACTTATCGATCTGGAAAAAATGGAATTTAACGTCAGTGACCGTTTCAAACTTAATGTTCCCTTTTTTTATTTCATAAAGAAATAGCGTGAGAAAATCTGGCTGGAATTCTTTAGGCGTATAGGATTCGGGCTTGGTGTTGTCCTGTAAGGCTTTCCTCAGATTCATAAAGCCCAGTTCATGGCTAAGTGGATGAAGAAATTCCTTTGCGTTGCCTTCGGCTTTATTGAATGCGGACTTAAACGGATCAAATGATACATTCTCAATGACCCATTCAAATCCTAAGCCCTCCGGCTGCAGCTTCATGAACAAGGTCACTTGTTCCCTTTTACCTTGATAGGTAAAAATTGTGCCTACTTCCGCAAACCAATTGCCTTTGTGGAAATTTAAAAACTGGGGATAATTTTCTGCCGTGACTTCAGTAAGAAATTCATTCTTCAGCTCTTTTGGGACCTGGGAAGTTTCATTATCAAAAATCACGCCGATGAACTTCTGCCTGAGAGTCCTATCACGGTATTGTTTATTGCCTGGATACAGCCGCTCTTTACCGTCTTGGGTTTCCTCGCCGTTGAACCTCCTAAAAAATTGATTGACTTGTTTGGTCGATGCGGCAAACCTGCCGTCATCTTCAGGTTGTCCGGGGCTGTACAAACCCTGCCCCGAGACAAACTGAATTGATATTAATGTTAATGATAGTACTAGTACTAGATGGATTCCTTTTCTCATGCGGAGGTTTCAGTGACTCGGATATCACCCAGCATAACATCCCAGAACTCTATGGTTCTACCTGCTACCTGAGTTTGCTTTTTCTCAACGTAGATAGTGATGTCCTTTTTGGTGGTATCGCGATAATTCAAGTTGTTCTCAACAGAAGTACCTTCAAATCTTTGATAAATGGTAACTACACCAACATATCTGCCATCAGGTTGTCTTTCAAGATCACTGATATAGTGAATGTCGTACCAGCTGATGTTTACTTGATCGTAGTTCAAGGCCATCAACCTTTCGAAGTAGTTACGTACCTTATAGTAAGATACTTCATTACTGCTTAACGAAGAAACTCCCATTTCCGCATCCGGGGCAAACAATTCTTCTGCTCTATCCATAACCCGGTTAGCTTCAGAAAACTGTGTCTGCTTACTTCCTATGATGCTGATGTATTTGCTTAAATCCTTTACCTTTTCTAATGCCAAAGAATCAATCGCCTGCTTTCTTTGTGGGCTGATGTCATCTGTCTGGGCAACAGCCACAAAGGTGGTGGCAAGAAGAACGAATAATAAGGAGGGAATATATTTTTTCATGGTTATTAAATTTGTCTGATTATAAAATTATCTTCTTCTCAATTCCAATTCTGACACCTTGCCACTTCCGTCGAGTCTGATATCACTGATGAAATTCAGGTTCTTTTTGGTATCCTTCAAGTAGTTCAGATAATTATTAATGGTAGTCGGCTCATCGTAGTCCTTAACGCCGTTCTCTTCATGGATGACAATTAAAACGGGGGTGTTTTGGTTAGAGAACATAGCCAGTGTTTCCTGTATAGTGCTGTTGGCACTCTGCACGGTACCTGCATTGGCGATAGAGGAAAAATAGTTTTCCAATTTACTTACAGCAACCTCATCGGCTGAGGGTTGTGGTGGTGCGGTCGGAGTAGTCGGGGCCGCTTCTACCGGAGGAGCTGGAGGTGCCGCTTCTACTACTTTCTTTTTGCTCTTACAAGCACCCATGGCTAGCAAGCAAAACAAGGTCAACGTGAGTAACCTTCTCAGAGGGAATTTAAAACTTCCTTTTTTCATTGTAAATTTAAGCATTTGATTGTGGATAAGAGTTAATTCAATTTAGCGTTTGATCAAAAAGCAGACCATATTTCGACATCCCTTAAAGTATGGGAAATATCTCAAAATCTAATAATGTATTACCATCGAAAGGTGAAATTCGTACAGGATTGGTTAAGTAAAAGAATTATTTGAGATGGAGGTGGAAATAGATGCAAAGGTAGTTACTATTTTTCAGATCTTATAATATATGTTTGCCCAAACATGGGAGAAACAGATAAATTATCAATGGGGAAACAGTTCCTTTAGTTTGTTCTCCAAGCTTGATCCCCGAAGATCCTTAGCAATAATATTTCCCTCCGGATCCACCATGTAAGTGGCAGGAATCGCATTGATCTGATAGGTAGCCGCCGCCTCCGAGTTGAAGTACTGCAGATCCGAAACCTGAGTCCACTCCAAGCCATCTTCCTCAATGGCGCCTACCCAAGCTTCTTTAGTCCTGTCCAAGGAAACCCCGAATACTTCAAAGCCTTTATCCTTGTATTGGTGGTACAATCTAACCACATTGGGGTTCTCTTCCCGGCAAGGTTTGCACCAGGCAGCCCAAAAATCGATTAAAACATATTTTCCTCTCAAGTCAGATAGTCGTACCAGCTCCCCTTCTGGATTAGGAAGAGCTATTTCTGGTGCAGGTTGACCCACAGAAAGCGTTCTTAGCTCATCCAGTTGTTGCTTCAAGGTAATTATCGACTTTGTATTAGGATATTGTTGATCCAATCCATTGATAAGGCTATCTAAAAAATCAAAGTCAGTCCCTGGATCTATCATCATCACTGCGGCCAGGGATGCAAAACTACCGTCCATGTCTTTCACCGTGTTTTTTACTCGAGCGGCGTGATTGGATGCCATTTCCATAGACCGTTCCTGAATGGATTTAATTGCCTCTTGGTCATTGGCAGTCATGGCCTCATAATATTGGTTATTAAGTTCGTTAATCTCCTTTTGGTAGAGGTCCATTAATTGATCTACCTTGGCTATTTGTTCGGTATCATGTGATCCGGAGGTTTTGAAGCTTTCCTTGTCGTTGAAGTCGTACTCAATCTTAATATCTTCATCAAAAAGCGCCAGCCTGGCCATTTTCTCGCCGAAAAGGTTGAGTTCATAAAACCCTGGGCTCTCCACGCTAAGTTCATAATCGAATTTCCCATTCTCATTCACAGGAATGGTGTCTATGACTTCCGCTCTATCCCCTTGATATTCGGATAAAATCAACGAGCCTTCAGGTTTATTTTTGATCTCTCCGCTGATTTGTACGGTGCCATCAGATTCTGCGGAATTATTTCCACAGGCCATGGTAAACGACACTAATCCAATGACCAAAATATTTCTTATTGCTTTCATATATTTTTATCCTCCAACAATTCTGTCAACATTTTGCTAGCGACTTTTGGATCTGCCTTGCCTTGTGATTTCTTCATCACCTGTCCCATAAACATCCCCATAAGTCCCTTTTTACCGGATTTATACTCCTCCACCTTCGCGGTATTTTCCGCCAAA
>Ga0209075_1000482_pt1 | contig 38793 bp, 38 predicted proteins | sample Stecom2011_FD_187523 | JGI IMG/M metagenome (GOLD analysis project Ga0209075, IMG submission 187523) | Agricultural soil microbial communities from Utah to study Nitrogen management - Steer compost 2011 (SPAdes) (version 2) | ecosystem: Environmental > Terrestrial > Soil > Agricultural land...
GATCCGGGCCGCGAGGACCTTGTGCGGCTCCCGGTCGATCCGTAGCACGGCGCCCGGCTCTGGCGCCAGACCCCGCACCCTGGCAAGGAACACGGTCGGGTCCCCGATACCGTCGAGTGGTCGGTCCGCCGCGGTGATCTTCTCCGCATAGGTGACACCGTCGTCGGTCTGGGGAACGGGCACCACCTCGCCCGACAGGTAGCCGGGGATCACCGACACCAGCAATCTCGCCCCGAGACGGGCGAGTCTGTCGGTGAGGGTCCCGGCGTCCTCGGACGGGTGGATGTCGACGAGCTGGGCGGTCAGGACGGGCCCGGTGTCCAGACCCTCGTCGAGCCGGATGATGGTGACACCGGTCATGGTGTCCCCCGCCATCAACGCCCTGGCCACCGGCGCCGCACCGCGCCAGCGCGGGAGAAGTGAGAAGTGGACGTTGAGGATCCCGTGGGCCGGCACCACCAGAACCTCGGGACGGAGGATCCGGCCGTAGGCGACGACCACGCCGAGGTCGAAGGGCCCCTTGGAGCCGAGGACGTCGATCAGCTCTTCACTTCGCGTCGGCTGGGCCACCTCCAGGCCCAGGGCCTCGGCCTCGGTCTTCACCGGGGGTGGCTGGGGCCGCCCCGAGCGCCCCTTGGGCCGGTCGGGCTGGGTCACCACGAGGCGGACGTCGTACCGCTCGGCCAGCTCGTGGAGTGTAGGTACCGCCTCCTCCGGAGTCCCGAAGAAGACGATCGAAGTCATTTGAGGCCCAGGTTCTCGTCGCGAAGCTCGCGCAGGACGGCCTTGCGAACCCGCTTGGGGAGCTCGTCGATCAGGAGGCCGCCCTCGAGATGGGCCACTTCGTGCTGGAGGACCCGCCCCATCAGGCCGTCACCCGCGTACTCCACCTCGTTCCCGTCCAGGTCCAGTGCCACGACCCGGGCGAACGCCGGTCGCTCGATCTCCCAGTAGCGGTTCGGGATGGAGAGGCACCCCTCGTCGTAGACGAACTGGCCCGAGGTCTCGACGATCTCGGGGTTGATCATCACCCGCGCACCGAGGCCGTCCTGGGCATCGAAGACGGCGATCCGTCTGGAGACACCCACCTGATTGGCCGCGAGACCGACACCCGGAGCGGCGTACATGGTCTCGATCATGTCCTTGACCAGTGACCTCACCGCGTCATCGATCTCGTCGACCGGCTTGGTCTTCATGCGGAGAACCGGGTCTCCAAACGTGCGAATTGGAAGGATGGCCATGTGTCAGTGCCCGTCGGGCGGTCGGGAGGGTAGCCCCGGGCGCTCGGGAGGGTAGTGCGCCCGCATCGCCCGCCACACACCACCTACTCTCCGAATCGTGCCATCGATGCGACCATCCGCCGAGCGACGACCGGCAGCCACCCTTGCACCCGGCGACTGGTTCGATCTCAACAGCGGTGAGGACTCCGACCCGATCGCGGCGCGGGTGCTTTCGGTGACCGCAGCCGATGGGCACGTGCACGTCGATTTCGTCACGATCCATGGCGACGACGGCGAGGCCCACCTGCGCGCCGACGAGCCGATGACCCTGATGGAGGCCGTGGTCGAGGATGAAGAGGGCTAGCAGCCCCTAGAAGTCGATCGGGTCGGCATCGATGCGGACCGTGATCCCCCGCTCGCGCCAGATCCCGGCGAGTTCCCTGAGCCGGGGCCGGGCCCGGTCGAGCCTCCCTGCCAGCAACCAGCGCCGGCCTTCTTCGATCTCGGCGGGGCCGAAGACATCCACGGCTTCGAGCCGGCCGATCTCCTCCTCTACCCGGGGGTCGTGCTCGCCCCTGACCTCGACGGCGAGCATCTCCCGGGCGGGCGGCATCCCTTGACGGGCGCGCTCGGCAAGCACCCTCTCCAGATACGGGATCGGATCACCCCGGCGGAGGGCGTCGGCCAGCGGTGAGGAAGCATCGCTGGTCTGCGCCATCATCCTCCCACCCGACAGGACGGCGTTCCCCAGTCTCGCCAGCACCCTGATCGCCTCTTCCTCTCCGCGATATCCGGCGGCTCCCGGCATGAAGTCGATCGTGCTCGCCACCGTCAGGCGGACGGGATCGAGTGTCGCCAGGTCACGCTCGGTGCCCACCGAGGCGATCACCCCTCCCGGCTGAGGAGCGGCCGCCCCCCTTCCGAGACGCCGGTTCAGCTCGTCCACCACCTGGTCGACGAGCTTTCGGTTGGCCAGGATGAACGCCCGGTCACCGGCCTCCCTGCCGAGGCGACGCAGCGCGCCGACCACCCGCTCGGCGAGCAGACCCTCCCCCGGCGGCTCCCCGCTGCGGTCCACGATCTCGACCGGCGCCCACGCCCGACGCGTCGCCTTGACCACGGTGGCACCGGCGGCCAGGGTCTCCACGCTCGGTGTGGGCCCGAAGAAGACGGCGTTGAACCCCTCCGCCCGGGCGCGCGTCCGAACCATCTCCCTGACGTGGATGGTCGGGGTCTGCCGATCTTTCATGACCCGGCGACCCTCCTCCAGGACGACGACGAGGCCCACATCGCCCATGCGCCAGCAGGCGAGCCTGGGCGGTCCGACCACCAGACTCCCGGGGCGCTGGGCGGCCATCCAGGCGTCGGTGATCGCCTTGTCGTCCTCCGTGGGGACGAGCACGACACGGTCCCCGAACAACTCCATCGCCTTCCCGGACACCTCCTCGGCTTCGGCAGCCGTGGCAGTGATCACGGCGACGTTCCGGCCCGCCCCGAGCGCCGTGCCCAGAGCGGCGAGCCACTCGAGGCGCCGCCACGGACCGACGAGGGCGATCGCCGGGTGTCTCTTCCCTCTGGCCGAGGCTTCGGCCACGACGCGGATCGGATGCGCCGCCGATTCCGGCACCTCGTGCACCGGTGCTTTCGGGATGCGGCGCGGCAGGTTCGGCGGGGTCGCCTTGGAGAGGACCACGGCGAGCGGCGCCACGTAGTGGATCGAAGCCCACTCCAGGGATCGGAGCATCGCCGTGTCGAAGACGGGAGCTTCTCCGGAGACCCCCGCGATGTCCTTGAGCTTCGCGGGGGGCCGGGTCCCGACCTCTACCACCCAGCCCCGGACCCGTCTCCCCGACAGGGGGACCCGGACCTGGGACCCGACGGTGACCTCGAGATGCTCCGGGATCCGGTACCAGAAGCCTCCGTCGACGGAGAAGGTGGGGACGTTGGGGACGACCCGGGCGGCCGGTGTGGTCAGAGACCGGCCTCCGACCTGATCGCGTCCGCCAGGTCGGTGCGTTCCCAAGAGAAGCTGGGTCGGCCGAAGTGCCCGTAGGCGGCCGTGGGCGAGTAGATCGGAGCCCGGAGACCGAGCCGTTCGATGATCCCCCGCGGTGTGAAGTCGAAGAGATCCTTGTCGTTGAGGATCCCGGAGATGGTCTCGGGCGACACCTTCTCGGTCCCGAACGCGTCGAAGTGGATGGAGAACGGGTCGATCATGCCGATGGCGTAGGCGAGCTGGATCTCGAACTTGTCGGCGAGGCCCGCGGCCACGATGTTCTTGGCCGCGTGCCGGGCGGCATAGGCCGCGGAACGGTCGACCTTGGTGGCGTCCTTGCCGGAGAAGGCGCCGCCCCCGTGGCGGGCGTAACCGCCATAGGTGTCGACGATGATCTTCCGGCCGGTCAACCCGGTGTCGGCGACCGGGCCGCCCTCGACGAAGTTGCCGGTCGGGTTGAAGAGGAACTCGAAGCCGTCGACCCGCATCTCCTCGGGGATCACCTCGTTGACGACCACGTCGAGGATGTCGGTGCGCATGGAGGTCTTGTCAACGCCCGGCTTGTGATGGCTGGATACGAGCACCCTGTCGACGGCCACGGGACGCCCGTCCTCGTAGCGGACCATGACCTGGGTCTTGCCGTCGGGGAGGAGGTAGTCGAGCTTGCCGGTCCGGCGAACCTCCGAGAGACGCTCGGCGATCCGGTGCGCCAGGAATATGGGCATCGGCATGAACTCGTCTGCCTCGCGGACGGCGAAGCCGAACATGATGCCCTGGTCGCCGGCGCCCTCGTTGTCGACCCCCGCGGCGATGTCCGGGCTCTGGGGATCGATCCGGCTCATGACGGTCACCGAATCCGCCGAGAAGCGCGGGTCGAAGTCGTATCCGATCCGGCGGATCGTGTCCCTGACCACCGATTCCACATCGACCGATCCGTTCAGCGTCATCTCCCCCGCCACCACCGCGAGCTCCGTGGTGACCAGGACCTCGCAGGCGACGCGCGCCGACCGATCGGCGGAGAGGGCTGCATCGAGGACGCCGTCGGAGATGGCGTCTGCCACCTTGTCGGGATGACCCTCGGTGACGGATTCGGATGTGAAATAGGTGGTCATCGACGGAGCGAGGTTACCGCCGGGACGCGACGTCGGCGACGATGCGGTCGAGAAGCCTGGCGGCCACCTCCGTCTTTGGCATCTGGGGCCACGCTTCGACTTCACCGGACGCGTCGATGAGGGTCACTTCGTTCGTGTCCGTTCCGAACCCCGAGCCGGGCTTGGTCACGTCGTTGTACACCATCAGGTCGACGCCCTTCTTTCGGGCCTTCTCGATGGCCCGGTCCACCGACCCGGTCTCGGCGGCGAACCCGACGACGTAGGGGCGATCTTCACGCGCCACGACCGACGCCAGGATGTCAGGGTTGGGCACCAACTCCACGCTGTCCAGGCCGTCTTCTCTGGGAAGCTTCTCCTCGGAAGGGTCGGCGGGCCGGAAGTCGGCCACCGCAGCGGTCATCACCGCCACGTCGGGGCTGACCCCGTCGACGGCCTCCTTCATCTCCATGGCCGTCTCCACCCGCACCACCTCGACCGCGGGATGGGTCTGCAGGCCGGAGGTGGTGACCAGGACGACCGAGTGCCCGCGCCTGGCGGCCTCGTCGGCGATGGCATGGCCCATCTTCCCCGTGGAACGGTTGCCCAGGTATCGAACCGGGTCGAGGGGCTCTCTCGTCCCTCCGGCCGTGACCAGAATCTCGAGGGGCTCCTCGGGGGCCCCCATGAGGCGCTTCAGCTCCTCGACGATGGACTCCGGCTCGGCGACCCGGCCGATGCCGACGTCACCTCCGGCCAGTCCGCCTTCCTCCGGCCCGACGAAGTGGTAGCCGAACGAGCGGAGCTTCTCGATGTTCTCCCGGGTGGCGGGGTGCTCCCACATCTCGGTGTGCATTGCCGGCGCGAACAGGACCGGCTTGGTGGTGGCCAGGAGCAGGGCGCTGATCAGGTCGTCGGAGATGCCGTGGGCCACCTTGCCGAGGGTCGATGCGGTGGCCGGGGCGACCACGACCACGTCGGCCCAGCGGGCGAGCTCGGTGTGCGGCGAGACGAGGTCCTGACCGAAGAGGTCGATGACCGGTGTCTTCCCGGTGATGGCTGCGAAGGTCTGGGCGCCGATGAAGTTGCGGGCCGCATCGGACATGGCGACCTCGACTTCGGCGCCGGCTTCGAGGAGGCGACGGGCGAGGTAGGCGGACTTGTATGCCGCTACTCCCCCGGTGACGGCAAGCACGACACGCTTGCCGGTGAGCACTGGCTATTCCTCGGAGGTGACCACCGCCACCTTGCCCTCGGCGATCTCTTCCATGGCAATGGTGAGCGGCTTCCGCGACAGGGAATGGACCTGCGGTGGCACGAACTCGCCGTATCCGCCGCCAAGCTGGCTGAAGTAGCTGTTGATCTGGCGGGCGCGACGGGCCGACACCACCACAGCGGCGAATCGGTTCCCGATACGGTCGACGACTTCTTCGATCTTCATAGGCTTTCGTCTCCTCGAGGGCCAGGTTACCCGGCCCCGTCTTCCTTCACCATATCCCGCTCCCGGAGGTGCTCCACGATCCGCTCCACCACCTGCTCGGGGGTCAGGTCGGACGTGTCCACCACAAGGTCGTAGTGGGACGGATCGAGGTAGTCGATCCCGTAGTACTCGATGTAGCGCTCCCGCTCCGACTCGGTCCTTTCGGCGATGGCCCGCACGGTGGCGTCGAGGTTCACGTTCTCCTTCTCCGCCGATCTGCCGGCGCCGAACACCCGGGCGGCGGCCACCTCGGGCCGCACGTCGAGGAAGACCTTCACCGAGTGCGGGATGAAGTGCCATCCGAGCCGGGCATCCATCACGAAGCTGCGACCAGATCCGGCGAGCCGGGAGGTGCGGGCGTCGATCTCGAGATCGATGGCGTCGTCGCTCTCGGCGACCCGCGACAACTCGAGGATGGACATGCCGCGCTCTGCCGCCATCTCGCGCATGAAGTCGCCGGCCGACACGTGATCGACCGACAGGACCTCGGCCAGCGCCTTCGCCACCACGCTCTTTCCCGAGCCCGGACGGCCCGAGATGGCGACGACGAGCTCAGGAGAATTCGGCGAGGAGCGCCTCCTTCTGCCTGTCTCCCAAGCCGCGGATGCGCCGGTTCTCGGCGATGTCGAGGCTCTCCATGAGCCTCTTCGCCTTGATCTTCCCGGTCCCCGGCATGGAAGCGATCAACGACTCCACCTTGAGCCCGGCGATGATGTCATCGGTCTCGGCCCGTGAGAACAACTCGGAGAGGGTCATGGAGCCCGTCTTCAGGAGCTCCTTGACCTCGGCCCGGACGCGTCGCGCCTCGGCGGCCTTTTCCAGCGCGAGCTTGCGCTGCTCGTCAGTCAATTTCGGCGGCTGTGCCATCTGCGTGTCTCCCGATCTGGACGCTGCCCGCGGCCCGCGGCCCGCGACCATAGCTGGCAGCGGAGGTTTTCCGGCAGCGATCCCTCAGGATTCGTCGCCGGGCGGGCAGATCGGGAACGTGGCCTCGAACACCGTGCGATCGTCGATCCGCCGGTAGGCGAGATCACCGCCCATGCTCCTCATCAGGTTTCGGGATATCCAGAGACCGAGCCCGGTCGAGCCCGGCTCCACCTGGCTCTTCTTGGTGCGCTGGTAAGGCGTGAAGAGACCCGGCAGGTCCTCCCGGTCGACCCCGGGGCCGTCATCACTGACCAACAGGGAGACGAACCCACCGCCCTCGATCACTGCGACCCTGATGTCGCTGCCTCCGTATCTCTGGGCGTTGCTCAGCAGGTTCCGCACCACCTGAGGCGATCGCAGCGGGTCGGCTCGCACCCAGAGTGGCTCGTCCAGGCCTTCGGTCTTCACGTTCATGCCGCTGCTCTCGAACGTCGCGATCACGTTGCGCACCGTCTCCGCCAGGTCGGTGCGAGCGGGAGCGGTCTGCGTCATGCCGCGCTCGGTCCGGCTCACCATCAACAGGTCATCGATCACCGCCTCGGCCTGTTCCGCCTCACGGTGAGCCATGTGGAGCAGCTCCGTGGCCTCTTCGCCCCCGACCATGTCCTCGGTGAGGAGCTGCGTCACCCCGATGACTCCGGTGAGACGGTTGCGCAACTCGTGGCTGGCGATGCCGAGCGTCACGGCCCGGGCCATCTCCAGCTCGGCGAACCTCTTGTTGAAGGCGGCCATCACCGCGATGACTATCGCCGCCACGAACCCCGCGCCGAGGAACGGCCCGTACACGGACTCCATCGCCCAGTTGTCGGCCATCCCGATGGTGACGAAGGTGAAGGCGCCGTTCACGGCCAGGGCGGCCACGCGGGTGGCCCCCTGGGTGAAGAGCATGATCAGCAGGGTGAAGCCGACCATGGCCAGGAGCACCGCAGCGTGATCGGTCCGGTCGAGGCTGAGGATCATCACGGCCAGATGGGTGGCCACCAGGTCGACGAAGACGGCGTGCACCACGGAATGCATCTGCCACAGCGTCATGCCGAGGGCATGGGTCAGCATCACCGCGCCTGCGGCGGCGACCAGCCAGGTGTCGCCGAACTCACCACTCGTGAGACGGATGGCGAGGGGCAGCAACAGCATGCCGACGCCCCAGAACCAACGGGCGCGCAGATACACGTGGCCCATGCGCATGGCCAGCAGGGAACTGGAAGAAGGGCTCATCAGTCTTGTCATCGACCCTTCCGGGCGGGAGCCCCCAGGGTCGATGGGCCTATTTCGAAAGGGCCGCGGCGATGACCGACGCCGACTCGGCCGGATCCGGGGCGGCGGTGATGGGACGACCGATCACCAGCCAGTCGGCGCCGGCCGCCAGGGCGGCCTCCGGGGTTGCCACTCGCTTCTGATCGTCGCCGGAAGGTCCCGGGGGCCGGACCCCCGGAGTCACCACCGTCAGACCGGGCCCTCCGACCCGTGCGGCGGAGATCTCCCCGGGCGAGCACACGACACCCTCGGCGCCGGATCCCGCGGCCAGCGCCGCCATCGCTGTCACCTGCTCCGACAGCGCCCGTCCGATCCCGATGTCGGCGAGGTCACCGGCGTCGAGGCTGGTGAGGACCGTCACCACCAGGATCCCCCCGTACCCGTCGCTCCCCTCGGCGAGGGCCTCCGCCCCGATCCGGACCATCTCCCGCCCCCCCGGGTGGACGGTCACCCATCGGGCCCCGTGCCGGCCGAGAGCGCGGGCCGCCCCGGCGACCGTGTTCGGGATGTCGTGGAGCTTGGCGTCGGCGAAGACCGGGAGCCCGAGCTCGGCTACTTCGGCCACGGCCCGGGGGCCTTCCGACATGAGCAGCTCCAGCCCCACCTTGAAACCTCCCACGTGAGGCTGGACCCGGCGAGCCAGGTCCAGAGCCCCCTGGAGCGAAGGAAGGTCGAGCGCGACCAGGACCGGGGTCACCATCTCCGCACCGACCCGGTGAGATCCGCAGCCCGCGTCACACCGAGACGCTCCAACTCCCGTTCGGTCTCGGCGAGGATGCGGGTGCCGGCACGGGGATCCTCCATGAGCACGGTCCCCATGGCGACGGCGCTCGCCCCGGCGATCAGGTACTCCACCACGTCCCGGCCCGCGGCCACGCCGCCGCAGCCGACGATGGGGACCCGGGGCATGGCCTGCGCCGTCTCGTATACCGCCCGCAGGGCGACGGGCTTGAGACCGGGACCGCTGTAGCCGCCTACACCACCCGTGATGAGAGGTCGCCTGGTCTCGGGGTCGAGGGCGAAGCCAAAGACGGTGTTGGTCAGGACGAGGAAGTCCGCCCCCGCCTCGACACAGGCCGCTCCGACCCTGAGCAGATCGGGTGTGTTGGGCGAGAGCTTGGCCCCGACCGGGACGGCGACCGCATGCCTCACCGCGTCGACGACACCGGCGCTGCGATCGGGGTCGAACGAGAACATCTCGCCGTCGTCGAGATTGGGACATGACAGGTTGACTTCGACTGCGGACACCCCGACACCCTCGAGACCCGTGGCGACCCTGGCGTAGCCCGCAGGGTGACCGCCCACCGCCGACCCCCACACCGGCACACCCGTCGAACCGAGCCGGGACCCGTTCTCATCGGCCCAGACGTCGATCCCCGGGTTCTGGATGCCGATCCCGTTGAGCATCCCCGTCCGGAGCGGGGCGACACGGGGTGCCGGCCTGCCCGGCCACGGCTCCGGGGACACCGACTTGGCGACAGCCGCCCCGAACACCCCGGTGTCGGCGACCTGTGCCCACTCCCAGACCGCGCCCACGGTCCCCGAGGCCGCCACCAGCGGGGTGCGCAGCTCGAGGGGCCCGAGCTCGACGGTCAGACGCTCTGATGCCATTCCTGGAGACTCCTCGGCCGCAGTATGGCCCCGCGGCCCGAGCGGAGGCTCCTCGCCGCCGCCAGGGCCCCCTGGATGGTCGTGATGCACGGGACGGAGTGGGTGCGGGCGGCCCTGCGGATCTCCGACCCGTCCGACCGTGACCTCCGGCCCCGGGGAGTGTTGACCACGATCTGGATGTCGCCCCGCTCGATCCGCGTCCCGATGTCGTCGGGGCCTTCGCCGATCTTGTGAACGGGCTCGGCCGGCACGGCATGATGCGCCAGGTAGCGGGCTGTCCCCTCGGTGGCGACGAGGTCGAAGCCGAGCATCACGAACGCCTGGGCGACTGCCAGGCCCATCGGCTTGTCCCGGTCGGCGAAGGAGAGGAAGACCCGGCCCCGGTCCGGCAGGGTGTGGCCGGCGGCCAGCAGAGCCTTGCCGAAGGCGGCGCCGACGTCGACGCCGATCCCCATTACCTCCCCGGTCGACTTCATCTCGGGACCGAGGATCGAGTCCTCGCCGGGGAAGCGATTCCAGGGCAGCACCGCCTCCTTCACCGCCACGAATCCCCGATCGGACACCTCCGGGATCAGACCCTCTCCCCGTAACGACTCGATGTCGGCGCCCAACATGACCCTGGCGGCGATGGCGGCGAGAGAGATGCCCCTGGCCTTGGAGATGAACGGGACCGTGCGGCTGGCCCGCGGATTGGCCTCGAGGACGAACACCTCGTTCCCCTTGACCGCGAACTGGATGTTGATCAGGCCGCGCACCTCGAGCGCCGCGGCCAGCTCCCCCGTGATCCTCGTGATCTCCTTGATGATCTCGTCGGAGACGGTCGGTGGCGGGGTGACACACGCCGAGTCGCCGGAATGGACACCAGCCTCCTCGACATGCTCCATGATCCCCCCGAGCAGCAGTTCCTTCCCGTCATAGATGGCGTCGACGTCGATCTCGATCGCCGACTCCAGGAAGCGGTCGATGAGGATCGGGTTCGAGGTAACGACCGGATCTCCCTCCCCGTAGATCTCCCGCACATACTGCGACAGGTCCTCGAGGCTGTAGATGACCCGCATGCGGCGCCCTCCGAGCACGAAAGAGGGCCGCACCACCACGGGCAGCCCGATCCGGTCGACCACGTGCTCGGCCTCGGCCGCCGAATGAGCGATGCCCGACGGCGGCTGCAGGATCCCGAGGGTGTCACAGATCTCGGCGAACTGCTCGCGATCCTCGGCCATGGCGATCGACTCTGGGGTGGTGCCGGCGATCGGCACCCCGGCCTTTGCCAGAGGCTCGGCGAGGTTGAGCGGGGTCTGACCGCCGAGCTGGACGACCACGGCGTCCGGCTTCTCGGCGTCGATGATCGAGAGGACGTCCTCGACCGTGAGTGGCTCGAAGTAGAGCCGGTCCGAGGTGTCGTAGTCGGTCGACACCGTCTCGGGGTTGCAGTTGACCATCACGGTCTCGTAGCCCGCGTCCTTGAGGGCGTACGCGGCGTGGACGCAGCAGTAGTCGAACTCGATTCCCTGACCGATGCGGTTGGGCCCCGAGCCCAGCACGACCACTCGCGGCTTCTCCGCGGGCCTGACCTCGTCCTCGTCCTCGTACGTCCCGTACATGTAGGGCGTCTGCGCCTCGAACTCGGCGGCGCACGTGTCCACCGTCTTGAAGGTGGTGACGATCCCGGCGGACTTCCTCGTCGAGCGAACCTCGCGAGAAGTCATCCCCCAGAGATGGGCGATCTGACGATCCGAGAACCCGGCGCGCTTCGCCTCCCGGAGGATCCCGTCGCCCCTCTCGGTCTCGAGACGCTTCCTGAGCTCGACCAGACCGGCGATCTCGTCGACGAACCACGGGTCGATGCTGCTCAGCTCCGAGACGCGCTCCACGGTCCAACCCCGTCGCAGCGCCTCTCCCACCGCCATGATCCGTTCCGGGCGGGGCACGGCGACCAGCCCCTCCAGTGCGTCGTCGTCGACGGACAAGAGCTGGGACTCGGCCCGGTCGGCGTTGAGCCCGTCACGACCGTTCTCGAGGCTCCTCAGCGCCTTCTGCAGCGCCTCGGGGAACGTTCGGCCGATGGCCATCACCTCGCCCACGCTCCGCATCGACGTGGTCAGCTCCGTGGACGCGGAGGGGAACTTGGCAAAGTCGAAGCGCGGGACCTTGACCACGACATAGTCCAGGGCGGGCTCGAAGGACGCCGGTGTCGCACCGGTGATGTCGTTGGCGATCTCGTCCAGGGTGAAGCCCACCGCGAGCAGTGCGGCGATCTTGGCAATCGGGAAGCCGGTGGCCTTGGACGCCAGGGCCGATGACCTCGACACCCTGGGGTTCATCTCGATGACCAGTCTTCGCCCGGTCTTCGGGTCCACCGCGAACTGGACGTTGGATCCGCCCGTGGCAACCCCGATGGCCTCGAGGACGCGGATCCCGTCGTTGCGCATCTCCTGGTACTCCCGATCGGAGAGCGTCTGGATGGGCGCCACCGTGATCGAGTCGCCGGTGTGGACACCCATGGGATCCAGGTTCTCGATGGAGCAGACCACGACGGCGTTGCCGAGGCGGTCCCGCATCACCTCGAGCTCGAACTCCTTCCAGCCGAGAACCGACTCCTCGACGAGGATCTCACGGATCGGCGATGCGGCCAGACCGTAGGCCGCCACCTCCTCGAACTCGCTCTCGTCGTTGGCGATCCCGGTGCCCCCACCGCCGAGGATGAACGAGGGACGGATCATCACGGGGAACCCGATGCCCGCGGCGATCTCCCGGGCCTCCTCCATGGAGCGGGCGTAGCCGGCGCGCGGCACCTCGAGGCCGATCGACTCCATCGTCTCCTTGAAGCGCCCCCGGTCCTCGGCGCGGTCGATGGCGTCGAGGCCGGCGCCGATCATCTCCACGCCGTAGCGCTCGAGGATCCCGCTCTTCGCCAGCTCCGTCGCCACGTTGAGAGCGGTCTGGCCACCGAGGGTGGGGAGCAACGCGTCGGGACGCTCCCGGGCGATGATCTCGGCGACGACGTCCGCGGTCACCGGCTCCACATAGGTGGCGTCGGCGAACTGGGGATCGGTCATGATCGTTGCCGGGTTCGAGTTGACCAGGACCACGCGGTATCCGTGGCTGCGAAGCGCCTTTGCGGCCTGGGTCCCCGAGTAGTCGAACTCGCAGGCCTGCCCGATGACGATCGGGCCGGAGCCGATGAGGAGGATGGAACGGATGTCGGTGCGGGCCGGCATCAGCCCTCCCCCTCGATCAGGCGGGTGAAGCGGTCGAACAAAGGTCGGGCGTCACTCGGCCCCGGTGCCGACTCGGGGTGGTACTGGACGCTGAATGCGGGCACCTCGACCAGTTCCATTCCCTCGAGCGTCCCGTCGTTGAGGTTCTGATGTGTGGGCCGAACCGGCCCGAAGGGGGTGTCGGCGATCTGCGGGAGGAGAGCCGCGTCGACCAGGCCCTCTCGCGGAGGTGGCTGCGAATCGGTGAGCGACCAGAGATCGACTGCGAACCCGTGGTTCTGGGCCGTGATCTCGACGAGCCCGTCGGCGAAGCGGCGAACGGGATGGTTGCCACCGTGATGACCGAACGGGGGCTTGTAAGTGCGGGCGCCGAGGGCCAGCCCCAACACCTGGTGGCCCAGGCAGATGCCGAACACCGGGACCCTCCCCAGCACCCCGCGCAGCGCCTCGGTGGCCGCGACCAGAGGCTCGGGGTCGCCGGGCCCGTTGGAGACGAACACCCCTCTCGGGTCGTGGGCCAGGATCTGCTCGGCGCTGGTTCCCGCAGGCACCACCTCGACGTCGTACCCCCTGGCGGTGAGGTTGTCGAGGATGTCCCTCTTCAAGCCCAGGTCGACCGCGACGACGGTTCCCCTGGAGATGCCCTCTGCCTCAACGCGGTAGGGATGGGGCGTGGTCACCCTGGTGGCGAGATCGAGCCCCTCCATACGGGGAGCCTCGGCGGCCATCTGCCGGAGCTCCGCCTCGTCGACGTCGGAGCCCATGGCGACGGGCATGGCGCCGTTGTCCCGGAGGTGACGGGTGAGCCGGCGGGTGTCTATCTCGGCGACTGAAACGACGCCGTGGTGCCGCAGGTAGTCCTCCAACGATCCCTGGGCGCGCCAGTTGGAGTGCCGGCGGGCCATGGCGCGCATCACGAACCCGCTCACCGAGGGACGGGAGGACTGGGCGTCCAGATCGGTCACGCCGTAGTTGCCGATGTGCGACGAGGTCATGACGACCACCTGGCCCGCATAGGAGGGGTCGGTGAGGATCTCCTGGTATCCCGTCATGGCCGTGTTGAAGATGGCCTCGCCCGTGGTGACGCCGTCCGCCCCGGCGGAGACGCCCCGGAAGACCTCTCCGTCGGCGGTGACGAGGATCGCCGGTCTGCTCATGGGGTCTCCTCGTGAACGATGCTTCCCTCGTACAGGGTGAGGGCGACCCGCCCGGTCAACTCCCTCCCCAGATAGGGACTGTTGGCCGATCTGGAGTGGAACTGCTGCGGCGTCCAGCGACGGTCGGGGTCGAACACCACCAGGTTCGCAGGCGACCCCGGCTCGACGGGATGCCCGTGCCTCCCGACGCCGGCGATGCGCGCCGGGCGGGCACTGAGGGATCCGAAGAGCAGATCCGGGTCCTGCCCCACCCCCCAGACGACCGAGGCGGCCGTCTCCAGCCCGATGACGCCCCGGGCACTGTCCGCGAACCCCACCTCCTTCTCGCCGGCGAGATGCGGGGCGTGATCGGTGGCGACCGCGTCGATGAGCCCGGCGACGAGGGCTTCCCGGAGCGCGATCCGGTCGCCCGGCTCACGCAAGGGCGGGTACATCTTCAGATTGGGATCGAGGCTCTCGAGGTCGCCGGTGTCGAAGTCCAGGTGATGCGGGGTCACCTCGACCGTCACCCTCACTCCCCTCTCCCTCGCCTCGGCGACGAGATCGAGCGTGCTCGCCGACGAGACGTGCTGGACGTGATAGGTGGCGCCGGTGGCTGCCGCGATCAGCAGGTCTCGCGCCACGGCCTCGTGTTCGGCTGCCGGCGGGATCCCGGCGACGCCGAGCCGCCGGGACAACTCCCCTTCATGCATGTGACCACCTGCCGAGAGCACGGGCTCCTCGGCGTGCTGGGCGATCACGGCTCCGGGAAGCCGGGCCGCAGCCATCATCAGCTCCTCGATGACGGCGTCATCGGAGACCCAGTCGCCGTCGTCGGTGAAGACCCGGACCCCGGCCCCGTGCAGCGCCTCGAGATCGACCGGCTCTTTGCCCTCCCGCCTCACGGTCAGCGCGGCCGCCGGGACCACCAGGACCACGGCCTCCAGCCCGGCCCTTCGTCTCATGTCCTCGACGAGGTCCACCGTGTCGGTGGCCGGCGTCGTGTTGGGCATGGCGACCACGGCCGTGAACCCGCCCGCCGCGGCTGCCCGGGTCCCGGAGACCAGGTCCTCCTTCCAGGTCTGGCCCGGGTCCCGCAGGTGGGCGTGGAGATCGACAAAGCCCGGCCCCACGAGCATGCCGGTCACGTCCCGTACTTCTTCGACGGGCCCGGGGGCGGCACCCACCGCGACGACGGTGTCGCCCTCGACCCACACGTCGGACCGAACTGGCCCGCCGGGGCCCCAAACGACACCGTTGACCAGGCCGATCACCAGTCGATGCCTCCTACCGCCTCCAGCGCAGCCATGCGCACCGGCACACCACAGGCCACCTGGTCGAGGATCAGCGACCGGGGGCCGTCAGCCACCTCGACCGAGATCTCGACACCGCGGTTGATCGGCCCGGGATGCATGACGACGGCTTCGGGCTTCATCCGGGCCGACCGGTCGAAGTCGAGCTGAAAGCGACTCTGGTAGTCGTCGGACGCCTCGACGCCGCGCTCCCTCTGGATGCGGAGCAGGTAGACGACGTCGACCTCAGCCAGGACCTCGTCGAGATCGCCCGATCTCGGCAGGTCGTTCTCGGGGAGCATCGCGTCGGGCCCGACCAGGATCACCTCGGCCCCCAGCGTGCGAAGGGCATCGACGAGACTCCCGGCCACCCGACTGTGGACGATGTCACCGACGATCGCCACGCAGAGGCCCTGGATCGACCCGAACCTCTCCTCGAGAGTGAGGCAGTCGGCGAGAGCCTGAGTGGGGTGCTGGTTGGTCCCGTCGCCGGCGTTGATCACGGGTCGCCCCGTCCAGGTGTGCACCAGCGCCGGCGATCGCGCCTCGGAGTGCCGGACGACCAGGATCTCGGCTCCGATGGACGACACGGTGAGCACGGTGTCCCGGAGGGACTCGCCCTTGTTGATCGAAGAGCGGTCCGGGTCGAGGACGAGAACCGTGGCACCGAGACGCTTCGCCGCCAGGTCGAACGAGACGCGCGTGCGCGTGGAGGGCTCGAAGAAGAGGAGGCCCACCACCCGTCCGTCGAGCGAGGGCACTACGCGCTCGCCGGCTCGGAGCGCATCGGCGTGGTCCCGGGCCCGGTCGAGGAGCCCTCGCAGACCAGCAGCACCGATCGAGCCGACATCGAGCAGGGCCTTCACCAGTCCCCCTTCTCGATCCAGACGCCGTCGTCACCGTCGACCTCTGCCACCCGGACCCGGACGCGTTCGCTTCTCGAGGTGGGCAGGTTCTTGCCGACGTAGTCGGCCCGGATCGGGAGCTCGCGGTGACCGCGGTCGACGAGCACGGCCAGCTCGATCGAGGCGGCCCGGCCCGTGTCCGAGATCGCATCCATCGCGGCGCGGACCGTGCGACCCGTGTACAGCACGTCGTCGACCACGACGACATGCTTCCCCGTGACGGTGACGTCATCGGCGATGGCCGGGGCGGCGGCGGGTACGCGCTCGCGGTCGTCGCGGTAGGAGGTGACGTCGATGTCGGAGACCGGGACATCGTGGCCTTCGATCCCGCCGATCACCGAGGCGAGGATGCGGGCGAGATGGGAGCCACGGGTCCTGATGCCGAGGAGGACGAGGTCGTCAGCGCCGCGGTGACGCTCGAGGATCTCGTGGGCGATTCGCCGGATGACGCGCTGGCAGTCGTCGGCGTCGAGCACCCGGGTCGACGCCCGGGCGGGGGCTGTCCCCATCGTTCTCCTTCCCGGCCTCGCTGGACCGTCCTTAAAGGTTCGGGAGCCACGATAGCGGCTCCGGGGGCTCAGCCGCGCACGGTGCGCGCCAGCGACGAGAGCACGCCGTTGACGAATGCGGCCGAGCGCTCGGTGGAGTAGGTGGAGGCGAGGCGCACCGCCTCGGACACGATCACCGCGGTGGGCACGGCAGGGTCGTTCTCGAGCTCGTGGAGTGCGATCCGCAGCACGTTGCGGTCGATGACCGGCATGCGGGACACGGTCCAGTGTTGGGCCACGGACTCGATCCTGCTGTCGAGCTCCTCCAGTCGATCGAGGACGCCGGTGACGATGTCGCCCGCGCGGCCATCGGGGACGGCCGGGTCACCCCGTGTCTCGCGGGCGTACAGGTATTCCAGGGCGAGGTCCCTGGGCTCCACCCGGGCCTCCACGCCCAACTTCGCGGCCACCCGGATCGCCACCGAGCCCGGCACCACGTCGTCCTGATCGGACGGCTCGTTCATGTCGGCGAGCACGATGGCGACCTCGGCCACCCCTCGATCGAGTATCGAAGCGAGCTCGGAGACCGTCATCGACCCCGGCAGGGTGACGGTCATACCCGGGTCAGGTATTCCCCGGTGCGGGTGTCCACCTTGATCCGATCGCCCTGCTCCACGAACAAGGGGACCTGGACCTCGAGCCCCGTCTGCACCCGGACGGTCTTGGTGGCCGCCTGACGGGTGTCGCCCTTGACCGCCGGCTCGGCGTAGGTGACCTCCATCTCGACCGCCGCGGGCAACTCGATTCCGATCGCGGTGCCCTGGTGGGACGCGACGGTCACCGTCATGCCGTCGAGGAGGTAGTCGGCAGCGTCACCCACGTCGTCCGGGGAGAGCACCACCTGGGAGTAGTCGTCGAGGTTCATGAAGTGGAACCCGAGGTCGTCCGAGTAGAGGTACTGGTAGTCGGAGCGGTCGATCCTGGCCTGGGTGACGTCCTCGTCGGCCCGGAAGGTCCGGTCGAAGACCTGGCCGGTGTCCAGCTTCTTGAGCTTCATCCGCACGAACGCGCGCCCCTTGCCTGGCTTGACGTGCTGGTACTCGACGATGGTGAAGAGCCCGTCCTCGAGCTCGAGTGCCATCCCGGGTCGTACGTCGTTGGTGCTGATCATTCCTTTGCTTTCCTGTCCTCGAACGGCGGCACGCTACCCGTCTCAGATCCCTATTGCCGCCAGCGCCTTGCCCACGAGATCGGTCTCCACCTGGACGACGACGGGCTCCCCGACCTCTTCCAGGAGCACCATCCGAAGCGAGTCGCCGTCCCGCTTCTTGTCCAGCCTGACGAGGTCGAAGACCCTCTGCCGGTCGATCCCCTCGGCGGTGACCGGTAGCCCGACACGGGTGAGGGTGTCTACCAGCGTCCCCGTCCCGGTGAAGCCGCAACGCTCCTCGGAGACCGCCGCGGCGGCGACCATCCCGAGGCTTACCGCCTCACCGTGAGTCAGCGTCGACGCGTACTCCAGGGCGTGTCCGATCGTGTGCCCGAAGTTGAGGTGTTGTCGCACTCCCCTGTCCCGCGGGTCCTCCTCCACGAGCCGCGCCTTGACGACGACGGCCCTGGTCACGACCTCATCGATCGGCGCGGCCAGCCCGCGACGGGAGAGCAGGCCGGCGAGTTCCGGGTCACCCACCATGCCCGCCTTCAGGGCCTCCGCCATCCCTTCCCTGAGCAGCCCCGGGGGCAGATCAGAGAGGAGGTGGAGGTCGATGATCACCCGGCTGGGATGCCAGAAGACCCCCACGAGGTTCTTGCCCGCCACGTTCACACCCGTCTTGCCACCGATGGCGGCGTCGACGGCGCCCAGGAAGGTGGTGGGGACGTGCACGACCTCCACACCCCTCATCCAGGTACCGGCGACGAACCCGGCCAGGTCGGTGACGGATCCGCCGCCCACTCCGACCACCGTGTCGTGAACCGAGAGCCCCTGATCGGCCATGGCCTGGTAGACCGACGCCGCGACTTCGAGGGTCTTGGCCTCGTCCCGATCGGGAAGACCGATCACCTCGGCGGTGAGGCCCGACTCCCTGAGAGTGCGACAGATGGTCAGCGCCTGAGCGGTCGCCGCGGGTTGGGTGAGCACCACCGCCCGTCGGCGCTGGTCGCCTGGTGGCAGCAGGGGCTCGGGCATGCCCGATCCCACGAAGATCTCGGTGTCACCGCAGCGGATCATCGACTCACCAGCCTGACTATCTCGTCGGCGACCCCGGTGACGTCCAGGTCGTCCGTGGCGAGACGATGGGTGGCGACCTTCTGGTAGTACGGGGCGCGCTCTTCGATGATCCGCTCCATCCGGCTGCTTACGTCGGCGGCACCCAACAGGGGCCGGTTGGCGCCGTCGATCCGCGAGGCGATCGTCCCGGGGGATGCGGTGAGCCAGATCACGGTCCCCGTCATCTTCTCCCGGTTCTCCTCCGAGAGCACTACTCCTCCGCCGGTGGCAACCACCCCACCCGTCTCCGCCGCCGCCTCGACCGCCCTTGCCTCGAGGGCCCGGAACCCCTCCTCACCGTGGACCCGCCAGATGGCCGGGATGGTGGCGCCGGCGTCGCGTTCGACCATCTCATCGGTGTCCGAGAACGGGACACCGAGTCGTTGCGCCGCGAGCCGGCCGGCGCTGGTCTTGCCCACCCCCATGACTCCGACGAGCCAGATCGTGCTCAAGAGCCGATCCTCGCCCGGTAGCGGCTCACCGCCTCCACCAGGTCTTCGATCGTGTCCCCTCCGAACTTCCTCTGCACCTCGCGGGCCATCACCAGCGCCACCATCTGCTCGGCGACGACGCCCGCCGCCGGGACGGCGCACACGTCGGAGCGCTCCCGAACCGCCTGCGCTGGCTCCCCGGTCGTCATGTCGACGGTCTGCAGGGGCTGCATCAGGGTGGAGATGGGCTTCATGGCGGCGCGGACGAGGATCACCTCACCGTTGGACATCCCGCCCTCGATGCCGCCGGCCCGGTTCGTCATCCGAGTGCGGTCGGTGCGGATCTCGTCGTGGCCCATGGACCCGGGGCCTGTTGCCACCTCGAAGCCAGATCCGATCTCGACGCCTTTGATCCCGGGGATCGACATGACGGCCCCGGCGAGGAGGCCGTCGAGGCGCCGGTCGTGATGGACGTGGGAGCCGATCCCCACGGGAACGCCGTGGGCTGCCACTTCGACCAACCCTCCCAGGGTGTCCTTCGCCTCGGTGGCGGCATCGATGGCCGCCATCATTCGTGCCGACGCATCGGGATCGGGACACCGCACCTCGCTCGCCTCGATGGCGTCCCGGTCGGCCGGTGGCGGGAGCTCGACACGCACATCTCCGATCGCCACCACCTGGCTGAGCACGTCGATGCCCACCTCGCCGAGCAGTCTCCGGGCCAGGGTCCCGGCGACGGTGCGGGCCGCCGTCTCCCTGGCGGACGCCCGCTCCAGGATGTCCCGGGCGTCGTCGGTGTCGTACTTGATCATCCCGGCCATGTCGGCGTGGCCGGGCCGGGGTCGTGTCACCTTCTTGCCGGCCCCGTCGCCTTCCACGGACATGATCTGGGACCAGTTCTCCCATTCGGTGTTGCGGATCACCACGGCGACCGGGGACCCGAGCGTCCTGCCGTGTCGCACCCCACCGAGGATCTCCAACTCGTCCTGCTCGATCTTCATCCGCCCGCCGCGGCCGTATCCCCGTCGGCGGCGCGCCAACTCGGCCGCAAAGTCGTCAGTGCCGATCTGGAGGCCCTTGGGCAGCCCTTCGACGATGGTGACGAGACCGGGGCCGTGGGACTCGCCCGCGGTGAGAAACCTGATCATCGAGCGTGATGCTAAGCCGGAAGCGGGATGGCTCCCACCAGCGCCAGGGCGATCGCGGTCCACGCCCCGATCACCATCGGCGGGCCGTAGGGCAACTCGGTGTCCTTGCCACCCCGCCCGAAGATCAGGATGGCCGCCCCGACCACCCCACCCACCACTGCCGTGATGAACACGGCCCAACCCAGTGTCCCCCAGGAGATGAAGGCGGCGTACAGGCCCAGCACAGGGGCCAGTTTGACGTCGCCTGCGCCGAATCCCCGACCCCCGCCGATCACGAACATCACCGTCGTCCCGGCGAAGTAGGCAACCGCACCGAGCAGGCCCCTGACTAGATCGGCCCCGTCACCGGCCACCAGGGCAACGACGGCGAGTGCGACGGCGAGGATCAGGGAGCCGGGAAGGTTGAGCCGGTCGACGATGCGGAACTCCTCGAGGTCCGTGACCGTCAGGGCCAGGGTGAGGACCAGGAACCCGAGATAGGCGAAGAAGAGCGGCCCGAAGCCGAAGCCCTGATGGAGGATGACCGTCATCACGGCCATCACGAGGGCGAGCACCACCTCGCGTCCGATCCTCCGGCCGCAGTGGGGGCAGACGGGACGGTGCCAGCCCCGGGTGCCGCGACACTTCGGGCAGGACCCGATGAACGGCTTGAGCGACTCTGCTCCCAGCCCCTGGACGCCCAGATCGTGGGCGGCGAGCGCCAGAGCGAAGCCGAGGACGGCGACGAGTGCTTCGGTCACAGCCCCGGCAAGCTAGCGGGGACTCAGCTGTCGTTGGAGATGTCGCGCATCACTCCGAGGCGGCGACGACGCAGCAGGCCGAAGCCCTCTTCCTGACGCTGCTCGGGCTCCTCTTCGCCACCGATTCCGGAGAACACCTTCTCCAGGAAGGCCTCGGTGTCCTCGGCGACTTCCTCTTCGGCGGGCGCGGCCGTCTCCTCGGGCTCGACCCACCAGGAGGCGTTGGGATCGACGGCCGGCTCACCGGCCGGGGTCTCATCCGCGGCGGTCTCCGGCTCGACTGCGGTCTCGGTGACCGTCCCGGCGTACCCGGCGACCGGCTCTTCGACGGCCGGCTCGGGTGCGACTTCCTCTTCGGCGACGACGGGCTCGGGCACAGGTGCCTCGGCCGGCTCGTCGGCGAAGACGGGCTCGGTGGTCTCGATCGCCACCGGCTCGTCGTCCTCTTCGGTGAACACCGGATCGGCGGGGCCTTCGACGGGCTCGACACCGGCCCAGGGCGACGGAGCGGGCGTCTCCACCCGGGCGACGGGCTCGGACACCGTCTCGGTCACGGAACTACCACGGGTGTCGAGACGGATCAGGCTCTCGCCGATCAGACCGGCGGCGACACGGGCCGCCCAGAAGTCGGTGGTGCCGAGCTCGCGGGCGAGGTCCCTGACGGATGCGCCGGCGCCGACCTCGCTGATCAGACGCCAGGAGTCCCGATCGACGGTGACCCGATCGCGCTCGCCCAGATCGCGCTGGAGGCGGACCAGGGCGTCCATGTCGGTGACGACCCTGCTGATTTCGGCCCACTCGTCGAAGCGACGACGGGCGTCGGCGAGAAGCTCTTCGAGGGCGAACGGGGTCGGAGCGGCGATGCTCGGGGCCCTGTCCTCGAAGACCTCGAAACTGCGGCCGTGCACGCTGAGCTGGTGGATGGTCTCCACGGCCATCTCCCGGAGCAGCGCAGCCATGGGCTCACCCTCCGGGGTCTCGGACCGCTGGATGTGGGAGACGAGCTCGTCGTCACCCAGGGTCGTGGCCAGAGTGATTCCCCCGTGCTCGAAGAAGACGCGACCGTTCACGCCCTCTCCCCGGACGTCAACCATGCCGCGCTGGTTGGCCCGGCTGAGAAGTCGGAGGACTTCGTCCAGGGGTACGAAACCCAGATTCCCTGATAGCGACACGACTGCTCCTTGGATAAGCCTCGTCGCGAGAAATCGGCCCTTCTTGCGCAGTCCTTTAGCCATTTCTCGCCACCTCGATGAGGCGGTTCAAGTCTACGGTCTCCCCGGTCCACCACCTGAAGGCAGCTTCGGCCTGGATGGCGAGGAACTCGAGGCCGTCCACGAGCTCGATTCCGGCTTTCCGCGCGGTCTCGACGGCGGGCGTCGGAGCCGGTCCGTAGGGCAGGTCGACCAGGAACGACGCACGCTCCAACACCGCCGGAGGGAGCGACTCACCCGCCATGCCGAGGGGCGTGGCGTTGACCACCACGGCATCGTCGACACCCTCGCCCCACTGCACCGGGCGCCCCAGCGCGGCGGCACGATCCATGGCCCGCGCCGAGACGTACACCTCCCCGCCCGTCCATGCCGCCAGGGCGGCGCGGGCACTTCCCCCTGCGCCGAGGATCAGCAGTTGGGCCGGGCCGGTGACCCTGTCGAAGATCTCACCAAAGGCCACGGTGTCGGTGGAATGCGCTTCGATCACTCCATCCCTGAGCCGCAAGGTGTTCACGGATGCAGATCGCTCGGCCTCCGTTGTCAACACGTCCGCGGCCTCGTAGGCCTCGCCCTTGAGCGGCATCGTCACGTTCACGCCATCGAGCAGACCGGCACGGATCTCCTCGACGATGGCCCCGAGGCCCCCGCCGAGGACCCGCCGGGCCGTGTACTCGCCTTCGAGGCCGGCCAGACGGAGGGCCTCGGTGTGGATCACCGGGGATCGCGACTGTGCGATGGGGTCGCCGACGACTGCGAAGCGGAGCATCGGGTGGTTGTAACAGCTACGGGAGGACGCCGTCGCGACGCGCCTGCTCGATGTTGCGCTGGTGCTCGTCGAAGGTGGCGGCGAAGGCATGGCTGCCGTCGATGTCCTTGAGGACGTAGAAGAGGAACTCGGTCTCGGCAGGGGCCGCCGCCGCTTCGAGCGATGCCCGACTGGGCGCCGAGATCGGTGTCGGCGGGAGACCGTCGTTCCGGTACGTGTTGTACGGAGACGCCACCTCGCGGTCGAAGCGGGAGACGTCACGGGTCCCGAGCGCGTAGAGAACGGTGGCGTCGATCTCGAGACGCATCGGTGTGGCGAGGCGGTTGTGGATCACGCTGGAGACGATGGGTCGCTCCTCCGCCACCCTGACCTCGCTCTCGATCAACGAGGCCACGATGATGCCCTCGTACTTGCTGTAGCCCTTCTCCTCCCAGGCGGTCCAGTCGATGGAGTCGACCCGCTGCTCCATGGTCGAGGCGAGGCGCTGGAGGATGGCGGCCGGCCTGGCCGTGCGAGAGAACTCGTAGGTGTCGGGAAAGAGCAGGCCCTCCCAGTCGGAGAGAGCGGCATCCTCGGGGATCTCCCGCAGCGAAGTGGTGACCTCGCCACCGAGCAGAGCGTCGACGAACTCCTGGAAGGTGTAACCGGTCCGCTCCGCCAGCTGGGTGAGCATCTCCTCCACCCGGAGGCCCTCGATGACCGTCACCCGGTACACGGAGGCGACCGGGCCGGACACCAGTGACGCCACGACCTCGGCGGGGTCCATCAGGGTCGTGAACTCGTAGGTCCCCGCTTTGAGCTGGTGGGCCGCATCGACGTTGCGCACCGCGAGCTCGAACTCGAGCGCCGACCGGACGACGCCGTTGGCCACGAGGATCGCCCCGATGTCCTGACCGGTCGACCCGGCGGGGATCTCCACCGTGACCGGCTGTCCGGGCTCGACGTCGATCGGGCCACCGTCGGCCTCGTCGTTGCCCAGAGCCGCCCCGATGGTGCGACCGAGGTAGGAGGCGCCACCCACGACCACGAACCCGGCGAGCACCACGATGGCGAACACCAGGCCGGCGCGCAGGATGCGCGTCCAGATCGGGGCTTCAGGGGCGGGTTCGAGGGTCATCGGTGGTCTTTCACGTCTCCCTGGCCCGGGAAGTTCCCGTCCAGGTAGCTCTGGAGAATGATCGCGGCTGCGACCTTGTCCACTGTGGCACGTCTCTCTCTCCTCTTCATACCCGACTCGAGGAGGGCTGACTCGGCCATGCGGGACGTGAATCGCTCGTCGACGAACACCACATCGACACCCAGGTCCTCGAGGTCCTTCCCGAGCGAGCGGGCCCCCTCCGTCGAGGAGGACTCGCCACCGCGAAGCGTGGTGGGAAGACCGATCACAACCGTCCCCACCTCGTGTTCCTCGACGAGCTCACGCATCCGGTCCACGAAGCGGTCCGGGGTGACCACCTCGAGGGGACGCGCGGTGAGACCCAGCGGGTCGGAGATGGCGATTCCGATACGGGTGTCGCCATAGTCGACTCCGAGGACCCGGCTCACAGTGCGCTCAGCGCCCGCCCCGCTTCCTCGCGAATCGCGTCCAGGGCGGCGTCGAGGTTCGACCCCTCGGGGCCGCCCGCCTGGGCGAGCTCCGGATCCCGCGAGCCACCGCCGCCGAGCGCCGGCGCACCGGCGGCGAGCAGATCTCCCGCCGATATCCCCTTGTCCACCAGCTCCTTGCTGACGACTCCGACGAGCGCTCCCTTGCCCGAGAAGGTGGAGCCGACGATGACGACACCGGGGCGTGACAACCTATCCCGGACTCCGAGGGCCAGTTGGCGGAGCCCGTTGGGATCCAGCTCGCCGGCGGAACCGACCACCAGGGCCGCCTCCCCGACCTCGGCGGCGTCCCGGGCCAGGTCCTCGGCTAGCGATCCCCGGCGCTGGTCGCGGATGGCGTCCAGCTCCGCCTCGAGACCGCTCATCTTCTCGAGGAGGGCCTCGAGACGTTGCGGGACGTCCAGGGGGGTTGGAGCCTTGAGGAGACCGCCGGCCCGCTCCAGGGTGGCGCGGACTTCGGCGAGGTGCTGGTAGGCGGCCATGCCGGTGAGGGCCTCGACACGACGCATGTTCGAACCGATCGAGCCCTCGCTGGTCAGGACCAGCGGCCCCACCTGCCCCGAGGTGCGCGTGTGGGTCCCCCCGCAGAACTCGGTGGAGAAGTTCCCGACTTTGACCACCCGGACGATCTCGCCGTACTTGTCACCGAAGAACGCCAGTGCGCCCATCGCCTGCGCCTCCTCCCTGGAGGTGACCACCGTGGTGACTTGGTGGTTGGCGACGAGACGCTCGTTGACCGCCAGTTCGATCTCGCCCAGCTCCTGGGGGGCCACCTGGGTGTAGTGCGAGAAGTCGAAGCGGAGACGCCCGGCCTCGACCAGGGAGCCTGCCTGGTTGGCGTGATCCCCGAGCACGTCCCGGATCGCCCAGTGCAGGACGTGGGTTCCGGTGTGGCTCTTGCGGATGTCCTCCCGTCTGGGGCTGTCGATCGTTGCCACGGCATCCTGACCCGCGGCGACATAGCCCTTGACCACGGTCCCGCGGTGGCCGTGCAATCCGTGGATGGCGTGCTTGGTGTCCCCGACGACGATGGTGCCCGTCTCCGTCTCGATGAAGCCGGTGTCTCCCACCTGTCCGCCGGACTCCCCGTAGAAGGTGGTCCGGTCGAGAAACACTTCCACCATGCGCCCTTCTTCGGCGCGCTCGATGGGCTCGCCGTCGGCCAGGATCGAGAGGATCCGGCCCCGGGTGCGCTCCTCTTCGTAGCCCCGGAAGTCGGTTAGGCCGTATTGCTCGAGGATCTCGCGGTACACCATCTCGGCGGCAGCGGAGTCTCCGCCCTTCCAGGCGGCCCGGGCCCGCTCCCGCTGGACGGCCATCTCCCTTTCGAAGCCCTCGAGGTCGACCTCGATCCCCCGCTCGGCGGCGATCTCGCTCGTGAGCTCGATGGGGAAGCCGTAGGTGTCGTGGAGACGGAAGGCGGTGGCACCGCTGAGCACCGGCGACGAGGAGAGCTCGGTGTCGAGGAGTTGGTGCCCCGACTCGAGGGTGCGACGGAACTTCTCCTCCTCGCGGGTGGCGACGTCGAGGATGTGATCGGCCTTCTTGACGAGCGACGGGTAGTCGTCACCCATCACCTCGATGGTGGCCTCGACCAGAGCCGGAACAACCAGGCCCTTGCTGCCGTGCTGCCAGGCATGTCTCACCGCGCGGCGCAGGACGCGGCGCAGGATGTGGCCGCGTCCATCGTTGGAGGGGACGACGCCGTCCCCGATCAGGAACGTCACGGTGCGGCCATGGTCCGCCAGGATCCGCAGCGATATGTCGCCCCGCTCCGACTCGCCGAAACGGAGACCGGTCTCCCGCTCGCCCGCCGCGAGGACGTGCCGCGTGGTGTCGATGTCGAACACGGAGCCGACCCCCTGGAGCACGGCGGCGATGCGATCGAGCCCCATCCCGGTGTCGATGTTCTTGTCGGGCAGGTCGCCGATCACGTGATACGGCTCGTCCTGGAGGTGCTGCATGAAGACCAGGTTCCAGATCTCGACGAACCTCTCCTCCCCTCCACCGATCGGGCCACCGTCCTCCCCATGCTCCGGCCCGCGATCCCAGAAGATCTCCGAGCAAGGGCCGCAGGGCCCGGGCACGCCCATCTGCCAGAAGTTGTCCTTGCCGCCCCGCTGCACCCGATCGGCGGGAACCCCCACCTGATCGACCCAGATCTCGGCCGCCTCGTCGTCGGTCTCGTAGACGGTGAACCACAAGCGATCGGGGTCCAGCCCCAGGACCTCGGTGCAGAGCTCGTAGGCCCAGGGGATCGCCTGCTCCTTGAAGTAGTCACCGAAGCTGAAGTTGCCCAGCATCTCGAAGAACGAGAGATGGCGCTGGGTGGTGCCGATGATGTCGATGTCGATGGTCCGCACGCACTTCTGAACGGACACCGCACGGGGCCACGGCGGGGTCTCCTGGCCGAGGAAATATGGCTTGAACTGGACCATCCCGGCATTGGTGAGCAGAAGGGTCGGATCGGCCGGGATCAGCGACGACGAGGGTCGATGCTCGTGCTGACGCGCCACGAAGAAGTCGACGAACTCCTTGCGGATCCGGCTGCTGCTCCAGGTGGTCATTGGGTCGCCGAGGTTAACGGCCGACCCTTCGAATCCCGCCGTTCAATTCTCGAGGCGCTCGAGGGCCTCGGGGCCGAGCAGGATGCCCAACTCCTCCAGTTGCTCGGCAGCCACCTGTGTCGGCGCACCGGTCATCGGGTCGACACCGGTCTGAGTCTTCGGGAACGGGATCACGTCGCGGATCGAGGCCTCGTCCTGGAGCACCATGACGAGTCGATCGATGCCGAAGGCGAAGCCTCCGTGGGGCGGGGTCCCGTACTCGAGGGCTTCGAGGAACCAGCCGAATCGCCGCTCGGCCGTGTCCCGGTCGATGCCGAGGATCTCGAAGACCTCCCGCTGCACGGCGGGGTCGTGGATCCTGATCGAGCCGCTGCCGAGCTCCACCCCGTTGACCACGACGTCGTACGCCTTGGCCACGGCGCTCTTCGGGTCCTCGCGCATGGCGTCGATGGACACCGGCGAGGTGAACGGGTGATGGGAGAAGGTGATCGAACCGTCTTCCTCCTCCTCGAACATCGGGAAGTCGATCACCCAGAGGAATGCGAGGTCCTCGTGGCTCTGCGGGCGCCCCAACTCGGTGCGCAGGGCGCCGAGCGTGTCGACCACCGTGCGCCAGCGGTCGGCGACGACCAGGAGGACGTCCCCCGGACATGCCTCGAGCCGCTCACGGATCTCTGCGATCTCCTGCTCCGAGAGGAACTTGGCGACGGGCGAACGCACCGAGCCGTCCTCTTCGGCCACCATCCACACCAGGCCCCTGGCCCCGTGCGTCTTCGCCTTCTCGGTGAGCTCGTCCGCTCGCGCCCGTGACCAGTCGACCGGCCCGACGTTGATGCCACGGACGGTGCCGCCCGACCCGACGGCCCCGGCGAACACCCCGAACTCCGACCCGGCGACGATGTCCGAGAGATCGGTGATCTCCATGCCGAAACGGAGGTCCGGCTTGTCAGATCCGTAGCGGTCCATTGCCTCCTGCCAGCTCAGACGGGGCAGAGGCAGAGACAGCTCGACGCCTCTCAGGTCGCGCACCACCGCGGCGAGCACCTGCTCTATCGCGTCGAAGACGTCCTCCCGTTCCCAGAAGGAGCCTTCGAGGTCGAGCTGGGTGAACTCGATCTGCCGGTCCGCCCTGAAGTCCTCGTCGCGGTAGCACCGGGCGATCTGAAAGTACCGCTCAACCCCGGCGACCATCAGGAGCTGCTTGAAGAGCTGCGGTGACTGCGGGAGCGCGTAGAACTCCCCCTTGCGGAGACGACTCGGCACCAGCATGTCCCGGGCGCCTTCCGGGGTCGAGTTGACCAGGGTCGGGGTCTCCACCTCGAGAAAGCCCAGGTCATCGAGGGTGCGGCGGATGGCGGCCGTCGCCCTGGATCGGGCTCGCAGGTTGGCCGCCATCTTCGGGCGTCTCAGGTCGAGGTACCGGTAGCGCAGCCGCACCAGCTCCTCGACCTCGGCGCGGTCGTCGATCATGAACGGCAGCACTTTGGCCGTGGAGAGCACCTCGATGCCGTCGGCCGCGACCTCGATGGTGCCGGTGGCCAGGTTCGGGTTCTCGGTCCCCTCGGGGCGGGGACGCACCACGCCGGTGACCCGCACGCAGTACTCCATGCGGAGCTCCTCGGCGACCGGGTGCTGCTCGGGGTCGGCGACCACCTGGATCAGCCCGGAGGCGTCGCGAAGGTCTAAAAAGGTGATGCCACCGTGGTCCCTGCGCCGCTGCACCCAGCCCGCCAGCACCACCTCTTCGCCGATGTGATCCGGCGTCACCTCCGTTGCCCGATGGCTCCGGATCATCTCCTGCCCTCCATCCACGCTGGAACCTCGTCGACCTGGAGCGTTTGTCGCTCCCCCTCGGTCTGGGCGTCGACGGACCCGTCCTCCTTGAGGACGAGGATCACCGGCACCTCGAGCCGGCGTGCCGTCCGGAACTGCGCCTTCACCGACCTGCCTTCGGCGTCGAAGTCGATGCGCAGGCCGGCCTGGCGGAGTTGAGACGCCGCGGCGAGCGCCTCACCGGGGCCCCGCTCCGAGACCAGATAGGCGTCGAGCCCGACCGCCTCCTCTCCCCCGGCCGCGATGACGACCCGGTCGAGACCTAGGGCGAAGCCGACGGCGGGTGTGTGCGGTCCCCCGATCGTCTCGGCGAGGACGTCGTACCTACCGCCCCCTCCCAGGGCGTTCTGGGCGGCGTCGAGACCGATACCGAGGAACTCGAACGCCGTGCGGGTGTAGTAGTCGAGCCCGCGCACGAGATAGGGGTCCTCGGTGTACGGGATGCCGACGGCGTCGAGCAGGACCTTGACCTGCTCGTAGTGCTCGCGACACGCCTCGCAGAGGTGATCGGTGACGAGAGGCGGGTCGGCGAGCTTGGGCCGGTCCACCTTCGAATCGAGCACCCGCAGCGGGTTGGTCTCGATGAGACGCCGGCCGTCCTCGCTGAGCTCGTCACGGTGCCCTTCGAGGTACTGGCGCAACTGCTCCACGTAGGCGGGACGGCACGCGGCGTCCCCGATGCTGTTGATGTGCAACGCCATCTCCCGAGCCCCGGCGCTCTCCAGGAACCGGTACCCGAGCTCGATCACCTCGGCGTCCGCCACGGCAGACTCGACACCCAGGTACTCCACGCCCAACTGCCAGAACTGGCGGTAGCGGCCCTTCTGGGGCCTCTCGTACCGGAAGAAGGGGCCCGAGTAAGCCCCCTTCCAGGCTCCGGTGGCGCCGGAATCGAGATACGCCCTGACCACTCCGGCGGTTCCCTCGGGGCGGAGGGTGAGCGAGCGCCCGCCCTTGTCGGTGAAGGTGTACATCTGCTTGGTGACGACCTCGGTGGTACCGCCCACGCCCCGCTCGAACAACTCGGTCGCCTCGAAGATCGGCGTGGCGACCAGCGGGTATCCGAATCTCTCGGTCCAGTCGTCCCACAGCTTCAGGGCACGCCGCCAGGCGTGCGACCGGGGCGGCATCAGGTCCGCGGTGCCCTTGGGGGGTTGGAAGCTCATGGGGGCGCCAGGTTACCGCTGGCCCGAATCGCGGGGTTCGAGGCCCTGGAGGAACGGGTTGTGCCGTCGTTCCATGCCGATGGTGGTCTCCGGCCCGTGCCCGGGAAGGACGCGGGTGCCGTCGTCGAGGACGAGGACCCGCTCTGCCATCGACTCCATGAGCGCCTCGTAGGAGCCGCCCGGGAGGTCGGTCCGCCCGATGCTCCCCGCGAACAGCTGGTCCCCGGAGAACAGGACCCCCTCACCGGGCAGGTGGAAACAGCAGTGCCCGGGCGTGTGGCCCGGCGTGTGGACGACCTCGACCCTGGTCCCGGCCAGATCGAAGGTCTGGCCGTCCTCCAGCCGGCCGAGATCGGCGGGTGGGTCGAACTCGCCGGGAGGGACCATCCCGAAAAGACGCCGGATCTGTGTCACCGGGTCGAGGGTGAGGAAGTCGTCATCCGGGTGGACCCATGCCGTGGCGCCCGTGAGCCTGGTGATTGCAGCCGAGCCGCCCATGTGGTCGACATGGCCGTGGGTGAGCAGGACGGCACCCACGGTGAGCCCGAGCTCGGCGACGTACCCGCCGACCTCCTCGGCAGCCTCCGGCGGAGCATCGACGATGAACGCGGCGCCCCCGGGCTCGGAGGCGGCGACCCACGCGTTCGTGGCGGTGACCCAGGCCGGGATCTGCCGGATGATCACGACGCGGAGGGGTCGTTGGCGAGGCGGAATGCGGCGTAGACCCCGTCGACACCACGGATGTCGGCGAGGAGCCGGCTGAGCTGGCTCGGGTCGGACAGCTCGACCTCGTACTTGAGGACAGCCACCCGGTCGTGGCTGGTCGCAGTCGAGGAGGCGGTGATGTTCGCCCCGGTGTCCGAGATCACCTGGGTCACGTCCCGGAGGAGACGGGTCCGGTCGAGGGCCTCCACCTGGATCCAGACCACGAAGGCGCCCATGGAGTCCGCCGGCCACGAGACCTCGATTCCGCGCTCTTTCCGGCTGGCCAGCGAGGCCACGTTCGTGCAGTCGGCGCGGTGCACCGAGACACCCCGGCCCACCGTGACGTATCCGACGATGGGGTCGCCCGGAACCGGTGAGCAGCACCGGGCCAGGGAGACGAGCATGTCGTCCTGACCCTCCACCACCACATTGACGGCGTCGACTTCGCGCCGGCGCCGGGGCGGTCGGAAGAGGTCGTCCCCGGTGTCGGGGGCGAGACGACGCTGGAGACGCACGCCAACGCTGTCGATGGAGAGGTTCCCCTCGCCCAGGGCGACCGTCATCGCCTCCACGTCCTTCTGGCCCAGCTCGACGGCGATGGCGGACAGGATCTCGTCACGCTCCGAGGAGGAAAGCTCCGGGGCTTCGCGCTTGAAGAGCCCCTGGAGGGCTTCCTTCCCCTCGGCGACCGCCTGGTCGCGGCGCTCCTTCTGGAACCACTGCTTGATCTTGGAGCGGGCCTTCGAGGTCCGGACGAACTTGAGCCAGTCCCGGCTGGGCCCGGCGTCGGGCGACTTCGAGGTGAGGACCTCGACGATGTCGCCCGATTCGAGACGGGTCGAGAGAGGCACCAGACGCCCGTTCACCCGCGCCCCCACACAGCGGTGACCGACCTCGGTGTGGACGCTGTAGGCGAAGTCGACGCAAGTGGCGCCCCGCGGCAGCTCCTTGACGTCGCCACCCGGGGTCAGGACGAAGACCTCGTCCTGGTAGAGGTCGAGCTTCAGGTTGGCGAGGAACTCCTCGGGGTCCTCGTCGAACGTCCCCACCTCGATGCTGGGCAGCCCCCGGACATCGCCCTCCTTGTAGCGCCAGTGGGCGGCGATGCCCCGCTCGGCCCGCTGGTGCATCTCCTCGGTGCGGATCTGGACTTCGAGGGGCTTGCCGTCCGGCCCGATCACCGTCGTGTGCAGCGACTGGTAGAGGTTGATCTTGGGCATGGCGATGTAGTCCTTGAACCGCCCGGTGACCGGCACCCAGTTGCTGTGGATCAGACCGAGTGCGGCGTAGCAGTCCCGGGTGGACTTGGTCACGATCCGGATCCCGATCAGGTCATGGATGTCCTCGAAGGGCCGGTTCTGCTCCATCATCTTCCGGTAGATCGAGTACTGGTGCTTCGGCCGTCCGGTGACCACGGCGTCGATCCCGGCCTCGTCGAGCATGGCCTTGATCTCGATGATCATCTTCTCCAGGAAGGCCTCGCGCTCAGGCGCGGCCTCGGCGAGCCGTTCGGTGATCTCGGCGTTGGGGCCCGGGTAGAGGATGGCAAAGCAACGGTCCTCGAACTCGTGCTTGATCTCCTGGACACCGAGACGGTGCGCCAGCGGCGCGTAGACGTCGAGTGTCTCCCGGGCGACCCTGGCCTGCTTCTCGTCCCGGAGGGCGTGAACCGTCCGCAGGTTGTGGAGACGATCGAAGAGCTTGATGATCAGGACCCGGACGTCCTGGGCCATGGCAACGACCATCTTGCGGATGGTCGCGGCCTGCGCCTGCTCGCGGTTGGAGAAGCGGACCCTGTCCAGCTTGGTGACCCCGTCGATGAGTCGGGCCACCTCCTCGCCGAACTCGGAGGTCACCTGGGCGAGCGTGAGATTGGTGTCCTCGATCGTGTCGTGGAGCAGGGCCGCCGCCAGTGTCGGCTCGTCCAGGCCGTAGTCGGCGAGCATCTCGGCGACGGCGATCGGGTGTGTGATGTACGGGTCGCCGGTCTTGCGGACCTGGCCCTCGTGGGCCGCCTCCGCCACCTCATAGGCGCGGATCAGCCGCTCGACGTTCCCGTCGGGGTGGTGCTCCAGGAACGAGTCCACCAGGCGGGCGATCGCCGGCGGGACGCGGAGGTCAGTGGTATCGGACGAGGGCATGGATGGGCACTCCGTCGAGCATCTCGATCCCCGAGAGGAAGACCAGCTCGATGAACACGGAGAACCCCACCACCTCTGCACCGATTCCCTCGAGCAGCTTGACCGCCGCGGCGGCGGTGCCACCGGTGGCGATCACGTCGTCGACCAGGAGGACCTTCTCTCCGGGTGTGATGGCGTCGACGTGGATCTCCAGCGAATCGGTGCCGTACTCGAGTTCGTAGTCCTGACGGATCGTCTCGTAGGGGAGCTTTCCCGGCTTCCGGATAGGCACGAAGCCCGCTCCGAGCTCGAGGGCCACCGGTGCGGCCAGGGTGAATCCCCGTGCCTCGATTCCCGCGACATGGGACACCCCGGCATCCCGGTACGGGTCCGCCATGGCCTTGACCAATCGGGCGAAACCGTCCGGATCGCCCAGCACCGGCGTGATGTCCTTGAACACCACCCCCTGCTGGGGAAAATCGGGGATGTCCCTGATCAGGGACCGCAGGTCTTCCACGATCCTGAGTCTACGGGCGCTCAGGCCTCGTCCGAGCCCACCCGCGAGCCGATGGCCCGCCGGGCGACCCGGATCCGTCCCTGCTCCACCTCGAGGACGACGCTCTGGTCATCCATGGAGACGATCCGGCCGTGGATGCCACCGATGGTGCGCACCTCATGACCGATCTCGAGCGCGGAGACGAGCTCCTGCTGGGCCTTCACCCGCTTGCGCTGGGGGCGGATGATGAGGAAGTAGAAGACCACGCCCATCAGGGCGAGGAAGATCAGCGACGAGTAGGGGCTGGCACCAGGATCGGCCTGCTGCGCGATGACGAAGTTCAAGGTTTCCTCCGCTAGATGACCGTGCGAGGTTAGGCGGGCGCCGCAGGGAACGGCGAGCCGGCGCGGCGTGCCTTGACCTCACCGGCGAAGACCTCGAATCGCCCGCTCGTGATGGCCTCGGAGGCGTCTTCCATGAGGCGGAAGAGGTACCAGAGGTTGTGGATCGTGAGAAGGCGGTAGCCGGTGAGCTCACGGGTCCCCAGCAGGTGGCGCAGATAGGCCCTCGTGTGCCGTCCGCATGTGGGACATCCGCATCCTTCCTCCAGCGGCCCGGCGTCCCGTGCGAATTCCGCCCGCTTCAGGTTGTAGTCGCCATCCGCAGTCAGGACGCGGCCGTGGCGGGCGAGACGGGTGGGGATGACGCAATCGAACATGTCCGCGCCGCGGGCGATGGCGTCGAGAAGACCCTCCGGGTCGCCTAGACCCATCACATAGCGGGGTTTGTCGGCCGGAAGGTGCTCGTTGACGACGTCGAGCGCGGCATTGCGCTCCTCCGGGCTCTCCCCTACCGCCAGGCCACCGATCCCGAAGCCGGGGAACCCGAGCGCGGCGGTCTCCTGTGCGCTCTCGGCCCTGAGCTCGGGGTCGGCACCTCCCTGGACGATCCCGAAGAGAGCCTGGTCGGCCCGCTCGTGCACGGCGAGACACCGCTCGGCCCACCGGAGGGTGCGTCGCATCTCGCGCTCCACGATCTCCCTCGGAGACGGCAGGCCGACACAGACGTCGAGGACCATGGCGATGTCGGCGCCGATGTCCTGCTGGATCCGGACCGAGTCCTCCGGAGTGAGATGGACCCGCGCCCCGTCGTAGACGGACCGGAACGTGGCGCCCTCCTCCTCGATCTTCGGGTCGAGAGAGAAGATCTGGAAACCGCCGGAGTCGGTGAGGACGCCGCGCTCCCACGACATGAAGTCGTGGATGCCGCCCATCTCCTTCACGAGGTCCTCGCCGGGGCGGAGCATGAGGTGATAGGTGTTGGCCAGGATCACCCCGGCTCCCAGCATCTCCAGGTCCCCGGTGTCGACGGTCTTCACCGTGGCCCTGGTGCCCACGGGCATGAACATGGGCGTGCGGAACCGGCCGTGCGGCGTGGTCAGCCAGCCGGTGCGCGCCGGGCCGTCGGTGGCCGTGGGGCTCCAGGTGACGGGTGTCATCGAGGGCAAGGCTAAGTCACCCTCCGCTCGGCCAACATCGCGTCCCCGAACGAGAGGAAGCGGTAGCCCCGCTCCAGCGCCGTCTCGTACACCTGCCGCCAACCCGGTCCCATGAGCGCCGCCACCAGGACGAGCAGCGTGGACCCGGGGAGGTGGAAGTTGGTGACGAGGAGGTCGACGACGGTGATCGGGCTCCCCGGCTTCAGGAACAGGTCGGTGTGGCCACCACCGGGGACGACCCCGCCGTTCCCATCCGCACGGGACTCCAGGGTCCGGACCACGGTGGTCCCGATGGCCACGACCCGGCCACCCCGTTGCCGCGTTCGGGCGATCGCCTCTGCGGTCTCCCGAGGCACCGAGCACCACTCGCTGTGCATCACGTGCTCCTCGACGTTCTCGGTGGCCATCGGCCGGAAGGTGTCGAGGGAGACGTGGAGGTCGACGGTTGCGATCTCTACGCCTCGCCCCCGGAGTCGGTCGACCACCTCCGGTGTGAAGTGGAGACCCGCCGTCGGCGCGGCGGCCGAACCGGGCTGCGAGGCGAACATGGTCTGATAGCGGGCCGGGTCGTCGAGATCTCCCTTGAAATACGGCGGGAGCGGCATCCTCCCGATGTGCTCCAGCAGCGCCTCGTCGTCGGCGACGTCGATCTCCACGACGATGCGACCGTCCCCCGGCGCCTCCACCACCGTCACAGTGCCTTCGGCCAGATCGATCTCCACGCCTGGCCGGAGTCTCCTGGCCGGCCGGGCGAGGGCCTCCCAGCGGCCGTCCTCTCGCCTGTCCAGGAAGAGCAGCTCGACCTTGCCTCCGGTCCCTCGGCGTGTCCCCTCGACACGGGCGCGGCGAACGCGGGTCTCGTTGACCACGACCAGGTCTCCCGGCTCGAGCAGGTCGGCTAGCTCGATGAAGGTGTGGTCGCTCATGTCCCGGCTGTCGAGCAGCCGGGAGGAATGACGGGGCTCGACCGCCGACTGGGCGATGGCGGCCTCGGGCAGCTCGTAGGTGAAGTCGGAGACCCGCATGGGCACCGGCAGGCTAGGAGGCGGTCAGAGCAACGTGCCCTGGGCCGTGTCCGGCCGGTCCACGCCGAGATGGGCGTAGGCGCGCTCGGTGGCCACGCGGCCACGAGGGGTGCGCTTGAGCAGGCCGCATTGGAGGAGGAACGGCTCGTAGGCGTCCTCGACCGTCTCGGGCTCCTCCCCGACCGCTATGGCGAGGGTGGAAAGCCCGACGGGTCCCCCACCGAACCGCGAGACGACCGCTTCGAGGATCGCCCGGTCCACCTTGTCCAGACCCAGATCGTCGACCTCGTAGACCTCCAGGGCCTCGGATGCGACGTCGGTCTCGATCACTCCGGAAGCCCGGGCGACTGCGTAGTCGCGGACACGGGCGAGCAGGCGGTTGGCGATGCGGGGTGTGCTCCGGCTCCTGTGGGCGATGAGGTCGGCCGCCTCGTCTGATATCTCGATCTCGAGGATCCCCGCCGACCTGGTCACGATCTCCGCCAGGTCCTCCGGCTCGTAGTAGTCGAGCTTCTCGTCGATACCGAACCGGTCCCGCAAGGGGGCGGTCACCTTGCCCTTCCGGGTCGTGGCACCCACCAGGGTGAACCGGGGCAGGTCGATCCGGATCGACTGGGCCGTGGGCCCCTTGCCGAGGACCACGTCGAGCACGAAGTCCTCCATCGCCGGGTAGAGCACTTCCTCGACGGCGCGGGGAAGCCGGTGGATCTCGTCGATGAAGAAGACGTCGCGGTTGTCGAGGTTGGAGAGGATGGCGGCCAGGTCACCCGGACGCTCCAGGGCGGGACCGGAGGTGACACGAAACTGGACACCCATCTCGGCGGCGATGATCGCGGCGAGGGTGGTCTTGCCCAGACCGGGCGGGCCGGAGAGCAGGATGTGGTCGAGGGCGCGACCTTCCTTGACGGCGGCTTCGAGTGAGATCCGGAGGCGGTTCTTCACCTTCTCCTGGCCGATGAACTCCTCGAGACGCCTCGGCCGGAGACTCGACTCGACCGCGTCTTCGATGGTGGGATTGAGCAGGCTGTCCTCACGCATCGCCTAGTGCCTCCTCCCGAGCGCCTGGAGCGCGGTGCGGAGCTGGTCGGAGAGCGGGACGTCGGGGTCGACGTCGGAGATGACCTCGTTGATCTCGGCCATGCTGTAGCCGAGGTTCTCGAGCGCCAGCCTCACATCGGCGAGACCTCCGCCGGGCACCGTCTCCAGAGACCGGCCGGCCAGCTTCGGCGCCAGCTCCAGGACGATCTTCTGGGCGCCACGCTTGCCCACACCGGGGGCGACGGTGAGGGTGTCAGGGTCGTTGGACACGATGGCCCGCGTCAGCTCCTGTGACGAGAGAGCGCCGAGCAGCGCCATCGCCACCTTGGGCCCGACCCCGCTGGCGGTGTTGAGGATGCGGAACATGTCGCGATCGCTCTCTTCGGCGAACCCGTAGAGGCTGATGTCGTCCTCCCGGACGTGGGTGTGGGTGTGGACGACGATCTCCTCCCCCACTCCCGGCAAGGAGACGATGTCCCGGGGCGTCATCTGGACCTCGTAGCCGACACCACCGACCTCGATGCAGAGGCTGGTGTCGCGCACCGAGACCAGGATGCCCCGGAGACGCCCGATCATCGGGAGGCTCCGATGGGCGCGGTGCGGAGGTGGCAGAGGGCGATGGCGAGGGCGTCGGCCGCGTCGGCGGGCGACGGCGGGCTGGCCAGCTTGAGGAGACGGGCGACCATCACCTGGACCTGGGCCTTCCCTGCCGATCCGTCGCCCGTGACGGCGGACTTCACGGCCGTGGGGACGTACTCGGAGACCGGGACACCGGCGCGAGCGGCGGCCAGGAGCACGACACCGGAGGCACGGCCGACCGACATGGCGGTCTGCAGGTTGCGGTTGGTGAAGAGGGTCTCCATGGCGACGGCATCGGGCTTGGTCTCCTCGAATAGCCCGGCGAGCCCGTCATGCAATTCGAGCAGCCTCTTCGGGGTCTCGAGGTCGGGGTCGGTGCGGATGACACCGGCCCGGATCGCCCGGGGCGGATGACCGCTTTCCACCAGGCCGTATCCGGTCACCGACAGACCAGGGTCGATCCCGAGCACGAACATGTGTTCTGGACAGTAGCCGCAGACCCGGACCAGGAACAGCCTTTCGGTCTGCGGCCCAGGTCGTATCGGTGCAGGACGCTGCTCTCCCCTGTCGGGGTCAGGGCGTAGATCGCAGAACCGTCGGGTGCCAGCAGCGCCTCCCAGCCGGGGACATGCACCTCGTTCCATTCCCGAGTTGCAGAGTCGAATGTCAACCACTGGGCACAGGCGGCGTTCTGCCACCCGACGAGGGACGACGCGAACCGCATCAGAGGTTCACGGAGCCTTTCGTAGATCTCCCGATCGGTCATCCGCTCATCACCAGTAGAACGCCGCGACAGGCAACAGCGTTGTGTCGATGAGGGTGAGGCTTGCAGGTCGGTTGGGTCGAGGTCGCTGAATCCGCTATGGGCCGCGGGTGGTTGGTTTGCGGAATCTGATTCGTCCGTGGTCGGGGTGGCGGTAGATCTCGTAGCCCCATTGGTGGACGACGACGTGGTGGTGGAACCAACAAAGGAGGATCAGA
>Ga0209075_1000483_pt1 | contig 38788 bp, 30 predicted proteins | sample Stecom2011_FD_187523 | JGI IMG/M metagenome (GOLD analysis project Ga0209075, IMG submission 187523) | Agricultural soil microbial communities from Utah to study Nitrogen management - Steer compost 2011 (SPAdes) (version 2) | ecosystem: Environmental > Terrestrial > Soil > Agricultural land...
TAGTCGACCTTGAACTCCGCCATCATCGCCCCGCCGGCTGGCACCAGCGTGGTCTGAAGATTGCGCGCCGGCGGGCTGATAAGGTCCGCCTCTTTATACACACGATCCATAATCTCGCCGATAATATGCATCGAGCTGGTGAGGTTCGGCCCGCCCACACCGAAGTACATGCGCACCGTCTCGCCAACCTTGGCCTTCATGGAGCGGGCGTCGGTCAACGCACCCACACGCCCGTTGAACACGACATAGGTCGGCATCTCTTCGAGCATGCGATTGGCGTCCTCAACCTGGTGGCCCTCGGTGCCCAGCCGCTCGGTGGTATAATACTCACCCTGCATCACGTAGAACTCCCGGTCGACCTCGGGCAAACCTCCGGCCGGCTCCACCAGGATCATCCCGTACATTCCGCGCGCCAGGTGCGTGGCGATATGCGGGGTCGCACAGTGGTAGACAAATAGCCCGGCCTGGGTCGCCTTGAACTCCAGCGAGCGCCGCTCTCCCGGAGGCGCCTGCAGCACCGCCGCACCGCCGCCCGGCCCGGTGACCGCGTGGAAGTCGATGCTATGAACCATCTTGCTCGTCTCGGCGTTATCCAGGTGGATGACCACCGTATCCCCCTCGCGCACGCGCAACATCGGCCCGGGCACCTTGCCGTTAAAGGTCCACAACTCATAGGTCGTGCCGCCGTCGATCTCGGCGATGACCTCCGAGGAGTGAATCACGAACTCGACCTTCTTGGCCGGGCGGTCGCCGACCGACGGTGGCACGTCATCGGCCGACAGGCTGAGCTCGTCGGTCGACACCGGCATGATGGGCTTCAGCGGGGTACCCGACCTGGGGAATAGCGCCGAGCCGCCGCCGCCGCCCACCGCCGGCGCCGAATCCGCAACCTGGGGCGCCTCACCTTCGACCACAAATTTACCGACCATGCCGGCCTGTCGATGCCCGGGGAGCGTGCAGTAATAGTCGGTGCTTCGCGCCGCGGTGAACGTCACCTCGACCACCTCGTCGATCTTCATGGCGACCTCGGTGCGCGCATCCTGCCCGTCGAGCGCGAAGTCATGGGCCATATTCTCCTTATTGATCAACTTGATCGTCACCGTATCACCGGCGTTGGCCTTGAGCTGCGGGTTGATCTTCCCCTCAATCTCGCCGCCCACCCCGCGGTAGCCGCTCATATAGGCTTCCAGGGTATACTCGATCTCAGCGCCCACCGGCGCCACCGACTTCGCCGGATCATCACCGCCCGCCGCATTGTCCTTGCACCCGGCTGCGGCCAACAGAAGAAAAGCCGCCACCCAAATAAAGTGCCTGGAAAAACTTCTGACAGGGGCGAATCGATTCGTTCGTTCGACAGTCATGACTACCTCCTAAAAAAAACTTGTTTGGCGAGTCCAACGCTCGCTTTCTCTTTTTCTTGCTATCTATATGCCGCGAATGGTTCTCACATATTATATCCTTGACGGCCACTTCGAATCTCGGGTGGGGGTTGGCGCGTGGTTTCGACCCCAAATCGCGACAACCCCAATGCGACAAGTGTGCCAGATCGCAAAACGCCTCCAATTATATCTTGTCGAGCACCAAAATGAGACGCTATTTTTGCGCGCCGCTGCTCATAAGCGCCCTACTTACCCGCTTGCAGGCATTTATGGCAGGAGTTTAACAGAGGTGGATTTTTAAACAATGCGCAAAATTTGCGCGATTCCTGAAATTGCCGCATTTTTTGCCGACCTCGCCCCTATCTCCCACAGTGGATGCCCGGACTCCTGATTTTTTCAAAGCTCATCGCGCATTTATCACGCCATTTTGCGTGTAAACCACCTCTTCCTGCGATTCTCGGCATGTTAATTGCGTGCCAGTCCGCCAATATTTTTGCGCGGATGCCCACCTGGCCGCGCCCGACCCAAACCGTGGACGGACTATGTCCCTAATGTCGAACCTATTGGCGAAAGGGTTTCGCCCTTTCTTTCTGCTCGCAGCCCTCTTCGTCGCAAGCTTTATGCCCGTGTGGCTTTTTCGATATACCGGCCAGCTCAACGTCGGCGGCGACTGGCTTCCCGCGACCTGGCACGGCCATGAGATGATCTTCGGGTTCGCGCTGGCGGTCATCGCCGGCTTCTTGCTCACCGCGGTCAACCGCTGGACCGGCCGGCCCACCGCGACCGGAAGATCCCTGGCATTGCTATGCGCCCTCTGGGTGGCCGGGCGAGGGGCGATATTCTTTGCCGAGTATTTGCCGGGGGCGCTGGTGGCGGCGGTTGATCTGGCGTTCGTTGCGGCGCTGGCGTTTTATGTCGGGCGGCCCATCATTCAGGCAAGGAGCGCGCGAAACTATAAATTCCTGCCGATCTTCGCCGTCCTCTTTGCCACCAACCTGGTGATGCACCTGGGCGCGATGGGCGTTCTGGACACCGGCATCGCACGCCTCACCCTGCTCACCGCCCTGGACATGGTGATTTTGATCATCCTGATCGTCAGCGGGCGCATCGTCCCGATGTTCACCCGCAACGCCACCGGCGCCGACGGGCTTCGCACCGTCGGGTGGCTCGAAAAGATCATCTACCCGCTGGTAATCGCCTCGATTATCCTGCAATTCTTCTGGCCTCAACACACCCTGAACGCCGTGGTCGCCCTCGTCGCCGGGCTGGCTATCGGGGCGCGCCAGCTCACCTGGGGCGGCCAGCATACGCTCAAAAAACCGATCCTCTGGGTCCTGCACGTCGGCCACGCCTGGATCGCCATCGGCTTTATCCTGCGCGCCCTGGCCATCTGGCTGCCGCAGGTCTCGTCCTCGGCGAGCAGCCACGCTCTGACCGTGGGGAGCATCGGGATGTTGATCATCGGCATGATGACGCGCGTCTCGCTCGGGCATACCGGCCGGCCCATCACCGCCTCCTGGCTGATGAGCATCGCCTTCGTCGCCGTCGCACTCGCCGCCCTCGGGCGCACCTTCTTACCGATCATCTTCCCCGCCTATTATATCGAATGGGTGATGCTCTCCGGCGTGCTCTTCGCGCTGGCCTTCGGCGCGTTTTTGCTCGAATTTACGCCGATCCTCATCGCCCCGCGCCCCGATGGAAAGCCCGGGTGATGCGGCGGAATGCGAAGCCTCGCTCTCCCCGCAAACCCGAAACGCCCCGCTGAAGCAACAGTAATTCGTCCCCCCTTGGGGGAAGATGTCGCGTAGCGACAGAAGGGGGGCTGCGAGTTGGCGAGGCGTTGCAATGAAGACGTACCAGCAGCGCCTGGGTTCGCACAGCGCCCCCTCCGGCGCTTCGCGCCACCTCCCCCGAATCGGGGGAGGACTACTGTTGCGCTTGAGCGGCGCCTGGGTTCGCGCAGGGCCCCCTCCGGCGCTCCGCGCCACCTCCCCCGAATCGGGGGAGGACTACTGTTGCGCTTGAGCGGCGCCTGGGTTCGCGATGCTTCGAAAAGCAAGGCCTCGCTCTCTCCGCAAACCCGAAACGCCCCGCTGAAGCAACAGTAGTTCGTCCCCCTTGGGGGAAGATGTCGCGTAGCGACAGAAGGGGGGCTGCGAGTTGGCGAGGCGTTGCAATGAAGACGCAACAGCAACGCCTCGGTTCGCGCCAGCGGGGCGCCTGGATTCGCGCAGGGCCCCGCGTTAAAGAAACGCATCGAAAAATCACCAAAATCACTCCATACGGAATGAAATACCGTCCCCATATGTCTTAGGTTGCTGGGATTCCCGAACTATATGGAGAAACTTTGTGGCTAAGCGCAAAAACAACAAAAATCAGAACAAAAGTACGACGACCAACGCCGCCCCCGGGCCGTCCAACCTCTGGCGGGTGGTGAAGATCCTATTGCTGCTGGGCGTCGGCTATGCGCTGGGCTGGAACTTCGGCTGGGCGTCGGGGCGCGACGCGGCGCAGGTCGCCTCGGGCACTGGGAATACGAGCGGCGGGGCGAGCAATACCGATGCCTATGGGCGCAGTCCGGGGCATCCTCACTTCGGCCACGCGCATAACTAAGGGTGAAGCCGCTCGGGAGCTTCGCCGGGCGTGTGCCGCAAAATTTGCGCACTCAGGGCGCCCAATCATACCGGCGCCCCGACCTCCTCTTTGAGCGGCTCCCCGATCTCATCGGCCAACTGGGCGAGGTAGGTCAGCATAAATTGATGGCGCTGGGCACCGATCGCACGCGCGCTCGGGGTATAGAGTCGCGCGGTGAGTTTGAGCATTTTGCTATAAAAATGATCGACGGTATAACGCACGTCATCGAGCTCGCGCCCGCGGGCGAAGGGGTCGGCCATATCGCAGATCATCCCGCCCAATTGCCCGCTGACCAGAAAAACCCGCGCAATCCCGAACGCCCCGACCGACTCCAGGCGGTCGGCGTCGCAGACGATCTTTGCCTCGATGGAGCGCGCCTCAATCCCGGCCGAAAAACTATGCGCCGCGATGGCGTGGGCGATCCGCTCGATGCCCGCGGCATCAAACGCGCCGACCTTGCGAAAATGCGTGGCCGCAAGCTCGGCGGATTGGCGCGACGCAAGGTGTCGCTCAGGGTGATCCTTGGGCAAATCGACCACGTCGTGCAGCAGCGCCGCCGCCGCGACGATCTCCCAATCCACCGCCTCGCCGAGCGCCACCTCGCCCTCATAGATCCGGCGTGCGTTTCGCAATACGCGCAGCAAATGACCCAGATCATGCCCGGCGTTCATCTGCATCTCGGCGGCGATCAGGTCGACGGTCGGCTGGACCCATGCGCACTGGATAAGCGGGGCGATCGCGTTCTCAAATTCCTGCTGATTCATAATCGGTTCGCTGCTCTTTTATTCTGGGGTTGAGCGGGATATATATGCGCCAAAGGCATTCGACGGTTGCACATTCAAGCCGCTCGTTATTACGATGGCTTGCACGTGACCGACAAGCCCCGCGCGGCGAGCCCACAATCATGAATTCAAACCGCAGGAATGATGATGAGTGATGAAAAATTCGAGAGCTTCGATGATTTCTGGGCCTATTACCTCGCCCAGCACAGCGACCCGACCAACCGGCTGATTCACGCCCTGGGGACCTCTGCTGCGCTTGCCACCGCCGCCTACGCCCTCATCAAGCGCAAGCCCAAACTGCTCGCCCTGGCCCCGCTGGTGGGCTATGGCCCGGCCTGGATCGGGCATTTTTTGGTCGAGGGCAATCGCCCTGCGACCCTGGGCAACCCGCTTTGGTCGCTGCGCGGGGACTTCAAGATGCTGCGCCTGATGCTCACCGACGAGCTCGACGAAGAATTCCTGCGCCTGATCGCCGAGGGGCGCTCCACCCCGAAAATGATCCAATCGCTGCTTGCCGGCGAATAGCACCCATTCGCCTTTCAAATCGCCGGTCCCTAAGATTTAGTCTTGCATTATCCCTTTGCCTTATGTGAATAGGCCCACGTAATTAATCAGCGTGGTAACGTCCGCCAACGGTTGCGCCGCGCGCGCGCCCGAGGCGGGCGCACGCAGCTTATAGCGCAGGAGCAGTGATGGCCGTCGAGCAGATCAAAGACCAAGCGGAGCTGCGGGATTTCCTCACCCGCGACAAACTTGCCAACGCCTACCTACTGGGGAATTTGGACGCCGCCTTCTTGCCCTTTTGCCACTGGTACGGCTCACGCGACGCGGCCGGAAATATCGCAAGCCTCGCGCTTCTCTACACCGGACTGAGCCTGCCGCTGCTCTTTATGGTCGGCGGCGGGCCGGATTTTCAGGAGTTCCTGGAATCTCTCAAAGAACATCTTCCCGCGCGCTTTCACTTCCACGTGCTCGAGCCGCATATCGGCATCGTTCAGGACGCCTTCGGGTGCAGCGACCCGATGCGCATGCAGCGCATGGGGCTGGAAAAAGTCGACTATAAGCCGTTGGATTCCATCGAAGGGGTTGTGCGCCTGGGCCACCGGGACACCGCCGCCATCATGGCCCTCTACGCGCATTATCCGGACAACTTCTTTGCCCCCTCGCAGCTGGAAACCGGGCTGTATTTTGGCGTGCGCGGCGAAGACGACAGCCTGCTGAGCATCGCCGGGGTGCACGTGGTCAGCGTCGAATACGATGTCGGCGTCATCGGCAACCTGGTCACGCACCCGAGCGCGCGCGGCAAGGGCCTTGCAACCCTGTGCACCGGCCAACTCTTGAACGAGCTCTTCCAGCGCGTCTCACTGGTCGCCCTCAACGTCCAGGACGACAACCAACCCGCCATCAAGATGTACGCAAACTTTGGCTTTCGCCAGAATAATATCTTCTGGGAAGGCCGCATCGCCGACCTCTAAAACCGGCATCCCTCACCGATTAGCCCGGCTCCTCGGGCCACGGCCAAGCCGGCGCCTGCGGGCGCCCGGCCTCCCATCTTTCATCCTCCGAATACGGGCAATGGCGGCAGGCGCTCGCGCAACACTCGCCCCGGGTGCGCAGATAAACCGAGGTCATCACAAATAGCTGCGACTCCGGGTCGACATACCCGAACTCCCCTGCCTGACACGCGCGCCGATGCAAATCGAGCGCGCTTTTTGTGGGTCCCTTTTTCATACCCCGACCTTAGCCCAATTCAGCGGTTTGAAAACAGAGAACTCCCCAGAAACCGTCGTCTTTGGAAAAAATAAATCCATACAAATCAACCTCTTGATCGATCGATGCGAAAATAATCCAGCCGAGCACGTAACATTTCGCCCCGTTTTGTCGAAAACCCTATGGGAGACATCAAGCGCCTCCTCATTCCGGCCGCCAATCTGGCGCCGGCGTGATTGTATTCGATAACTCAACGCACGGAGCGAGCAAATGGGGATCTTTGATGCAATTGGCAACGCGGTGAGCGCCGCGGTGGATGTGGTCGGCGATATGGCCGAGATCGCCGTCGGGGTGGCAACCCTGGACGTGGGCGGGGTGATGGACGGGGTGGGCGCGCTGGTCCAGGACGTGGGCGATACCTTTGAGGCGGTGACCGAAGCGCTCGGGCCGATCGGCACGGTGCTCGAAGAGGCGGTCGGCGCGCTCACCTCCGGCGGCGGGCTCGGCGGCATTCTGAACTCGGCGCTCGATTCGCTCGGGCTGCCCGACTGGATCGGCGATATCGCCGGGGGCGTGCTCGACTTTTGTACCGGCAACTATGTCGGCGCGGTGGCCAACGGGCTCGACGCCCTGGAAGACGTCGCCAAGGCATGCGGCGGCGATGAGATTGCCGGGTTTCTGAAAGTCGGCTCCGAGGTCACCGGCATGTTCAGCGCCGGCGGACTGGGCGGCGCGGGCAAAATCGGCGAGGTGCTCGGCGGCGTCTCGGGAACCGTGTCGAATATCGAGAACTCCATGGGCGCGGTCAGCGCGTTGATGGACGGGGATATCGTCGGGGCGGGGACTTCGATCCTGGACACCTTCGGCCCCGGGCTTGGCGAGTTGGACGGGGTGCTCGGGCCGCTGAGCGAGTCGGCGTGCGAGCTTCTGGGGGCGGCGCGCGACCCCACCTCGGCCATCCTCGGCGCGCTCGGCGGCGCGCTCGAAGATGGCAAGTTGGGCCTCGACGATCTCGGCGCGCCCTTTGCCCAGCTTGCCCAAGATCATTTTAACTTCGACCCGGGCTCCCTATTCGACGGTCTTTCCAGCAGCGCCGCGCAGGCACTTGGCGAGTCGCTCAGCTCCGAGCAGATGGGGGGCTTGCTCGAATCGATTGGCAGCGCCGTCACCAATTTTGTCTCCCAGGCCCACGGCCTTTCCGAAGCCATGAAGGCCGGCGGCCCAGCGCTCGGGGACTTCCCGCTGGTCGACACCTTGCTCGGCGGGGTGCTCAACGCGCTGGCCAACACGGTCGGGCTGAGCAGCGAAGATATGGCGCGCATTCAGGACACGATCCAGTTCGGCGCCGATATCTTCGGCATCGCCGCCCAGGACCCCGACGCGCTGAGCATCCTCGAGGATCTGCTCAGCCAGGCCCCGATTCCCAGCGAGATGCTCGAGACCATCTTGCACCAGGGAGGGGCGCTGCGCGCCTGAAATCATGCGCGCCCAACTTTTCTAAACCTTTGTGTGATACCGACACTCCAAGCCCGTGAGGACGAACCATGAAAGATACAAATACTCCCAGAAGCTCGCAGACCGACGCCCCCCTGAATCCGCTCCGGAAGACTCCCGACGCCGTCGTCGCCCAGCTGGAAGCCGCAGCCGTCAAATTATACGCAAAAAAGAAGCTTATGCGCGCGCGCAGCTATCTTGAGCAACTGGTCGTGATGCGCCCGGAGAACGCCAAATATTGGGCGCTTTTGGGCGTCGTCTGGCGGCGCCAAAAGCAGCGCGGCGCGGCGCTCAAATGCCTGAAGCGCGCCGCCGAACTGGACCCCACCGATTTTAATACACTGGTGAACCTGGGTGAAACCCTGGTCGAGGTCGGCCAGGTGCCGGCGGGCGTGGGGCTTCTTCGCGCGGTCTTCGACGAAGGCTTTGACCCGTCGAAGCCGCCCGCCGAGCAAGATGAGATGACCATTCGAAGCGGGGCGATGCTCGAGTTTATCCAAAAATCGCTGCACGCCTATGTCGACGCGGAAAAAGAGCAGGCCGAGGTTTAAGCCGGGTTCAATCGGGCGCGGCGGCTTCTTGGTGAAGCTTTGCCCGGCTCGATGTCAGCAGCCCGGCCACCCGGCGCGTCGCCTCGATGCGCGCGTCGACCTCGGCCACCAACTCGCCGCGGTCGCGCTCGCTGGCGACATCGCTCTGCACCTGAGCCAGGACCTCCTGGATCTGGCTATACAGGCGGTCGCCGGCGTTCTCGACGAATTTCTCCAGCTTTGCGCCGTAGTCCTGAATCACGCGCAGCAACTCCTGCTCGATATTCTCGCCGACCTCGGCGATGACCCGCGCGCCCTCCTCGCGGGCGCGCTCCTTGAGCTTGGTGTCGATCTTGCCTTTCAAAAAGAACGCCAGGATCGGCGCGGTCAGCGTCAAAAGCCCGCCAACCAGCGCGTTGGCAAAGATCCACACCGACACCCCCAGCGTCCCCAGCGCAAAGACGCTCACGTCATAGGCGATGGTGTCGATTTCCAGGTCGAGCTGGTCGCCCAGGCCCAACTCCTTGCGCAACATCCCGACGGTCTCGCGCATCGACTCATTGGTGATCTCGATGACCTCTTCGGCCAGCTCCTCGAGTTGATTGGCGATCTTATCGCCCTCGCCCTCCAGCCATTTCTTGAAGGAGTCCTGCACCCAGGTGGCCAGATATAATTTGATATCGCGCGCCTCGGCGCGCTCGATCTGCTGGGGCAGCGTGGTCTTGAACTCGTCGACGAAGTTGCGCAGGTTGTGGCGCGCGGTCGCGGCGATGCCGCCGATGCTCTCGTTGATATGGTCGATATTCTGGGCGATCAACTGGCGCGACTGCTCAAGCTTGACCTCGACGCGTTGGATGCGCTTTTCGAGCTCTTCTTTTTCGAGCAGGTAGCCCTGTTTTTTGATCGCAAGATTTTGCTCCAGCAGCCCGGCGATGCGAAGCCCGCTTCCCAGCGCGCTATCCACCAGAATCAGCGCTTTATTCTTGCGCAAAAACCCGAGCAAATACGCCCTGAAATCCAAGAATTCGGCCGGTGGCGCCGTCCCGTTTTGCTGGGCCTTGAGCGCCTCGCGCCCCGAAAACGCGAAGAGCTCAACCGGGCCAATCAGCGCCGTGAGGCGCTCGCGCGCGTAGGCTTCGACCTCGTGCAGATCCGCGGCGCTCAGCGCGTCGGTCTTTCCCAGCACGAAGATGATGCGGTCGCGATTGGCCTTTAAGAGGCGATCCTTGATGAACGTGACTTCGCTCTTCTTGAGCACCTGGGTGGCGTCGAGCACATAGAGGATGACGTCGGCCTTGGGCACATAGCCGTAGGTGATCTCAACCTTCTGGCGCGAGATATCGTTGACCCCGGGCGTGTCGACCAGCACCAGAGAATCGGCCAGAAGCTCGTTGGGGTATTGGATCTCGACATATTCGGGCTCCACGCCGGCGTCTTCCTCGTGCTTGATCGCCGCGCCCATCTTCTCGTAGGCGACCGGCGTGCGCCCGCCGTCGCGCGGGGCCTGGATCTCGGCGCGCGCCTCCTCGCCGTAAACCAGGTGGGTGATCACCGCGGTGGTCGGGGTGATGCCGGTGGGCAAGATCTCCTCGCCCAACAGCGCGTTGACCACAGTTGATTTGCCGTGATTAAACTCCCCGAGCACCACCACCGACATCCGCCCGGCCTGAAACGCCGGGATGCGCTCGGTGCGCACCTCGCGCGCCAGTTGGTGCAGCCCGCTTTGCTGGGAAATCTCGGCCAACTCGACGAGTAGATCCTCGACATGCTCCCGGCTCACCGCCAGAAGCGCGCCGTTCGACTCGGATTTCACCGGTTTATCGGCCTCGGGCGCCTCGTCGGCGGCCTTGCCCAGCACGATATGCGGGCTTTGATCGTCCTGCTCAACCGGGTTCTTCTGGGCTTCGTTCTCTTTGGAGTCGCTCATGAGTTTAATCGCCGTTTTCGGAGTTTTTTAGGGCGTTTTTTTTGCGCACAATCAGCCGACCATCGCTCACATGACCTTGATCAACCGCTCCACTTCGCGGTCCACCTCGGCCAGGCTTTGCCCGCCGCGCTCGCCGATATAATGGCGAAAATAATCGCTCTGGGCGAAGAGTTTGGCCGCCTGGATGCGCTTGGGAAGATAGGGGTGGCTTTCGAAATATTCCTTGAAGCGCCCCACGCCGTCCTGGACGCCCTCAAGCTGGGATAGGTACTCGTCGAGGTCGAGCTCATCGAAGAGCTTCTTGCTGCCCAGGGCGAGCCGCAGCATCGCGTTGATGGCCGCCTGCTCCTCGCCTGCGCACAGCATCCCGGCGCGGTCGCAGGTGATCTCACCGCGCCGACTCCACGCGTTTAGCGCCACCGTCGCCGGCACCACCGCGTACTTGACCAGGCTGATGGCCCCGTTGCGCAAAAACTCGGCCGCCGTGCGGTAGACGACGTGATTATTCTGGATATGCCCGCACTCGTGACCGATGACGAACTTGAGTTCCGCGTCCTCAAAGCGGTCGATCAAAGACGAGGTGATCACGATAAATGACTCCTCATCGGTGCCGTAGGTGCCCGCGTTGATATTTGGATTCTGGGTGACATAGACCGTGGGCATCGGGATGCTCAGCGTCTCGGCGCAGTCCACGACGGTGTCGTAGAGCGCCGGAAATTGGCGCGGGCTGATGCGCACGCTGCTGCCCAGCAGCTCGTTTTTCTGGAAGGACTTCCAGAAGCGCACCGAGGAGCGCGCCACCAGGTTCACCGGGCGGGCGCGCTGCAGTTGGCGCAGCACGCGGATGTCCCCGGCAAAGGCGTACTCGCCAAAGCCCGTCTTCTCCTCGCGCCCACTGCGCGGGCCCTTCTTCTGATCCACATATTTTAGAAAATCGAAATCCATGCCCGCTCCAGCCAAAGAATTGCGTATTCAGGACGCGCCAATCATCCGAAATCTAGTCACGGATTCGCAAATGAACACAATATGACCCCAGAATATTGACGTTTCATGCGGCCGCGTCGCGATTACTTATTTCGAGACGATTTCATAGAATTGCGTGGAGTCACCGTCGGCATCCAGCGCCTCCAGACTCACCACGAAATCCCCCTGACACGACATCGGAAGCGCCTCTTCGGGCGGAGTCCAGCTAAAGACGAGGTCCGCGTCGGGGTCCTCCAGCGTGATAATCACCCCGTTGACGGTTCCCTGCACCGACAGCAAATCCCGGTTGGGGTCGGTCACATGCACCTGAACGCGCGTGACCAGCGAGCCCTGGGAGCTATCGCTGGAGTCGGCGCAGATAATCTGAAGGTCGGAGAATTCCGGGAACTCCTCGACCGGCTCGTCGCCGCAGGCGCTCAGCGCCACAAGCGCCGCGCATACCGCGACCCATCGAATCGGATAAAAGCTATAAATTCGCATCATCTCTCGCATGGCTAGACTCAAAAATCCAAAATAAAAGCATCCTAATCGCGCCCACGCTCCCCAAACACGCGGGTTAATCGAGCAATTCCAGCGCGCCCTGCAGCGTCGCCTTGGGGTCGGTCTCGCGGATGGCCGACTGCAGCCGGATGCGGTCGACCGTCGACAGCGGGTCGAGGTCGGCGCGCGCGATCGCATCGGTCAGCCGCTCAAGCGCGCTGAGGCGCTCGCGCAGCTCTTGCACCCGCTGGGGCACCAGGCCCTGGGCGCCGTCGGCCCCCTGGCGGGCCTGCAATTCGGCGATGCGCGCCTGGGCGGCGGCAAGCTCGGCCTGCAAGTGCTCGCCGGCCTCGGCGTCGCCCTCCTCCCGGCTGCGGCGACGCTCCAACTGCACCCGTTGCTTCAGCCCCTGCACCTCGGCGCGCAGGTCCTCGCTGAGCTGCTCGGCCTTTGCCAATTCGGCGCGCGCCGCCTCAAGCTCCAGGCGCGCCGGCTCGGCCACGGCGAGCAATTTCTGGGCCTCATCGCGCGCCTGCACCGCCTGCTCAAGGTCGGCCTGGGCGCTCGCATAGACCGCCCGAAGCGCCGCATTTGCGTCGCGTTGGGCGTCAAACTCAAGGCGAAGATCGGCGTTTCGACGCTCGTATTCGCTCAGCAGGCGCTTGCCCTGCTCGAGCTCTTCTTGCAGAGAATCCGCGTCGACCTCGGGGGCGCGCGCAAGCTGGGCGCGCGCGCGCTCAAGCTCGGCCTGCAGCTCGGCAAGCTGCGCATCGCGCGCGGCCAGCTGGGCCTGGGCGTCCTCGACGGCCGCGCCAAACTCGCCATTCTCGGCCTGCAGCGCGTCGCAGCGCGCCAGGGCGGCCTGCAATTCGGCCTCAAGCTCGGCCGAATCCGCGCCGTCGGATTGCTGGGCGCGTTGCTGCTCAACCTCGTGGGTCTTCGCGTCGAGCGCCTCAAGCAAGTCGGCGTTCTCCTGCTGCAACTCCTGGAACGCCTGCTGGGCCGCTTGCAGCTGGGCGCGCGTCTGCTCATCGCCCGCCTCGACGCGCTTGGTCAGCGCGTCAACCTGGGCCTGAAGGTCGGTGATCTCAAAGGTCTGGCGCGAGGCAAGCTCTTCAACGGACTGCTTGGCTTCGCGCAGGCGCGCAAGCTCGGCGTGCTCGTCAAAATCCGGCGGGCCCGCCCCCAGCGTCGGGGCCATCCGGTGGCGCGGCGCCGGCGACGCCGCGATTTCACCCGAGCTGAACTCATCGAGGTCGATATTGCCAAAGTTGCTAAAATCCGCCCCTACCGCTCCGACTGGCGCAGGCGGTGCCGGGGCACCAGACGCGCCGAATTGACCCGATGGAATGCCCTTGGGCACGCCGACGGTGGGGTCATCGACCGGCAGGTCGTGGAGCGAAAAATGCACGATAAAATCGCCGCACCAGATCTCATCGCCATCTTCGAGGCGCTCGTGGCTGATCTCGAAGCGCTGGTCGTCCTCGATCAGCCAGGTCCCGTTGGAACTATTGAGATCGGTGACCTCATACGTCCCCTCGACGTAGCTAAATTCGGCGTGATGCCGCGAGACGGACTGGCGACTGGTGCGAATCGAGCAGTCCGACGCGCGCCCGATCTTCACCAGCGGTTGATCGGGGCCCAGATAGACCGAGCGCTCCGAATTTGACGAATCTGTATAGATTAATCTGGCCACAGATACGGCTCCTGAAACATTCGACAAAATGACTCAACTTACCTGGGCGCATACTAGTCCGGTTGGGGTCAAAAGGTCAATTTAGACCGAAGCGGCCCTTGTTCCCCGGCCGAAGGGCTCGCCACCGGGCGGCGCGTGCCTATGATCAAACGGGCACGCGGGCGGATGCAGCGCCGCGATTATTCGCATCTTCCAGAGGATCGCGCAGTGAATCACGACATCGAAGAAGACTGTTCGAGGCTCCAGGTCCATCCATTTGAGTTGCCCCGCACGCTCGATGAGACCGAGTGGAGCAAGATCCTGGGAGCGTCCGGGATGGGCTGCAAGTTATTGCACTGGATGCAGGCCCTGGCCGCCCCATACTTCGAGCTCGGGGTGATCTATTCGACCCGAAAGGGCGCCGACGAGCGCCTCTCTTTTGAGGTCAACGGGGACCCATTCAGCATCGAACTTGACTACGATTTGGAGCTCACCGCCACACTCTCAAGCGCGGTTCGCCAGGTCATCACCGGGGTCAACCAGGCGCTGAAGCGCGCGCAGTTGGACTTCCGATTTATCCTTGAGCGCCAGACCTCCACGGGAAACCGGAGTTGCTACCGCCTGATCCTCGCCCCGCATGCGCTGCTGGCCGAGCTGGGGCGGCGGCTGAATCTGGTCGCCGGCATCACCCCGGAGGATTACGAGCGCGAGATGCTCGCGCCCGGGCGCGCGCTGCACCTGCAAGATCTCGACTTTTCGGATCCCATCGAAGCCAGCTCACCGCGCTGAATCCCCGACTTTTTTCCGTGACTTCAGGAGACGTTAAAATGAGTCAATCACGCCAGGAACTCGAAGCGCGCTACGCCGTCGAACTCAATCAGGGCTACGCGGTGCTCGCGCGCATGAGTGGTTTCCAGGACGGCCCCGCCCCCAATACCGGCAATGTCGACGATGAGATCATGCTCAACGCGGTCTACGGCGGCACGGCCTCCCCCGACGCCCTTGGCCCCTATACGGTTTACCAGGTCGACTGGCTCGACGAAATTCCCGACGAAGACGCCAACCAGGACGCGCTGCGCATAAAGAGCGCGCCGCATCGCGAGCGCATCAGCGGGGAGCCGACCGAGGCGTTTCGTCGCTACCTCGACGACCACTTCAAAGGCTGGATCTATCATCACGGGCGCGGCGAGCTTTATGTGATCGCCGAGCCCGGCGAAGACTACGGCGAGCAACCCTAGCGGGTGGGTCTTTTTTGATGAATTCAGCACGCATTTGCCGGCAAATATTATGCCTGAAATCGGCCGCGCCGCCGCCGGTCGCGATGATCCCGTATACCACGATCCGATCATCCGCTCCCCACGGGCATTTGCGCAATTTTTGGCCGGTTTTTGGCCCGCTCCCCGGGGCGCCGCCGCCCGGGGAGAGAAAAATATTTTTGCTCTCTAAGCCTCGGATATTCCACGACTTTCGACCGTCGCCCCCGGGCGCTCAATAATAACGGGTTTACAAATGCCTTCCACTATATATAGTGGAGACCAGATCGGGCATACCCCAAGATGTTGTGGTTCAGGCCAAGTTCAGCGGCCGGGCCCGGGGCCGATTTTTTCGTTGTTTATCATCTATTTACGTGATTTCCATCAAGAAGTTCGCGCGCTGAAACGGCGTCATCAAGGGCCGCGCCCGACGCTCAATTGCCCCATCTTATTGCGATTTATTTGGGTCGTCTGTTCGGTTGCTTCACACGCCGGCCCACGACTAAAAATCGCCATGGAATTGAGCCGAAAAATACGATGACGGCCGCCCACACGCGACGACGTGGGAACACGCCCTCACACGACACTTAAAAGCTTTTAAAACGCCAAGGAAATGGTCATGATTATCGATGTAGAACGCTGGGGATTTTTCCGATTGGACACTCGTTTTCTGGACGAATACCGAGAGCGCCCGGTCAATTGGGGATTCGGCGACCTGTCCTGGGTCACCTATAAACGCACCTATAGCCGCGACGGCGAGGACTGGTGGCAAACCTGCCAGCGGGTTATTGAGGGGATGTTCACGATTCAGCGCGTCCACTGCCTGGAGCGCGGACTGCCCTGGGACGAGGACAAGGCGCACGGATTTGCGTGCAAGGCCTACGATCGCCTCTTTCAATTCAAGTGGACCCCGCCGGGGCGCGGCCTGTGGATGATGGGCAGCGATTATATCTACGAGCGCGGCGGTGCGGCGCTCAATAACTGCGGATTTATCTCCACCAAAGAGATCGATCGCAACTTCTCGCGCCCCTTCTCCTGGATGTTCGGCATGTCGATGCTCGGGGTCGGCGTGGGGTTTGACACCAAGGGCGCGGGCAAGCGCGAAATCGTGCGCCCCGAGCGCAGCAACGAGTCCTTCGTCATCGAAGATAGCCGGGAGGGCTGGGCCGACGCGCTCACCTGCCTGCTCGATGCCTATGTCGGCGAGGGCAGCCTGCCGGCGAGCTGGGACTATTCGCAGGTGCGCAAGAAGGGCGCCGAGATCAAGTCCTTTGGCGGCGTCGCCAGCGGCCCGGCGCCGCTGCAGAAGATGCTCGAGACCCTCGACGCGCTGATGAGCACCTATATCGGCAAAAAGGTCGACAGCCGGCTCATCGTCGACACCATGAATATCACCGGGCGCTGCGTGGTCAGCGGCGGGGTGCGCCGCACCGCGCAGATCGCGTTTGGCGAGCCCGAAGACCAGGAGTTCCTGGACCTGAAGATGGACCCCGAGAAGGTCAGCGAGTGGCGCTGGGCGTCGAATAACTCGATCGCAGCCAAAGTCGGCATGGACTATTCCGCAGTCGCCACGCGCACCGCCACCAACGGCGAGCCCGGCTACCTCTGGCTGGACAACGCGCGCGCGTTCGGGCGCATGAAGGACCCGGCCGACTGGAAAGATGAGCGCGCCGAGGGCTCCAACCCGTGCGTGGAGCAAACGCTGTGGGATAAAGAGCTCTGCTGCCTGGTCGAGACCTACCCGGCCCACCACGACAGCTTCGAGGACTTCAAGGAAACGCTGCGCGTCGCCTACCAGTACGCCAAAACCGTGACGCTGATTCAGACCCACGACGCCGGCACCAACGCGGTGATGCTGCGAAACCGGCGCATCGGCTGCTCGATGACCGGCATCGTCCAGGCCATCAATAAGCACGGGTATCGCGAGTATTTTAACTGGTGCGACGAGGGCTACGATTATATCCAGTACCTGGATAAAAAATATTCAGACTGGCTGTGCATCCCGCGCTCCATCAAGACCACCAGCGTCAAACCCAGCGGGACCGTGTCGCTTCTGGCCGGCGCCACCCCCGGGGTTCACTGGGACCATGCGCCCTATTATATTCGGCGTGTGCGCGTGCAAAGCGGCCACGATCTCATCGATATCTGCCGCGACGCGGGCTATCATATCGAGAAAGATCACTACTCCGACAACACCATGGTCATCTCCTTTCCGACCAAGGTGCCGTCGCTGGACCGGCGCAAAAACGAGGTCAGCCTGCGCGAAAAGGTCGACCTGGCCGCCCAGGTCCAATACTACTGGGCCGACAATCAGGTGAGCTGCACCGCCGAGTTTGACCCGGCCACCGAGGCCCACGAGATCCCGCAGATCCTGGCCGCCTACGAGACCCGCCTGAAGGGAATCTCCTTTTTGCCGATGAGCAATCACGGCTACGTCCAGGCACCCTATGAGGAGATCACCGAGGAGGAATATCACGAGCAAATGAAGGGAATCACCCCGCTTAAGCAGAACCGTTCCACCGGCCTGGCCCACGATCAGGACGATAAATTCTGCTCGGGCATCGCCTGTGAGGTGAAGCTCTAAAGCGCGCCCTGCGCACACAAAAAGCCCCGGTCGAATGCATTCGACCGGGGCTTTCTTATACCTATGAAAATCTTGAATCTTTGGCCAAATCAGCCGACCAATTCGATATGCGGGCGATAATAGACCTCGCGGATGATCTCCACGGTGCGCTCCAAAAACGCCTTGAGCGATTCAATCGGGAGCTCCTCAATCGGCTCCTCGACCTGGCCGTAATTGTTGATCGGACCGTTCTTGATGGTCACGCCTTCCAGGCCTTCGATGAACTTATTGGCGTCTTCGCGCTGCTCGTCGCTGATATTCTTGCTCGGGTGATGCTTGATATGCAGGAATACCTCGCCGCGGGTATTCAGGTCCATCACCGCGTAGCGCAGCGAGCCGTAGCGCACGTTAAAGCCGCCGGCCTTGCCGCCGCCCACATTAAAATCACATCCGAGGTCGCGCGCTGCCATGATGGTTTCAGTCATCAATCGCCGCCGCTCGGCCCCGCCTTTCCGTTCTGCTTTTTCGAGAATGTCTAGAGTATCCAAAGTGCCGCCTCCTTAGGGAGCCCAAATAATGGTGGCCAAAAGTGTAACTGAGAACACCGGGTTTATCAATATGTGTTTCTGCTCGCGGCGCGCTCAAACGCCCTGCTCAATAACAAATTACCCGGTGGGGTTATTCGAAATGATTTCTTAATGGATTCCTCACGCGCCGTGGCACGCCCCACAACGCCCCGAAATCCGACCGCTCCTGTACACATTGAACGCCCGGGAATCAACCACGTGGGCGCGCCGTGCTTCAATTCACACCCGAAAAGCCCACTTTAAGCCCACTTTAATTCGAGGTAGCGCCTTTTTCCCCCAAGGTGAGGCTGGAAAAGAACGCCGAGGTATGCCAGTGTAACAATGTTGGGTCGGCCGTGTGAAGCGCGAAAAGCTTGCAGTCTGCGCCGATAAGACATCCTAATACAATGTGAATGCGCGTCGAGAAGTCCCAGGACTTCAGTATACGCGGCCCTATATTAAGTCAGTACGCGATCCCTTTCGCTGAGGGTCTTTCCTTGCGTATCGGATGTGCCAACCGCTCTTAATCTATCTTCATGACTCACAACGCTCAACGACCTCGATAAGCACTTGGTTGTCATTGTATCGCCTGGTCCGCCGTCCTTGCGGCAGAGCTGTTGTTTCGTACGCTATTCAAACGACATCAAAAGAAGAAACTGGTATGGCAAGACGCAAAAAGCGCAGACGCGGACCCAAGCAGCCCCAGGTCAATAAGCTCAAACTCCTGACGGAACGCCTGGCGGATTATACCCCGATCCAGCCGGCCGAGCGCATCAAATTGGAGACCGACGCCAAGGAAATGACCGGGCGGCTCATCGATCTGATCGCCCCGATTGGCCGCGGCCAGCGCGTCCTGGTGACCAGCCCGCCCAAGGCAGGCAAGACGACCGTCTTGCAGACGATCTCGCGGGCGGTGCATCAGAATCACCCGGATATTCACCAGGTCGCCCTGCTGATCGACGAGCGCCCGGAAGAGGCGACCGATTTCAAGCGCAATATCCCGGCCAAGGTCGAGGCCTCGACCACCGACCGCACCCCCGAGGAGCATGTGCGCCTGGCCGAAAAGGTGTTTACCGACGCCTTGGAAAGACTGCTCAAGGGCGAAGATGTGCTGATTCTGCTCGACTCCATCACTCGCCTTGCGCGCGCCTATAATACCATCAACCGAAGCGGCAATGGGCGCACGCTCTCCGGCGGAATCACCGCCGGCGCGCTGGACCGCCCGCGCCAATTATTCGGCGCCGCGCGCAACCTCGAGGAAGCCGGCAGCCTCACCATCGTGGCGACCGCGCTCATCGACACCGGCAGCCGCATGGATGAGGTCATTTTTCAGGAGTTCAAGGGCACCGGCAATTCGGAGTTGGTGCTCGACCGCGAGTTGGCCAACCGCCGCCTCTTCCCGGCCGTCGACCTGGCCGCCTCGGGCACCCGGCGCGAGCTGGACCTGATGAGCGCCGTGGAGACCAAGCGCGTCCCGGATCTGCGCCGGCGCCTGGCCGATATGAGCCAGCAGGAATCACTGAACTGGTTTCTCAAACGCATCAAGCGCACCCAGAATAACCTGGAATTGCTCGGCTCATTCTAGCCCGGCGCACGATCATCGATTTTTGGGGAGCCGCGGGAATGAATCCGAGGTGACCGGTTGTTTAGGGATGCACAAGCGGCGAGTGGGTTGAATCCCGCAGCCGGCCCGAGTTAACCGCCCGGGTGCAGACGCACACAGGGTGCGTCGAAGTGAGTTCGTATGGGGCGCATACGAACTCATTGCGACTTGGGAGTCGCGCCATATCGTGCCCTAGAAAAGGAGGTGATCCAGTGCAAGAATATAATATAAACAGTCCGACTGGTGAGGTAGTGTTCTCTCAGAGAAGGACGCTTTCACAAAGCTGAGTCCTGGTTTGCGCTATCCGCTCGGGGCAGTCATTTCGGATAGCGCCATCAACCTCGATAGCTTCATCGAAGTTGATTACCAGCGGTGATTGACCGCCTTGAGCGGTCAGTCTCTGGGGAATCCCAGGACACTACCGTTCCCCGCATGGCTTCCGGTTCAGTCGGGCCGGAGAAGACCTACGAGCAGCCATGCGGGGATTTTTTTATCCGCGTTTCGCGCTTCTTTTTATCCCCGCCTACCACTTTCCAGCTTTCGCGCCCGCCCCCCCGCATCAACTCAACGCCGACTTTAGCGCGGCGAGGGTCGGGTCAATGGTGCGCGAATAATCCGGTTTATCCAATAATTGCGCGAGTTGCGCGGGCAGCTCGACCGTGCGCCCAATCAGCGGCTCGACAATGGTGTCGAATTTGGCCGGATGCGCCGTCGACACCACGACCCAATGCGCGGGACTTGCCCCGTGCGTATTCTCTGCGCCGATTTGCGCGCGCGCCGCTATCGCGCAGGCAGTATGCGGGTCAAAAACCTGTCCCCAATCGCTGGGGCCCGCCTTGATCGTCGCGCGAATGCTCGCGTCATCGACCTGAATCACCCGAATCTTTTTGCGCAGGGTCGCCATATCGGGCCATAAGTGGCGCAGCCGCTCCATATTGCTGGGATCGCCCACGTCCATCGCGTTCGCAAGGGTCGGGACGGTCTCAAACCCACGATATTCGCCGGTCGCCAAAAAATGCGTCACCGGGCGGTTCGCGTTGACCGCCAGGACCACCTCGCCGATGGGGACCCCGCACTCGCGCGCGTAGACGCAGGCCATCATATTTCCGAGATTCCCGGAAGGAATGATGAAGTTGGGCATGACGCCGTGGCGGCGCAAATGCCAGCGCGACGCCGCTGCATAATAGGTCATCTGGGGCAGCAGCCGCCCGATATTGATACTATTGGCCGAGGTGAGGTTCATGGCGGTGCGCCAGGCATCGTCGGCGAAGGCTTCCTTCACCATCCGCTGGCAGTCATCAAAGACGCCGCGCACCCCGAAGGTGCGCACATTGCCGTCCCAGCAGCTCAACTGTTTTTGCTGAAGCGGCGAGACCTTCCCCTCCGGGTATAATACCACGACGTTGAGGTTGGGCTTATTATGGAAGGCCGCGGCCACCGCGCCGCCGGTATCTCCCGAGGTTGCCACCAGCACCGTCAACGGTGTGTCGGCCTGGGAATTCAGCCGCGACATGCACGCGGCGAGGAACCCGGCGCCGATATCTTTGAAGGCGGCGGTCGGCCCGTGGAAAAGCTCGAGCAACGCGGTCTTCGCCTGCGCGATAGCCAGGGCGGGCGGCATCTTCTCGAGGCCAACGAGCTTCACATCAAAATCGAAAGTCTCGTCGCATATCTGCGAAAGCGACGCCTCAAGCGCGTCTCCCTGCAGAAATGGCGCCAGCAGATTATTCGCAATCTGGCGGATATGATTGGGTCCATCGAAATCATGTTTTGCGAATTGCGGGAATTGCTCCGGCACATAGAGGCCGCCGTCGGCGGCCAGTCCGTGGATAAGCGCCTCGGAAAACGACAGGCGATGATCGGAATTTCGAGTGCTGATATATTTCATGGCGTATCAACCTTCCTCAACGATGAAGGCGCCGGGGCAATTAAGCGATGAAAGCCACGCCGAAGACTGCACGTCCGCCTCGGCGAAGGCCGCGCACATCGCGTCTCGCACCGCTTTCGCGTCCGCCTCACCGCTGACCCATGCGAAAATACTGGGTCCCGCCCCCGAGATCGAGCAGCCCAGCGCGCCGTTATCCAGCGCGGCCTGGCGGACCTGGCGAAAACCGGGGATCAACGGGGCGCGATGCGGCTCGATGAGCAGGTCGTGCAAGGAGTTACGGATAAGCTCGGTATCATTCATAAAGCAACCCGACAGAAATCCGGCAAGATTCGCGGACTGCTGCACGAAGGTCGATAGCGGCATATTCTTGGGAATCACCTGGCGGGCATTGCGCGTGTCGATGCGATGCTCCGGGTGCACCAGCACGCAGCATATCTGCTCGGGAACCGGAATCTGCACCACGTCGATCGGCTCCAGCGAGCGCGTCAGCGTCAGCCCGCCGCATAGACTCGGGGTGACATTATCACCGTGAATATCGCCGCTGGCGACCGACTCTCCGAGCAGGGCGTAGCCCAGGATTTCGTTGCGCGTTAATTTTGCGCCCACGAACGCATTGGCCGCCACGATTGCAGCGACCGCCGACGCCGCCGAGCCGCCCATGCCCGAGCCCAGGGGGATGCCCTTGTCGATATCGACGCGAAACCCAAACGGCAGCCCGAAATCGGCGATAAGCTGCACCAGGCCGACCGTGGCGGTATTCTCGTCGGCGCGCCGCGGAAGATCGGTCACCACGCCGCGAATTTCGCCGATCTCCACGCCCAGCTTCTCGGTGCGGTGCAACGTGACGGTGTCCCCGATCGACTCGAGCGCAAAACCCAGAATATCAAAACCCACCGCGACATTTCCCACCGTCGCGGGGGCAAAAGCGCTCACCTTATTCGGCGCTAGAATTTGAGCCTCGGATGCCTGCATAACTCTCCTGTGCGCTAAAACTACAGCGGCGCGCCCACATAGGCCGCCAACCTCAATAAGTCGGCGAAAATCCCGCCTGCCGTGACATCCGGACCCGCGCCGGGTCCCTGCACGATCAACGGATTTTCGCTATAACGACGGGTACGGAACTCAACGATATTATCGGTTAATTGGATTCTCGCAAAGGGATGTTCGAGATCATACTCGCGCAGCCCCACCGTCGCTTGCCCGTCGCGCGTCACCGACCCGACAAATCGCAGCACCTTGCCCGCCTGGCGCGCCTTTTGAAGCCGCTCGGCAAGCGCGGCGTCGTGCGCCGGCACGGCCGCCATAAAATCAGCGGCGCTGCCGTGCTCCAGCCCGCCCGGCACCAGACTTTCGACCTGCACATCCGCCAGCTCAATGCAAAGCCCCATCTCGCGCGCGAGGATGACGATTTTTCGCGCCACGTCGCTCCCCGAAAGGTCGTCGCGTGGGTCCGGCTCGGTATAGCCGAGCTGCTTGGCTTCGCGCAGAATCTGCGAGAACGCCCGCTCCCCGTCAAAAGAGTTGAATAGATAAGAGAGCGTCCCCGAGAAAATGCCCTCGATCTGCTGGATTTCATCGCCGGTTTGAATCAGATCGCGCAGCGTCTGCACGATCGGCAACCCGGCGCCCACCGTGGTTTCGTACAGGTGATAGCGCCCCGACGCCTTCAGGCGCCGATAATAATCCATGGAGGCGGTATTCGCTTTTTTATTGGGCGTGATCACATGGATTCCGCGCTCCATCCACTCGGCGTATTTTGCAGCGATCGCATCGCTTGCGGTGCAGTCGATCAGGACGGCGTGGGGGTGATAATCGGTCTGAATATGGTTCACAAATGCGTCGAGATCCGCGTCAGTTGCGTTGCGCTCAAACTCCTCAGCCCAATTCGCCAGCGAGATACGCCCCTCATCGAGGATCATCTGCTGATTGCCCGTGATGCCGCGCACGCGAATATCGATATGCTCGCGCTCGCGCAGCCGCTCAACCTGCTCGGCCAACTGATTGAGCAGCGTCGCGCCGACATTTCCGGGGCCAATAATGCCGACGGAAAGGGTCTGGTTGGACAGATAAAACCCGGAGTGCGCCGCACGCAGCGCGCGCGTGGCGTCTTTTTGGTCGACGACCACCGAGATATTTCGCTCCGAAGATCCCTGGGCGATCGCCCGAATATTGACGCCCGCTTTGCCCAGCGCACCAAAAAACGTCGCCGCAACGCCGGCGATCCCCGCCATCTTATCGCCCACCACGGCCAGGATGCTGCAATCTTCGCTCACCTCAATCGTCTGAAGTTGCCCCTGATGAAACGCGGCGAAAAAGCCCTGATGCACCGCTTCCTTGACGATCTCAGCCTGCGCCTGGGGCACGGCAAAACAGATCGAGTGCTCCGAGCTCGCCTGCGAGATCATCGTGACCGACACCCCGGCATCGCGCAGCGCGCCGAAGAGTCGATGCGCGATGCCCGGCACCCCGATCATACCGGTGCCCTCGACGTTGACCAGCGCGACCTCGTCCACCGTGGCAAAACCCTTCACGCTCGGCGCGGGCCCGCCATGCGGAGCGTCTTCGACCAGATGAATCCGCGTGCCCGCAAGCTCCGGCTTGAACGTATTGCGAATAAAGATCGGGATCGACTTCTTGACCACCGGCGCCATCGTACGCGGATGAATCACCCCGGCGCCAAAATACGCCAGTTCCATCGCCTCTTTATAAGAGAGCGCGTCGAGCACATGCGCGTCGGGCACCTGGCGCGGATTCGCGCTCATCACACCATCGACGTCGGTCCAGATATGAACGCTCTTCGCGTCGAGTAATGAGGCAAAGATCGAGGCCGAAAAGTCGCTGCCGTTGCGCCCAAGCGTCGTCGGAATACCTTCGGTATTGGTGGCGATAAAGCCGGTGATCACCAGTATGTCGACCTCGCGCGAGCTCATCCAGTGCGCAAAGGCATCCGCCGAGTACTCCCAGTCGATCTGCGGGCCCATCTCGCCGGGCGCCACGCGCAGCGCCTGGCGCGCGTCGAGCCAATCCACCGCCTGCCCCTGCGCGGCGAGCAGCCCGTGGAGCACCTGCGCCGACCAGAGCTCGCCGTAGCCCGAGATGAGCTCGACCACCGTCTCGGACGCCGTTCCCAGCAGCCACACCGCCCGCAGCACATCTTCGATATCGCGAAAATCATCTTTTAGCCGCGACTCCAACGCCCGGGCGCGCTCGGGCGCAAGCAGCGCGTCAATCAGCGCAAATTCGTCTTCCTTAAGCGCGTCCAAACCCCGCCGGTACGCGCTGTCGCGCGACTGCGCCCCGTCGACCAGCTCGATCAATCGGTTGGTAACCCCACCCATCGCCGAGACCACCACCGCCTTCTTGGGCGCCGGTTGCTGCTTGATCACCTCGGCGACCAAGCGATAGCGCTCGGCATTACCCAGCGAGGTGCCCCCAAATTTATGCACAGCCCACGTTCCAGCTATTTTCGCGTCGCTCACAGCCGTCATTCCCTTGCGTATGCGCTCAAACACCCAATAATCAGTGCCGAATCCAATTATTTATCCCACATAGATAAAAGTGCAGGATTTATAGACCGAAAACAACTGTTTACGTCCATAAATCCTGCACTGCTTTTGAGACTCTAGCGCTCTAGAAAGGAATTTCGTCGTCGTTAAAGGACTGATCGTAATTGCTCTCGACCTGCGGGCGCTCGTGATTGTGGCTGGAGCCTTCGGAAAAATCATCATCCGAGCTGGAATAATCGCCCCCGCCGCCGCTGCCGGACAAGAAAGTCACGTTGGTTGCGACGATCTCGGTGGTATAGCGCTTATTGCCCTCTTTATCCTGCCACTCATTGGTCTGAATGCGCCCCTCCACATAAACCTGGCGCCCTTTTTTAAGGTATTTCGAGCAGTTTTCGGCCGTCTTGCCAAAAACCACCACGCGATGCCACTCGGTGCGCTCCTGGCGCTGACCGCTCTTATCTGTCCACTTCTCGTTGGTTGCGATGCGCAGATTTCCCACCGCGGTGCCCGACTGGGTATAGCGAACTTCGGGATCGGCGCCGAGATTTCCGATAATCATGGCTTTATTGAGACTCATTTTTCTCTCCTTTATAGTGCCGCGCGGCTCAACCGCGCGGTTCAAAATGAATACGAAAGATTATAACGCGCCCTCGTTAAATTGCAATAACGACTGAACAAATGTACGGGCAACTTGGATTATATCAAGAGCAATTTTTATTCGCATGACGTTCCGGCCCAGATTCGCCGCTGCAACCAACGCCATGCGCACTGCTCTCATATATGTTATCGGCATAAACTGCATGTTCGTTGCGCAATTTTCGTCATTTTTTTGCTCCTCCCGGCCTGGACACGCATTAGAAGGGGTTTGTGGGAAGAATTTTTTCGCGCACCCTGTTTGACGGTCGACGTCCCATCGCTCGCCTCGTAGTATTTTCCAAGCATCCAGGCAGCAAAATCAACTTCCTCGGTGAGCGCAAAAAAAATGTCTCTCTTTGACAAAATTGGCCTCGATAAAATCGGACTGGATTCGCTCGGCGAACGCGTTGGCGGTTTCCTGGACGAAGTATTTTTGCCTGAAGAGATCCTTCAGTCTCTGCAAAACGCCACGCGCGCCATGGAGCGCGGTGAGTATCGGGGAGCGCTGCAGATCTTATATCGCATCCACGCCGAAGATCCATCATCTCATCGCACGCATCATTTGATTGGCCTATGCTATTTTCATCTGGAGGAGTTTGACAAGGCGCTGGCGGCGTTTGAGCGCGCGCTGGCGGCGCGCGCCGAGCCGGTCAGCCATCTTTATGCGGCGCGCAGCGCGGAGCGCCTGGCAAACGCGCCTGTGGCCCCCCCGGCCGATGAGTCCTCGCCGCAGGATCCCGCGGCCGAGCCATTGAGCGCATCGCGGCGCGCGAGTTATTTGCACCAGGCACAAACGCATTATCGTGGGGGGCTGGCGGGTGGGGGCAAGGATAATTTGAATTTTGATCTCCTCTTCGGTCTGGGGCGTGTTTATCTTGCCCGGGGGCGCGCCGATCGGGCGGAGCGCGAGCTTCGAAAGGCCACGCGCGAGCGCCCCGATCGCCCGGAGGCGGCGCTGATTTTGGCGCGCGCACTCATTGCGCGCTCCAAGCTCGACGAGGCGCGCGAGGTCATCGAGGCGCCCGCCGTGCGCACGCTGGGGGCCGCGGCGTCGGTATTGCGCGCCGAGATTGCGGAGGCCAGCGGGGACCTCAACGCGGCGCTGGCCGCCTATGAGGAGGCGATTGACGCGCTCGCCGATGAAGACGCAAAAGCCGCGCAAAATGGCGTCGAAGTCAATATTGAGCACGCCCGGGTCGGCGCGGCGCGCACCAGCATGGCGCTTGGCCAGGCGAGTCGGGCGAATGCGCATTTATTGCACGCGCTTACGGCCACCGACTCCGCGAATATGGCCGAGATTCATCTTCTTCTGGGCGACACGAACGCCGCGATTCAAAACGATTCACGCGCCCTGGAATGTTATCAAACGGCGTTGGATCTGCAGGATTCGGCGCGTGATTTGCAGACGCGTGCGCACCTTGGGATCGGCCAGATTTTGCTTCGCGAAAACGCCGATACGGGCCCGGAGGCGCGGCGAAATCAGCGCGCCCGCATGCATTTTCAGGCGGTGCTTGATGACCTGGAGGTGGGCGCACCGGCGGCGCGCGATGCCCAGCAGGGATTGGCCAGGGCGTATCTGAACGACGGCGATCTCAGCAGCGCGCGCCATCTTATCGACGCCGCGTTTCGCCACGCCCAGGCGCCCACCCCGGCGATGCTCGAGATGCTCGGGCAGCTCGCGCTGCAGTCGGGCGACGGGGCCGAGGCGGTCGTTGCGTTTGAGGAGGCGCTGCGCGCCGAGCCGCCCGCGAGCGCGCATCAGAAAAAGGCGTTGCAGAGCGCGCTGCAGGATGCCCTGGCAAAGATGGGGTTCGACTGGCAATTGCCGGATGCCATTCGCAATTCTGGCGAGCTTAGCGAGGTGCTGCGTCAGGTGCGTGAATTCGTGATAAAAGACCGGCGCACGCTCGAATTTGCGCCCAAGGTCCAGCACCTGGTCGAGACGCTCGACGCGCCGCTTTCCATTGCGCTGGTCGGGGAGTTCAACGCCGGTAAGTCCACGATTCTAAACGCTTTAATCGGCGAAGAGGTCGTGCCGATGGGCGTTCTTCCGACGACCGCGCATCTGGGAATCGTGCAATATGGACCGCGAAAGGCCGCGCGAATCGTGCAGCGTGACGGGCGCATTATCGAGGCGAATCTGGCCGAAGTGAAGGCGCAGATGAAACAGAACGCCCATGAGATCGAGCATCTTGAGTTTTTATATCCGCACCCGGCGCTGCGCTCGGTCGAGTTTTGGGACACCCCGGGCTTTAATGCGCTCGACGAGGCGCACCACGAAACCGCCCGGCGCGCGCTCGCCAGCGCCGACGCGCTTTTGTGGGTGCTCGACGCCAATCAGGCGCTCACGCAGAGCGAATTTGACCAGATTGAAGCAATCCCGGACGGCCCGGAGCGCCTGGTCGTGCTGCTCAATAAGATCGACCGTTTTGGCGACCCGACCACCCGCCAGGCGCAGGTGCAAGAGGTGCTCGATTATGTCGAAACCCACGCCGCCAAGCGCAGCGCGGGCGTCTTTGCGCTCAGCGGGCGCGAGGCATTCGGGCTGCGCGTGGGGCATTTGCACGAAGATCATCTTATCGACGAGCGCGCGCTTGAAGACAGTGGATTCCCGGCGTTTAAGGCATTCCTGGAATCCCAGATTATTGAGCGCTCCTCGCATATTAAAACGCTGGAGGTCACCCGAAAATTGGCCGCCCTGCTCGACGCGATCGCCGAGTCTCAGCGCGCGCTCAGCCACAATTATACCGCCCTGGACGCCGAGAGCGCGCGGATCGAAAAGTGGCTCGGCGATTTGCAGCAAACCCACCCCGAAGCGCGCGCAAAATCGGAGGCCCGCGCGCTTGAGGATCGCTTTGATTTCGCCCTCACCGGCCTGGAGCGCGAGATCATCGAAGCGCTTAGTTCCCAGGGGAATTTTCTCACACGCAACGCCCTGGCACGGAAGTCGCTCTCCGACGAGGATCGCGACTTCATCCTGGAACTACTCTCCGAGCGCATCGAAGATATCCTGAGCCGCTCGCGCCAGCAGGTTCTGGCGGATATCCATACGATCGAGGATCGCATCGCCCAAGAAATCGGCACGATAATCGCCAGGCTTCCGCGGGTCGACGCGCGCGCGATGAAGCAGCGCCTGGAGGGTTTCTTCGACGAAACGCGCGTGCTTAAGTTATTGCTTGGCGAGCGCGTTTACGGGCAATTAAGCGCGCAGACGGCCGGGCGAATCGACGCGGCCGGGCGCAGCGCGCTCGATGAGATTCGCAGCGGTCCCGACGCCGGCGCGCTGTGGAAGCGCGCGCTTCGCCGCCTGATGCCCGACACGCGCGCGCACCTGAGCACCGAGTTGGCCGGCTGGTATGAGGAATTTTTCCTTGCCGCCCGACGCTTTTCAGTTAGTGTGCAGCGCGACCTTCATCTGCTCAAATTAGAGTCGGATTATCGCTTTGACGTCTCACTGCCGATGCAACTTCTCCAAAAACAACTCAATTCGTGATGAAATCGATGCGCTCGAAATTACTCATTTATACCTGCGCGCTGCTCAGCGTCGCCGCGCTGAGCGCGTGCGACGCGAAATCAACCGACGCGGCGCCCGATACCTCGGCGCCAGCCGATGTGACCCGCGCGGATAGCCAGTCTGCGCCGGAGCCCTCGCCCTCGGACGAAACGGTCGACGAAGCAGTGGACGAAGAGAAGCCTGCCGAGGCCACGCGCCCGAGCGCGACGTCGCCCAACGGCGCCGAGGTCGCGCTCGAGCCGCCGCTGGATATCTCGGGATTGCTCAAAAGCGAGGATCTCAGCGCGTTGACGACGGCAAAAATTTCAACCGAAAAACTCTCCGGGACTCCCGCCACACCGACCTATAATTCAACGCGTCTTTTCCCCGAATCCGGCGAGGATTATGGGGTTGGATTGCAGGTTTGGACGTTCGAGAAAGAGCGCGACGCGCTTGAGTTCGTCGCACAAATGCGCGCGCAATATCTGGGCGTCAAAGATGCGCCCGCGGATGCGCCAACGCAGGGCGCGCGCGCGTTTTTGGCGGCGCGCGGGGGCATCGAAAACTATATTTTCGCCCCCGAAAACGCCGCAAATCATGTGCTCGCCATTTCCTGCGGGGCGGACTTCTGCACCAACGGCTGGGCGGATCTCAAAATACTGGCAAGCACCGTTGGCGCGCGGGTCGGGGGCGAAAAATAAGCGCCCCCGCTTTAGCCCACCTGGATCTTCGAAATATCGGCGACCTGCATAAAGAGGTCGCGTAATTGGCCGAGTAGGGCGACGCGATTATTGCGCAGCCCCGCGTCCTCGGCCATCACCATGACGTGATCAAAGAACGCATCGACCGGGGATTTCAGCCGAATCAGCGCCTGGCATGCCGCCTGCCAATCGTGGGCTTGCACGGCGGTCTCCACCGACTTTTGCCCCTCCAAATAGGCCGCATAAAGCTGTGACTCCTCGTCCTGGGCGAAGAGCGATTCATCGACCGCGAGCTCCGCGTCTTCGTCGGCCTGTTTCTTCAGAATATTGACCACGCGCTTGAATCCCGCCGCCAGCGGCTCAAAGTCGGGTTCCGAGCGCAAGTTGGCCAGCGCCTCGACGCGCTCGCGCACGCTCAAAACGTCGTCGCGATTTGCGGCGAGCACCGCGTCAACCACGTCGGTGGGGAAGTCGCCGGCGAGTTGGTATTTCAGGCGCGTCGACGCGAAGTCCAGAAGCTGCTCGATGAGCACTTTCGCGTCGGTTTCAAGCGGCGTTTGCATCAGCGCGCTCGTCTCGGAATCATCGTCTGGCACCACGTCATAGGCCGAAATAGCCATCGCGAAAAGGTCGCTTAAGCTGATGCTATATTCGCGCTCCTGCAGGATGCGAATCACGCCGAGCGCGGCGCGCCGAAGCGCGTAGGGGTCGGAGGTGCTCGTGGGGATCAGCCCGATGCCGAAGCAGCCGACCAGGGCGTCGAGTTTTTCGGCCAGAGCGACCAGCGCGCCGACATCTGACGCCGGCAGCGCATCATCGGCGCCACCGGGCAAATATTGCTCATAGATCGCCTGGGCAACCGCCGGCTCCTCGCCGTCGGCCAGCGCATATTCGCGCCCCATCACGCCCTGCAAGTCGGGGAATTCGCCGACCATATCGGTCAAAAGATCGACCTTGCTCAGCAGCGCGCCGACCTCGGCGCAGCGCTCGATATCCTCGTCGAAATCAAGCGCCCAGGAGATATCGCCGGCCAGCGCGGCCATGCGCATGGAGCGGTCGAACATCGAGCCGAGCTTGTGCAGCCACACCACGTCCTGGAGTTTTTCCAGGCGCGCTTCCAGGGTCGTTTTGAGGTCCTTTTCCCAGAAGAAACGCGCGTCATCCAGGCGCGCCCGCAGCACGCGCAGATTTCCTTCGTAGACCTCTTTGGTCGAGGTTACGGGCGTATTATAGATGACACAGCAGGTCGAAATCAGCGGGCCGCCTTCGTGGGTGGCCAGGCTAAAATAGCGCTGGTGCGAGCGCATCGAGGAGATCAAAACCTCGTCGGGAAGCTCCAGATACGCGTCGCCAAATTTGATGGCGATCGCGTGGGGCTCCTCGATCAAAAAGGTGACTTCATCCACAAGCCCGGGGTCCGCAACGAGCACACCGCCCGCGGCGTCGGCGAGTTTTTGCAGCTCGGCCACGATCGTCGCACGGCGCTCGGCGGGGTCCACCACGACATGCGCGGCTTTGAGGTCCGCGATATAGCCCGCGATATCCTTGACCTCGAACGCATCGGGCGCGGCAAAGCGATGCCCGTGCGTCAGGTTCGAACTCGTCACGCCCGCAAAACTCAGCGGGACGACCTCGCCGCCGGCGACCGCCAGAATCCAGCGCACCGGGCGGGCAAAACGCTCGCGGCGCGCCGCCCAGCGCATCGACTTGGGGAAGTTAAGCTTCTGAATAATTTCGAGCAGCAACGCCGGCAAAAGCTCGGCCGTGGGCTGGCCGGCCTCGAAGACGTTTGCGGCGAGGTAGGCGCCCTTGTCGGTCTCAACGGTATAGAGGTCGGCGGGGTCCACGCCCTGCCCGCGCGCAAAGCCCAGCGCCGCCTTGGTCGGCTCGCCGTCCTTAAACGCAATCTGGGCCGGCGGACCGGTGCGCTCTTCCTGAATATCGCGCTGCTTTTCGGCCAGCCCGTCGACCAGAAGCGTCAGCCGGCGCGGCGTCGCGACGGTGCGCAGGCTCCCGTATTCTAGGCGCAGCTCCTCTGCGCGCGCGGCGAAAGCCGCCTCGATTTGCGCGAGTGCAGGTTCACAAAAACGGGCGGGAAGCTCTTCACAGCCAATCTCAAAAATCAATTGCATGGGCTTTTCTTGGTCAACATTGGGTGCTTAAATGGGAGGCAATTCAGGGCGCAAAACGCGGGCTTAATCGGCGGATTCTTCGGCCAATAATTTCGCGGCGTCTTCGGGCGCGAGCAACGGATAACCGAGCTCTTTTCGCTGCGCCAAAAACCCGCGCGCGCTCATCTGGGCGAGCGTGCGGATGCGCCGAATATATTTCTGGCGCTCCGTCACGCTGATCGCGCCGCGCGCGTCCAGGATATTAAAGGCGTGGCCAGCCTTCATCGTATAATCGTAGCCCGGCAGGATCAGCCCCTGCTCCAGCAGGCGCGTCGCCTCGGCTTCAAACTGGTCAAACCACCCAAAATGCAGGTCGGTATTGGCCTGGTCGAAGTGAAATTTACTGAACTCGACCTCTTCCTGATGGCGAATCTGCCCGTAGCTTACCCCCGGCGCCCACTCCAGATCGTAGACGCTGTCGACGCCCTGCAGAAACATCGCGATGCGCTCCAATCCGTAGGTGATCTCGGCCGGAACAATATCCAACTCGACCCCGCCGACCTGCTGGAAATAGGTGAATTGGGTCGCCTCCATCCCGTCGATCCAGACCTCCCAGCCCAGCCCCCACGCCCCAAGCGTCGGCTGCTCCCAGTCGTCTTCGACCAGGCGCAGATCATGCTCCATCTTATCGATGCCGATCGCGTAAAGGCTGTCCCAATAAAGGTCGAGCACGTTGTCGGGGCTCGGCTTTAAGAGCACCTGAAACTGAAAATACGCCCCCAACCGATTCGGATTCTCGCCGTAGCGCCCGTCGCTGGGGCGCCGGCAGGGCTCGGCATACGCGACCTTCCAGGGCTCCGGACCCAGCGCGCGCAAAAACGTCGCCTGATTATAGGTGCCCGCGCCTTTCTCGACATCCCAGGGTTGCTGCAAAACGCAGCCCTGGTCGGCCCAGAATTTTTGGAGAGTGAGGATAATATCTTGAAAAAGCATGATGTCGGGTGTCGAAATAGTGGAGTTTTGTCGCGGCGCGTTGAGTCGCCCACGCGCGCCGCGATTGGATAGGACGCTATAGCGCCTGTCGCCGGGTTGCGGCAAATGAAAATCGTGGGTGTGGGAGGAGTTTCTTCGGCCCGGTTGACAAGCCTTCGGCCCTGCTGCAGGTTCCGAGGTGTGTTGGTGCCGCCGAGGGTGAATCTTCGGCGGCTTAAAAGGGAATCTGGTGAGAATCCAGAGCTGCCCCGCAGCGGTAAATGAGAACGAAACCCACATTCGTGCACTGGTCCCCAAGCGGACTGGGAAGCCGTGGGAAGTAGGAAATCGGCGCAAGTCGACCTGCTCATAAGTCCGAAGACCTGCCCGCATCTGGCCCTCGAATTCGCACTCGGGCCAGGTTGACCTGGAAGCCTCGCGGGAGGATTTCGGTCCGAGCAGATCTCTGTGCCCCTGCCCCGACCCCACTCCATTCCTGCGCTTGTCTTCCATCGCCCGCGGGGGCGAAGGTCGGTCCTGCAAGCTCTGGCGTTCGCGCCATTTTTTCACGACTCTTTTCAGCTCCCGCTTCGATCTTTTTAGTTCAAGCAGCGCGGCTTTGTGCCGTCTGCCTGGCGATGCAGGAGTGAATATGAGCCGGAATTCGAGCCCTCAGCTTAGCAGCGCGCAAAGAGTCATCATCAAACGCGATGGACGTCGCGAGCCATTTGAGCCCCGAAAACTCAACCGTTGGGGCCAATGGGCGGCCGAGATGCTTGGCAATAAGGTGGATTGGAGCCGGGTGGTGCTCGATGTGGTGAGCGGGTTGCCCGAGACGATCCACAGCGCCGAGCTGCAGGAGCGACTCATCCAAAGTTGTCTGGACCGGGGCAGTTGGTCTTATTATCGCATGGCCGGGCGCCTGTATGTGCCGCATCTCTGCAAGCTTATTCACGGCGAGGCGATCCCGAGCATCGCTGAGCTTCATCGACGCATGGTCGCCGATAATATCATGGTGGCGCTGGACTATGACGCCGGGGAATACGCCGCGATCGAAACCCTCATCGATCACTCCCGCGACTATGACACGCCTTATTTTTCGCTCCATTATATCCGGCGCAAATATAGCCTGCAGAACCGCGCCGATGGGCGCGAATATGAGACCCAGCAATTCGTTTATATGCGCATGGCCATGGCGCTGGCCGAGCACGCGGAGCGCACAGAGCGGCTGGCTTTAGTGGGCGGTTATTACGCGGTTTTTTCTCAAAAAAAGGTCTCCGCGCCTACCCCCAATTACGTCAATCTGGGCACGCGTCTTCGCGGCTTCGCCTCGTGTTGCCTATACGTCACCCACGATAGCGAAGCCTCGCTGGCGATTGGCGACCATATTGCCTACCGCATGACGGCCTCTTCGGCGGGCATCGGCTGCCACCTGATCACCCGAAGCAAGGGCGATCCGGTGCGCGATGGGCTCATCGAGCATCTGGGAAAACTCCCTTATTACGCAGCGCTGGGCAAAGCCGTGCGTGCCAATATGCAGGCCGGGCGCGGGGGCGCGTGCACCACTTATTATTCGGGTTTTGACCCCGAGGCCGAGGTCATCGCGCATCTGCGCAATCCGCGAAGCACCGAGGATCGAAAGAACCGCGACCTTCACTATGCCCTCGTCACAAATCGACTTTTTGCAAAGAAGGCCGCCCAAAACGAGCGCGCTTTTGCCTTCAATACCTATACGGCCCCGCGGCTCAGTGAGCTCTTTTTCAGCGGCGATAGCGCCGCTTTTCAGCAGGAATACGAGCGCCTACGAGATGATCAGGGCTTCGAGAAAGAGTGGTTTCACCCCCGTGATCTCCTGCTGACCTCGCTCAATGAAGCGCTGGAAACGGGCGTGGCTTATCTGGCCAATATCGACGAAATGAATCGGCATACGCCTTTTAAGGAGCCCATTCATTCCTCGAATCTCTGCCTGGAGATCTGTGAGCCCAATCGCCCCTATCACGATATGCGCGACCTCTACGCCTCCGGCGAAGTTGGCTACGTGGATGTCACGCTCAGCGACGGGGAAGCGCTTCGGCTGAACTTCAACGCCGCGCTGATACGCGCCGACGGCCGACAAATTTTTGCCGGAGAGTTGCGCCCCGGCGACCGGGTGAGCGACGCGCGCGGCGATTGCTTTAAGATCGCCAAGATCACGGCGACCCACCCTGAACCCGAGGTCGCGCTCTGCTCACTCGGCGCCATCGCGTGTGACAACCTGCCCGAGGACGATGACGCGGCCTACGAAGAGGCGCTCTATCTCACGCTGAAGATGATCGATTATTGCATCGAGCATAGCCACTATACGCTGGCGCACGTCGGCGTGACGGCGAAGGCGCGCATGAACGCGGGCGTGGGCCTGATGGGCGTCGCCACGGTCATGGCGCGAAAACGCCTGCGCTATGACACCCGCCAGGGCCGCGAGGAGCTCCACCGCATCGCCGAGCGCCATATGTACCTGGCCATCCGCGCCTCCTTGCGCCTGGCGCGCGAGCGCGGCACCCCGCGCTGGATCCACAAGACGCGCTGGCCCGAGGGCTGGCTGCCGATCGACACCTATAATCGCAACGTCGACGAACTCGGCGATTTTGAACTTCGCTACGATTGGGAGGCGCTGCGACACGAGGTCATCGCAGCCGGCGGCATCGGCCACTCTTGCCTGGTCGCCTATATGCCCGGCGAGTCCTCGTCGAAGGCGCTGGGGCAGCCAAATAGTATCTATCCGGTGCGCGACACCACGCTGGCTAAAACCGATGGCAACGTCACCATTCGCTGGGCCGCGCCCGACGGAGACGACCCCGAACTCGCCTACCAGTCGGCCTGGGATATCGACGAGATCGACATGATCAAGGCCTACGCCGTCTTCCAAAAGTTCACGGATCAGGGCATCTCGGCCGACCTCTGGCGGCGCATCCGCGGCGACGAGAAGGTGAGCAGTAAGACATTGCTGGCGCAATATTTCGCGATGTTCAAATACGGCTTAAAGACCCGCTACTACTATAATTCCAATGTCGCCGCGGGATTGTCGATCGAGCAGGGCGGGCGCATGCGCGAGGAGCAGGACGAGGCCGCCTGCGAAAGTTGCATGCTTTGATATCTCCCCCATTGATTTGATTTCATCACGATAAATTTATCTGGAGCCTTCGATGTTACCCCAAAAGATCTTCAACACCGACAAGACCGACTACCAACGCCCCGAAATTATCCTGGGCAGCGACCCCGGACTTTTCGACACCATCAACAAGCATTATCCCGAGCTATGGCGGCTGTATAAAACGCTCAAAAGCCAGGATTGGGACGAGAATGAGTTCGATTATTCTTCGTGCAATATGCAATTCAAGACCTGCGATAAGGTCACCTACGATATGATGATCAAGACGCTTGCGTGGCAGTGGGAAGCCGACAGCGTCGCCGCCCGATCCATCGCCGGGGTGCTCGCCCCGGTTTGCTCCAGCTCGGAGGCCTGGGCCGGGTGGGTGGAGATCACCCGCAATGAGATCGTGCACGCGGCGACCTATTCCGAGATCGTGCGCAATAGCTTCGACAGCCCGGACGATATTCTCGACGAAATCTTGTCGGTTCAGCAGGCGATGGCGCGGCTAAAAACCGTCGGGCGGGTCTTCGATGAGGCGCTTGAGGCGAGCCTTGATTATGCCCGAGGCGCGCGCCCCAACGACCAGGAAACCTATAACGCCATCTATCTTTTCATCGTCACATTGCTCTGCATGGAGCGCATTCAATTCATGGCCTCCTTCGCCGTCACCTTCGGAGTCTGCGAATCCACCGGCCTCTTCCAGCCCATCGGCAAGGCGATCCAGAAGATCGCCCAGGATGAGTTTGAGGTGCACGTTCAGTACGGCAAGGAAGTTCTGGCGGCCCTTTATAAAACCGAGCGCGGGCGCACGGCCTTTGAGCAATGCCGCCACAAAATTGCCGCGATCGTCAACGAGGTGGTCGAGCACGAGATTGAGTGGACCGAATATGCCTTCTCGGACGGTCGCGAGCTCAGCGGCATCACCTGCGAGATGATGAAAAGTTGGGTGCATTTCAGCGCCACCGACGTCATCCGATTCTTCGGGATCGATGACCTCGCCGACTTCCCGCTCGTCGACGCCAACCCCCTGACTTATATGGAGAGCTGGCTCGATATGAGCAAGATACAGGCCTCAAATCAGGAGGAAGATACCGCCCAATACAAGGTGGGCGTGATGCAAAGAGACGACCAGGACGAGATATTCTCGGTCGACTTTTAAGCTCTTCATTTCAACCCACGCCCACCCCTCAAGCCCAGGACTTCGACCATGACGTCGACGACGCTGCAAGAATTAGATCGCCCTGTGTCCACACCTCCCACCGAATGCCGCCTCGTCGAGATGGTCTTCCCCCAGCAAACCAACCATTACGGCACCCTCTTCGGCGGCCAGGCGCTCGCCCTGATGGACAAGGCCGCGTTTATCTGCGCCTCGCGCTACGCCCGGCGCACCGTGGTGACCGCCAGCAGCGAGAAGTGCGATTTTCACGTCCCCGTGCGCCAGGGCCAACTCGTGGAGCTCATCGCGCGAATCGTCGCCACCGGCCGCACCTCGCTGACGGTCGAGGTGGATCTCTATGCGGAGGATTTACTCACCGGCGACCGCCAGCTCGGCACCCGCGGGCGCTTCGTGATGGTCGCACTCGACGCACATGGAAACCCGGCGGTGGTGCCGGCGCTGCCACCGGGCGATGAGAAAGGGTGATATCTTCATGATTCGTCGCACCCGACCTACCGGCTGTAGGACGCCTCCTAAATAGCTTCGCTGCCGACCTACCGCCGGTATTTAGCGATCTGAGGCTCAAAAACCCTGAATACCGACGGTATTTAGCGATTTGAGGCTCAAAAACCCTGAATACTGACGGTATTTAGCGATTTGAGGCTCAAAAATCCCGAATACTGCCGGTAGGGAGCCTTCTTGGAGCTTTAGGGAGCGTACTGCTGGCTGTAGCTCGGGTTTTTTATACCCCAGCGGGCCAAATACCGACGGTATTCGGCCCGCTGGGGGGTTGAGGGTGGGTTTATCCGGCCTAGAACGCATCGGAGACGGGGTATTCGGCGTCGATGGGGGAATCCGTTACGGCATCGGAATCGGCGGGCGTGGGGGGCGCGCCGGGTTTCCCGCGGATATCGGAGACCGGGGGGATCCACTTGCCGAGCAATTCGGATTTATTGTCCAGGCGCAGCGCGCCGGCGAGTAGGTCGCGGGCGGCCAGATAATCGATGCGCGCCGCCTCAAACGCCGCATCGCGGGCCAAAAGGGCGGCGTCGGCCTCGCCGGTTTCGGCCTGATAGGCGGCGACGGCCGCGCTTAGCTGGGTGTGCATCGATGCGACTTCAGAAGCCAGTCCCGGCCAGTTTGCATGCAAAAAGTGCCCCGCCAAACGCGCCGCCTCGCCCATCACGTCGACCCGGTTGGCGATCGAGGTACCCTCAAATATCGCAGGTGTATACCCCTCGACAAATCGATCTAGGGCGACCGTATGCGAGGTATTTGCGGTATCGCCGTGCGCCGCGCGGGTGTGATGATCGGCGACCAGCGCGTGATAAACGCGCCCAAAAAGCGCGCCCGCATCGGCCTCGACCCGCGCGAGCGTATCGCGGGCCTGACTCGCCTCGCGCCGCTCATCGCCCGACGCCTCCACCGCCACCTCAAGCCGCCGACGCCCGTCGGAAAGGATATTCTCGACGATCGGTTTAAGGGTAACGCTCACGTGATTGTCAGGCATATACCCCTGCAAACGCTGGAGTGCATGGGCGAAAAGTTGAAGCAAACGACGGTCATAAACGCGACGAGTCATGGCAAGCCTCCGGTATTGATTAATCCGTAAAAA
>Ga0209075_1000484_pt1 | contig 38700 bp, 29 predicted proteins | sample Stecom2011_FD_187523 | JGI IMG/M metagenome (GOLD analysis project Ga0209075, IMG submission 187523) | Agricultural soil microbial communities from Utah to study Nitrogen management - Steer compost 2011 (SPAdes) (version 2) | ecosystem: Environmental > Terrestrial > Soil > Agricultural land...
TATGTCAGGTTGTTTTGGATGTATGGTGCAGTAAAAGGAAGGGCTCGGACAGGCATGGGCAGAGCTGCATGGAAAAAGCAGCATGAAAAATGAAAAGGGGGCTTGCGCCCCCTTTTCTTGTTTATACAAGTAAAAATTACTTGTTGGGATAATCCCGTTTGGTATGGCCAGTGTAGAGCTGGCGCGGGCGGCCAATTTTGTACGGCCCGCTGACCATTTCGTTCCAGTGGGCGAACCAGCCAATGGTCCGAGACATGGCAAAGATCACCGTGAACATGGAGGTCGGGATACCGATGGCCCGCAGGATAATGCCGGAGTAGAAGTCCACGTTGGGGTAGAGCTTGCGCTCAACGAAGTATTCGTCTTCCAGTGCAATCTTCTCTAGGCGACGGGCAATGCGGAACAGCGGATCGTCTTCACAGCCCAGCTCGCGCAGAACTTCGTCACAGGTCTCGCGCATGACTTTGGCGCGCGGATCGAAGTTCTTATAGACGCGGTGACCGAAGCCCATCAAGCGGAAGGGGTCGTCTTTGTCTTTGGCGCGGGCGATGAACTCCTCGATACGGGACTCGTCGCCGATTTCTTCCAGCATGTTCAGTACTGCTTCGTTGGCGCCACCGTGGGCCGGTCCCCAAAGGGCGGCAATACCCGCAGCGATACAGGCGAAGGGGTTGGCGCCAGAAGAGCCCGCCAGACGTACTGTGGAGGTGGAAGCGTTTTGCTCATGGTCTGCGTGAAGCAGGAAGATGCGGTCCATGGCGCGAGAGATCACCGGGCTCGGCTTGTAATCCCCGCAAGGTGTGCTGAACATCATATGCAGGAAGTTTTCTGCATAATCCAGGTCGTTGCGCGGATACATGAAAGGCTGACCCATGGAATACTTGTAGCACATGGCGGCCAGGGTCGGCATCTTGGCGATCAGACGGAATACGGCGATTTCACGATGTTCTTCTTTCGTGAAGTCCATATTGTCGTGATAGAACGCGGATAGAGCACCAACTACACCGCACATCACTGCCATCGGGTGAGCGTCACGGCGGAAGCCGTTGAAGAAATTGCTCAGTTGCGCGTTCACCATGGTGTGGCGTCTGACGGTGTTACGGAATTTTTCGGACTGCTCCGGGGTGGGCAGTTCGCCGTACAGCAGCAGATAGCATGTCTCCAGATAGTCGGAATGCTCTGCCAGTTGTTCGATGGGATAGCCCCGATGAAGAAGAACGCCGTTGGCGCCATCAATATAGGTAATCTGGGACTCGCAGGCGGCAGTGGACATAAAGCCTGGGTCGTAGGTAAAGAGGCCTTCCTGAACTAGACTACGGACATCGATCACATCTGGACCAAGGGTGCCAGAGTAAACAGGCAGCTCAATCGTTTTACCATCGACCGATAACTGAGCTTTTTTGTCAGCCATGGTGCTCTCCTATAACTGATGTAGAAGCTTTGCTGTAGTGCGAAATTATTGCAGATTGGATAATTGAAGTCACAGGGCTTCAGGTGCGACGGAGCTATCCGGCGCCGGGACAGGCGACCTTAAATGTATTAGGCACTGACTGCCGCGTGAGCGGGCTACGTGTCGCGCACCGGATCTGAAAACGGCTTATCTCTGCGTAATAATTCGTGACACATTGGCATTGTATGGCGCCTAGCGCTTTTTTTGGTGCGATCAAGGCGGCCGGATCACTATAGAGCCTCAAAAATCTTTGTCAATCGAAGAATACGTGGTTTCCGAGAGTTGAGTGTTATGTCGGAGCTTTATGTGGTAAGTAGGTGGTTAGTAAGAGCTTAAGATAGTTAATTGCGTTTGAAATGTGGCGGGGCTCTCCCTATAATGTGCAACCCGATACAGGCCTCATAAAAGCGCCTAAATCCCTGGTGCCAAACCTGTCTTTGCTTTATGCACTTCCAATAAATCCCGCCCTCGCTGGGGCCAAAAAGTGAGTGTGAATTAGCTGTGAATAGCAAACGACCCGTGAATCTGGATCTATCCAAGTTTCACTTTCCGCTGCCTGCCATAACGTCCATTCTGCACCGTATTTCCGGTGTGCTCTTGTTCATCGGGATCGGTTTCCTTTTGTGGGGATTCGATCTGTCTCTTTCTGGTGAGGAGAGCTTTAACGCGCTTCGGGAAACCATGCAGGGTTTTCTGCCCAAGTTGATCTTGTGGGGTATTCTGTCCGCGTTGATCTACCACTTTTGTGCCGGTATCCGACACCTGTTGTTGGATGTTGGTGTGGGTGAAACCTTAAAAGGTGGTCGTCTGGGAGCCAAGATACTGGTAGGAGTATCTGTGGTATTGATTATCCTGGCAGGAGTTTGGGTATGGTTACCAGTGTAACGAACTTTGGTCGTAGCGGTGCCTACGACTGGATGGTTCAGCGCGTATCTTCAATTGTCCTGGCGCTTTACTTCGCGTTCATGTTGGGGGTGTTTGTGTTCAACCCAAGCATGGATTACGCGACGTGGAGTGCACTGTTTTCTAAAACCTGGATGCGGATCTTTACCTTGGCAGCCTTGGTTGCCTTGGCGGCGCATGCCTGGGTTGGTTTGTGGACTGTGACGACAGACTATCTCAAGAACGGCGCGGTTCGTTTCTTGGTTCAGGCTCTGTGTGGTCTGGTGATGTTCGTCTACTTCGTCTGGGGTGTGGAAGTATTGTGGGGGCTCAATGGCTAACTTAAGAACACTGTCTTATGACGCCATCGTAATTGGCGGTGGTGGTGCGGGCATGCGCGCGGCGCTTCAGTTGACTCAATCTGGCGTCAAGACCGCTTGTATCACCAAAGTGTTTCCGACTCGTTCCCACACGGTCTCGGCCCAGGGTGGTATTACCTGTGCAATTGCCAGTGCAGATCCCAACGATGACTGGCGTTGGCACATGTATGACACCGTTAAGGGGTCAGACTATATCGGTGACCAGGATGCTATCGAATACATGTGTTCCGTAGGACCCCAGGCGGTCTTCGAACTGGATCACATGGGCCTGCCGTTCTCCCGTACGGAAAGTGGCCGTATCTATCAGCGTCCTTTCGGTGGTCAGTCCAAAGACTATGGTAAAGGTGGCCAGGCCGCCCGTACCTGTGCCGCTGCCGACCGTACCGGTCACGCTCTGCTGCACACCCTGTATCAGGCTAACTTGAAAGGCGGCACCACCTTCCTGAACGAGTGGTATGCGGTTGACCTGGTCAAGAACCAGCACGGTGCCGTCACCGGGGTGGTGGCTATCTGCATTGAAACCGGTGAGACGGTTTACATTCGCGCCATGGCAACTGTATTGGCCACTGGTGGTGCAGGCCGCATCTATGCTTCTACTACCAACGCGCTTATCAACACTGGTGACGGCGTGGGCATGTCCCTGCGTGCCGGCTTCCCGGCCCAGGACATGGAAATGTGGCAGTTCCACCCGACTGGTATTGCCGGCGCAGGTGTACTGGTAACCGAAGGTTGCCGGGGTGAGGGTGGTTACCTGATCAACAGCGAGGGCGAGCGTTTCATGGAGCGCTATGCTCCGAACGCGAAAGACCTGGCAGGTCGGGACGTGGTTGCCCGCTCCATGATTCTGGAAATTCTGGAAGGCCGTGGTTGCGGTCCCAACAAAGACCACGTTCTGCTCAAACTCGACCACCTGGGCGAGGAAACTCTGAACCTTCGTCTGCCCGGTATCTGTGAGCTGTCCAAGACCTTTGCTCACGTGGATCCGGTCAAAGATCCGATTCCCGTGGTTCCGACCTGTCACTACATGATGGGGGGTATTCCCACCAACATCGGCGGCCAAGCCTTGACTCAGGATGCCAATGGCAACGACCAGGTGATCGACGGCCTGTTCGCCTGCGGTGAAGTGGCGTGCGTATCTGTTCACGGTGCTAACCGTCTGGGCGGGAACTCTCTGCTGGACCTGGTGGTCTTTGGTCGCGCAGCCGGTCTGCAGATCGAGAAGATGCTGAGAGAAGGCTTCAGCGTTGCTGATGCATCTGATTCCGACATTGAAATGGCAATGTCTCGTCTGAACCGCCTGAACACTTCCCGCGGTGGCGAGAGCGTGGCCGAGGTTCGCAAAGACCTGCAAAACACCATGCAGCTGTACTTTGGTGTGTTCCGCGATGGTGAGAACATGCAGAAAGGCTTGAAGCTGCTGGAAGAAATTGGTGAGCGTGTGAAGAACACCCACCTGGAGGATAAAAGCTCTGCTTTCAATACGGCGCGTATTGAAGCCCTTGAGCTGGATAACCTCTATGAAGTGGCGTATGCAACTGCGGTGGCGGCGGAAGAGCGTAAAGAAAGCCGTGGCGCCCATGCCCGCAACGACTTCACCGAGCGTGACGATGTGAACTGGCTGAAGCACTCACTGTACTTCCCCAATGAGAAGCGCGTCGGCAAACGCGACGTGAATTTCTCTCCGAAGACAGTTGAAGCCTTCGAGCCCAAGGTTCGCACATATTAATTAGGGGTAGTGTCAATGTTAGTTAGTGTTTATCGCTATAACCCTGAAGTCGACGAAACGCCATACATGCAGGATATCGAGATCGAGCTGCCGGAAGGCAAAGACTTGATGGTGCTGGATGTATTGCACCTGGCGAAGGAAAAGGACCCGACGCTGGCCTTTCGCCGCTCCTGCCGTGAAGGGGTTTGTGGCTCTGACGGTTTGAACATGAATGGCAAGAACGGCCTGGCTTGTATCACCGCCGTTTCCGATGTAGCCAAAGGAAACAAGCTGGTGATTCGCCCGCTGCCGGGCCTGCCAGTGATTCGTGACCTGGTTGTAGATATGTCTCTATTCTACAAGCAGTACGAAAAAGTACGCCCGTACCTGATTAACGACACGCCGCCGCCCGCTATCGAGCGGCTGCAGTCGCCGGAGGATCGGGAGAAGTTGGATGGCCTGTACGAGTGTATTCTTTGTGCATGCTGCTCCACCTCCTGTCCTTCTTTCTGGTGGAACCCGGACAAGTTCATCGGACCGGCTGGTCTTCTGCAGGCCTACCGGTTCCTGGCGGACAGCCGGGATACCGCCACGGAAGAGCGACTGGCCACACTGGACGATCCGTTCAGCGTGTTCCGTTGCCGGGGAATCATGAACTGCGTGAGCGTGTGCCCGAAAGGCCTGAACCCGACCCGGGCGATTGGCCATATTCGTAACATGCTTTTGCAGCGCGCTACCTAAGTAGTTGTAGGAGAGACGTTTTGCTGGCTCATCCAGCGCGGCTTGTGAAATTCATGGGCTGCGCGGATGAAGTCCTGGAAGGTGTCGCCGCAGGTGCTTAGTGTCGCGCTAATAATGTAATGCAACCCTGCTCGAACAAGCTGTCCTTATATAGTGATGGTTTGTTCGATGGCTTGTAAACGACTGACTATACTGTACAGGATATTCGTACGGTACTTAGTAGATCCGTGGGCGTGCTGGGCCCAGGTTCCTCACCCGGAACCTGGCCTGAGCGCCCATTTTTTCGGATGGGCGGGATGAGCTCATAAAGCAACTCCCGTTTCTTTGCTTGTAACCACCGGGGATGACGGACAACATCCGCGTTATCTGTGGGGCCTGCAGTCGTCAATCAAGGAACTTGCTTGAGGGAACAGAAACTACACGGTCGCACAAGATATCTCCCCGTCTATGTAAAGGCGAGCTATATGCACAAAAGCATAATGGAGCAGTTGTGGCAGACCTCCCATCTGGCAGGTGGGAACCTGGCTTACATCGAAGATCTCTACGAGAGGTATTTGATTGAGCCCAACGCGATTCCAGAGCAGTGGCGGGAGTATTTCGACAAGCTCCCTCGCGTTGAAGGTGTTTCTGGCCAAGATGTTCCGCACTCCGTTATCCAACAACAATTTCTTAACCTAGCCCGTCAACGACCTTCCTTTGCTCCGGTCGCTGCGACGTCCTCCGTCGTAAGCAGCGAACATGAACGCAAGCAGATCAAAGTTCTGCAACTGATTAATGCCTACCGTTTCCGTGGCCATCAGCATGCTAAGCTTGACCCCTTAGGGCTGATGGTTCGGGAAAAAGTACCTGATCTGGATCTGAGCTTTCACGGCCTGACCGCTGCGGATCTGGATACCGAATTCCATACCGGTTCCCTCTGCTTTGGTGGTGCTGAAACCATGACCCTTGGTGAGATCATCAAAGGGCTGGAAGAAACCTACTGCGGCACCGTGGGCGCCGAATACATGCACATTGTGAACACGGAAGAAAAGCGCTGGATGCAACAGCGTCTGGAGTCCGTGCGTGCCCATCCTCGCTATGAGCCAGCCCGCCGTAAGCACTTGCTGGAGCGCCTGACTGCGGCGGAAGGCCTGGAGAAATACCTGGGTTCCCGTTATCCCGGCACTAAGCGCTTTGGTCTTGAAGGCGGTGAAAGCCTGATTCCGCTGGTGGACGAACTGATCCAGCGCGCCGGCAGCTACGGTACCAAGGAAATCGTAATTGGCATGGCCCACCGCGGGCGCCTCAACGTTCTAGTCAACACCCTTGGTAAAAACCCGAAAGACCTGTTCGACGAGTTTGAAGGTAAACGCCTGATTGATATGGGCTCCGGTGACGTGAAGTACCACCAGGGCTTTTCGTCCAACGTGATGACTCCGGGCGGGGAGGTTCACCTGGCACTGGCGTTTAACCCATCCCACTTGGAGATCGTTAGTCCGGTGGTTGAAGGGTCTGTGCGAGCGCGCCAGCATCGTCGAGGTGACGAAAAAGGTGATCAGGTATTGCCGATTGTCATGCACGGCGACGCTGCGTTCGCGGGCCAGGGGGTGGTCATGGAGACATTCCAGATGTCCCAGACCCGTGGTTTCCGCACCGGTGGAACCGTCCATATCGTGATCAACAACCAGGTTGGTTTTACCACCAGCCGTCGGGAAGATGCCCGTTCGACCGAATACTGCACGGACATCGCCAAGATGGTCCAGGCGCCCATCTTCCATGTGAATGGCGATGACCCTGAAGCAGTTCTGTTTGTGACCCAGGTTGCTCTTGATTATCGTTATGAGTTTAACAAGGACGTAGTAATTGACCTGGTTTGTTACCGTCGCCGCGGACACAACGAGGCCGACGAGCCCTCAGCAACGCAACCGCTGATGTATCAGGTGATCAAGGAGCGGCCGACCACCCGTACCCTATACGCCGAACGTCTAATTGAAGAAGGCGTAATAGACAGCGATATTGCAGAGCAAATGGCGACAGATTATCGCGATGCTCTGGAGAAGGGACAGCACGTGGTCAAGAGTCTGGTCAAGGAGCCGAATAAGGAGCTCTTTGTGGACTGGACGCCTTACCTGGGCCATACCTGGACGGCTCGCTGCAAGACGGGAGTCAACATCAAGACTTTGCAAAAGCTCGGGAAGAAGCTGGATAACCTGCCCGATGGCTTTGTAGTACAGCGTCAGGTTTCGAAGATCCTGGAGGATCGCATGAAGATGACGATGGGGGCGATGCCGATCAACTGGGGCTATGGCGAAGTAATGGCCTATGCAACCCTGTTGAATGAAGGCCATGAAGTCCGCCTGACCGGTCAGGACGTAGGGCGCGGTACCTTCTCCCATCGCCATGCCGTCGTTTATAACCAGAAAGACGGTTCGCCGTTCGTGCCGCTCCAGCACCTGGCAGAAGGGCAGCCATCGTTTGAAATCTATGATTCGCTTCTGTCAGAGGAAGCGGTGCTGGCATTCGAGTACGGTTACGCCACGACCACGCCCAATGCCCTGGTGATCTGGGAGGCCCAGTTTGGCGACTTCGCCAACGGCGCCCAAGTCGTTATCGACCAGTTTATTACCAGCGGTGAGCACAAATGGGGGCGTCTGTGCGGGTTGACCATGTTGCTGCCCCACGGCTATGAAGGACAGGGGCCGGAACACTCGTCTGCCCGTTTGGAGCGCTTCTTGCAGCTGTGTGCCGAGCAGAATATCCAGGTGTGTGTCCCGACCACACCGGCGCAGGTATTCCATATGCTGCGGCGCCAGGTTAAACGGCCGCTGCGCAAGCCGCTGGTCGCCATGACACCCAAGAGTCTGTTGCGTCACAAAGAGGCAATCTCAACACTGGATGAACTGTGCAATGGTGCATTCCAGACAGTGATTGGGGAAATCGATGCCGGGATCGATCCGAAAAAGGTCACCCGTCTCATTATGTGTAGTGGCAAGGTTTACTATGACCTGCTGGATAAGCGCCGGGCGGATGGCCGGGATGATACGGCAATTATTCGTATTGAACAGCTGTATCCCTTCCCGGAAGACGACTTGGAAGAGGTGATGGCCCAGTTCAAGAAACTCACTGATATCGTTTGGTGTCAGGAAGAGCCTATGAACCAGGGTGCCTGGTATTGCAGTCAGCACCATATGAGAAATGTGATGCACAAGACCCATCCGAAGCTGTACCTGAAATATGCGGGTCGTCCGGCATCTGCTGCGCCAGCTGCCGGCTACGCTTCAGTCCATGCAGAAGAGCAAAACAAACTGGTCAACGATGCCTTTGAAGTCTGATGAGGCGTAGGTGTTAAGGAAAAAAGATGGCTAAAGAAATTAAAGCTCCAACGTTCCCGGAGTCCGTCGCAGACGGTGTTGTTGCCACTTGGCATAAAAAGCCCGGCGAGCCGGTCAAGCGTGACGAACTGATCGTTGATATTGAAACCGATAAAGTGGTTTTGGAGGTTGTTGCCCCCAACGATGGCGTCATTGAAAAAGTATTGAAAGAAGAGGGCGAGACGGTTCTGAGCGAAGAAGTCATCGCGATCTTCAAGGAAGGTGCAGTGGCCGCGGAAGCCCCAGCCAAAGAGGCGCCGAAGGGTGCCGAACAGGCTGCGCCGGCCCAGGCTGAAGCCCCCCAGGACCTGGTACTCAGCCCGTCCGCCCGCAAGTTGGTGGAGGAGAAGGGCGTCGATGTGTCCCAGATCCAAGCCAGCGGCAAGGGTGGTCGGATTACCAAGGAAGACGTACTGGCCCATCTCAGTGGCGGGGCAGCAGCCAAGCCTGCGACCGCGCCTGCAGCGGCCACTGCGGCTCCCCAGATGCCGGCCTTGCAAGTACAGAGCGGCGAGCGCCCGGAGAAGCGTGTACCCATGACCCGTCTGCGGGCCAGCATCGCACGCCGCTTGGTGGAGGCTCAACAGAACGCAGCGATGTTGACGACGTTCAACGAAGTCAACATGAAGCCTCTGATGGACTTGCGCGCCAAGTACAAGGATATCTTCGAGAAACGCCACAATGGCACACGCCTGGGTTACATGTCGTTCTTCGTCAAGGCAGCTGTGGAAGCCCTGAAACGCTTCCCGGCGGTGAATGCCTCTATTGATGGTAACGACATGGTCTATCACGGCTATTTCGACATCGGGGTTGCGGTCTCCAGTGACCGTGGGCTGGTGGTGCCGGTGGTTCGCAATGCCGACGCCCTGAGCCTGGCCGATATCGAAGGCACGATTAAAGAATACGGCCTGAAGGCACGAGATGGAAAACTGGCCATTGAAGATATGACCGGTGGTACCTTCACCATTTCCAATGGTGGTGTGTTCGGTTCCCTGATGTCGACTCCCATCCTGAACCCGCCGCAAACTGCGATCCTGGGCATGCACAAAATCCAGGAGCGCCCGATGGCGGTCGATGGGCAGGTGGTGATTCTGCCGATGATGTACCTGGCACTGTCCTATGACCACCGTATGATTGACGGTAAAGAGGCCGTGCAATTCCTGGTTACCATCAAGGAATTGATTGAGGATCCTGCCCGTATCCTGCTTGAAGTTTGATCGGGTGCCTGCAAAGACAAATAGTTGGAAAGAAATATGGCTGATAAATACGATGTAATTGTAATCGGTGCAGGCCCCGGGGGTTATGTAGCTGCGATTCGGGCTGCACAACTGGGCCTGAAAACCGCCTGTGTTGAAAAGTGGTCAAACGAGTCCAGCAAGCAGGTTCTGGGTGGAACTTGCTTGAACGTAGGCTGTATTCCCTCCAAGGCCCTGTTGGAGTCTTCCCACAAATATGATGAAGCCAAGCGTGACTTCGAAACGCACGGTATCAAGGTGGGTGAAGTCAGCATGGACGTGAGCGCCATGCTGGCCCGTAAAGACAAGATCGTTAAGCAGCTGACGGGCGGCATCGCCCAGCTGTTCAAAGCCAACGGCGTGGACTCCATCCACGGAACGGGCCGTCTGTTGGCCAACAAGCAAGTGGAAGTGACTGACGCGGCTGGCAATACCACCGTGTACGACGCGGAGAACGTGATTATTGCCACCGGTTCTGTGCCGGTGGAAATTCCGCCGGCCCCGCTTTCCGAGGATGTGGTGGACTCCAGTGGTGCCCTGGCATTCACCGAGGTGCCGAAGCGTTTGGGCGTGATCGGTGCCGGCGTGATCGGTCTCGAATTGGGCAGCGTCTGGGCTCGTCTGGGCTCTGAGGTCACCATCCTGGAAGCTCAGGAAAACTTCCTGGCTGGGCTGGATCAACAAATTGCCAAAGAAGCGCTCAAGCACTTCAAGAGCCAGGGTTTGGATATCCGCCTCAAGGCTCGGGTCACCGGCACGGAAAGCAAGCGTGGTCAGGTGAAGGTCCAGTTCGTTGACTCCAAGGGCGAACAGGAGATCAAGGTCGATAAGCTGATTGTGGCAGTGGGCCGTAAGCCCTATACGGAAAACCTGCTGGCGTCCGACAGTGGTGTGAACCTGGACGAGCGCGGATTCATTTTCGTCAATGACCAGTGCGAAACCGATGTTCCTGGCGTTTATGCCATCGGCGACGTGGTTCGTGGCCCGATGCTGGCCCATAAGGCCTCGGAAGAGGGCATGATGGTTGCCGAGCGGATTCATGGCGGCAAAGCCCAGGTGAACTACGACTGCATTCCCGGCGTCATCTATACCAATCCGGAAATTGCCTGGGTAGGCAAGACCGAAGAGCAGCTCAAGGCCGAAGGTGAAGAGATCAAGATCGGTACGTTCTCCTTTGCAGTGAATGGCCGAGCAATGGCCGCCAATGCTGCCGCGGGAATGGTCAAAATCATTGCTCACAAGGAAACGGATCGTATTCTGGGCGTCCACATTGTCGGGCCCCAGGCCTCTGAGCTGATTGCTCAGGCTGTGATTGCCATGGAGTTTGCGGCAAGTGCTGAAGACTTGGCACTGACCGTATTTGCCCATCCGACTCTGTCCGAGGTTGTCCATGAGGCGGCGCTGGCAGTGGATGGCAATGCTGTGCATGCGGTTCAGCGACGCAAGAAATAGCTGATCCCAAATGACCTTCGGGAGGGCGATCCCCTCCCTCAGAGCGGTACTCTGGAATAAATGGGGTATCGGTGAGCTCACAATGCAACGGAAACTGACTTATGAACTTGCATGAATATCAAGGCAAGCAGTTGTTCGCGGAGTATGGCCTGCCTGTTTCGAAAGGCTTTGCGTGCTCTACACCCGAAGAAGCTGCCGAAGCCGCCGACAAAATTGGCGGAAACCAATGGGTAGTGAAAGCACAGGTACATGCCGGTGGCCGTGGTAAGGCTGGTGGTGTGAAACTGGTCTCCTCCAAGGAGGAAATCAAGGCCTTTGCCGAACAGTGGCTGGGCAAGAACCTGGTCACCTACCAGACCGATGAGAAAGGTCAGCCGGTCAGCAAGATCCTGGTTGAAGCCTGCACGGATATCGACAAAGAGCTCTATCTGGGCGCTGTGGTCGACCGTTCTACCCGCCGTGTCGTCTTCATGGCGTCCACCGAAGGCGGTGTGGAAATTGAAAAGGTTGCCGAGGAAACTCCTGAGAAAATTCTGAAAGCCACGATTGACCCGCTGGTCGGTGCGCAGCCGTTCCAGGCCCGTGACCTGGCATTCCAACTGGGTCTGCAAGGTGATCAGGTCAAGCAGTTCACCAAGATCTTCCTTGGTTTGTCCAAACTGTTCCACGACTATGACCTGGCCCTGCTGGAGATCAACCCGCTGGTGATCACCAAGGAAGGCAACCTGCACTGTCTGGATGCCAAGATCAATATCGACGGCAACGCACTCTATCGTCAGCCCAAGCTGCGTGAGATGCACGATCCTTCCCAGGAAGACCCCCGCGAAGCCCACGCTGCAGAGTGGGAGCTCAACTATGTGGCGCTGGATGGCAACATCGGCTGCATGGTGAACGGTGCCGGTCTGGCCATGGGTACCATGGATATCGTGAAGCTGCACGGCGGTGCGCCGGCAAACTTCCTGGACGTTGGTGGTGGTGCGACCAAAGAGCGTGTCACTGAAGCGTTCAAGATCATTCTGTCTGACAGCAATGTGAAGGCCGTACTGGTCAACATTTTCGGCGGTATCGTTCGCTGTGACCTGATTGCCGACGGAATTATCGCGGCCGTTGCCGATGTGGGTGTGAAAGTGCCGGTTGTTGTACGTCTGGAAGGCAACAATGCTGAACTGGGTGCGCAAAAACTCGCCGACAGTGGTCTGAACATCATCCCAGCGACAAGTCTGACAGATGCCGCTGTATCTGTAGTCAAGGCAGCGGAGGGCAACGTATGAGCATTCTGATCGACAAAAACACCAAGGTTATCTGCCAGGGCTTTACGGGTAGCCAGGGCACATTCCACTCCGAGCAGGCGATTGCCTATGGCACCAAGATGGTTGGTGGTGTCACCCCTGGTAAAGGTGGCCAAACCCACCTGGGCCTGCCGGTGTTCAACACTGTGCGTGAAGCCGTGGAAGCAACCGGTGCGGATGCCTCCGTTATTTACGTACCTGCTCCGTTCTGTAAGGACTCCATCCTGGAAGCGGCGTTTGCCGGTATCAAGCTGATCGTCTGTATCACCGAAGGCATTCCGACTCTGGATATGCTGGACGTAAAAGTAAAATGCGACGAGCTGGGCGTGCGCCTGATTGGGCCGAACTGCCCTGGCGTGATCACTCCGGGTGAGTGCAAGATCGGCATCCAGCCAGGTCATATCCACCTGCCAGGTAAAGTCGGTATTGTCTCCCGTTCCGGTACGTTGACCTACGAAGCGGTCAAGCAAACCACGGACGCCGGCTACGGCCAGTCTACCTGTGTGGGCATTGGTGGCGACCCGATTCCGGGCTCCAGCTTCATCGACATCCTGGAAATGTTCCAGAACGATGACCAAACTGAAGCCATCGTAATGATCGGTGAAATTGGTGGTTCTGCCGAAGAAGAAGCAGCCGCGTACATCAAGGAGAACGTGACCAAGCCTGTTGTCTCCTACATTGCCGGTGTCACTGCACCTCCCGGCAAGCGTATGGGCCATGCTGGTGCCATCATCTCTGGTGGTAAAGGCACTGCCGCCGAGAAGTTTGCCGCGCTGGAAGATGCAGGCGTCAAGACCGTACGTTCCTTGGCTGATATCGGCAAGGCATTGGCAGAGGTTACCGGCTGGAAGTAAGGGCCGTATAACCACCGCTGATGACGGTAAGACTAAAAAGGGCAGCTTGGCTGCCCTTTTTGCTTTTTAGGCTTTTAGTCGTTAATTGGTGCCAACCGTCCTTAAAGAGAAGGCCAACTAGGTCTGCCAATCCTCCGGTTTAGGTTTATAATCCGCCTTTGTTTTTGAATTTAGGTTCTGTCGGGGAAACCCCGAATCAGAGGAGTTGGGTTTGAGTTCGTTCGATACGCAGAGTCGTGTCATCTCCGCCATGAGGCCGACCGGCCGGCTTCATTGGGGGCACTATCACGGGGTTCTTAAAAAGTGGGTCGAGCTACAGCATGTCTATGAATGCTTTTTCTTCGTGGCGGACTGGCATGCGCTAACGACCCATTACGAGCAGCCATTCAGTGTCGAAGAAAACGTCTTTGAAATGTTGGTGGACTGGCTGGCAGTGGGTGTGAAGCCAGGCGCAGCAACGCTTTTCATTCAATCCCGCATTCCCGAGCAGGCCGAACTCCATTTGCTGTTGTCGATGATTACACCTCTGGCCTGGCTGGAGCGTGTGCCGGCCTTCAAGGATCGGCAGGAAGCCTTGAAAGGCCAGGATTTGGCCACCTATGGCTTTCTCGGATATCCACTGATGCAGAGTGCTGATATCTTGGCCTATCGGGCTGGCTTGGTTTCCATTGGTGTAGACCAGCTGGCCCATGTAGAGGTCACCCGTCAGATTGCGCGCCGGTTTAATCACCTTTATGGAAGGGAACCCGGGTTTGAGGTGAGTGTCCAGGCTGCGATCCAGAAAATGGGCAAAAAGCATGGCAAGTTGTATCACTCCCTGCGACGCCGTTATCTGGAGCAGGGCGAGCAGGAAGCCTTGGAAACGGCCCGCGCCTTGATCAAGGAGCAGTCCAACATTTCCTTGGGGGACCGTGAGCGTTTGCTGGGTTATCTGGAAGGGGGAGGCAAGGTCATACTTCCCGAACCAGAGCCTTTGTTTTCGGATGCCCCAAGGGTGACCGGACTGGACGGGCATAAGATGTCCAAGTCACGCGGCAATGGGATTGGGCTGCGGGAAAAGCCGGACTCTATCGCCCGGAAGATCCGCACCATGCAGACTGATTCGGCCCGTGTGCGGCGGACAGACCCGGGGGAGCCTGAACGCTGCCCTGTCTGGAGGTTGCATGAACTCTATTCGGGAGAGGATATCAAGGGCTGGGTTCAGCAGGGGTGTCGCTCGGCAGGCATTGGATGCCTGGACTGTAAAAAGCCGTTGATTGATGCTGTCCTGGAGGAGCAAAAGCCGATCCTGGAAAGGGCCCGTCCCTACGAAGACAACCCAAACCTGGTCAAAAGTATTATTGCCGAAGGTTGCGAGGTCGCCCGGGATGAGGCGAAGAGTACTTTGGAAGAAGTACGTCGCAGGATGGGCCTGGAATACTTTTAGCCCCATAACAAAAGCCGGAGCCTATGTCGGAACACCAGCAGTTTCCTCCAGATGCCACTGAAACCATGGTGCAGCAAGAGCTGCCGTTGGCCATTGTGGAGGGCAAGCCCCTCAATGAGCTGCCGAAGGATCTCTATATTCCGCCGGATGCGCTGGAAGTCTTTCTGGAAGCCTTCGAAGGGCCTCTGGATTTACTGTTGTATCTGATCCGCCGTCAGAATATGGATATCCTCAATATTGATGTAAGTGAAATCACCCGTCAGTACATGGATTACATTGGCCTGATGGATGCCATGCGCTTCGAGTTGGCGGCGGAATATTTGGTCATGGCCGCCATGTTGGCCGAAATCAAATCTCGCTTTCTGCTACCCCGGCAGGTTTCTGAAGATGGTGAAGAAGAGGAAGATCCTCGTGCAGAGCTGATTCGCCGACTGCAACAATATGAGCGTTTCAAGCAAGCAGCCGAAGAGTTGGACCAGATGCCACGGCTGGAACGTGATCTGTTCGTGGCCAATGCGGAGATGCCGGAGTACGAGCGTCCCCGTGCGCACCCGGATGTCAGCCTTCAGGAACTATTGTTGGCCTTTCAGGAAGTGCTGAAACGTTCGCAGCTCTTTGAGCACCACCAGGTCCAGAAGGAAAAGCTGTCCACCCGGGAGCGCATGTCTCAGGTATTGGAGCGGTTGAAGAGTGACCAGTTCGTTCCTTTCGTCGATCTTTTTACGGTAGAGGAGGGACGCTTAGGTGTGGTGGTGACCTTTCTCGCCATTCTTGAATTGGTTAAGGAGTCGTTGGTCGAACTGGTACAAACTGATCAGTTCGGTTCCATCCATATAAGAGCGCGTCTGAGTGAGGCTGCTTAGGGACTGCGGACTCTTATCACCGAAGCCTATCTGGCTGCCTCCCAATACCGGTCATTCAAAAAACGTAGAAGGATAAAACGTGGCAGACGATAGTTTGCAACAGTTACGCAAGATTCTGGAAGCCGTGCTGTTGGCTGCTGACAAGCCCTTGAACCTGGATCAACTGGGAGATGTGTTCGAAGAACATCAACGGCCGGCCCGCTCGGTGTTGCGCCAGGCCTTGGATATGGTCCAGGAGTCCTGCGCTGACCGTGGCTATGAACTGGTGGAAGTGGCGAGCGGCTATCGATTCCAGGTCCGATCGGAATACGCGCCCTGGGCTTCGCGACTCTGGGAGGAGCGGCCCCAGCGATATTCCCGGGCCTTGTTGGAGACTTTGGCCATCATCGCGTATCGCCAGCCTATTACCAGAGGTGAAATTGAAGATATTCGCGGGGTAGCGGTCAGCACCAATATCGTCAAAACCCTGATGGAGCGGGAGTGGATCCGGGTGGTGGGCCATAAGGATGTGCCAGGCCGACCGGCCATGTATGCCACCACGCGCCAGTTTTTAGACTACTTTAATCTGACCAGCCTTGATCAGTTACCGCCCTTGGCTGAAATTCGCGATCTTGAAGACATCAGCCGCGAGCTTGAGGCAAAATGGGCGAGTGGTGAAGCCCCGTCGGAACCATCTGAAGAGGATGCAGCCTCCGAGGGGAGCGAGCAGAGCTGAGCTGTCCATGAAAAGCCGTCGGCTGCGATTCAGTCCGGCGATACTCTAGAACCGAATCTGTATTGAGTCGTGTAGACCATTTATCCCTTTAGAAGGAAACCAAGGTGTCTGAATCTGAAAAACTCCAGAAAATTCTCGCCCGTACCGGGATCGGCTCCCGTCGCCAGATCGAAGATCTGATCCGTGACGGGCGGATCAAGGTCAATGGCCAGGTGGCAACCATTGGCGACCGGGCAACTGTGACTGACAAAATCGAGGTGGACGGTCGTCCGGTGCGGCTGGAAAAGCATCAGGAACAGACACGGGTGCTCGTATACAACAAGCCTGAAGGTGAGATCTGTACCCGTCACGATCCGGAAGGGCGTCCCACCGTTTTTACCCGTCTGCCCAAGATTTCCGGCCAGCGTTGGATCTCCGTGGGGAGGCTGGATATCAATACCTCCGGAATGCTGCTCTTTACCACTGATGGGGAACTTGCCAACCGTCTGATGCATCCTTCCTACCAGGTTGATCGGGAGTATGCCGTTCGTGTGATGGGGGAAGTGGATGAGGATATGTTGACCCGCTTGCGGGAGGGCGTGCTTCTGGAAGATGGCATTGCGCGCTTCAGTGACATCACCCCGGCCGGCGGTACCGGAATCAACCAATGGTTCTATGTGACCTTGCTGGAGGGCAAAAACCGGGAAGTGCGGCGTCTGTGGGAATCCCAAGGAGTTGCGGTAAGCCGGCTGAAGCGGGTTCGGTTTGGGCCTCTGATGTTGCCCAGTCGAATCAAGGTGGGGCAGTGGGAGGAACTGGGCGAGAAGGACATCAAGGCCCTGTACCAATTGGTCCAGTTAACTCCCAAGGCGCCGGTCCAAAGCGGCCCGGCGGATAAGATCAGGATGCAGCGCCAGCAACGCAAGAGAGTGACACTGCCCCCACGCAGATCACCGCGACGTTCAGCAAACTAAGGACGGCTGAGGGCAGGCTGCTTCGTAGCAACAACGATTGCGGCCTTCCCGTTTAGCGTTATAAAGCGCCACATCGGCACGACGAACCAGGTCATCCCGGCTTTCGCCGGCGCTGTAGTTGGCGATGCCAAGGCTGGCGGTCATGGTGATTTCCTGTCCGTCAATCTGGATGGGGTTGGAGCAGATGGCCTGTCGAATTCTTTCCGCAATGATCCAGGCCCCATCCCGGTCGGTCTGGCTCAGAATCACGGCAAACTCTTCCCCGCCGAGGCGAAAGCACAGGTCAGAGTGGCGGCAGGTCTTGCGAATTCGGGATGCCACTTCGGTTAGCACCTTGTCACCATTTAGGTGACCAAACTGGTCGTTGATTCTCTTGAAGTGGTCCAGGTCGATCAAAACCAGTGACAGAGAGCTTGCATGCCGCTGGGCGAGCTCAATTTCTCGGCAGATATACTGGTCAAATGCCCGCTTGTTATGGAGGGCGGTTAAAGAGTCCGTGAGAGCCGTGTCCAGGGCCTGCTTATAGAGCAGGGCGTTTCTTAGGGGGTAGACCAGAATCGCGAGCATCTGCTCGATCACCTTTAGCTCCGGTTCCAGAAAGCGACGGTTGCGGCCAAAGCTGATCTCTCCCAGCTCTGCATCTGGCAGGTTAAGGGTGTAATGGCATCGGTGGACGCCCATCCGTTCCGATTGCAGATGAACCTGGGGAAGCTCATTCAGGTAGCGGACACCCTCAACCTCAATCAGCTCGGACAATGCCTCGACGAAGATCCGGATCTGTTCGGCAATATCCAATGTCATTTGCAGCTTTTGGGTCAAACGGCTGGGAATGTCATTGCCCGGTACCAGTAGAGGCGATATTTCCGAGATGCGCGCAACAAGTTTGGCGTGACTAAAGTCCAGTGTGTTGTTTGGCGTACCGGTGGACATCTAAAAACTCCATGAACAAAGTAATGCTAAGGATCTCCTTGCGAAATATGTGCCATTATTAATAATGCTTTTAAATCAATAGGATAGGTTTTTTGTGCGCGCCAATAAGACGACAAGGTGACGCCTTTTAAAGGAGGCGGCTTGCCGCAGACGCCGAAACCTTGGCGCCTAGACGGCAGGGTTCTGCCGCTTGCAGGAAACTTTTTAGGAAGGCGGATTGTGCTAGAATGCGCGCCGGGAGTTAGCCGCGGGTTGTAGAGAAGAATGGGATTTCAGGCGCCGGAAAGTTTATCCGAGCAAATTGCCCAATATATCGGCAGACAGATTATTTTGGGCCAGTTAAAACCACTGGAACGGGTTCAGGAGCTAAAGCTTGCCCGGGATTTGAAAGTCTCCCGTGGCTCGGTGCGTGAAGCGCTGTTGATTCTCCAGGCGCGCCACTTGGTGGAAATCTATCCGCGCCGGGGGGCCGTGGTCGCAGGCCTTTGTGTACACCAGGCCGAAAGCCTGTTTGACATCTATATTAATCTAGTCACGATGCTGGTGTGCCGTTTTGCCGAACGCTGGACTTCGCCAGACTTGGAGGCGGTTCAGATTCCGCTCCAACGGTTGAACCGCTGTCTGGTGGACGATGCGGTCTCGGAGGAGCAGGTCATGGAAGCCAGCTTCGCCCTGATACGAAGTTGCTATCCAGTGGTGGCCAACCCCTACTTGGAAGAAGCTCTTGAAAGGCTCTGCCCCGCGATAAGCCGTGCCTATTATTTGACACTGGAACTTCAGCGTAGGGACAGGGCACCGGCACTAAGGTTTTATAGCAGGCTTCTGGACAGGGTGCGGGAACGGAATCTGGAACAGGTACGTGAATTAATCTGGGACTATGGCCGTTATCACCTGGAACTGGTTCTAAACGTGATTTCAGAAGCCGGGCAAGGGGAGTTGGCTCATGAGCCCTAGCCAAAAGACCTTTTGCTCAATCAAGCATTTTCCTTTCATTCCCTGCCTGGTCAAAGGCAGGGGTGGATGATGATTCCGATGACACTGAATAACTCCCGGTAATATGCGCTTAAAGTCGATCAAGCTTGCTGGATTCAAGTCGTTTGTTGATCCCACAACCGTGCCGTTCCCGAGCAATATGTGCGCAATTGTCGGGCCTAATGGTTGTGGCAAGTCCAATATCATTGACGCCGTCAGATGGGTGATGGGGGAGTCTTCCGCCAAGAACCTGCGTGGCGAATCCATGACCGATGTGATCTTCAATGGCTCGACCGCCCGTAAGCCGGTCGGACAGGCCAGCATCGAACTGAACTTTGATAATTCCGACGGCACCCTGGGCGGGGAATACGCCAGCTTCGCGGAAATTTCCATCAAGCGTAAAGTCACCCGGGACGGCCAGTCGGAATACTTCCTCAACGGCGCCCGTTGTCGGCGTAAGGATATCACCGATATTTTCCTCGGCACCGGCCTTGGGCCCCGGAGCTATTCCATTATCGAACAAGGCATGGTTTCGAAGTTGATCGAATCCAAGCCTGAAGAGCTGCGGGTGTATCTGGAAGAAGCGGCAGGCATTTCCAAGTATAAGGAGCGCCGTAAGGAAACTGAGCAGCGCATGAAGCGCACTCTGGAGAACCTGGAGCGTTTGACCGACCTGCGGGAGGAGTTGGAGCGCCAACTCCAGCACTTGCATCGCCAGGCCCAGGCAGCTGAGCGTTATACGGAGCTCAAGGCAGAAGAGCGGCTGAAGCGTGCCCAGTTGGGAGCCTTGCGTTGGAGAGATCTGGACCGGCAATTGCAACAACATCGCCAGCGGATTATGGAGCTGGAAATCGAGCTGGAGAAAAACTTGCATCTGCGTACCGCGGCGGAAAGCCAGCTGGAGCAGTTGCGTCTCTCGCGAGAAGAAGTGTCAGATCAGTTTAACCGCGCCCAGGCCCGCTTTTACGAGACAGGGGCGGCAATCGCCCGAACCGAACAAAGTCTGGAAAACCTCCGGGACAGGGAGCGCCGTACCGCCGATGAGCTGGCGGAGACCCGGGAACAGCTGGCCGAGGCACAGCGGGAGCAAGCCCAGGACAGACTGCGTCTGGAGGAACTCACTGAAGAGTTATTACAGCTCGAACCCGAGCAGGAACTGGCGCAATCGGCCATGGAGGAGTTTGCCGAAAAGCTGGCGGTTGCCGAAGAGGAGATGCAGAACTGGCAGCAGGAGTGGGACCAGTTCAATCAGATCTCAGCGGATGCCAGTCAGCGAGCGGAGGTGGAGCAATCCCGCATTCGCCATGCTGAGCAGAGTTTGCAGCGGCTGAATCAAACGATTCAGCGCATGCAGGAGGAAGAGGCCTTACTCCAGGCGCAACGCAATGATGATGAGTTGGAAGAGTTGGAGCTCAAGCTCGAAGAGTTGGATGAGCAATTGCTGGGAGCAGAAGAAGAGCAGGCCAACCTACGAGAGAGCCTGGCCGAGGAGCGGGCAGCGTACGAGCGCTTACAAAAGGATTTGGCGGAAAAGGAAAAGCAACTGCAAAAGGATCTGGGGCGGCGAGCCTCCTTGGAGGCTTTGCAGCACGCGGCCCTGGAAAAGGAGTCTCCGGAAACCAGGCATTGGCTGAAGCAGTGGGGGCTTGATCTCAAACAGCGGCTGGGCGCGGGCCTGAAGGTCGAGTCTGGCTGGGAACAGGCCGTGGAAGCTGTATTGGGAGAGCACCTGCAGGCCATTCAGGTGGATTCCCTGGCGGAACTGCCTGGCAGTGCCTTTGGTAACACGGAAGGCGTTGCAGTGGAGTTTGTAGAGAAAGGGGCTTCCACTACGCCGGGCAATGGCCGGACAACCTTGGCTGACCTGGTCCAGGGTGGTCAGGTGCCGTTGAGCCTGTTGCAGTCGGTTTATGTGGTTGAAGATCTGGCAAGCGCACTGGCGGAACGTACCCAGTTGAGGGCCCATGAATCCTTTGTGACCCGAGGGGGCGATTGGGTTGGGGCGCACTTTATCCGCATTGGCCGGTTGAGCCAGGATGGCGGTGTCATCGAGCGCCAGTCCGAATTGGCGAGCTTGAATGAACAGATCCAGCAACTCCAACAGGAGATTGATAGGCAACAGCAGGCTCTGTCTGAACTGCTCCAGCGTATTCGTGACACAGAACAGCGACTGGAAGATATCCGCCGCTACCACACCCAGTTGGGGAACGAGCGGACTGACCTCAAGTCGCGGCTAAGTGCCCGCAAGGCTCGGCTGGAGCAGCTCCAGGTTCGGTTGGGGCGCCTGGCCCAGGATATCCAGGAGCAAAAGCAACACCGGGAGCAGGAAGAGGAACAGCTCAAAGAAGCCCGTTCCCGTTGGCAGGCAGCCATGTCTGAGATGGATAGCAATGCGGACCGGCGGGAGGCTTTGTTAGGGCAAAGGGACCAATTGCGCCTCCAGTTGGAGGAGTACCGTCAGCAGGCCCACCACAGCCGGGACCAGGCCCATCAGTTGCAACTGCGTGTGCAAACCCTGAAGTCCCAGCTCCAGTCAGTCCAGACGGCTTTGGAACGTTCGCAAATCCAGTATGAGAGATTACAAGAGCGCTTGCGCACTCTGGAAGAGCTCCAGGAAACCAGCCGTGAGCCCGTGGAAGAGTTGCGGATGCAGCTTGAGGAACTGCTGGACCGCCGGCTGGAGGAGGAGCAGCGCCTGGCCGAGGCCCGTGAGGCCGTCGAAGAGATCGACCGCCAGATGCGTCTGGAAGATCAGCAGCGCATGCAGGCCGACAAGGCCGTGCAGGAGGAAAACCTGCGGCTCCAGGAGCAGCGCATGGCGTTGCAGGCTGCTGAGATCCGCCGCAATACGCTGGACGAACAGGTTCAGCAGGATAACTTTGTGCTGGCAGAGGTGCTCAGGCTGTTACCGGAGGATGCTTCCGAAAAGCTCTGGGAAGAGGAGTTGGCGCGAATCGCTCAGCGCATCCAGCGGCTAGGAGCCATCAACCTGGCGGCAATTGAAGAGTACAAGGCCCAGTCCGAGCGGAAGACCTACCTGGATGCCCAGCATGAGGACCTGATGGAGGCTCTGCAAACTCTTGAGGACGCGATTCGGAAAATCGACCGGGAGACCAAAGCCCGCTTTAAGGAAACCTTCGACAAGGTAAACGAAAGCCTGCAGGAGCTGTTTCCAAAGGTGTTCGGCGGTGGTACCGCGTATCTGGAGCTGACGGGAGAGGATCTGTTGGATACCGGGGTTGCCATTATGGCAAGGCCGCCCGGAAAGAAAAACAGTACGATTCACCTGCTGTCCGGCGGTGAGAAGGCCTTGACGGCGATCGCTTTGATCTTTTCCATTTTTCGCCTCAATCCAGCACCTTTCTGTATGCTCGACGAGGTTGATGCGCCCCTGGATGACGCCAATGTGGGCCGGTACGCAAATATGGTCAAGGAAATGTCCAGTCAGGTCCAATTCATTTATATTTCCCACAACAAGATTGCCATGGAAAAAGCGGATCACTTGATGGGGGTAACCATGCATGAGCCTGGCGTATCCCGCCTGGTCTCCGTGGACGTGGAAGAAGCGGCTGCAATGGCTGCTTTGTAAACGTTTATTGCCTTGTTATGATGTACGCCGGTTAGCAATCCGGGCCCGTGAGGCAGTCTGTTTTTGCGGCGGTATTGAGCAGTATGGTCTTCATTTTCTGAGTCGTTGAACAATCCGGGCCGAGTTTAAATCTGAGGATTATTCGTTGATGGATATGAGTTTACGAGAATGGCTGTTGCTCATTGGGGCCGTGATCCTACTTGGCATTGTTCTGGATGGATGGCGTCGGATGCAGCGCGCCAAGCGCGATAGTCTTGAAATGTCCCGTAATATGGGCGGGCTTGGTGAGGCGGACGATGATCTGGACTTCAATCCCGAACTCCCGGGGGGTGGTGCCCGGGTGGTGCGACGGGAAGAACCCGGGAGCCGCCAATCTGAATCCAGCCATGAAGACGTTGAACAGGGAGTCGAAGGGCTGAGCGCCCGCCGTAGTGAGCCGGAAGTAGCTGATCTCGATGACTCCCTGGTGGCAGAGTCCGAGCGCCCCGAACAGCCTTCAGCTACGGCTAATTCCCGTTTTCCGGAGGCGGTGAAGGTGGTGGATACCGGGGAAGCTGGTGGCTCTTCCATGGAACGGTCCCGGAAAGTCAACCCGGAGCCCGTGGCTGACTCGTCCAGCCGCGTCCAGTCCATGGCGGTGGCAGCCAAGAACCTGCTGAAAAAGGAGCGGCCTGAAGCGGCCAAGAGCGCGGGTTCGACTGAGAAGAAGCACCAGGAAGTTATTGTTATTAACGTGTTGAGCAAGGATGAGGAAGGCTTCGACGGAAGCCGGCTACGCCGCTTGGTGGAGGCTTGTGGCATGGAGTTTGACTCGATGTCGGTCTTTGTCCGCCATGAGCATGGTTTTGGGGCAGGTCCGGTGCAGTTTGGCATGGCGAGCCTGACAGAACAGGGTACCTTTGACCTGGACGCGATGGAGAAAGGGGTGATCAAGGGAGTTTGCTTCTATTTAACCCTGCCAGGTCCAGACGATAGCATGAAGGCTTTTGAATACATGCTGGAAACCGCTCAATGTGTGGTGCGCAACCTCAATGGCGAGTTGAAGGATGAGCGGCGCAGCGTATTCACCCTGCAGACGATCGAGCACTGTCGCCAGCGTATCCGCGAGTTTGAGCGCCGTCAGCAACTTGCCGCCAGAGTGTAGGAGCCGTTTAAACCATGAACCCGGTAAGCGCTGATGTACGCCAGGAAGTCCAGGCGTTGCGTGAACAAATCCATGAACATAACTATCGCTACTATGTTCTGGACGATCCGACGGTTCCCGATGCCGAGTATGACCGGCTCATGAACCGGCTGCGGGAGCTGGAAGCCAGTCACCCCGAGCTGGTCACCCCGGATTCGCCCACCCAGCGGGTGGGGAGCCGTCCCCAGGCGACCTTTGCCGAGGTACGCCACGAAGTCCCCATGTTGTCGCTAGACAATGCCTTCACGGAAGACGAGTTGCGTGATTTTGACCGGCGGGTACGGGAACGGCTGGGCGACTTGTTGCCGGGCGGGGATCTGTTTGGGGCGGAAATTGAATACTCCTGTGAGCCCAAGCTGGACGGCATCGCGATTAGCTTGCTCTATGAAAATGGCCAATTGGTGCGGGGGGCCACCCGTGGTGACGGCTATACCGGGGAAGACATTACTGAAAATGTCCGCACGATTCCCAGTATTCCTCTGACGCTGCGGGGGAGCGAGTGGCCTTCCGTACTGGAGGTTCGGGGCGAGATCTACATGCCCAAGGCCAGTTTTGAAAAGCTCAATGAAACTGCCCGGGCGCGGGGCGAAAAGACTTTCGTTAACCCCCGTAATGCGGCGGCGGGCAGTTTGCGCCAGTTGGATTCGCGTATTACCGCCTCACGTGGTCTGCAAATGTGCTGCTATGGGGTTGGCCGCATGGATGGCGTTGAGTTCAAGCGCCATACGGATGTGCTGGAAGCTCTCAATCAATGGGGGTTCCGGGTCAGCCGTGAGCTTCAGGTTGCCAAGGGGGTTGAGGAGTGTCTCGCCTACTACCACACGATGGCTGAGAAGCGTGACAGCTTGTCCTACGACATCGATGGCATCGTGTTCAAGGTCAACGACCTGGGGCTGCAACGGGAGCTGGGTTTCGTCTCTAGAGCGCCCCGCTGGGCTATTGCCCATAAGTTTCCGGCCCAAGAAGAAATGACCCAGGTCTTGGACGTCGAGTTCCAGGTGGGGCGAACCGGAGCTATTACACCAGTGGCCCGGCTGCAGCCCGTATTTGTCGGGGGCGTCACCGTGAGTAACGCCACGTTGCACAATATGGACGAAGTGGCCCGGCTTGATTTGCATATCGGCGACTGGGTGATCATTCGCCGGGCGGGGGATGTCATTCCTCAGGTTGTTCGTGTTATGTCGGAACGGCGCCCGAAGGAAGCCCGCGCGGTGAGCCTGCCTTCCCAGTGTCCCGTCTGCGGAGCAGATGTGATGCAGGCCGAAGGAGAAGTTGTTGCCCGCTGCTCCGGAGGACTGTTTTGCGCTGCCCAGCAAAAAGAGGCCATTAAGCACTTTGCCTCCCGGCGAGCCATGGACATTGAAGGCTTGGGGGACAAGCTGGTGGACGCCTTGGTTGAAAAAGGATGGGTCAAGAAGGTCTCGGACCTGTATCGCCTTACAGAAGACCAGGTCGCCTCCCTGGAGCGGATGGGGAGAAAATCCGCCCAAAACCTATTGAAAGCCATCAACAAATCCAAGGATACGGAGCTCCAGCGTTTCATCTATGCGCTTGGCATTCGGGAAGTGGGCGAAGCAACGGCACGTACGCTTGCTAACCACTTTGGAGAGCTGGAGGCTTTGATGGAGGCCAGTGAGGAAGCCCTACAACAAGTGGCAGACGTGGGCCCTGTCGTGGCCAACCATATCCACGCGTTTTTTGCCCAGGCCCATAACCGGGAAACGATCGCTGAGCTAAGGGAGCTGGGAGTTCAGTGGAAAAACGTTGAAACAAGTGCCCAGAGCGATGTTCTGGCAGGTAAAACTGTAGTCATCACAGGGACTCTCGCGTCCATGTCCCGGGATCAGGCCAAGGCGGCCTTGTTGGCGATGGGGGCCAAGGTCTCGGGTAGTGTCTCTGGCAAGACCAGCTTTGTTGTGGCGGGCGAGAATGCCGGTTCCAAACTGACAAATGCCCAAGCGTTGGGAATACCAGTACTCAACGAGGAAGCCTTTGAGCAGTTACTGGCCACAGGAACCCTCGACCTTGGCACATCAGATTCCCAGGCTTAAGGCCATCTTCTAATTAAACCAGTCATGGGGGCGGCAAAGGAAAGTGAGGCCGACCCTCTGGTTATCATTCTTTATTAAACCGCTTCGAAGTTCTGAAGCGGCTCTTTTCCATTCTCAAGCCCGCTACCTGGCAGATAACTCGGTTTCTGTGATTCGATTCCAGTCCCTACCTACGAATTCGAATAAGATCTTACAAAAAATTACCAAACTTATTCGTTAGGGCGCGTATGAACTTTGCCGTGTTTTCGAACACTCACCATATCGGGCGGATCTTATTTGTCGCAGGCTTGATGTTTCTCGCAGCTTGTTCCGGGGGTAAGGGTTCGGAGGAAAAACTGCGTATTCTCGGAAAGCCGCCGGTGCAGGCTTATCTTGGTGTGGAATATAAGTATGACTTTGGGATCGCAGGAGGCAGTGGGATTCCTACTGTCAGCTTGACTAATGCGCCGCGGTGGCTGTCGGCAGAATATGTGGATAACGCTGCCCGCAAGGGGGTGGTGCTCCGTGGAGTTCCCGGCCTTAGTGGGGGGGGCGCAGGAGACGCAGATCTCGTGGACGGGGCGCCGCTAGAAGTAAGCCTGAACGTTTATGATGGAGATAATGCAACTAGCATAACCTTTCCTTTGTTGGTAAGTCCTAATCAGTTGTGGCTAGGATCCGTTGAAGTTACTGAAGGTGAAAAAAACGAGGCTCCGTCAGGCGACGATGGTGAACCGCTGACTGACTGCATGGTAGCTGCCCCAGGGGAACTAGGTAGTTCTGACCTAATTGCTTATGTGCCAGTGTACTTGCTCAGCCCTTCGGTCCAAAGGGTTGTGGCATCTTTTGAAACGCGGCAGGTATCTGCCGCTAACGCTGCACACCCGGGTGAGGATTATCTTGAGCATAAGGGCCAGCTGACTATCCCGCCTGGTACTACCCTTTGTTACATTCAGGTAATCATTTTGGATGATGAACTTGCTGAAGGTACCGAACGCCTTGATTTGCGCATAACTAGTGTTGATGAAGGACTTACTTTTCTCAACTCTACAAACTCTCTTACGACGACCATTACCATCCATGATAATGAGCCTCAGGTCTCCTGGAATAAGGCCGACGTTGTGGTCACTGAAGGTGCGGAAGTGATAGTTAAGGGAATCCTGGATAAGGCCGTCGATCGGTTGGTTTCTGCAGAATTTGAATTGGTTTCGGGCGATGTAGAGCAAGTTCCAATCGATGAACAGGAGCTTGTCGTGAGAGTGGACGGTAATACGATCTCCGCACCATACCATATTGATTTTCAGCCTGGTGAAACGGAAAAGGAAATCGTCATTCAGGTGTTACCTAATCCAGACCAGGTTGCGGGACCGGATAAACAATTCGGCCTGGTCTGGAAGCGCACTCAGACTGTGTTGGAGACTGTGGATCCGCTCAAGGTTTACGTCAATGAACTATTGACCCCCATAACCATACCTCTTCCAGAAGGAGTATGGGTACGGGAAATGCTTACGGACAGCCAGTCCAATGTCTATGTCGCTTACTCTGGCTCTGAGCCGGGTCTGGAAGGCATTGTGGAAATATTTGACCGTCATGGTAAGCCGCTGATATCCCCAGTAATCTTTGCTGGTGGGGAAAGTCCGGATAAGCGCCGGGAGCTGGCCGATATATTTATTCGGGAATATGAAGCAAACGCTGGCGATAACCAAAGAGAAAGACATGTTGACTTATTCATGATAGGGACGGTTGAGGAGAATATTGCTGGTCATCAAGGCGGCGCCGATGTGCTCATTGATGTATGGCGTCGGGAAGGGGACAAGAACTTTGAGCAAGTTTCACCCTGGCCGCGGCAGCTAGGGACCCCTTATGACGACGTGGGGCATGCAATCTATGTAGATGACAGTAATGGTATTTATGTTGTGGGTGAAACCAAGGGGCAGTTTAAGGGCGGGATAGCGACCGGAGGGGGAGATGCTTTCTTGGCCAAATATAACATGCTAGGGGAGCAACTGTTTGTTAATAACATTTCTGGGCTCGAGAGCCGCGAAGTGCTCAAAGATATTGCCGGAAATGGTATTAGTCGGATAACGGTGACGGGCTATGCAGTGGGAGAACTCTATGGAAAGGCTCAGGGAGGCAAGGATGTAGCTATTGCCTCTTACAACCGTGAAGGCCGAATTCAACGGGGGCGGCAACAAGGGAATATGGAGGATAACGTCGCTACCACCGTGGCCTTGATGAACAATCGGATTGTGAACGGAGGCTACACCCAGGGCTTGATCTTCAAAGGCTCGGGAGTGCACTCAGGTGGCGAGGATGCCTTTATTTCCTTCTTCCGTGATGCATCCACTCATGGCAGCACAGTTCAGTTTGGTAGTGCTGGGGATGATCGGGTGCTGGATGTTGTCACTGATGGCAACATGGTGTTTGCAACAGGGTATGCATCAGGGCCTTTATTCCCAGGATGTACCTTTGCTGGGGGCAAAAATGGGTTCCTTGTGGCCTATGAAGCGGTGCCTACCAGCGACGACGTTAACCGTAAGGATGAAGTTTTGATACCGGCCTGGAAGGGCGAAGGCTGTCCAGCAGCCGGTCAGGAAGGATGGCCCATTCAAGTTGGCACTTCCGGCAACGAGCAAGGCTCGGTACTGGCCATTACACCCAGTCGCAAGCTGTTGTGGCTGATGGAGCGTGACGAAGCCGATGGACGCACGGTGGAGATCATTCCTTACGGTTTAGAAGGCCGCTCACTACTCCCTTGAAGGGCTTTGTGGCACTTAAGAGGCTGCGTGCAGTCAAGCTTTCCAAGGGGGCATGCGGTCGAAGCAAAATGATGCCTAGCTTGCACTGGATGCAAGGTTACAAAAGGTTTGTGTAACTGCTTTAATGTCTGAAAGAGTCCAAGCTGTGGTTCTGGACGAAATATAGCCGAGGGTTTTCCTCGGCTATATTTGATTTCTGATCAGGCCTGGCGGAACGAAGCTCTTCAATAGGTCCTTGAGTGTTACGATGCCTTCGATGGTCTGCCCGGCCAATACAAGGACTGCGTCTATATCCCGATTCAACATGACCAAGGCAATGGATTGCACATCCGTGTCTGGTGTTGCCGATAAAAGCGGTCGGGTAGGTAAGGCCGTTATGTCTTCTTTGGGCTCATCGGGATAGCCCAGCAAATCCCGCTCTACTAATAAGCCTACGGCTTGCCTTTCTTCATTGGTGAGCACCAGATGCCTAATGCCGTGGGTTTGAAACAGGTCACGGGCCTGTTGCCAGCTAGCATCCTTGCTGAGTGTGACCACATTAGGTGTCATGATTTCAAATGCAGTCAGGCGGTAGTTAACTAACTTTTCTTGAGTGGAGCTTTGGTGGTCCTGACCGTGCTGATAGGCTTGGGGCCAGGGAGTGGAGCTGCTGGAATCCAGTGACTTGGGCCTGACGGGCGCCGTGGCAGAAATGGGAGCCAGTTGCTGGATGGTGCGATGCTGCAGATCAATGGCCAGGGGCGTGACGATCCGCTGAGTCGCATCATAGATAAATAATCCCATGGCTTTTCCTCAAGCGTCTATTCCCATCATTGCTTAGGTTGTTGCCGCACAATGAATCGCATGGGGGACAGAATCCGATAGAGATCCGCCTCAACACAAAGCGGTTGTCCACAAATCAGGTCGGCCAGTAATTCTGCAGCAAGTGGGCAAGTTGCCAGCCCTTTGGAGCCGTGTCCGGTACTGATATAGAGGCCGGGCCAATAAAGCTGGTCACTGTCGTTACTGGCAATTTCACTTGGTTTTGAAAAGGCTTCTTGGGCAACTTCCTGGTTAGGTAGTGGACCTACCAAAGGAAGAAAGTCGCTGGAGGCACAGCGGAAGCCGACCCTGCCATCAAGGTTCGCGCTATCGGCGGTTTCCAAATGGGGGGCGAGATCCGGAAGCAGTCTCGCCAGCTGATTCAGGTTGCTTGTGTGGTCGGCCGGCTGCAAGACTCGGCTTTCGTTGTTGTGCTGGAAGGTCGCTCCAGTGCAGAGCATTCCGCCTCTGGGAGGCGAAACATAGCCTTCACCGCAGACAACAGAGTTCAAGGTCAGTGCTTTAGGCTGAGGGAAAAGGGAGACCTGACCCCGAATACTTTTAAGGGGAAGCTGGTTAGCCTGGGTAAACTGCAGGCTGGCGCTTGCTGTTGCGATAATCACCACTGGTGCCTGGTCCAGCACCTCGTCGTCCCGCCCGAGCAGCAGCCAGGCTTGTTGCTCAGTATTGTAGGAAATGGCCTTGATATGCTGCGAATGGCAGGTGACTTGTGCAGCGTTCAGAAGGCTGTGACAGAGCTCAGCTAGGCGCACATATCCAGATTGGGGGAAAAATAATCCGTCATGGTCTATGCGTGTTCCCGCTAGTTGGCTCGCTTTCTCACTGCTGACTGGATAGAGAACTTCCTTGGGGTATTGATTACGGGCAAGAAACTTTTGCTGGCGCTCCCGTTCGTTCTCGTTATAAGCGAGTTGAAGCACGCCGCACGGATGCCAGAAATCTTGTTCCGGTAAGCTCTGGGCGAGCTGATTGTAGAAACGTTGGGAAAAGAGCAGGCTGGAGATCTGCAGGCGCGTTTGAGGTGTGTATTCCACACCTAATTTGGTATATAGGGCCCCCTGTGGATTTCCCGAAGCGCCACTGGCGATGCCCTCTTGGTCATAGATGCGGACTTGCCAGCCACGGGAATGGAGATTCCAGGCAAGATTGGTGCCTGCCAGCCCGGCGCCAATAACGATGGCTTGTTTGGACTGGTTAAGAGGCGCCGTTGGTGGAGTTAGCCAGGGGTGAGCTTGGAGTGTCGAGCCATAAGGGGGCTGTTCTTCATGCTGACAAACGCCTCGAAGCATCTCTCGTTTACGGCCAAACCCCGGAACCTTTTCTACTGCAAAGCCACGCTCCTGCAAGGAGCGGCGAATCACACCTGCTGCGGTAAAAGTGGCGAAAGTGGTGCCGCAGGTAGATCGTTGCTGGATGAGGTCAAAGAGTTTCGGTGTCCAGAGCTCAGGGTTCTTGGCTGGCGCAAAGCCATCCAGAAACCAGGCGTCTGTCTGGAAGACGGCCTTTTCCAGCTGTTCTACCGCATCTCCCAATAACAAGGTCAGCCGCACACGGCCCTGATCCAGAACCAAGCGGTGAAAGCCTTGTAAGGAGGGGGGATAGGCTTCCAGGAGTTGGGCAGTAAGTTCATGGAGTTCTGGCCAGGCAGACAAAGAAGTGGTGAGATCCTCCCGAGAGAGCGGCCAGCGCTCCATGGAAATAAAATGAAGGACAGCCGAGCTGGACTTGGTATGCTGCCGCCAGAGTGACCAGCTCATCAGGAAATTGAGCCCCGTGCCGAAACCTGTCTCGGCGATGGTGAAGTGACTCCGGCCTTCGGCTGCGAGTCGGGCGAAACGCTCCGGGAGATGGTTTTGATCCAGAAATACATAACGGCTTTCCGCCAGGCCCGAGGCCCGATCGTAATACACATCGCCGAACTTCTGGGATGAAGGATGATTCAGGTCCCAGTCTATCAGAGCATTTTCGAGTTGAGGGAACATCTAAGTCTCACCTGACAATCAAAGGGCAAATTCGGGCCTTGGCACCTGAGCTACTGGCGACTGGCCTTTTTGATAATTATATCGGTTAGGGGGACATCTCTATGGCCAAACTTGGAACCGGTGTTGACTGAGGCAATACGGTCCACGACATCCATCCCTTTAATAACTCTCCCAAAAACAGCGTATCCCGGCGCGCCGGCGCGGGCGTCGAGGCTCGTGTTATCGACCAGGTTGATAAAAAACTGTGAAGTGGCGGAGTGGGGCGCACTGGTACGGGCCATGGAAATGGTACCCCGCTGGTTGCGCAGGCCGTTATTGGACTCGTTCACGATGGGGGCTTCGGTTTTCTTGCGGGTGAAATCTGCTTTCATGCCGCCGCCCTGGATCACGAATCCGGCGATGACACGATGGAAGATCGTATCATCATAAAAGCCGGCATCCACATACTTTAGAAAGTTGGCCACGGTGATGGGAGCTTTGTCCGGGTAAAGCTCCAGGGTGATATCACCCTGGTTGGTTTCCAGAGTGACACGAGGGGGAGTGTTGTCCTGTTTCACATCTGCTTCCCGCTCAGTGGGGGCTGGGTTTTGGGCATAGGCCCATGAGGCGAGCGGCAGACACAGAAGTAGCAGCAGAATATTTCGAATTGCTTTTTGCATGGCCTTTTCTCCTAAAGAACCCTTCTTGTTGTTGGTCAACCTGTTCGTTAGTCGCGGTTGTACCTGATCTTGGGGATCGGGACAAGGTCAAAATTGCCCGTGAGCCTCCGGGCTCCCATGGGCCGATGACATTGTGATCATCAGGTCGAATGGGTTAACGCGCCGCCTACATAACAGGCTTTGACGTTTGGATACAAAAGACTGCCTAAATCGCGTTCAATTTTTGCCAAATTGAACTAAGCTCATTACATGCGGTTCTTCCGGCCTAACACGCCAGTATTTATGCACGGTTTTTCCATACCTTGATTTGAAGTGCCGTCCTTTCCAGACAATCTTTTCGCCTTTGCAGATATGTGGTCGCGGGCATGAATTTGCGTTGTATATATCGCTTGGGGTAAGACCTGATGTCCAATACTAGCAATCACATTGAAAAATCCCGCCTTGGGCGCTTGCTCGTTAACCGTGGCTATATCACGGAGCAGCAGTTGCAGGCGGCTTTGGCGTACCAGCGATCCACAGATCTGAAACTGGGAGAAATCCTGGTGCTGCAAGGGCTGGTAACACAACGGGAGCTGGATCGTACCCTGAAGCATCAGTCCCGTTACCGTTACGCGGCGGCCTTCGTTGCCATGGTGGTCACTCCTTTGCAGCCCCTTGTGGCCTTTGCTGCGCCTTCACTGCCGGCGCCTGCGGGCACAAGGCTTGAGGCATTTGAGATCAATGGCGGTTTGCAGCCTTTGAACGAGTTTGAATTGGCGTCGGTTTCAGCCCGGGGGATTATGGATGATGTCCAGGTTTTCTACGACCTGATGAGTGAGCAAGACAATCCGGATACGGTTGAGGCGCTGAAGTCCCTAACTAAGATATTGATGCCGGTCTGGCAGGTGCTGGATGCAGATTTGACCATTGATGGCGTGTATTACGATGCCAGTCGATCCCGCGTGGTATTGACGCCCGATGGAGGCTTTAACGTCCCATTGCCAACCCGGATCGAGCAGGTTCGCATTGACAATATCCGGGTTGCCGGCAGTGTTGGCCCCAGCTTCGGCAATATTGTGATGGAGAATATCCAGTTCCGCGACAATACCAGCTTGGTAATTAGAGCGAACTGATTCCGGCTGATTCAAGGGTGGGCAAATTAAGAAGGGGCGAAAGCCCCTTTTTTATACTATGGGCTGACTGGTTCTTTCAGGCATTGGCGAGGAGGTTGGTGGAGCCCATGGAGTTGTCGCGCCCATTTTGACCGTACAGCTTTTGCTGGCGGTCTTGACCGCGCAGGATGTCCATCAGACGTGCCACCGATTGTTGTGAGCGGGAGACAATACGGCCATTGATTTCGTTCAGGGATTGGCAGTGTTCCAACTGAGCCTTCACCTGCTCCCAGAGCTCCAACACATCCTCGCGCTTCAATTGGGCCAGGGCGGCTTTTATGTGCTGGGGAGAGACGGGGAGGCCATGTTGCGCAAAGAGCCGGGATTTCTCCTGGGCATTATTTTGAATAAGCTGGACAGTCTGCGCCTTGCGTTCGACAGCGGCTTGCAGGGCAGGGTTGTCACGGCTTTCCAATGCGGCGCGTTCTTCTTTGAGGATCTGCTCAAGAGAAGAGAGTTGCGCTGCATCACGTTGCAATAAAGGAATCAGAGAGTCAATCAAAGCGGCCATGTCGACCTCGTCAAATTAGTGGATTTCCTCCTCAAAGCTAAGCAATTTTGATGCCAGCCTTTCGTTATCAATTTGGTAGGAGCCATCGGCCAGTGCTGCCTTGATGCGTGCCACTTTATCCTGATCAACATCCGGCAACTGACGCACTGAGTTTTCCAGCTCTTTGAGATCCCGCGCCTGGCTGCTGAAGCTGACCTGGTCGCCCTGGACTTTGGCAGGGGAGGGCTCGGCAGGGGGGGCAGACGGCTGGGTTGCAGCTTTACGGGTTTGCCCTACGGCGTCATTTTTCGAGCGCAGACTGCCCGGATCGTTGGGATTGATTCCATTAAAATTCACTGACATAGCCTTCTCTCTCTCTCGGCAAAATTGCTTGACTCAAACTCTGTATCGGCCGCTTCCTTGAGAACTTTAGGATTTTTTTGCCGAAAATAATTTAATCCTCATTGGCTTTCTATTATGCCCGCTCGAAGAGCACTCAATATCTCTTGCTGCCAGGGCCCCATGAGGCCTGCTTGGGCAGGCCCTTTATAGCAACTAGATATTTACCTGTACTATACCGGCTCCAATCACCGTGGCTCGGATCACCCGTTGGGAGCCCGTGTTGCGCACATTGATTTGCTCGCCCATTCTACCATCGTTCATGGCCGTACCAGGAACCTGTACGGACATTTGTGCACTGCGGGCCGTAATGATGACCTCATCCCCTTTTTGTATCACCTTGGGAGCGGTCAGAACCCCCGGGTAGAGGGCGTCACCCGGTTGCAAGTTGCGTTTGAGTTCCAGGCCAACGGCTTCCTCTATGTCCGAGATAAAGCCATAGCGCAGATTGGAGAGATCCACTTCGGTCATCAGCAAATCGGCGTTGGACAGGGTTTGGCCCCTTGTCAGATTGCCCGCAGCAACAACGACTTGTTGCCAACCCTGGAACTGTACTGGAATATAAAGACTCCAGGGATGTTCTCCTGCACAGGAGACTTTCACGGAAACCCGAGGCTGAAAGTTGCTGTGGTCAAAGTCAACCAGGGGAGGCTCAGTACAAACCGGCAAGTTTAGCCTGGGGTCTGGCCGGCTGATGCTGTACTCAATGCGGCGGCCAAAGTTTGCCGCCTGGGCGGCAACATACTGCTGCATCTCAAGATCAAGCCGCTCTTCAATTTGGGCAGAGACATGCACAGGGGGAGATGCAAGCACAGAGGCTGCAAGGCAGTACAGAAAGCTGACAAAGGCTAGGCGTAACTTCATTTTTTGTCCTATGCTGTACGGAGTGTCCAAGAAGGCGCTTTACCGGATTGGAGCTTTAATTCTCTCTTGTTTGTGACCGCTTTTTGACGGCCAATTATTTGGAAGCAAGTTGTATGCCGTGTTAGTGGCGTTTGCTTCGGAGCATCGTACATGTCGGATCTGATCAATACTGTAAACCAACGTACCCGGATGGTGGGACAAAACCGTCTGGAGCTGCTGCTTTTTCGCCTGCAGGGTAAACAGCTGTATGGCATTAACGTTTTCAAGGTAAAGGAAGTGTTGCCTTGTCCCAAGCTGACGGCGATGCCCAAGAGCAATCGGATTGTCCGTGGGGTGGCCCATATCCGGGGTGTCACGGTTCCGATTCTGGATATGGGATTGGCAATTGGTCAACGCGCCATTGCGGATGCAGATTTGGCCAGCTGCTTTGTTATCATGGCCGAGTACAACAAGAAAACCCAAGGGTTCCTTGTGCGCGGCGTCGACCGAATCGTTAACAAAAACTGGGATGAGATTCTGCCGCCACCCAAAGGAGCAGGTAAGGATAGCTATCTCACCGCGGTCACTCGTCAAGATGACCAGCTGGTCGAGATTGTGGATGTTGAAAAGATCCTGGCTGAGATTACGCCCCTTAACACCAAGGTGCGCGACGGCGTGGTTGATCAAAGCCTGAGTAACAAGGTGCGGGAGAGTGCTCTTAAAGTTCTGGTGGTAGATGACTCATCGGTCGCCCGCCGTCAGATCCTTAACTGCATGGAAGCCATCGGCGTTGAGGCGATTACCAAAAATGACGGTAAACAGGCGTTGGAATACCTACAATCCCTAGTACAAGATGGTAGCAAGATCTCCGATCATCTTGCGTTGATGATTTCTGATGTCGAAATGCCGGAAATGGACGGTTATACATTGACCGCAAACTGTAAGAGCGACCCCCAACTGCGGGAGCTCTTCATTATGCTCCATACTTCATTGAGTGGTGTATTCAACCGCGCCATGGTGGAAAAGGTAGGAGCTGACGATTTTTTGGCGAAATTCAGCCCGGATGAATTGGCAGGTCGAGTCAGTGCAATCCTGAAGGAACGCATGCCGGGTTAGGCATGCGTCAACTTATTTTTCATAGATAACATAACTGATGTCGAGCACTTCGAACTCTCAAGCCGGCTCGCTTGCCGATTACAACAAGTTTCGGGATTTTTTGCACAAGGCAAGCGGAATCCTACTGGGTGATAACAAGCAGTACCTGGTCAGCAGCCGTCTACGCAAAATTATGGCGGAGAGTAATATCGCTACGCTCTCGGAACTGGTTGAGCGTATGCAGAAGAACTCTCAGCCCGGGTTGCGTGAGGCGGTTATTGATGCGATGACCACTAACGAGACCCTGTGGTTTCGGGATGTGCACCCGTTTCGGATTCTTGAAGAAAAACTCATACCAGAGTTTGCCGGCCCCCAGCAAAACCAGCCCATTCGCATTTGGTCTGCGGCCTGTTCCACCGGGCAGGAGCCTTATTCCATTGCGATGGTCGTTGAAGAGTACCGTAAGAAAAAGCTCGGTCTGTTCAGATCTCCCGTGAGCATTGTGGCAACGGATATTTCATCCCGGGTGTTGGCTACGGCCAAAGAGGGTGAGTACGAGATGTTGGCCATCGGAAGGGGGTTGTCTGAAGAGCGGAAACGTAACTTCTTTACCAAAACTCCCCATGATACTTGGGTGGTGAAGCCCGAGCTGCGCCGTATGGTCGAGTTTCGGGCTCTGAACCTGCTTGATTCCTATGCGCTGCTGGGCAAGTTTGAGATTATCTTTTGCCGCAATGTGCTGATTTACTTTTCCGCTGACTTGAAGAAGGACATCCTGAAGCGGATGCACGCGGCCCTGAAGCCAGGAGGCTATTTGATCCTGGGCGCCTCCGAGTCCCTGAATGGCTTGCCCGATAAGTATGAGATGGTGCAGTGTAACCCCGGCATTATCTATCGCGCGAAATAATCGCCAGGAACTTTCCAGCAAGAAATTTGCGATAAATGCGATGAGGCTGTTGCCTTCCGCGAAGTAATTGTATAAAGTGTCGGCCTCGTTCGGACGGCCCTTGTAAGGGCTTCGAAACGAAGAAGATTTTCTGGTTTTGGCAAGCTATTCGAGTGGTTGATTCGGAGGCTCCCAAGCCGTAGAAAACGCCGGAGGAACGACGGCGGCCCCGAAGGGGTGAGGGCGCAGCCCGAATAACGAGCACGCCCGTGCGACTCCCAGAGAGTCTGCATAAATTGCGTTTCCCAGGTTTTGGAGAGGTGTCCGAGTGGTTGAAGGAGCACGCCTGGAAAGTGTGTATACGTTAATAGCGTATCGAGGGTTCGAATCCCTCCCTCTCCGCCAAAACTAAAGAACCCGGCCATGCGCCGGGTTTTTTGTTTTTCGATAATCGGGCGGGTGAGAAGCCTCGTGGGTTCGACTGGCGCACAGCGCCAGAACGTCGCTACGTGTGGCGACGGCTCCGAAGGGGTGAGGCTAATCCCTTCCTCTCCGCCATATCCGGCGTCTATGACTGGATCCTGCGCCCATAGTGCCGTTTAACCATTGTGGTATCACTGTGGCCAAGCTGTCTATTCGCTCCCGTCTTGAGAAAGCATCTGGCTGGCAAAAGTGTGCTGGCATTGGTCCGGGCGACGGCGACGCACTTCCGCGCGTTTGAGGTGACTCGTGAACCAGCGCTGGAGGCTGCTGTAATGCCACGGCTGGTTTGAGGCGCTATTTCGATACACTAGGAAAATCCGTTCTTCCTTAATCGTCACGTTGTCGCTCTGCTTGATCTGCCCCAGAGCCTTGGCAGAAAATCCGCCAGATACTTTGGTAAAAGTATATCTGCCGTAGTCACATCGACTCCTCTACCAGAAGCCTGAGATAGGGGCTGTCACAAGTTCCACGCCGACTTCAATCGTTCCACCGTATGCCGCCATTTGATTGCCGTGGGCTTGCAGACGGTATTCTGGTTCCCGAATAAACCAGTTTCGCTGAAAGCTTTGGCAATGGGAACGGCCACCTCCCAACGTACAGGCACGACATACTCGGCGACATCGTCTGGCTCGGACAGCAAGGCGGTGTAGTCGATACGGGTTTCCAACTCTGTGAGAGGTTTGCCGTCGAAGGTGAATTCATTCAGACGTCGGCGTTCGCCGGTCACAATCCCCATGCCCACATAGCCCGTTTTAGGAATGTTGACCCAGATCCGGTCTCCTTCGGCGAGCATGTTCAGCGTGTTGGAGTACCAGCTTCCGCCGCCGGCGCTGATAAATCCATAGCGGCGGGCATCATCCCAGTGGCGGCGCTCGCCGTGGCCAAAGGAGACATAAAACTCACCGTTCCAAGGCTCCCGGGCACCGCGGGTGCTGACCAGTTGTTGAGTCTCCTGAGGATCGATCATCCAGGCCCGGGACAGGTAGCGGTTTTCACCATCGGTAAAGGTGGAAAAGAACACTGCGTTGATGCCTACGCCATGGCGGTTATTCAGGTAGTTGATGATGCGCTCGGTGCTGGCGTCCAGTTCGGACGCCACAATGACTATCTGGTGGGAATCGTTGAGACTGAC
>Ga0209075_1000486_pt1 | contig 38678 bp, 34 predicted proteins | sample Stecom2011_FD_187523 | JGI IMG/M metagenome (GOLD analysis project Ga0209075, IMG submission 187523) | Agricultural soil microbial communities from Utah to study Nitrogen management - Steer compost 2011 (SPAdes) (version 2) | ecosystem: Environmental > Terrestrial > Soil > Agricultural land...
GCCATACCGGTGGTGTCGGCGAGGGTCAGGCTATGGAGTCCTCGCTCCAGGTAGGCATCAACAAAACGCAGTATGCGTTCCTGTGACTGCTGACCTTCAAACGGGCAGCCAAAGGTAGTTGCCAGAGAGCCGTTCAGCCGCATGGGGGTGCCCGATGCCATCTCCGCAATGTCTTTGAACTGCTGCAACGACTGATCACAGGTCATGCGCATATTCGCCAAGTTATGGCTTTCGCTGACCGACATGACCAGGTTGATTTCGTCCACGCCAAGCTCCAGTGCTCGGGCGCAGCCTTTTTGATTGGGCACCAAGGCGACGTAGCGGGTTGGAGTATCCTTCCGGATGCCCTGAAAAACCTCTGCGGCATCGCTAAGATTGGGTACCGCGCGGGGCGATACAAACGAGCTGACCTCAATCTTGTTCAGCCCCAGATCGGCCAGGGCGTTGATGAGTTCAATTTTTGTGTCTGTTGGTACGAACGCCGGTTCGCTCTGGAATCCATCCCGAGTGACCACTTCGTTAACGAATATTCGTTTGGGCAGGTCGGCAGACATCAGATCACCTCCTTAATTTTGAGGGCCTGAATATCGTGATCGGAGTAGCCCAGGCTAGCGAGAATTTCGCTGTTATGTTCGCCAAGACTTGGGCCTACCCAGCGGGTTGCTCCGGGTGTGCCGCTCAGTTTTGGCACTATGCCCGGCAACGAAATCTCGCCACCACCAGGTAGAGGCCGTTCGACGATCATTTCTCTGGCGCGGAAATGGGGGTCTTCAAAAATCTCGGCGGCGGTGTTGATTCCGCTGGAGGGAACCGCTGCGTTTTCCAGAACGGCCAGGGCGTCTGCAAGGTTATGCTGGGAGGTCCAGGCCTCTATGGCTTCATCCAGTTCATCACTGCGCTTCGCCCGGCCATCGTTATGGGTCAGCTCGGGATCGTCCGCCAGATCGGGGCGGTCAATAGCGTTCATCAGTCGTTTGAAAATGCTGTCGCTGTTGGCGGCAATGACGATGTATCGGTCGTCCCGGCTGCGATAGGTGCTGGAAGGAGCAATGCCGGGCATGCTGGCACCGGTACGTTCCCGAACAAAGCCAAACATGCCGTATTCCGGAATCAGGCTTTCCATAACGCCAAAAACCGCTTCGTACAAAGCTACGTCAACGAACTGCCCCTTACCACCGTTAACCTTTAGGTGATGCATTGCCATCATTGCGCCGATCACGCCATATAAAGAGGCCAGGGTGTCGCCAATGCTGATGCCGGCGCGAACCGGTGGGCGGTCGGGATAGCCTGCAAGATGGCGCATGCCACCAATTGATTCTGCAATCGCTGCAAAGCCTGGGCGTGCTGCGTAGGGGCCATCCTGGCCGTAGCCTGATACGCGAATCATGATCAGTGCAGGATTAATAGCCGACAGCTGCTCCCAGCCGAGATTCCATTTTTCCAGTGTGCCAGGGCGAAAGTTTTCGATAACGATATCGCACTCTTCGACCAGCTTGTGAATCACAGCCTGAGCTTCGGGATCTTTCAGGTTGAGCGTAAGAGATTTTTTGTTACGGCTCTGGGAATACCACCAAAGCGAGGTGTCGTTGTGCATTTTGCGCCAACGCCGCAGAGGGTCGCCGGTACCCGGTGGCTCTACTTTTATAACATCTGCACCGAACTGGGCAAGGATGCTGGCGGCATAAGGGCCTGCAATCAGTGACCCCAGCTCAAGCACGCGAACGCCTTCAAGGGGTTGCGGTGTTTTCTCCTGATCCCCTTGGCAGGAAGATTCCTTGGTCATGTTCATCTCACATTGAATGGCATTGTTATCGTGTTGTTTTACAAAATAATGAGCCGGGAGGGAGAAATAACAAAATAGTTAAATGTGAGCCTGCCATCTCGAAATACGATGGCCAGAGTATTAGCAGGGCGTCAGGTGTTCCAGCAAACGCAATGTTGCATGGGATAAGGGGTGTTGGTTGCTGGTGCACAGTTTAAGTTTTCGGTTTGCCCAGCTGTCATTCAGTGGGATGACCTTAACACGATGGGTGGTCGCATAAGGTTGCGCGATGTCCTGAGGCATGATGCCAATCCCGAGATCCTGTTCAACCATGCGCAGCAACGCTTCGTAACTTGTGACCTGAATGCGCATGCGAAAGGCTTTCTCAGCGGCAGCTGCCGCTTGCAGCAATTTATTGTTGATCGCACTGCCAGTGTGCAAGCCTACATAATCGTATTGCAGGGTTTCGATAAAGCTCAGGCTCTCGGCTTGGCTGAGGGGGTGCTGGTTGGCGGTAATCAGGGCCAGCCGGTCGGATTGATATGGGTAAATGGTCAGGTTTTCCGTGTTGCCAAATACCTCGGTAAAAATGCCAATGTCTGCCTGGTTTTGCGCTACCGTTTCAATGATTTCAGAACTGATGCGTTCTTCCAATTGAATCTGGATAAAAGGATGCTGGTCCAGAAACGCCTTTAACTGGCCGGGTAAGAATTGCGTGATCGCTGAAATATTGGCGACGATTCGAACTTCTCCCCGAATACCTTGGGAGTATTCATGCATACGTGCATGAACCTCTTCAAGCTGATGCAGTACACCTCTTGATAGCTGAGCCAGTGCTTTTCCAGCTTGGGTGCCGCCAACGCCCCGGTTTGTGCGCACCAGCAATTGAGTGTTCAGGCTGGTTTCGAGTTCACTGATGCGTTTACTGATTGCTGAGGCAGCGATGAATTCCTGTTCTGCCACAGCGGCTATCGTGCCCGTTTCCAGAACTCGCACAAACAGCCGCAATGATGTGGGGTCCAAATGCATACAACAAACGCTCCAGAGCAAATGACTCCATTGATTCTAGGGGGTTGGTCTGAAAAAGGAAGTGGCTTTCAGTTATGCTCCTGGTTCCGCAATCATTCTGCCCAGGACAGCTTCCATTTACCGGGCAGGCTTTCAATGCGTTACTATAGGCCGCCAATATATTCATCCATTGCAAAAGCAACGCGAGGTTTTCATGTTTTCAGCACTGAGTGCGGTTTTCCGCCCATTAATGCGATTGGGGCTTGTTGCCCAAATTGCCTTGGGGATTGTCGCAGGTGTGCTGTTGGTGATGATATCGCCTGAGGCTGCGGGTTCAGTCGCGTTGCTTGGCCAGCTGTTTGTGAAAGCCTTGAAAGCCGTAGCCCCGGTGTTGGTTTTTGTTTTGGTAGCTGCTGCCATAGCCGGCCACAAACAGGGGCAACCCACCCACATACGCGGAGTGTTGCTTCTTTATGTAATCGGAACACTTGCGGCAGCAGTAGTCGCTGTGGTCGCCAGTTTTCTGATTCCCACCCAGCTATCGCTGGATTTGAGTGGAGTTAGCGGCAACCCTCCCTCGAATATTGGGGAAATCCTGAAAAACCTTGTGCTCAGCGCGGTAAACAACCCGGTCAGAGCACTAATGGAATCCAATTTCATTGCCATACTGGTCTGGGCGGTTGGGCTAGGCTTTATGCTGCGCACCGCCAGTGATACCACCCGCCAAGGCCTTGAGGACTTGTCCGAGGCAGTCTCCGGGATTGTTCGTGGCGTGATCCGCCTTGCGCCCCTGGGTATTTTTGGGTTGGTTGCCAATACACTTGCAGAGTCTGGCATCAGTGCTTTGCTGGGTTATGGTCAGCTCCTGGCTGTTATTGTTGGCTGTATGCTGTTTGTGGTATTGGTTACTAACCCGCTTATCGTGTTCTGGCAGATTCGCAGCAATCCCTATCCTTTAGTATTCGAGTGCCTGCGCGGTAGTGCGATTACGGCATTTTTTACGCGCAGTTCCGCTGCTAACATCCCCGTTAATCTGGAGCTTTCGGAGCGCCTGAAGCTGGATCCCGATACCTACACAATTTCTATCCCTCTCGGCGCTACGGTAAATATGGCGGGCGCGGCTATCACTATTTCTGTGATTACTCTTGCTACGGCACACACGCTAGGAATCCCTGTGGATTTCGGAACGGCGCTGTTGCTCTGCGTAGTGTCGGCATTGGCGGCTTGTGGCGTTTCGGGCGTTGCTGGCGGGTCGCTTCTGTTGATTCCCCTGGCGACCAGTCTGTTTGGTATTCCTGCAGAAGTGGCCATGCAAGCGGTGGCGATTGGCTTTGTGATCAGCGTTGTTCAGGATTCAGCCGAGACTGCATTGAACTCGTCTACCGATGTCTTGTTCACGGCAGCGGCCTGCCGCCGGGCGGAGTCGAAGCCGGATTAGCTTTCCTATGGATTATTTTAACTGTGGCGATCAACCGAAATCTGCCGTCGATCATGAGCAGTGATTGGCTCATTGGAATTGATCTTGGTGGCACCAAGACTGAAGTAATCCTCATGAGCCAACAGGTTGGCGGATTCCGGCTCGATTACAGTGAGCATTTCAGAAAGCGTGTGCCCACCCCCCAAGGGGATTATCACGCCACGCTTCAGACCATACATTCATTGGTGTTGGAGGCTGAATCACAGGCAGGGGCCAGCGGTTTGCCCGTGGGCATTGGTATTCCCGGCAGTGTTTCTGCCATCACCGGTAGAATCAAGAACGGCAACTCCACCTGGCTTAACGGGCAGCCTATGCAGGATGATTTGCGTGCCCTGCTGCAAAGGCCTGTAACTCTCTCCAACGATGCGAACTGTCTGGCGTTGTCTGAGGCCACAGATGGTGCGGGTAAAGGCTATGGCGTAGTGTTTGCTGCCATACTCGGCACAGGCTGCGGTTCAGGCATAAGTGTAAATGGTCGGGTTCTTAGCGGTCCAAACGGCGTTGCAGGTGAATGGGGGCACAACCCGTTACCCTGGACTGCGCAGCATGAGCTTAAGCTGCGCCCATGCTTCTGTGGCCGCAATGGATGCAATGAAACATTCCTCTCGGGCACCGGGCTATCAATGACCCACAAGCTCACCACTTACAAGGCTCTGCCAGCCAAGGAAATTGCTGAAAATGCCCGCCAGGGTGACAGAGCTGCAGCTGAATCCCTGAACCAGTACATGGAGCATCTGGCCCGTGGTTTTGGAGCAGTTATTAACCTGCTGGACCCAGACATTATCGTACTGGGTGGTGGCATGAGTAACGTCGAACAGATCTACCAGGAACTGCCCCGGCGATTGCCAGAGCACGTGTTTGGTGGGGAGTGCGGAACACCGATAGTTCGAGCTGCCCATGGAGATTCCAGTGGGGTTAGGGGGGCAGCTTGGTTGTCAAAGGCCTGAAGTATCGCCGCCCAGAGATGATTCCATCCTAGAAATTCAACTCCAGCCCCGCATATCAAGGCAACTTGCGGGCAGGCTTCCTGGCCTGTAATCCGGCGATGGCAAAGATTTGTGGTTACGAAAACCCGGAGGATCTGCAGCAGCGAGTAATACGCCTCAGGGAACAGCTTTTCTGCAGCGCCAGTGAGTTCGACACCCTCCGGCAGGAGTTGCTTGACCACGGCAGCCTGAGTGCGCGGGAAACCCGGTTACGGCGAGCAGATTCAACCCCGGTGCATGTGGCAATTACCTTACTTCGGCGGCCTGACTTGGGGCCGGAAGTAGTTGAAGCCTTTGTTGCCGACTGAAGAAAGCCGAATGGTTCAGCAGGTTCACCGCGCGCTAGAGGGCGCAGAGGATTTGCTGGCAGACCTGCTGGATATATCGAAGCTTGATCAGCAAGCCATGGTGCCTGATTGGGTTATGACCGATTTTGCGGCTCTGGTCGAAGGGTTAGGGGAGGAATTCGAAGCGATTGCATCCAATGCCGGGTTAGATTTTCGCATTCGTAAAATACCAGCCATGGTTAAAACTGATCAGAGAATGCTGACCAGAGTATTAAGAAATCTGCTCAGCAACGCCTTTCGATATACTCCGAAAGGTCGGATTTTGCTTGCGCTGAGATCAAGGCCTAACGCCCTTCGGATTGAGGTGTGGGATACCGGAGTGGGCATTGAGGAAAGTAAGCTGGAAGAGATTTTTACTGAATTTCATCAGCTTTTGCCACATGGCACCGGTGGCCGGCAGGGAGCAGGGCTTGGGCTGGCCATAGTGGATCGAATGGTTCGAGTACTCGAATGCCAAATGGATGTTGTTTCCCGCCCAGGGCGAGGTTCTCGATTTGCGTTGACGCTTCCGATGGAAAAGATGTGCGAGCCGCAATTGTCGAAACCGAGTATCAATACCGCGCAAATTTTTGCCAAAGGGTTTGCGGGAGCAAAAATTCTGGTAATCGATAACGACCTTTCGGTGCTGGAAAGCATGAAGCTTCTGCTGGAGCGCTGGGGTTGTTCCGTTATCACTGCACCTGGCGGTGAGGCCGCAATTGCTTATCTTGAGCAGACAGATGAACACCCCGTCGCTATTCTGGCTGAACGAGCTTAATAGCATCGGTTTGAGTCTTATTAGGCAGGTGGCAGTCTGCCCCCCTTGGATTGATTTCCGGAAACCCGAACGCTTGTCTGGTTGACACTGTCACCCGGTCTTTGTGCGGTTGGTTGGCAACATAGGCCATTCATCGTGATTTCGCGGAGGTCCGATGGTTGAGGGCGTCAATTAAAGCTACATTAATAACGGGGCTGGAGCATACGGAATCCTGAGCAAATGAACCCACACATATTGGCAGCCATTCTGGCTGCCGTTTTTATGGGCACCATCGGGGCGATTTCCATCTACGCCGATGTCAGCGCTGAAACGGTAACCTTCTATCGCCTGTTCATTGGCGCCGTTTTGATGACTGGCTTTCTTCTGTTTACTGGCCAGAAAGATAGGATGCTTGCATGGCCAGGCCTGAAGGTTTTGGTAACAGGCGGGTTCCTTGCGGGGTTTGTGGTTTTTTATATTGTAGCGATGAGCTATACGACTATGGCGAACGCTGTAATGTTGCTGTACCTGGCACCTGTAACCGCGTCTATTACTGCGCACTTCTTTATGGGCGAACGGCTAACAGGTTCCAGCACAGCATTGATCGGGGTGGCGTTGTTTGGCTTCGCGATGATGATGGAGTTTAACTTCAATCTCTCGGGGCGAATGGAGGAAGCAGTGGGTCTCTTTTACGCTCTGTGCGCCATGCTTTGTTATGCAGCCTTTATCGTGACCAACCGGTTGATTCCTGAGCAGGTGCATGTGCTGACACGCAGTGGCTATCAGATGCTGGTAGGTGCTTTGTGTATGCTGCCTTTTATGCTGCAACAGGGTGATAGCATTGTTGGCATGCAGTGGGGGTGGCTTGTTACAGCGGGTGTTGTCCCAGGATTTCTGGCTATTATGTTAGCCGTTGTAGCCTTGAAAGCACTCCCAACGGCTACTTATGGAACCTTGGCATACCTGGAGCCCATAACCGTGGTGGCGCTCGGGTGGTTTCTGTTTGGCCAAAGCCTGAACACGCTGCAGATGTCTGGCTGCGCGTTAATTATCGTCTCGGGCGTTATTCAGGCAGTGTTGTCGCAAAGAGATGCTAATTTTCAGCAGCCTATTTTAACAACAAGGACCAATCATGATTGAAGCGCTATTTCGGCGTGAAGGAGACTTTTTCGTTCCAACGCCTGCGAGCCGGGGCCCCTGGAGCCGACACCACCTGCATGGCGGGCCAGTGGTGGGATTGATGGCACATGCCATGGAGCATGCGTCGGATAACGCGAGCTTGAATTTAACGAGGCTTACTGTGGATCTGCTAAGGCCTGCACCGGATGCACCTCTAACGGTGACCACCCGGTTGGTTCGTGGCGGCTCGCGGCTTCAAATACTTGAGGCATCATTACTTGCTGGCGACACCAAGGTTGCTCGCGCAAGTGCCCTTTTTCTGGAGCACTATCAGGTCGCCGTTCCGGAATACGGTCGCTTTTCGCCATCAGAATACGAACCTCCTGCAGGACCGGTTGAGGCAAACATATCGGAGGCAGCAGGTTGGACAAATCAATACAGTCCGGTGGGGCTCCATAGCACCGCCAAAGCTGTTCTCATCGATGGTGTTAAGGCTCAAGGGCAAGGCATTGCATGGATGAAGCTGCCGGTGCCTGTTGTGGAAGGCATCGAAACAAGCCCTGGCGTTATGTCTGCTACGCTTTGTGATTTTGGTAACGGTGTAGGCCAGTTGGGCTTGGGTGGTGATGTTGGCTGCATCAATGCTGATGTCACACTCTATCTTCATCGAATGCCAGTGGGGGAGTGGTTGGGGTTGGATGCTCGCAGCCGAATGCAAGATACAGCTGTTGGCCTTGTTGAAACCACTCTGTTCGACCGCCACGGCCCTGTGGGCAAAGTCATGCAGGCCATCATCCCCATGAGAATGCCTGGAGCTGAGGGCTAGCTTAAAGAGGCTGGCATATAGGGCCAGCCTCTTTCAATTTCTATTACTCAAACGTTCTTGAGCGAATTGAATCGGGTTTCAGGAAGGGTTTCTCACCTGTGTTGCTGTGATCCCCCAGCACGTGACCGTCAGTTTCCCTGGTCTGCCCGTACATTGAATGTTTATGGAAACGTGCCTCGGTATTTTTCAGGGTTTCTGCCACATCTCCCGTGTAACGGGGGTCCTGTGGGCGCTCCTGATTGCTCATGTAGTAAGCTATATCCCAGGATTCCTGATCGCTAAGGCTATTAGGCTGCCCTAAAGGCATGTTGTTCTTGATGAACCCGGCCGCAGTGAATATCCGCACAATTCCGGCTCCCCAGTTGTTAGACATATCACCCCAGGTTGCCGGAAAAACAGTCTCATTCCCCACGCGTAGCCCTTCACCATCGTTGCCATGGCAAACGGAGCACTTTTCTTCAAAGGCCGCTTCACCGCGAGCATAGCTTAGTTCTTCAGGGCGATCTGGTGCGGGGAACCCGCGGCCATAGATGGGCTTTTCCGGGTACATGGCGACGCCCTTGGCCAACCACTGGTGGTAAGCGGATATGGCAAGCATATTGTCGCTGCCATACTCTGGCGGCTTGCCGTTCATGGAGTAGGTGAAGCAGCCCGCAATTCGCTCTTCCAGGTTATTTACATGATCATTTTTACCACGGAAGTTCGGTAGCGTTACGGCTGCAGGCCACACAGGGGCGCTGAAGGGCATGCGGCCTTCACCCAAATGGCAACTGGAGCAGTTCATGTTGTTGAATACGTTCTCGCCACGCAGCTGTTGGGTGTTGGTGAACAGGTCGTAGCCGCGCCGGATAACACGTTTTAACTCCGGATGCAGTTTGGCGCTTTCGAGATCTTCCATCGTGGGCGGAATGTGCACCAGCTCGTTGCCCTTCGGGGCCGGGTAACCGAGTTCTGTCAGTGTGTCGATATACTGTTGGGTAGTTGTGTCTTTTGCAGATGCATTTACCGAAAGCAACAGGGTTCCAGACAGGGCGGCGTAACTCAATGTGCGAATCATGATGTCGGAATCCTCTTAGTTGCCCGCAGGGCTTTGGCTTGCGAGCCAAACGGCTACTGCGTGAATATCATCATCGCTCATCCGGCGGGCGATGGAGCCCATCAGGTCTTGCGTGTCATTCTTTCTGTTGCCTGCTTTCCAGGCTTGTAGCTGGGCTTCAATGTAACCGGCGTGTTGACCGGAGATGCCGGGGAAATCACCCCCGGCACCCTGGCTGTCCGGGCCATGACAGCTTTTGCACGAGACAATGTAAGCAGACCAATCACCACGTTCTGCAAGCTGCTGGCCGCGGTTGAGGGTTGCTTCATCTGCACCTTCACTGCCTTTACCTTGAGTTGCCGGGAGGCTGGCATAGTACGCGGCCACATCTTCGATCTGCTGCTCATCCAGCATACTGGCGAACGGTATCATGCTGGCATTGCTTCGGGCGCCGGATTTGTAGTCATGCAACTGCTTGGAAATGTAAGTTGCGCTCAACCCGGCCAAGCGTGGCCAGGATTCACCGCCTGCGATGTTCATGCCGCCGCCATCGGCCTGGTGGCAGGCCATGCACATGGCCGCAGATGCTGCGCCTCGCTCGGCGTCTGCTTCCGCAAACACCCAGGCCGAGCAGCTAGACAACCCCAATGCTGTCAGCAGTATCGGAATTTTTTTCATGGTCAATTAGCCTATTGGTAAGCACTATCTGAGGATGGTGTATTTCTATGAATTTAGCCAAGATGCCTGTGATGAAAGAATTTATCTTGATAATTGTCAAAATAAAATGACTTGTATGCTGACAGGAGTGGGAGTCGAGCCCTACGAACAAATGTATTGATGCCGCCAGTATTACCTTTCCGGAATATGTATTTTGAGTAAGGTAGGGCCGCCTTCGATGCCAAAGGCGTGTGTATCATGTACTTTAACCGGTAGTGTCATTTCCGCATTAACCTGCTGCAACCCGAAAGGTAACCTTGAATGAGAAAGCACAGCCTACTTGCAATCGCCATTGCGTTAGCGCCGTTAAGTGCTCAGGCAGACATCACCGCCGCAACTCTGTATCCATCCCACGCCGAGCTCACCTGGCTGGAGAGCGAGCAGGTAAGTTCAGGTGTAGGCATTATCGAAATCGATGGCTTGCCGGTTAGCCTGCAGGATCAGAGCCTTCAGGTGGTGCTTGAGGGAATTACCGGAGCCCGGATACAGCAGGTACAGATTAGCCGTGTGGAGCAGGCAGAGTTTGTGGCCGGTGAGACCCGCAGGCTCCGGGATGAGCTGGATATTGTTAATGCACGGATTCAGGCGCAAGAGGATTTGATAAAAGCCTGGAACCAACAGGTAACCCTTGCCAGCAAAGCCGCAGAACTGCCCCATGAGTTGAAGGCTTCCGAATTGAACGAGATGGCCGCTGCGTTGAAGGATACAACCCAGGGAGCATTGTCGGAGATCAGGGCTATTCGATCGGAAATGACTGGCGACGTAGCCTTGAGGGACCGTTTGATGCGGGATCTTGCTCAAATCAAGCAAGGTGCCAAGGCCACCAAGAAAGTGCGTGTGCATTACCAGGCACCGGTGACTGGTGAGCTTCAGGTAAAGCTCAAGTTTCAAACATTGGAGGCCAGCTGGCGCAGCGAATTCACTGCACGCCTCAAATCCGAGCTGGAAGGTAAGGCTGGTGGCGAAATGGCCCTGGAACATCTTGCAGTGGTGCAGCAATCAACAGGCACCAATTGGGAGGGTGTAGAGCTGCACCTTGCAACTGCCAATGTCCGCAGGGGAACCGCGATGCCACCACTATATTCCTGGGTCGTCAGCCCGGAGCCGCCTGAGGTATACAACACCAAGTCTTTAGCGCGCTCAGCAGATATGCAGGCTGAAATGGTAATGGCTAGCCCGGCTGTTGTGGAACGCCAGAGTACCTTCACTCAAAGTTATCGGCTGTCCCAGCCGGTGGACATTCCAAGTGGCAATTCCGGGCAGCGTTTGACGGTAGCGGAGCACCGCATTCCTGCTGAGGTTGCCACATGGGTCGCACCGGTAATGAACACGACCGGCTACCTGCATGCTACGGGCATATTCAAATCAGAGGCTCCGATTCCCGCAGGGCGAGTTACTCTTTACAGGGATGGCCAGAGCGTGGGAGAAAGCTATCTGCCGGAACTGACGGATGGCGAGGAGCTAACCTTGGGGTTCGGCGTGGATGAAGGCATCCGGGTAGCGGTAGTGAATGAGCTTGAGCGCACAGGCGAGGAAGGCGTGTGGAAGAGTGAAAATGTTCAGCGCCGGCAAAATCGTTTTGAGATCACCAACCATCACTCCAAAGCGGTAAATGTCCAGGTATTTGATCGGATTCCTGTATCCCAGAAAGACATCCTGACCGTTAAGCCCCTTGAGATAAGCGAGCCTGTTCAGCGGAATGTTGATGATAAAAAAGGCGTTTTGGCGTGGGATCGAGAGGTACCCGCAGGTGGAACCGTCAACCTGAAGTCCGGGTTCGAGATTCGTGTTCCTGAGGGAACCGAGCTGCCACGGCTTTGATACCTGAATTCCAAGGGCTCCTGCAGGCATGCCCTTGGAGTTAATGTGAATCTAATTTACTTCGGGTAGCCAGTGATATCCCGGATCTTCTGGTACAGCGGTTGCAGTTGCGGATACATGCGCAGGTAAACCTCGGAGTATAGCTTTTCGTAAAGGTTGCGTGCTTCGGGGTTGGGATGAAACACGTCCCCAACTCTAGTCATTGCGGCGACCGCTGTTTCAAAATCCGGGTGCAGGCCAAGGCCAACTGCGGCATCTATGGCCGCTCCCAACCCCGAGGTTTCATAGGTGTGGGGGCGCTCTGCGGGTAAGCCGAAAACGTCTGCCGTGAGTTGCATGGCTGCATCGCTCTGGGATCCACCGCCGGCCACTCGAAGCTTGGTGATTTTGATACCGCTGCGCTTTTCAATTTTCTCTTTGCCTTCCCGGAGTGCGTAAGCCAGGCCTTCCAGGATCGCTCTGTAGATGTGCGAGCGGGTGTGAACATCACCAAACCCGATAATAGACCCTTTTGCTTCCGGCCCCGGTTGGCGCACGCCAGGTGACCAGTAGGGCTGCAACATCAGGCCCATGGAGCCGGCAGGCACGGACTTAACCAGCTCATCAAACAGTTCTTCAGGCTCTATGCCTCGCTTTTCGGCAATCTCCCGTTCCCTCAAACCGAATTCCCGCTTGAACCAGCTAACCATCCAGAATCCCCGATATATCATTACCTCGGTGGAATAGTGCCCGGGTCTTGCGGAAGGATAGGGCGGCATCAATTTAACCGGTTCCACATACCGCTTGTTGGTGGCATTGATGGTGGCGGTTGTTCCATAGCTCATGCAGCCAACATCAGGTGTTAGGCCACCGGAACCAAGGATTTCACAGGCCTTGTCAGACGCAGCCGCAATTACCGGCAAACCTTCCGGAAGTCCCAGATGAATGGCTGCTTCTGCAGTGAGGTGGCCGAGAGTGGCGCCGGGGTTTACCAAATCTGGCAGCATGGACCTTTTGACGGGCATTACATCCCACTTGAAATCCCGTTTGGCGGCCCATCGGTGCCTTTTGTAATCAAAGGGCAGGTAACCCACCTGGCTGCCGGTAGAATCTTTAAATTCGCCTGTTAAACGGTAATTCAGGTATCCGGATAACAGAAGGAAGTGTCGGGTCTTTTTCCAGATTTCCGGTTGGTTCTGGGAAATCCAGTTCGCTTGTGTATTCTCTCGGAACCGTTTAACCGTGTCTTCAAGCCGCGCCAGTTTGAATATCCACCCCCAAGGACCTTTTACCGGGCCGTCAACCCGAGCATGGCGCTGATCCAGCCAGATAATTGCTGGCCGTAGCGGTTTGCCATGCTCGTCGAGGTTAATCACGGTGCCGCGCTGGGTGGTTACCGCGATTCCTGCCACTTGGTCGGGTGTTACATTTGTAGATGCCCAAAGTTCAACACAGGCTTTGCCAAGACTTTCCCAAAAGTACTCTGGATGCTGTTCCGCCCAGCCCGGCTGAACTGAGAAGTATGGCTCAATCTCTTGTCGACCCTTGGCAATCAGGTTGCCTTTGGTATCGAAGAGCAGGGCGCGAATGCTTTGAGTGCCGTTATCAATGGCTAAAATCAGTGGGTCAGGCTGCATGCTTTGGCTCCGGCCGTCCCGGGAGGGAGTAGGCCTCACTCCAAAGTGCCAGATACCTGGCTTCTTCGGCATGCCAATGTTCGTCATCCCAGTTAAGAGCGCTCTGGCAATGTTGTTTCAGTGCTGGTAACAGCGCTTTGCCGCCTTCGGGGACTATCAGCCCAAGCCGGGTGCGGCGCAGCATAAGATCGTCCAGGTGTTTGACATCTTCCTGCAAGCAGGCCCATGTAACCTCGGCCCACAACAGTTCGCCCGGGATTGAGGTTAGGCCACTACTATTACTTACAGGGACAGCGGGGCCGGCTTTAAGTACGGAGGCCAGATCTGCACCATAAAAACCGGTGAGGCGTTGCCAATTTTGATGGGTGATGCCCCCGGGCTTGTGAGCCACTGGCGTTGGTCTGAATACCGCATCTTTCTCGGGGCGCAGTTTCTCGTTACCGCCGAGGCCTCTTGTGAGAGCTTCTCTTGCGATCAAGCGGAAGGTGGTGAGTTTGCCGCCCGCGATACTTATAAGGCCTTTGTCCTCACGGAACTCATGCTCCCGGCTTTCTTTGGACGGTGCTTTTGACTGGGCATTCCCGATAGCAGGTTTTGGCGCTGCGGTAACGACCGGCCTTACACCAGCCCAGGTTGAGATCACATCGTCTTTGGAAATACCGGCACCGGGAAACAGACTGTTGGAAATACGCAAAAGGTAATCAACTTCCTCAGCTGAAATGCGCGGTTCTCTATCCAGGCTGTCTGTATGGTCTAGATCAGTTGTGCCCAACACTGTAGTGCCGGCCCAAGGGAAGGCAAAAACAGGGCGTTTGTCATCCGGGTGGAGCAAGGAAACAGTGCAGGAAATGGGCAGAGTTTTCCATGGGAGGACAAGATGGCTGCCACGAAGGGGACGAATCGTCATCGGCTGCTCGCCGTTGTCGGATTGCTGCAGTCGGTCTGCCCACACACCGGTGGCGTTGATAACCACAGGTGTATCAACCGCAAAGGTGTTCGCATCGTCTTCAGCTTTAAGTTCAAGCCCACTGACTTTTCCATTCGTGCGGAGTACTTGCACGGCCTTAACGTAGTTGAGGCACCATGCGCCGTCCTGGCGGGCTTCTGAAATTACTCGTTGTACAAGCCTGGCGTCGTCTGTGACAGCATCAGTAAAGCCACTGGCACCTGTCATTTTTTGCATATTCAGGCCGGGCACCCACTGCATGGTTTCACCCGGGGTCAGCAAATGGCGGGATTTGGAATGGGCTATCCAGTCATAAACACGAAGCAGTATCTGAAACAGCCGGGGCCCGGGAAACTGGCGCTGAAAGTGGGGCATGATAAAGCGCAGGGGATCAATCAGCCCCGGCGCTTCTGTCATCAACCGCTGGCGCTCAGTTACAGCATCGCGAGTCAGACCGTATTGGCCGCTGCCAAGATACCTCAGGCCACCGTGAACCATTTTTGAGGATCGGCTGGAGGTGCCCCATGCAAAATCTTTTTGTTCAACCAGCAAGGTTTTCAGGCCGCTGCCTGCAGCCTCCCGTGCTATGCCTGCACCCGTAATGCCGCCCCCAATCACAACCACATCAAAGGCTTGGGGGCTACTCTTAAGTTCGCGTAGCAATGCGTCTCGACGGTTCATCGGGGGCGCTCCGCTCATTCGATCAAGGTTTTCGGGTTGAGCATGCCTTCGGGGTCGAAGGTGTTGCATAAAGACCGAATCGCCAGCATTCCAAGTTCACCTTTTTCAATCGGCAGGAAGGGCGCGTGGTCTTTGCCAACTCCGTGCTGATGGCTGATGGTGCCACGGTTGCGCACGATAAGTTCAGAGGTGGTGTTCTTCAGGTGTTTCCAGCGGGCCAGAGTTTCGTCGTAGCTGTCTGCAACCCGGAATACGTAGGTTGTGTAAATGCTGCAGCCCTGTCCATAAAAGTGCGACAAATGAGTGAATACATGAGCCCTTTCGTTTTTGCTTTCTTCCCGGCTCTGCAAACTGGTGCGAAGGCTGTTTTCCATCAGGCCTAGCAGACTGTCTACGTTTTCCCAGTCGGTCGCTGTTTCAAGCGTGTCCACCGCGTAGCCCAGCTGCCATAGTGCCTCTCTGAGGTAGGGCATGGTAAAACGCTTTTCCGACCATTTCTTGCCAAGCCGGGTACCGGTGTACACACCTTTGTACTCCGAGCAGATGCGTTTTGCCTCCTGTTTGGCGCTGGCACATTGATGTTTGCTGCCAGTCAGCCCGAAGGTCATCATGCATTTGCCTTCAGCAGCTCCGCGCAGGGACAGAACTTTTTCCATCACGCCGATAAGGTGAGGGTGCCCGGCCAGTGCAAGTTGAGTTTCTGTTTCAATGGCATTGCTGAGGCGCAGCATGGAAAGCTGTGTGCGGTTTTGAACCAGCTTGCGACATGCGGTGCGCGCTTTGTCCCAATCCGGGAAAAACACAACGTGAAAGCTTTCCTGTTCTGCCAGGCGGCTAACCCGAACCTTCACCTCAGTAATCAACCCAACCCGACCTTCGGAACCCAGGATCATCTCGCGAATGTCCGGCCCGGCACTTGAGGCTGGAATGGATGGAATGTCGAGCGTGCCTTTCAGTGTTTCAACTCGAGCGCCTGCAAATAGCTGTTCAATTCTGCCATAGCGCAGGGATTGCTGGCCGCTTGAACGGGTAGCTACCCAACCGCCTACGGTAGAGAGTTCGAACGACTGGGGGAAGTGGCCAAGAGTGTAGCCGTGAGCGCGCAGTTGCGACTCAACCAGTGGGCCTGGAGTGCCAGCACCGAACGTTGCAATCTGGCTTTCCCGGTCAAGATCCATAAGGCGGTTCATTCTGCCCATGTCTACAGTAAGTACGGGCTTGTCGCCAGCTAGCGGGTTGATGTGCCCGGCAACGCTGGTACCACCACCGTATGGGATAACATCGATTTTGTTGGCTTGTGCATACTGGAGCAGCTTCTGTACGTCCAGACTGCTTTCAGGGCGGGCAACGCCATCGGGGAAAACCTTGAATTCGCCACTGCGCATGGCTAACCAGTCATCAAGACTCTGGCCACGGGAATAGCGAACACGAGTATCGGGGGTGGTGTCGATCAAGGCGTCAACGGTGGCGTCAGCCGGAAGACGTGAGTCAGGAACCTTGGCGCAGACAGACTCAAGGGTGGCTTCACTCAGAGGTTGGCTTGCCCCTATGCGCTCTGAAAGAAAGCCCTGGCCCTGTGCGGGAAGCTCCAGGCTGAATTGTTCATCGCCCCAACCGTTCCAACGTCGCATCAACATACACTCCCGTTATCAATTGAATAGCGTTCATTCTATCGATTTATCGGGCGGGTACACTGTCCCATGGCGACATTGGTTGTGTCATTTGCCGCCATGAACACTAACACTGGAAATCTGCTAGCCGTTGGTGCGCAGACGTTCTCTGAGTTGCTCAAGGCGTTTGCGGATTTCTTCCCGGCGGGGCTGATCATTCGCTGCAGGCGTCGCTGGGGTGGGCAGGCTGGAAGTGCTTGGTGTCTCGGCTGGACCTTCAGCTTGGTCAAGGTCGTCCGCACCGGCGGAGAAGGTCATACCGGAACGATCGTCAGGCTCTGGAAAATAAAGGTTTTCCAGTTTTCCGCCGCGATCCAGAATTACGCGGTTTGGATGAACAGAGCGAAGTTTGGCGTTGCCGGGCAATTCATCGCCCACAAGAAAAACATCTGTTTTGCTTTTGTCATTCTCGATGAGGGCGCTGCCCGGGAATTCGCCGTCGGCTGCCAGAACCCCCCGGAGAAAGATTCTCAGATTGGTTTCTGGCAAATCCTCAGTGCTTTCTTCAGCTTCGATCTGGCCGATTTGCGCTGTGCCAAACAGTTCCAAAGATGCTAGCGGTAATTTGGGTGTATTACGCTTATCTTCCAGAGGTTGTGAGACAGCCGTTTTCCCCTGTGGGGCAATGTTGCTTTGGGTTTGCCAGAACCCATAGCTCTGCCATGCGGTAGCGCCCACCATGGCCAACCCTGCGACAATGGCCAGTGCGGGTGGAACCTTTGGGTTTATAGAGAGCATTGATTGTCCTGAATGCACGTTCGCAAGCTGCCAAATACCGTTGATCATTAAAGGCAGGCTGAGAACCACTGCCGTGAAAACGCTGAAAGTACCACAGGTTATCAGAATAGCGTCTTTTATTGGGAGTATAGTGTACAGGGTTATTCAGCAGGCCTATATCCTGTGGTAGCCTTCTCTGATCCTATAAAACAGAAAGGGTTTCAGAGTGTGCGCGTGCGCACAAAACCCCGATTGCCCGATAATAACGAGGACAACCTTGACCACAGAAACCGAACTTCAGCCGCAGGATGCTCCGCTGGGTCGTCTGCCCTTTACCTTTGCAAAGCGCAACGGCGTAATTCTGACGCGCTCAGAAGAAGGCAACCCGGTTATTCTGGTCAGGCCCGGTGCTCCTCACTCTGCATTGGCAGAAGCCAACCGCATCAGCGGCGGCCGTGCCCGGTTTACGACCATCGATCCAAATCACTTTGATCATGCGCTGAATGCCGCGTATCAGAACGACTCTGCCGAAGCCATGCAAATGGTAGAGGGGATTGGTGATGATATGGATTTGGCGTCCCTTGCCGATTCGGTACCGGAAACGGAAGACCTTCTGGAGCAAGAAGACGACGCACCGATAATCCGTCTGATCAACGCGATTCTCACTGAGGCCGTAAAAAGCAGTGCCTCGGACGTGCACATTGAAACCTATGAGAAACGCCTGGTGGTTCGGTTTCGTGTAGATGGTGTTTTACGGGAGGTTGTACAGCCAAAGCGGGCATTGGCACCTTTACTGGTTTCCCGGATCAAGGTTATGGCAAAGCTGGATATCGCCGAAAAGCGGGTACCGCAGGACGGACGGATTGCTCTGAGGGTAGCAGGCCGTGAAGTCGATATTCGCGTATCCACAATGCCTTCATCCAGTGGTGAGCGGGTTGTGTTGCGATTGCTGGACAAGCAGGCGGGCGCTATTCACCTGGAATCTCTGGGCATGGCCCCGGATGATTTGATAATCCTGCGTAAGCTGATTCACCGGCCATACGGCATTTTGCTGGTTACAGGGCCGACGGGTTCGGGTAAATCCACAACGCTCTATGCCTCATTGCAGGAAATAAATGATCGTAGTCGCAATATCCTGACGGTTGAGGACCCTATTGAGTATAACCTGCCGGGCATTGGACAAACCCAGGTAAACCCGAAGGTTGAAATGACCTTTGCACGAGGTTTGCGAGCGATTCTCCGTCAAGACCCGGATGTGGTAATGATTGGTGAAATCCGGGATCTCGAAACGGCTGAAATTGCCGTCCAGGCCAGCCTCACTGGCCACCTTGTGCTATCCACACTGCACACCAATACTGCGGTAGGCGCCATTACACGCCTCATGGATATGGGCATTGAGCCCTTCCTGATTTCATCAAGTCTGGTTGGAATCGTGGCTCAGCGCCTTGTAAGAGTCCTGTGCAAAGAGTGTCGCGAGGCCTACACACCAACTGAAGAGCATTGTGCATTCTTGCAGCAAGACTTTTCGAGACCTCCAACCATATACCGGGCTAAAGGGTGCGAGGAATGTAATCACCTGGGTTACCGCGGGCGGATTGGTATTTATGAAGTGGTAGAAATAACTGAGGAGATCAGCGCCTTGATTCACAAGCGTGCGGGTGAGTTGGATCTGGAGCGCGAAGCCCGTATTAAAGGCCCGAGTATTCACTCAGACGGTGTCCGGAAGATCCTGGAAGGTATTACCACGGTGGAAGAGGTGCTCCGTGTAACGCACCGGGGCCAGTAAGCCATGCCTGCCTACGAATACAAGGCCCTGGATGCAAAGGGCAAACAAAGACAGGGAGTAGTCGAGGCCGACGCACCACGTGCTGTGCGCCAGCAACTCAGGGAAAAGGGCCTTACACCACTTGCGGTTGAGCCGGCCGTACAGAAGCGCACCCCGACTAACCCCTTAAGCAGTGGAGGTTCGTTAGCCGCTGCAGATCTTGCACTGGTCACACGCCAATTGGCAACCTTGATCCAGTCTGGTATCCCTATTGAACAGGCGCTATCGGCTGCGGCTCAGCAAACCGCAAAGCCACGTATCCGCAGCATGCTCATCGCCATCCGTGCGAAAGTCATGGAAGGCTATACGTTGGCAGATAGCCTTGGAGAATTTCCGAAAGCCTTCCCGCGCCTTTACCGCTCAACCGTTGCAGCCGGGGAGCATGCAGGGCATCTGGATCTTGTACTTAACCGGCTGGCGGATTACACCGAGAACCGTCAGGAAGCGCGTCAGAAAATCCAGCTGGCAGCAATCTATCCAATTATTCTGAGTTTTGTGGCGATTGCCATTGTGGTGTTCCTGCTGACATATGTGGTGCCGGATATCATTGATGTGTTTCTCAAGCAGGGCCAAGAATTGCCAGCTCTTACACAAGCTATGTTGGCTATGTCGGAATTTCTTACCAGTTACGGTGTCTATGTCTTTGTTCTTTTGGTTTTAGCGATTATGGCGTTCCGTTTCGCATTAACCAAAGCGGCATTCCGGATGCGTTTTCATAAACGCCTGCTGCATTTGCCGTTGTTTTCCGGCATGGTTCGCGGGGTAAACACAGCCCGATATGCGAGTACACTTAGCATCCTGACAACCAGTGGTGTGCCTCTGGTGGATGCCATGAGAATTGCGGGCGAGGTGCTGTCCAATGATTATTTACGACAGCAGCTACGGGAAGCAGCCCGCAAAGTTAGTGAGGGCGGTTCCTTGCATCGGGCATTGGATCAGTCCGGCTATTTTCCGCCGATGATGTTGCACATGATTGCGAGTGGAGAAGCCAGCGGTGAGTTGGATAGCATGTTGGAGCGCACCGCCAATATGCAGGAAAAGACACTGCAAGCCAAAATTGCCGCCATCGTTGGGCTTTTTGAGCCCATGATGCTGTTGATTATGGGCGTGGTCGTTCTGATCATTGTGATGGCCATAATGCTACCCATACTGAATATGAGTAATCTTGTCGGATAGTGCTGAAACTTGACAATTAATATATATAAACCAACGCTTTAACTAGCCTTTTTAAACCAAAATAAAGAGAGTGACGTAAAGACGATGAAACAACTGAATAAACTAACATCCAGCCGGGGTTTCACCCTTATCGAAATCATGGTTGTCATGGTCATTCTTGGCCTGTTGGTGGCCGTTGTGGCGCCGAACATTATGGGCCGGAGTGACCAGGCGAAGGTGACTATTGCTGAAACCCAGCTGAAGAACCTTGCGGGAGCGTTGGACATGTACCGACTGGACAACAGCCATTATCCCTCCACACAACAGGGCCTGGATGCATTGGTATCTCGCCCGAGCGGTAGCCCTGAACCTAAGAACTGGAACCCCGATGGCTATATGAAAAGTGTACCCATGGATCCGTGGGGCAACGAATTTCAGTACGTGAGCCCGGGCAGGGATGGCGCCTACGACCTCTACTCCAAAGGATCTGATGGTCAGGACGGCGGTGACGGCGACGCTGCAGACATCAGCGTATCGAATATCGGCAATTAATTGATGAGGCGCACAGGGCCAGTAAACAACGACAGCGGTTTTACGCTGATTGAGATACTTGTTGTCCTGGTTCTTGTGGGCCTGCTTGCTGCTCTGGCGGTTTTTACCATGGGAGGGAACTCCCAGCAGCGTGAGCTGCAAAATGAAGTGCGGGAGCTATACCTGTTAATGCAGACCGCATCAGAACAGGCAGTGTTGAATAATCTCGAGCATGGTTTGCTCTTTGAAGAAAACGGTTATCAGTTTGTTGCGTTTCAGGATGAATCCGGCGACTGGAAAGCTACAGGGGAGCGTATATTCCGAGCCAGAGACTTCCCGGATTGGTTGGTTGCCACCCGGTTTATCGAGAGTGACGCACCGAGGCTGGCGTCCGTTGAGGACAAACTAAGGCCCGATCTGGTGTTTTTCTCCAGTGGCGAAACCACGCCTTTTGAACTTGAGTTCACCATTGGTAGCCAGACGGACTACACCCACATTTTGGCATCGGATGGCATTTCTCCCATCGAGTGGCGCAAACCCGGCGATGAGGGTAGCGACCGATGAGGCCTCACACCCATGCCAAGCTCCCGAATTCCGGCAAAGGCTTCACTCTCATTGAAGTGATGATCGCACTGCTGGTGTTCGGCCTGATCGCAACCGCTTCAGCGGAGGTGGCTAGTCAGTACATCTCCAGCTATGAGCGCATCCGGGACAAAACCCTTGCCGGGTGGCTAGCCGACAATCGCATGAACGAAATTCGCTTGGATAAAAGCCTGCCAGGCATATCCGAGAACTCTAAAGATAGAGACTACGGCCCTTACCGCTGGCAAGTGACCACGAAAGTCATGGCCACCGCCGAACCTAAAATGCGCCGTGTAGAAGTTGAAGTTGCTCGTTACCGGGACGGTAGTTCAAAGTCTTACCCGGTCCATACGCTCTCTGCTTTCGTAGGTCAAAAATGAGAGACGTTAAGGGCCTGCGGGGCTTTACGCTTCTTGAGGTGATGGTAGCCATAAGCATCACTGCGGTTATCGGCATCGGCGTCTGGCAGGTTTTAAATAATGTGATCGCTTCCCGAGATCGCGTGGATGAGCTTTCCGAAAGCTTCGATGGCCTGCAGCGGGCCATGCGCCTTATGGAGCGGGATATCATGCAGATTGTTAACCGACCCGCACGGGATATCTACGGTGATTTCAAGCCCGCATTAACGAGTCGCGAAGATGATTTTTCCCTTATGCTGACCCGGCAGGGTTGGCGTAATCCCCTCGGGATAAGGCGCAGTAGCTTGCAGCGGGTTGGCTGGGAATATACAGGCAGTGAACTGCGGCGGCGTTATTGGCCTACTGTGGACCAGGGTCAGGAGGACAACAGCCAGGACCTCCTGCTTCTGGATGGCGTTACCGCCTTTGATTTGCGGTTTATGAACGATCAGAACAGCTGGGAGCCGGAATGGCCCCCGGAACAAGCCATGGCTTCGTTAAGCCCCGGTACACGTCCGGAAATAGCCTTTCCTCTAGCGATAGAAATCACCCTGGAGCACGAGCGTTTTGGTGAGATCGTGCGAACCTTTGTGCTGCCCGACTTCGATCTTGAAGGTGCTCAGGGTCTTCTGGACCAGTTGAAGCAGGCGAACGACAAAGCAGCTGAAGAAGAAGCTGCGGGCACGTCGGGGCAAGGGGGGTAGAATGCTATGACTATGCACTCCTATGATTCGGGCCCGAACACCCAGCAGGGTGTTGCGCTGATTATGGTCCTGCTCGCCATGGCCCTGGTGGTCATACTGGCATCCGGAATGAGCCAGCAACAAAATGTGCGGGTATTCAAAGCCGGCCATTACCTGGCACAGCAACAAGGCCAGAGTATTGCCTTGGGTGCGGAAGCATTCGCCAGGCAGATTCTGGTGAGGGATTTTGAAGAAGATAAAGAAGATAACCTGATGGTCGACAGCCTGGATGAATTCTGGGCCAAGAACGCCGCTATCCTGCCCCTCGATAACAATGGCGTAGCAGAGGTGCAGATAGACGACCTTGGAGGGCGGATTAACCTGAATGATCTGGTTATTGGTAAGGGGCAGGTGGATCCGATAACCAAAGACCGCCTTGCCCGTTTGCTTGTGGCGCTGGGCATTACAGGCATTTCTGCGGATGCCCTGGTTGACTGGGTAGATCCTGACGACCAGACAATCAGTGCCTATGGCGCAGAAGACGGGCAATACCTTATGGCAGAGCCAGGTTACCGTGCGGCAAACCAGCCTTTTGTGAGCGTGTCTGAACTTCGCTTGATAGAAGGTATGACTGAAGAAATCTATGTCGCTTTGCGCCCCCATGTTACGGCCTTGCCGGTGAATGGGTTGGGCATCAATGTGAACACGGCAACGGCCGAAGTATTGATGTCGCTGTATGATGAATTGTCGTCTGCTCAGGCTGAGTCTATTGTTGAAAAGCGTGAAGAAAAGCGATTTGAAAATCTTCAGGATTTTCTCGCACTCCCGGAGCTTGCCGCATCTGGCCTGAAGCCCGTGGGATTGGGTTTGCAAACCCGTTTTTTTGAAGTTGTTTCACGGATTACCTACGATAACCGTGTTGTAAATATGGTGAGTACAGTTTTCCGTAATCAGGAAGGGATTGTCCGGACGGTTCACAGGGATACCGGACAGAAGAACCGAATTACCAAAGAACCCTACACCATCTCGGAAGGATAACCATGTCTTACCGCCTTTACGTGCGACCCTTAGCGCCCTTTGCGGACTCTGGAGAAAATCCGGAAGAACGCCTCTTCAACTGGGTACTTTATGATGCCGGTGGTGATGCACAGGCACAGGGTAGCCGTGATTTTCGTAGTACCATTGAACAGACGTTGAGTCAGAACGGGCTTGACGATGTTTTGCTTGTGGGGCTCATTCCAGGTGATGAAGCCCTGTTTTGTTTGGCGGATATTCCTGCCAAGCAAAGCCGGTTTATTAACCAGGCCCTGCCTTATGCGGTAGAAGAGCAGATAGCCCAGGATATAGACAGTGTGCATCTGGCGCTGGGCATGCACACACAAGAGGGGTACAGGGTCGCAGCGATTGATCGGGACAGAATGGCCCAATGGCTGGAACTTTTCAGGGGCTGGCCCCACACCAGGCTCGATGCCATATACCCCGATGCCGCATTGCTCCCGGTTACAGAAGAAGGATGGTCTATTTGCCTTGATGGAGAGTCGGCAATGATGGCCAGCTTCCGTGGGGAGTGGCTGAGCATGCAGTCGGCCAACCTTGGAATGTTTGCACAGACCCTGGCAATGCCACCTTCTGAAGACGTGGTTGCTGAAGTCCCCGTGGTCATCTATGGCACTGATACTGAATTTGACGAACAGCAGGCTGTGCTCGGTGAAATCATGGTGCCAGGGCGACTGTCCGTTCGCCGTGAATCGCTGGAACTGATGCCATTGGAGTTGCTTGCCCACGCTCACCATCACCACTTGTGTCGCCCCATCAACCTGTGCCAGCGTGATTTCTCGGTAAAAGGCGGCAAGGCAAGTCCGTTGAAGCCCTGGAAGCCCCTGATTGCAGTCGCGGCAGTCTGGTTTGTTGTGCAGTTGGCTTTGGAAGCCGGAATGGGCTTTTACTACCAGAAACAAGCTGACCAAATGCGGCAGCAGGCCATGTCGGTATACAGGAGTGCATTTCCTCAGGACCGAAGAACCCACGCGGGTAATGTAAAGCGGGTAATTGAAGGCCAGTTACGCATGGCGGGCTCAGACGGCCCGGGTGCTGACTTTGTCACTCTGATGAAGTACACCGGCCAGCAATACTCCAATGTTGCAGGCACAGGTACGGTGACGTTTAATTCCATTAACTACAGTCAGTCTCGAGGGGAATTGGTGGTTGATGTGCGGGCAGATAGCTACGATCGCTTGAGCACACTCAGAAATGGCCTTGCGAGTCAGGGACTGGATGCCAAAATAGGCTCAGTGGTGAACGAATCCAGTGGCGCCCGTGGCCGCCTCACAGTATCCGGAGGCTAAGGCCATGCTAACGAAACTGAAAGAACAGCCCGCCGTCGGAAAACTGATTGCACAGTACGATCAACTTCCCAAGCGTGATCAGCAGGCGCTTGTGGTTCTGGCGATTGCTGTGTTTCTCGGGATTCTGTATTTCGCAATTTGGAGTCCGGTTACCAGCTTTCACGATAAAGCGGCTGCCAGTAAAGAGAATGCTTCCGAATTGGTCGCCTGGATTCAAGCCAATGAGCCAGTTATCCGACGCTTGGGCAGCAGTGGCAGTAAACCGGCAGCAACCTCCGGAGATGTACCGGCCGACGGCCGCGCACTGATGGGCTTGGTAACCCGCTCGGCTAGGGATTCCGGCCTTACGCTGCAGCGCTTTGAACCTAGCGGTGACAGCGCCATTCGGGTTTGGTTGGAAGCCGCTCCTTACTCAGACGTTGCGGCATGGCTAGAAATGCTCAATGGCAAACACGGGGTTGTGATAGACCAGGCTGCGCTGGATCGTGGTAACGAGCCAGGCAAGGTGTCTGTTCGCCTGACATTGGCAATCTGATTCTGAATAACTTGGTTCCGGAGTGGTCTCGCCGGACAGGGGCAGGAGCAAAAATATGAGTGGCGATAACAAAAAAGAGTCGGATCCGGTTATTGTTCGGTTAGACATCAGTGCTTTGAATGAAGCCAGATCGATTCTGTATGATGCCTACCGGGATGAGCCAACGTTCCAATACCTGTTTAATCATCGTAAACCCGGTTATAAGCAGCGCGTTCGGGCAACCGTTCGTGAGCTGGTTGATTTGTACTTTGATCTGAATCAGGAATCGGTCGGCGTGATGGTTAATGATACCTTGGTCGCTGTGGCGTTTATCGGCGATCCGGATCTGAGGTTGAATCTGGCGAACCAGTTTAGCTGGCGAATTCGCATGGTTCTGACTGCAGGTTTTGCCTCTACTCGCAGATACCTGCACTATCACGAAAGGATACGTGCAATGTTACCTCAGCCACTGGCTCATCAGTTGCCATTGATGGGGGTTAACCCCAAGTACCAAAATCGTGGGTACGGGCGGCTCTTGCTACAAGCCGTTCAACGTTTGTGCGCAGAAAATCCTCGTGGAACAGGCTTGGTCCTCGATACGGGAAACAGTCGTTATCTGCCGTTTTATGAATCTGAAGGCTTCCGCAGCCTTGGAAAACTCCGTGTTGGAGGTTTTGAGGATCACATACTGTTCCGCGAGATCCATCCGGAAGCCAAGGTTGCCGCTAACCAAAATTAACGCCGTAATATGCAACAGGAGACAACGTGTCTGACAGCCTGGATTATGATCTGATTGTGATTGGTGCCGGTTCCGGCGGAGTGCGCCTTGCGCGTATGTCTGCCGGGCTTGGAGCGCGAGTAGCTGTAGTTGAGTCCCGTTATCTTGGCGGCACCTGCGTTAACGTTGGTTGCGTGCCTAAAAAGCTGTTTGTATATGGGGCTCATGTTCGCGACGACCTAGAGGATGCAGCAGGTTATGGCTGGGATATCCCGATGGACGGCGTCAGCTTTGACTGGCCAACACTTGTCGCCAACAAAAATGCTGAAATTGAAAGACTCAACGGAATTTATGGCCGCCTGCTTGAGAACGCTGGCGTTACCATCATTGAAGGCACCGCATCTATCAAGGATCCGAATACGGTTGTCGTAGGTGATAAGGAATACTCAGCCAAGCACATAACTGTTGCAACGGGCAGCTGGCCAGTTGTTCCTGATATTCCAGGTAAGGACAGCATTCTTACATCGAATGAAATGTTCTATTTGCCGCAACTGCCCAAACAGGCTGTTGTTTGGGGCGGTGGCTACATTGCAGTTGAGTTCGCCGGTATTCTTGCAGGCCTTGGTGTGGAGACAACGCTCCTTTATCGGGGCGATCTGTTCCTTCGAGGGTTTGACAACGATGTTCGCAAATTTACTGAACAGGAAATGCGCAAGAAGGGCATTCGGCTCGAGTTTGGCGTAACAATTGAATCTGTTGAGCCTGAAAACTCCCACTACCGAGTCAAACTCAGTAATGGCGAGGTCATGGAGACTGGTCTTGTGATGGCGGCAACGGGCAGAAGGGCGCTGGTTGATGGCTTGGGCCTTACTGAGTTGGGCGTCGAACTTAGTGCCTCTGGGCATGTGGTTGTAGACGATTACTTCCAAACCTCTGTGCCCTCAATAACCGCTCTGGGCGATGTGATTGGTACGCCACAGTTAACGCCGGTAGCGCTTGCACAGGCTATGGTTCTGTCCCGCAGAATGTTCGGAGACGGAAAGGGCGAGATGGATTACACCGCAATCCCGACTGCGGTTTTCTGCCAGCCAAATATCGGCACAGTGGGTCTGACAGAGGAAGAGGCGCGCGAAGCAGGGCATACCTTGAGAATCTACCGCTCAGAGTTCCGCCCCATGAAATACACACTCAGTGGCCGTGAAGAGCGCTGCCTGATGAAACTGGTTGTTGATGACGCAACAGATCGGGTTCTGGGGGCACACATGGTGGGGGCAGATGCAGGTGAAATCACTCAGGGGCTTGCCGTAGCCATCAAGGCTGGCGCAACCAAAGCCCAGTTTGATTCAACAATTGGCATTCACCCAACCTCCGCAGAAGAATTCGTCACCATGCGGGAGCCAGTCGCCTGATAGATACCATGGGCCCAGGGACGGGCTTATATACCGATTGTTTTTTCGGGCTGCTCACAGCAGTGTTACCCAGCGCCCCAGCACTTCCCGAAGATTTTCCTTCCGTACAGGTTTGGACAGGTAGTCGTCCATGCCACTTTCATGGCAGTTTTGTTTCGTGCCGGGCAGAACATCTGCGGTTAGTGCAATTACTGGCGTTCTGCCAACACCGTTAGCAGTCTCCCATTCCCGGATATAGCGTGTCGTTTCATAGCCATCCATGACTGGCATCTGGCAGTCCATGAGGATGACATCAAAGCCTTGGTGGCTGGCATGAACTTTTTCCAATGCTTCCTGCCCGTTGGTGACGGCTTCCGTATCAAATCCAAGACGATTTAACAGTGCTACCGCCACCCGCTGGTTTACCGGGTTATCCTCAACGACCAAGGCACGCCTGGAAAGAGGTGTCTCCACATGTAATACAGATTCAGGTTCAATTGATAAGGTTGCTGTAGAGGCGACTTCAAGAGGTAACTCAAATCGAAATGACGAGCCTTCCCCATGATGTGATTCCACCTGGATATGACCACCGAGTAGCTCCACCAGCCTTTGAACAAGAGACAGCCCAATACCGGCGCCACCGAAACTTCGGGCATCTCCACCCTCGAGTTGTTGGAAAGTACTGAACATGTCTGTAACGCGGCCGTTGGGAATACCGCTTCCCGAATCGCTAACGGAACAGTTGATAATGATGCAGCCGTCCTCAACTCCAAAGCACCCTAGCTGTACGTTAACAAAACCGTCGGTGGTGAATTTGATTGCGTTATCAAGCAGGCACGCGAGAATCTGACGAATCCGGGGTGCATCCCCTTTTACCATAGGTGTTTCGGGCCAGTCCCCGTAAAAGTTAAGGGTTAATGCTAATCCCTGTTCTTCTGCCAAGTGGCGATACGATGCAACGCAATTTGTAACAAGCGTGTGCAGATTGAACGGCTGATGGTCTACCACGATACCGCCGCTATCCATATGGGAGTAATCAAGAATGTCGCTGATAACTGTTAAGAGGTCTTCCGTTGACTGCCTTGCGGTCTTCAAAAAATCACGCTGCCTCGGGCTCAGGGTTTCTTCCTGAACAAGATCTATCATGCCCAGGACTCCATTTAACGGAGTGCGAAGTTCATGGCTCATTGTTGCCAAAAACTCGGATTTTGCCTGGCTTGCGGTTTCCGCTTTTTCACGGGCCCGCTCAGATATCGCCAGTGTCTGATCTCTCGAAGCTTTCAATGATTCAAGATGCTCGGCCAGTTGGTTTAACTGCTGTTCAATCGCAACCAACTCCCGGGAATTTTTACGTCTGTTCACTTTGCTCAAGCGATAATCGCCCTCGATAAGGCGATTGATGCGTCCCGACACCTCAGTAATCGGGGAGAGAATCGTATTCAACGTATGCTTTATGATCAGAATGCTGAATAGCAATAAAGACAAGCCTACCGTTAGCGACGACCAGAGGATATCGTTTCGTCGTTCCATCAGGGCGTTGCTACTCACACCAACCATAACTGTGCCGACCCGCAGCGCTCTGGAACTGAGGCCAAACTCGGGCTCAAACCACAGCGTTGGGCGATCGGTTTCAAATTCCAGAGGGTTCTGCAGTATTTCTGCCTGATATATCTGAAATTCGCTCGACTTATCCCCGGGTTCGCTGTCAAGGGAGTTGACGTAACCGATCTGTTCGCCGGTCACGTCCACCACGCGAATCCAGTCTGCCCTGCTGTGCCGGATCGACTGGGAAAGTATTTCCTGCAGCGCCTGAGTGTTGCCGGATACAACGGCGTATTCCAGAGAAGGGGCCAAGGTATCAGCCAGGAGCTGATTGCTGTCTGAGAGGTCGCGCCTGGCGTCATCCAGACGGGCGGAAGTAAAAAAGCCCATGAAGGTAATGAACATCACGACGGAAGGGAGCGCACCTAGTAGTAGGAGCTTGCGAGCCAAAGGCGTGTTGATGGGCTGCTTACTCATCACCTTGTCCTCCATGGCTGTCTAAGCGTAGTTCTACGTTTTGGATGATCTGCTCTTGTGTAGCCAGTGGAATGTTCAGTGAGCGAGCAACCTGTTCGTTGATATCAACCCGAAATTGGGGAGGATAACCCGGGTCTGGAAACCTTCCGGTTTCGAAGAATGTCTGTAGATGCCCCCCTGCCATCTCTACCATGGCGGGGAAGGATGCGTAGCCAGAGGCAAGGGAACCCGCTTTGACATAAGCTTGGCTCGGACCTATCACAATTCTGTTTCGGCGATAGGCTGTAAGCAGAACGTGCTTCATGGTTCTGGGGTTATAGATTGTGCGGTCTGGCGCAGCCAGCAAAAAATCGCCATAGCTTAGCGCTCTGTTAAGTGTAGAGATGAGCTGTTTGTCATCATCCACTACGAAAAGTTGTGCCTCGAGGTTGTAAGCTGGAAGTTCATCAATGAGCGTATCGTATAGCTCTGCCGTACCAGCAGTCGCAATCAATGCGATACGCGTAGCTTGAGGGAGAATAGCTTTGCCAATAAGTGCTTGCCTGAGTAACGGAGCACCGTGGTAGATACCGGAAACCTGCCCTGATGAGCGGCGAGCGAAACCGCCCAGGAAATCTGGCTCTACGAGCAGAGCTAACACAGGGGCTTGACGGTTCACTTGTCGTATTCGTGAAAATGCACCAGGCCCCAAGGTGACAATTGGGCCGTCGTCAGTCTGCGCCGCTTGTTCGTCCGTAACAGGCACCAGTTGGTGCTGTCCGCCGAGTGTTTGTTCAAGGAGGCCTTGGATATGACTATCCAGAGCCAGGTTTCCAGAGCTGGCCAGATACACGGGTGAAGGGTCTTGGGCGAGGGCAGTAGGGGTGGCGGAGAAAATGGTGGTTGCTATCAGGGTGCAAAGCAACGCAGTTGCAGTCAGGGACTTTGCCGCCTGCATTGCTGCGCGTGTTATGACTTGCCCCTTTTGTTTCATACCATCCCAGGCCAGAAATCGTCCCTGATTAACGATCAGAAACGTATACCCGCTTCAACGAAGAGTTGATTGGGATCCGCAATATTGTTGGCGCTGCTCATATCCGGCTCTTCGTTTATGTAGTGTTGCATGGTGAGCGCAAGTTCCGCTGAGTAGCGCGGTTGAAAAAACCGCTTTGCCAAGCGGAAATCGATGCGCTCAAACCGGGAGCTCCGAAACTTGTCCGCCCAGTAGTATGCGGAAGAGCCCCTGATGCCAAATGGCAGATCCTGAATAAGTGCCAGGCTACCTGAGTGTCTGGCCGACATGCGGCCAAGCAAGTCAACATTGTATTCCTGGCGAGCTGGGTCGGGGTTGCCATTTTCATCACGAATGACCGGGCCTGTATACCAGCCATCCTGCTCAAGATAGCCATAACTTGCCCTGAATGTTGTTCCTGGGAACTCAAGTGACGCCTCAATTTCAACGCCCTCCTGATCCAGTGCCACGTTGTTATCAATGGTCCAATCCTTAAACTGGATAACGCCGCTAATCATATCCCGGAGTTCGTCCTTGAATAAGCGAACCTCCAGGGACAGTTGACCTGTTTCCATAGGAAACTGCCCGAAGTAGCTGATTTCTCTCGATACTATGGTCTCTTCTTTGAGCGTTTCCCCGAGTGTGACGTAGGAGTAGTGCTTCCATACATCAGTACTATTTACCCGGTACCCCTCGTATCCCGCATACTTTGCGGGCTCAACATTTCTAAGTGTATATCCATAATCCGGGTTTTGCTCAAACCCGTCGGGCGTGCGAACTGCTTTTGAGAAAACGAACCTGAGTGCGTGGTTATTGCCAAGGATGAAGTTCGCCGCAACCCGGGGTGAAAAATAACCTTCATCCGTTGTCGTTGTGCGCTCCCAATTGCCGCCACCATTCAAAGTGAGCCAGGTGGTCGGTGAGTATTCAAGATTACCAAACACCCTGGATTGGTGGTTGTTACCCCGGCCATTAAAGTAGGTTTCAGAACGATAGGTGTCTTCCCGGAAGCCAATGCCAGTTACCAGCTTAAGATCGTCAGTAAATAAAAGCGTGTCTTGTAGTTCCAGTTCAAACCGGGAGTCTTCTGAATCTGCGTTAACTTCCGCCGTTAACGGGATGCCTCCGGGGCTTCCGGGGAAACACAGGCCTTTGTTGGCCTTTAAAAAAAGGAGGGCACCATTGGCAAGGCAGTCCACGGCTGTTTCCGGTAGTTCAATGGGCCACTGCTGTCTGCGGTCATAGTTCTCGAAGCTCGCCAGAATATGAAAGAAGTGATTGTTTGAGGGTGTAAAGTTAAGCTGCGTCTGGAGGTAATAGTCCCGCAGATCAATATCTGGATGACCGACAGCTTCCAGTTCTCCGCTTCTGTCCTTGTCTTGCTCGTTTACTCCATCTACGACACCCAGTCGAATATCGGCGTTAAACCCGGAGTTTACCTTCAGGCGGGAAGAATAATTAAACGAGTTGATATTATGTCCGTCATGAAATGGCTCCGGATCAGGGCCTCCGCTTTGGTAATCAAAGCCATCAAATTTTCGCTTCTCAAAGGCAAGCCGCCAGTCGTAATTATCATTGGCATCACCAATCGAGGCAAAGGTGCGAACGTAGTTTCTGGAGCCCCGAATGGCTCGTATCTCGACACCAGAGGTGTCGGCGGGGTTTCTGGTGATAATGTTGATGGTGCCTAAAAAGGCGTTAATTCCATATGCTGCTGAGTTAGGCCCCCGGCTTACCTCTATTCGCTCGATGAGTTCCAGCGGCACCGGCATGGTTTGCCAGTCCATGTCAGACAGTGTTGCGCGATGCGCTGTCCGACCATCAACCAGGACCTGCATGCGCCGCTGTTCGTAATGAACCGTGCCGTGATATGTGGTGACAGGGGAGTTGCTGCCAACCTCAGCCACAACCATGCCGGGAACCAGCCGAAATACCTCAACAAGGTTCATAATGCCAAGATCACGGATCATTTCGCCTTCAATGACCGTCGTGGTGCCTGGAACCCGAGTTTTGGGTTGTCTGAGCCGGGTGGTTGTTAAAACTTCTGGAATCTCGTCGTTAAACCCGTAGAAGCCAGCCAATTGAGCATCACCATCCGGGGATTGGGCGGCAGTATCCATTGACACCAATGAAACGGCAGTCGTCAAAACCATTACCGCCACGTTTGTGCGGTAAAAAGCGGTGGGCCGAAAGGCGATTTTGTCGAAATTCGTAACGGACATGGGTGTCGTTCTATAATCTGCCGAGTAGAAGGTAAAACGTCGTTTTTTGTATGTTTTAGCTATCGTATTTGACTACACGATGATTGTCTCTCAAAAACGTAATGAATCGATAGGTTTGGAATATGCCTGATAAGAATTTAAGCCTGGTTGATCGTGATCTTGATGCCTCGGAAGGGCAGGTCGTCCGTGAGGTTATGATCCAGATCAAGGCGCTTTTGAATGATCCGGCTAGAAGCCGGGATGCAGGCATATGGAAGGCTATTCTTCGTGAGCCACCTGCTGATCAGGCGCTGTTGCGGCGGGAGCTTGGCAGACAACTGGAGCCGCAGCTTCGGCCTATGGCCGAAAACGGCAGTCTTCCTCCCCCGGTTGTTATCTTTTTGGCGGAGTGGTTTGAATGGCAAAGTCTTCAGGAAATAGCAATCCAGGATGAGGAGCGCCGATACCCTGACCCGGAGCCGGGCCAGGAGCATATGGATGAAGACGCACCGCAAATGGTTAACTTCTGGCCGGCCGTTATAGGTTGGATCATCGGGCTTGTAGTGCTTGCCACAATATTTGGAGGTATGGGTGGCGGCTGAAGAGGCAGCCGCCTATTGTGATTCGCCTGGTAATTTCGACTCGGCAATTTTGTCACGATACTTTTGTGCCAGTATGGCGCCAATAATAACCTGGACCTGGTTGTAGCACATAATCGGCAATACGATCATCCCAAAGCCGGGGTGTCCGGAAAATAGCACTTTGGCCATGGGCAGCCCCGAAGCCAGGCTCTTTTTTGAGCCGCAGAAAACTACCGCAGCTTCGTCCTCCAGACTGAACCCGAACCGCCGCACCATAAAGCGTGCAAAGAACATAAACAGAGCCAGCAACCCGATACACAGCAGTATGGTGAGAACAATAGCTTTCAGCGGCAGGTTTTGCCAAAGACCACTTTCCACGGAATGGGAGAAGGCGGAATACACGATCAGCCAGATCACACACTTGTCGTAGCGCGCCATCAGATGTTCATTCCGGCCCAGAAATCCTCCCAACATGGGGCGCATGGCGTGGCCGACAGCAAAGGGCAGCAGTAGCTGCAGAACGATATCTTTCAGGGCTTCGCCCACCGCAAAATCCCCGCTACCAGAAGAGCTTACCAATAGGAGTAGCAGAAAGGGCGTCAGCATCATTCCGAATACGTTCGATGCTGCAGCGCTGCATATAGCCGCCGGTACGTTACCGCGGGCCAAAGCTGTATATGCAATGGATGAAGACACGGCAGATGGCAATACACCCAGATACAAAAAGCCAAGCCCAAGGTCTGGGGGCATCCATGAAGGTGCGAAGTTGCTCATGCCGTTAATCGGGAGCACGACCAGAGGGAAGAAGCCAAAGGTAAGCGCGGTGATGAGTATGTGCAGCCGCCAGTGAGATGCCCCATCGACGATTTGTTGTCGTGATAATGCTGCTCCATGGAAGAAAAAGAGCAGGGCAACGGCAACTGTCCCTGCCACCGCCAATAACTCTCCGACAACGCCGGTGGCCGGCAAAAATGAAGCAAGGGCAACAGCGCCCAGTAACATAATGGTAAATGTGTCTGGCCGGAATTTCATGGTCACGTGCCCCTCTTTCGTAGGGCCTGAAGGCTGGGGGAGAGGAGTGCCCGGGCAAGTTTCTCCGCTTTGTCCGAATCCTGACGGCGAACGGCCGCAAGAAGTAGTTCGTGATCTTCCTGGGAGGGCTCCGGAAGGTCTGCGTCGCTTTCGGTGCGCTCGATTGTCTGAGTTATTGCGTGGGAGAAGTAATCGTAAAGTTCCGAAAGCGCCGAGTTATGGGACGCGGCCACAAGCGCGTGGTGGAAAGCCTCATCGTGACGAATGCGCTCTTGCAAATTCGAATCGGCCTTGCCTCTGGCATCCAGTGCCATGGTCATGGCACGAACGTCCTGGTCAGTGCGCCGTTGTGCCGCCAGTTTTGCGGCTTCGGTCTCCAGCATAATCCGAACTTCAAGCTGATCGGTTAGCTGGGTGCGGGCGATCCTCTTGAGGGTTTCACCGGCGTCCCGGGTGGCTCTCACATAGGTGCCGTCTCCCTGTCGGGTTTCAAGCATACCGACATGAGCGAGCACTCGTACCGCTTCTCGCACCGTGTTGCGACTGACACCAAGGGCTTCTGAAAGCTCAGCTTCCACCGGAAGCTTGTCGCCGACCAACCATTGTTCCGTTTCTATCGCGTGCCTCAAGCTTTCTATAGCGGTCTCTACCAGAGAGCCTTTTTGAATTTTTTTGAGCATTGCGGGTCATCCCTTCAGCTGATCATAGAATCATCCTATGAATCAGTTGTCGATGCAAATGCATTAGCAAGGAAATCACAAACACCAAGAGACGGTGCAAAGCGCCGCTCTTGTTGAGTATGCCAAAAGCCGGGGGTTACCCGGCTGATTTAAGGAGTTGGTAGTCCGCCGGGTTAACGTTACGAGTGGCAAGACGATAGGAGAAGGTAAACCCCGGCCAGTTCAGTGTGTTTTTGCCATTGGCATCAAGATACCAGGATGAGCAGCCGGAGCTCCACACGCTGCCTTCAAGATCTTTCTGAATGGTGCTGGAATAGCTCTCTACCCGGTGTTGATGGACATCCATGGCCGCACCCGGATGCTCTTGTAGCACCTTCAGGCAGCCAAGAATGTACTGAAACTGTGATTCGAGCATGTAGAGAATGGAGTTATGGGCCAGATTTGTGTTGGGTCCATACAGTATGAACAAGTTTGGAAAACCCGATACAGTGATGCCTTTAAACGCTGTCGCACCATTCTTCCAGGCTTCGTTCAGTGTCACGCCGCCGCGCCCGGTAACACGAATCGGAGACAGAAATTCAGAAGCACGAAACCCGGTACCAAAAATGATGACATCAACCGGGTAATGTTTACCCGATTGCGTTTGAACGCCAGTCGCATCTACTTTGGCAATGGGGTCTGTAACGAGATCCAGGTTGGATCGATTGATGGCCGGATACCAATCGTTGGAAATCAGAATGCGCTTACAGCCAATCTGGTAATCCGGAATGATCTGTTTCCGTTTCCCGGGATCGCTAATGTGCTTGCGCGCTTCTTTTTTGGCCTGCAAAGCCAATACTTTCAACAGGCTGCTGAACCCCGTGAAGGCGAGGCCTCGGCTTTCATTCTTCCAATAGATCAGGTATCGGTACAGCCTGTCCCATGCAGGAACAGCTTTGAACAGGTTTTGCTCCCAGGTTTTAAAAGGCCTGTCAGGCTTTGGGACTACCCAGGCAGCAGAACGCTGGAAGAGCGCGAGCGATTTCACCTCACGGGCAATCTCGGGCACAAACTGGATGGCGCTGGCGCCCGTGCCGATAACCGCAACCCGCTTGTTTTTGAGATCGTAATCGTGATTCCAGCGAGCGGAGTGAAAGGAGGTGCCTTTGAACGCTTCCATGCCGTCAATATTGGGTGACGCCGGCTGATTAAGTTGGCCGGTGGCTGAAATGACAACCTGTGCTTGCAGTTTTTCGCCGCTTGTCAGCGTGAGGATCCAGTGGTTATGCGCCTCGTCAAACACGGCTTCCGCCACCTCACAGTTGAAGCGGATCTGTTCACTCAGCCCATACTTTTCAACGCAGTGTTCCATATAGCCAAGGAGTTCGTGTTGCAGCCCGAATTTTCGTGACCAGTCGTGCTTTGGCTCGAAAGAATAGGAGTAAAAGTGGGACTGCACATCGCATGCTGCACCGGGGTAGGTATTGTCGCGCCAGGTTCCGCCAACCCGATCGGCTTTTTCCAGCAAAGTGACATTGGTGAATCCGGCCTTGTTTAGCTGGATAGCCATGCCTATTCCGCCAAACCCTGTTCCGATTATGATGACAGAGGGTTGTGTGTTGCTGTTTTTGTTGGCCATACCCGTGATATCCAGTCTTGTGAAAATAATGACGCCTTGTTCACTATATGTGTCTATTGCCATCCAAGTCATGGCTTTTTGTGCCAGATTTGGTGGCAGTAAACGCCAGGTCTCACGTTCTCAGGGGTAGTTTTACTGACCCCAAAAACCATCAAGCCGCACTTCCCAGGGAGGCGCGGCTTGATAGATAGGGCTTGTAAGGGGAAAGAGCTATTCTTGGGTAGCGTTGAGCAAATCCGGTTTTTTCAGGGCTCTCTGGAACAGATCTTTATCCTCGGCTATGGCCATGGCGCACTTTTCCGCCAAGTCGTCGCCCAGTCCTTCTACTTTTCGGGCCAGATAAACCTGAATTTCTTCCGCCAACTCCAGGATCTTATCTCTGGCATCGGCATCCGCCTTTGATGTGAAAAGCATGGTCTCAGGATTTTTTAATGCCATATCCAGGCCGTCCCTATCGGAAAAATAGACTGCTTGTACCGCCATGGTCATTCCTCGCAGTGAATGTCTAATTTACTGTATAGGTATACAGTGTATCCGACTTGCCCGGAGAAATACACTCAATCGGGGAGAAGCAACCCATTTACTCACGCTCTACGGGGCGATCTGGACGAATTTCCGGATAAAGCGACTCGAACAATGGCTTCAAGCCCTTGGCTTCATCAACAAACAATTGAAGGTGCGGGAAGGGTATTTCGATGCCAGCCTCATCGAGCGTCTCTTTGATCTGCTCCAACACTTCGGCCATGATGCCGGGCTGAACATCCAGATTATCTGGAGTAATCCATATTTTTACTTCCAGGTCTACTGAGGAGTCGCCCAGATTTTTAAGCACTACCCGTGGCTCCATGCCCGGAGATTGCATAACCTCCGGGTGCGCCAAAAGTACCGGCATAATGATATCTCTGGCGGCCTTGGCAGACTCTTTGTAAGCAATGCCGACAGGGATGTTCAGCCTTGTAGCGCCTTCTGCGCTGTAATTCACAATCTCTGAAGACGCCACGCTGTCGTTGGGAATCATGGTGAATATGTTGTCGCGAGTCCGCAGCCAGGTGGTGCGCAGGGCAATCTTCACCACCTTGCCATCCTGGCCATTAATTGTGACCCAGTCGCCAATGCGAAATGGCCGCTCAATCAATAAGGTGATACCAGCGATGAAATTTGACAGCGTCGACTGAGCCGCAAACCCTACTGCAATGCCCACAATACCCAAGCCAGCAACAATCGACAGCAGGTCAAAACCGAATTGCGCAAGAATGGTGACCACTGCAAAGGTCGCCATCACCACAGACAACACATTGCCCGCTAACTGTTGGATAGATGCATCTAACTGGTTGCGACGCAAGGTTTCGGTGGTCAGACGACGTATAACCAGCCAAGCTACGTAGAAGCCCAGCGCTAACAGACCCGCTCTGGCTACCGCCTTCAGAAACTCAACCCCAGCTCCAAATTGCGCCAGTATTATCAATAGCGCACCCAGCCCGGCAAGATAACGCAACCCGCTCCTACCGTGCCTGAACATCGGGTTGTTAACATTGCGCTTTCCGACTAACAATCGAATAAGCCCAATCACCACCAGGTAGGCACCCAAAAATAAAACCAGATACAGAGTCGAAATCACGACTTGGCTAAACACGTAGGCGCCAACTTCACGCCAAGCCACCTCATGGCCGCCAAACGCGTTTAGCGTATCACCAAGGTTTTTCTCTAATTGCTCAACCACGGCTGTCATGAATTCGACCATCAATCCTGTCCTTTACCAAAAAGAGAGCGGAGTGCTTTCGAATTATAGAAGCCCTGATGATTGTCAGTAGCGCAAAAGAGCTGAACCCCAGGTAAACCCGCCACCAAAGGCTTCAAGCATTACAACATCGTTTCGCTGAATACGTCCGTCTCTAACGGCAACATCCAGGGCGAGAGGGATAGAGGCAGCAGAAGTGTTGCCATGCTTGTTA
>Ga0209075_1000487_pt1 | contig 38676 bp, 30 predicted proteins | sample Stecom2011_FD_187523 | JGI IMG/M metagenome (GOLD analysis project Ga0209075, IMG submission 187523) | Agricultural soil microbial communities from Utah to study Nitrogen management - Steer compost 2011 (SPAdes) (version 2) | ecosystem: Environmental > Terrestrial > Soil > Agricultural land...
ATCGTCGCGGTTTCGCCCAGCCCGTAGCCGGGCAAGAAACTGATGCTCATCACCTTCAGCGCGATCTGATGCGCGGCAACCTGCGCTTCGCCCATGCGCGCCAGAAACGCCGTAAACGCGGCAAACGCCCCGATATTGACCGCCGAGCGCACCCCGATCGGCAATCCCACACGCAGTAAATCAAACGCCAAATCCCAGCGAATTTTTCGCAGCCAACCCGCGCGCCGGATAAAGACCACCAGCGCGAGCAGCATTCCGATGACCTGGGCGATCACCGTGGCAAGCGCCGCCCCCTGCACGCCCATCGCGGCCACGGGTCCCCAGCCGAAGATCAGAATCGGGTCGAGGATGATATTTACCGCGTTGGCAATAAGGTTGATCTTCATGGGAGTTCGGGTGTCCCCGACGCCCTGGAAATAATCGCACAGGGCCACCATGGCGTAGACGAAAAAGGCCCCGAGCACGCGGATCGAAAAATAGTCATTCGCCAGCGATTGGACCTGGGCCGAGCCGCCCATAATCGCGAAGATCGGCTCGCCTAAAAGCGCAGTGAGCGCGACCATAATGCCGAGAGGCACCGCGATCAGCGCGCCCATCCACCCCGATATCACCGCATCGCCGGGGCGCTTTGCCCCCGTCGCCTGCGAGCACAATACTTTGGTGCCGTGCAAGACGCCCATAAAAAAGGAGTTGAAGAAAAAGACGACCACCGTCGCGATTCCCACCGCGGCCAGCTCGGTCTTGCCGACCCACCCCACAAATAAGGTGTCGGAGACATCCATTGCGGTATACGAGAGCATCGCGATGACGATCGGCCAGCCGATATGCGCGGCCTCCCGAATGCTCCCTGCCGCCCGTTCCTGGCGGGGGCTCGACCCGAATTTTATACTCATAACATCAACCTACTTTCACTTCTGCAGGCACAGGCGCGCATCGAGTTTCCTGCAGAAAAGACGGAGTCCTTAAAAATTTGAGGTGGGTCAAAAGCCGACGCGCCGGGCGATTTAAGCTCGCGCGGCGCGTCAGCGTTTTCGGCGGAATTTAAAGCAGCTCTCGCGGCGACTTATTCCTGTTTTGAGGCATTATCAAGGGCCATATCGGGGTCGACATCCTCGTCGATGGTGGTGGTGACCGGGTCGGTGCTGGCGTCCTCCTGGGGCGGGTCGTTGGAGTCGAACTCGAAGACGAACTCTTCGGCATCGTTGAGTGCCACGTGAACCGTGCCGCCGTACTGAAGGCGCCCAAAGAGAATCTCTTCGGCCAACGGGCGTTTGATCTTCTCTTGAATCACGCGCGCCAGCGGGCGGGCGCCGAGCAGTTCATCGTAGCCCTCGGTGGCCACCAGGTCGCGGGCGGCCGGGCTCAGAACGATATGCACGTCGCGGTCGGAGAGCTGGAACTCAAGCTCGCTGACGAACTTGTCGACCACCAGGGCGACGACCTCGGTGGGAAGCGGGTCGAAGATGACGGTGGCATCCAGGCGGTTTCGAAATTCCGGGGGGAATTGCTTCTCGATGGCCTTGACGGACTTCGCCACGTCAATGCCGCGCCCGAAGCCGACCACATTCTGGGCGAGGTCGGCCGCCCCGGCGTTACTGGTCATGATGACGGTGACATTTCTGAAATCTGCCTCGCGCCCGTTATTATCGGTGAGGCGCGCGGTGTCCATGACCTGCAACAGAATATTGAAGATATCCGGATGCGCCTTCTCGATCTCGTCGAGCAACAGGACACAGTGGGGATTATTGCGGATTTTTTCGGTGAGCAGGCCGCCCTGGTCATAGCCGACATAGCCCGGAGGCGCGCCGATAAGCCGGCTGACGGCGTGGCGCTCCATATACTCACTCATATCGAATTGGATGAATTCGACGCCCAGCCCGCTGGCAAGTTGGCGGGCGACTTCGGTCTTACCCACGCCGGTGGGCCCGGCGAATAGGAAGCTGCCGACGGGCTTGTCGGCGCGCGTCAGCCCGGCGCGGTTCATCTTCACCGCGCTGACCACCGCCTCGATGGCCCGGTTCTGGCCGAAGACATTTTCTTTGAGCGAGGCCTCGAGTTCCTGGAGGCGCTGCTTCTCGTTGCCCTTGATTTTAATGTCGGGGATGCGCGCGATCTTGGCGACGACATGCTCGATATCGGCCACGTCGATGACGTTGCCCGGGAAGAGCTCCGGGTGGACGCGGTGGCGCGAGCCGACCTCGTCGATCACGTCAATTGCGGTGTCCGGCAGCGCGCGCTCGCGGATATGCTTATGCGCCAGGTCCACCGCCATTTCGATGGCGGCGTCGGTATAGCGCACCTCGTGGAAGTCCTCATAATACTTCTTGATCCCCTTGAGGATCGTGAAGGCTTCTGCCTTGGTCGGCTCGAGGACGTCGATCTTCTGGAAGCGTCGGGCCAGCGCGCGGTCGCGCTCGAAGGTCTTTCGATACTCTTCCTGGGTGGTCGAGCCGATGCACTTCAGGCTGCCCTCGGCGAGCGCGGGCTTCAGGATATTGGAGGCGTCCATGGTGCCCCCGCTGGTGGCGCCGGCGCCCACGATGGTGTGGATCTCGTCGATAAACAGGATGGCGCCGGGCTCTTTTTTGAGCGCGTTCATCACGGCTTTGAGGCGCTGCTCAAACTGGCCGCGAAACTTGGTCCCGGCCAAAAGCCCGCCCATATCCAGCGAGTAGATCTTGGAGCTTGCCAGCACATCGGGCACCTCCCCCATGGCAATCTTTCGCGCGAGCCCCTCGGCGATGGCGGTCTTTCCCACGCCGGGCTCGCCGACGAAGATGGGGTTATTTTTTCGGCGTCGGCACAGCACCTGGATGGTGCGGTCGATCTCATGGGCGCGCCCGATGAGCGGGTCAATCTCACCGTCGCGCGCGCGCTTGACCAGGTCGGTGCAATAGGCTCGAAGTGGGTTCTGCAAGGCTTCCGCCTCCTGGTCGTCGCCGGGGAACCCGGCGCCCCATCCCGGGTCGGACTCGTCGCCGCCCTCTTCCTCTGCGTCGTCGATCTTGGAGATCCCGTGGGAAAGATAACTGACGATATCCAGGCGGCTGACGCCCTGCTCCTGCAGAAAATACACCGCGTGGGAGTCCGGCTCGCTGAAGATGCTCACCAGGACATTGCCGCCGTCGACCTCGGTTTTCCCCGAGGAGCGCACGTGCATGATCGCGCGCTGCATCACGCGCTGAAACGCGATCGTCTGCACCGGCTCGCCGCCCAGCCCCTCGGAGAGGGTGTCGACGTTGGTGTCCAAAAATTCCTCCAGGTCCGCCTTCAGCTTCCCCAGGTTGCATCCCACGCTTTTAAGGATCTTGCGCGTCGTTTCGTCAAAGCAGAGCACGTAGAGCAGGTGCTCCAGGGTCAAATATTCGTGGCGGCGCTGGCGGGCTTCGCGCACGGCCGCCGAAAGGGCTATTTCCAAGTCGCGCTGGATCATGGCTATTGTTCTCGGTCAGGGATTCCGCCGCCGGTGTGTCGCGGGGGCGTGTTCATCGAATCTGAGTATTTATGCGTCTGTAAAAAACCAGCCCGCGCGCCGCCGCGCGCCCCCTATCGGGGTCGCCCCCGCCTATTGCAGGTGGGGGGATCATATCCAACACGCGTGCGCGGCTCATTCATTCCGGCTCCATGGTCACCATCAGGGGATGCCCCTCGCGGCGGGCCAATTCCCGGGTCAAAAACACCTTGGTCTCGGCCACCTCCCGACTGAAGACCCCGGCCACCCCGTGCCCGGTCCTATGAACTTCGAGCATGATCTGAGCCGAGCGGGCCGGCGAGCAGTGGAATACGCCCTCCAGCACCCGCACCACAAATTCCATGGTGGTGAAGTCATCATTATGAAAGATGACCTTAAAAAGTCGGGGCTTTTCGACTCGAATTTCGTTGTCGACGGCAACATCGCCTTCCTCGTCACGCTGGGTCACTTGTACGACTCTCCAAAAACGGGTGAATAATGACTAAGATAATTTGATGATACGCGCACAAGCGCGGCGCTTTTGTACCACGACCCGCTGCCCTAACTCAAAGATTATCGCCCCCAGCAAGCTGGCGGCTCAGCGCGGCCCGCCCACCGCGCGCCTGCGGGTGCTCGGGGTCCCATTCAATATGGCCGCCCCACTAACCGGCCGCTCACTGAACTTCTTCCCTGGCAGTCGGTATAGAATCTCACCGGGCGCAAATCCGGCGCCTTGCGGTGTCCAGACGACCCTCATCACCCACGGGACCCAGCCCCAGCGCATCGCGACGATCGTCTCATTCCTGACAATAAGCGCATTTCGGCACGCCCCAAGTGCCGAGACAAAAAAATCGGGCGACGTGCCCGATATTTATTTGGACTTTTATCCCGAATTGCCACCCCCATTGCCATCTGCTAGGGCCTGCACCCGAGGCGGCGCGACGCACTGTTGCAGGCGGGTCGAGCGCTTCGAAATCGGCGCCAACCCAAGCGCCGCTGGTCTGACTTCCCCCCGAGGTTTGCTGATGTCTGCTTCCCCCGAATTCAACGATCCCTTCGTCTGGTTTTCGCGCTGGCTTGACCAGGCGAGCGCCCAGGTCCAGGCCAATCCCAACGCGATGAGCGTGGCGAGCGTGGGCCCGGGCGGGCAGCCCTCGATCCGCCAGGTCCTGCTCAAGGACTTTGGCCCCCAGGGATTTGTCTTTTATACCAATTACCACTCCCGAAAGGCCGCCGAGATCGACGCGCATCCGGCCGTCGCCCTTCTGTGGTACTGGCGCGGCATCGAGCGCCAGATCCGCGTCGAGGGGCTGGCCAGGCGCGTCGACCCGGCGACCTCGGACGCCTATTTTGCCACCCGTTCGCGCCCCAGTCAGCTCGGCGCCTGGGCCTCGCTGCAGTCCCAGGCGCTGCCCACGCCCAACGCCCTGGGCGAGCGCATGGCCCACTTCGAAGCGAAGTTTCGCGACAAGCCCGTCCCGCGCCCCGCCCACTGGGGCGGCTATTGCGTGGTCCCCACGCGCATCGAATTCTGGCAAGGCGCGCTGCATCGGCTGCATTTTCGCTGGGTCTTTGCGCGCCAAACCCCCGATGAGCCCTGGGAAATCAGCCAGATCTTCCCCTGAGCCACGCCCCCCCAAAGAGGGCGCCCACATATATCTTCGCCCCCCGCCCCTTTGGGGAGGGGGCGGGAAGATTTTGCCACCTTGATCGTTGTACCCCGGGGGGATCTTTTGTATGCATCAGCCCTGCTTTTGGCCCCCCGGCTCATATCGCCAGGACTCCCTCGATATGCCCCCGGCGCGCGCGCTCAACTGAAGACATTCACCGGGCTTATTTAGGTCCCGATACCCCGCGAAACCCGAGGAGATGACCCATGAAATTTCGACGCAAAATCTATTTGGTCGGCGGCGCATTGACGCCTTTTATCGGCAAGAATCATCCCGATTTCATCTGGAAAAAGCACCCGGAGTTCGGCACCCGCGAGAACCCGACGCTCGAAGAGAGCCTGAGCAGCGCGATTCAGAAGGCGCTGGCCGACAATAAAGTCGACGCCGAGGCCATCGACAAGGGTTATATCGGCAACTTCGCCGGCGAGCTATTCTCCAACCAGGGCCACCTGGGGGCGATGGCGATTCGCGCCGATGAGAAGCTCAACGGCAAACCCTTTAGCCGCGTCGAGGGCGCGTGTGCCTCCGGCGGGCTCGCCGCGGTCAACGGCATCGACGCGCTCAACGCGGGCTACGACGTGGTGCTGGTCGCCGGCGCCGAGGTTCAGACGACCGTGAGCGCGCGCGAGGGCGCGGGCTTTCTGGCGCGCGCCTCCCACTGGGAAGAAGAGCGCGAGATCGACGACTTCACCTTCCCGGCGATGTTCGCGCGGCGCGCGAAGTTCTACAAAGAGAAGTTCGGCGCGACCGACGAAGATATCGCCCACGTCACGGTGAAGGCGTACGCCAACGCCAATAAGAACCCGCTGGCGCATATGCGCGAGGTGAAGATGGACCTGGCGACCGCGTCGACCGCAAGCGATCACAACCCGGCTTTCCTGCGCAACCCGGAGCTCAAGGCGCACCTGAAGGTCAGCGATTGCTCCCAGGTCAGCAACGGCGCGGCGGCCGTCATCCTGGCCAGCGAGGACGGCCTCAAGAAGCTCGGCATCAGCCCGAGTGATTGCGTCGAGATCCTCTCCTACGCCCACACCACCGCCCCGCTGGGCAAGGTCGCCGACTTTACCACGCTCGACAATACCGAGCGGGCGGCCAAGCAGGTCTACGAGGAAGCGGGACTTCGCCCCGACGATATCGACGTCGCCGAGGTGCATGACTGCTTCGCGGTCACCGAGCTGCTGATGTATGAGGCGCTTGGATTCGCCGAAGCCGGCAAGGGCGGCGAGCTTGCGCGCTCCGGCGCCACGGGCATCGACGGCAAGATCCCGGTCAATACCGGCGGCGGGCTTATCGGCTACGGCCACCCGGTCGGCGCCACCGGCGTCAAGCAGCTCTTCGAGATCTACCGCCAGATGAAGGGTCAGTGCGGCGACTACCAGATGCCGAGCACCCCGCGCATCGGGCTCACCGCCAATATGGGCGGCGACGACCGCACCACGGTGGCCATGGCGATTAAGAATATCGACTGATATCGCGCCGCGATTTCACCCCGATTGCCCGGCGGCTCATCCATCCTGAATGGGTGAGCCGTCTTTTTTTATCGACTATTTGACGGGCGCCGCTTTCTTTTATGCGCGCAGTGCTTAGATAAGGGGGCGACTTTTCCCGCTGCGAGCGCCCGGGTTGTCGCCGCTCAATAAAACCATTACTTTCGTTGATTTGAGGCGCTTTCCAACGTTTGACACACTGCGTCATTTCGATTAATCAGCACGTATCGTTATTGAAATTCATACGCTATATTCTTTTTGTGAGGCACCCAGCATGGCCGAGAAAACCAGCCCCAAAGGTATCGAAGAGCTCGCACAGGTGAAATTTGTCGGACCGGTCAAGGCCGAAGCGATCGTCGAGCAACTCGGGATCAGCACGGTTCGCGAGCTTGTTGAGGTCTCCAAAAATGGCAAGCTCCAGACGGTCAGTGGTATCGGCGAGGCGCTGGCGAAGAAGATTCGCGCCGCGGCACAGGAAGCTCTGAAGGCGAGCAGCGCGGGTTCAGGCGAAGCCGCGGCTCCCGAGAAGGCCGCGGCTCCCAAGAAAGCCGCGGCTCCCAAGAAGGCCGCGGCTCCCAAGAAGGCTGCGGCTCCCGAGAAGGCCGCGGCTCCCAAGAAAGCCGCGGCTCCCAAGAAGGCGGCCACCAAGCCCGAAGCGCAAAAAGCAGCGCCCGAGAAAATGACCCCGCTCCCCAAACGCCCGCCCCAGCCGGTGCAAGCATCCCCGCGCGACGCGCGGGTGCTGCGTTTTATCGACACGCTTCGCTGCCCGGCCTGCGGCCACGATGATTTCGAGCGCGGCGCGACCACACTGACGTGCACGGCCTGCCATCGCGAATATAGTTTTCACAGCGGCGTCGCCGACCTGGCCCCGCCCAAACCCAGCGGGCGAAGCGTCACCCAGCGGCTGATGGAGTCGCGTATATACGCGCGTTTTTACGAAGATATCATGCGCCCGCGCCTGACCCGAATCATCTCGGACCGCACCCTTGGCGAGGAATATATACTCGCCGATGAGCTGCTTGAGCTCGACGCGGACTCGCGCCTGCTCGATGTGGCGGTGGGCACCGGCAATTTCACCCGTTATTTTGCCCAGCGCCTCCTTGAGCTCTCTGACACCGGGGCCGACGAGTCCCTGGTGGTCGGCATGGACTTATCCTGGCCGATGCTCGAGACCGCGCGCACGTATCTGCGCCGCGACGGGCTCGACGACGATGTCTTCTTAATCCGCGGCGATGCCGCGCGCATCCCGGCGCGCCGCGGCGCGTATAATCGGCTGCACTGCGCGGGAGCGCTGCACCTGATGGATAATATCGATGAGGCGCTGCGCAACTTCGCGCGCGTGCTCGAGGCCGACGGCATCTGCGTGATCAGCACCTTTATCAAGGGCGATGGTCTGGTGCGCCGCGCGATCAAGAGCGCCGCGGAGGTGCCCACGCAATTCCACTGGTTTACCCGCGAAGAATTGCACCAACGCCTGCGCCGCGCCGGCTTTGAGGTCATCGAAGACAGCATCGCGGGCGACGCCATCACCGTCAAAGCCCTGCGAACCTAAGCCCACCCGGCGCCTGGGCGCCGGCGGAGCCCCCGATGCTCTCAAAACTGCTGCGCGACGCACTCTCCGCGGGTGCGTCGCGCCTCAAACCGCCCTCCCCCGAGCTGCTGCACGAAGTCTGGCCGACCCTGCTTGGCGAGCCGCTTTGCCACCGCACCCAGCCGAAATACTTGCGCTCCAAAACCCTGGTCATTGCCGTGGCGAGCGAGGCGTGGCTCAAGGAAATCAAGCGCCATCAGCGCCCGGTGCACGCGCGCATCCGCCGCCTGCTGCCCTGGCCGGTCGACGCGCTGGAGTTCGTCGTCGAGAACCTGCCGGCGCCGCCGCGCCCAGACTCACTGAGCGCCCCCGAAACGAGCGCCCCGCTCAACCCACTCACCCCCGATAGCCTGGACCTCAGCACCCAGGATAGCCTGGCGCGCCTCGACGATACCACCCGCGATATCATGCTGCGCATCCGCGCTCATATCGACGCCGAAAATGGACCGAGCACCGACTGAAACGCCTGGGAGACGCGCTCGGCCAGGACTTCGAGTTCGGCGCGGAATTGCTCGCTTGCGCTCGCGCCCTGAAACCCGAGACGGCGCGCAAGGATCGTCAACTCATCGGGGTCGGCCGGCAACTGATTCGAGGCACGAAGATCACTCACGCGCAGGCGCGCCTCAACGCGCCGAAGCATCCGATAATCCTGCAGAAGTTGCACGCAATCCACGCCCGGGGCGACCTCGTGGCGATCCGCGGCGTCGGCGAGCCCGGCGAGCGCCCACATGGTATTCTGGCTGCGCGGGCCCAGGACGACCTCCTGGCCGGCTTGCTGCGCCGCGAGGATCTCCGTCTCGGCGCGCCCGCCCGGCGCCGCCCACAGATGCCCATAATGAAGTTGGAGGTATTGGGTCAAGAACTCCACGTCGACCATGCCGCCGGCGTCAAACTTGATGTCAAAGCTCGTCCCGGCGCTGCCAAATTCGCGGCTGATTCGCCGGCGCATCTGAAACATCGACTCCCCAAGGTCGGCGGGGCGCGCGCTGTCGAATGCGATCTCCTGGCGCAGCGCCATGACCTTTCGCCGCAGGCTCATCGGCCCGGTGAGCGCGCGCGCGCGGATCATCGCCTGGCGCTCCCACAGGTCTGCGTGCCGGGCATGATAGTCGCGAAACGCGTCGATGCTCACCACCAGGGTCCCCTGGGATCCCGACGGGCGAAGGCGGGTATCCACCTCGTACATTTTTCCCTGCGCGCTCACCGACGATAGACTGCGCACCAGGCGCTGAGCCAGCCGCATATAAAAAGACGGGGAGATCCCGGGATGGGCGCCGGGGTCATAGATAAAAACGATGTCGAGATCACTGCCAAACGACAACTCGCGCCCCCCCAACTTCCCCATCGCAAGCACCACGAAACCGAGTTCTTCGAGCGCGGGCGCCTCACCGGGCATGGTCTCGCATAAATTTGCGTAAACCTCGCCGAGCACCGCGTCGAGCAGGACCTCGGCGAGCATCGACAACTGGCGCACCGAAACGTCGATCTCACAGGCGCCGGCAACCTCGTGCAGCGCGATCCGCAGCACCTCTTCCTGATGAAATCGGCGCACCCGCCCGAGCCGGTGGCTCGGGTCCTCGATGCCCGACAGCCGCCGCGCAAGCTCCGCCGCCATTTCTTCACGCGCGCGCACCACCGCCACGGTGGGCGCGCCGAGCAAATACTCGATGACATTGGGTTCGCGCAGAATGATCGAGGCCAGAAACTCACTGGAGCCCAGCACATGCACCAGCAGGCGCGTGGCGTGCGGGTTCTCAAAGAGCATCCCATAAAAGCTCGGGCGCTCGCCGATGATCGCCGCCAGGCGCGCCCAGTTGCTCATGGCCTGGTCGGGGTCCGGCGCGCTGGCGCAGGCCTGTAAAAGATAGCGCCCCAGTTGGCTCTGCTCGGTGCCCGCCCGCTGGCCAAACGGCCCGTGATTCTGCTCGCGCAAGACCTGCAACTGCCCGGCAACCTGGCGCGGGCGCCGAAACCCCAGCGCGACCAGCGCATCCAGCACCACCGCGTCAAAAAGACGCTCGGGGCTCACGCCCATCACCGTAAGAAGCTCGCCCGGGCGCGACTCGCGCACCGTCGGTTCGCGCGCATCCTTGGCAGAATCCTGGAAGAGTCGCTCGAAAATCAGCGCGACCTTTTCGCGAAAAAAGGTCAACGCCTCGCGCAACTCGGCCTCATCCATCATCATGCGGCGGGCGAGCCGATTAAAGCCGTCGACATCGCCAGGAAGTCGATGCGATTGGCGGTCGGATTCCATCTGAATCCGGTGCTCCACCCGGCGAAAAAGATCGTAGGCATCCGCCAACCAGCGATGATCTTCGTGGGTGATAAGCCCGACGTAGAGCAGGCGGTCCAGGGCATCGAGCGTCCCGCGCACCCGCAGAGACTCGCGCGTCCCGCTGTGAATAAGCTGCAGGGCCTGGACAAAGAACTCGATCTCGCGGATTCCGCCGACCCCAATCTTCACATCCCACCCGAAGGGCGAGGCGGCGCGCGCGTCGCGGCGATTATCGGCGGGCTCCGCCTGCTGGGCTGGCAACTCCTTGGGGCTTGGCGCCGCGTTGGGCAGCGGGCGCGTCGACTTCGCCAGCACTTTTCCGGTGCGACTTTTGCTCAATACACCGGCGCGCCCGAGCTTTTGGCGCAGCCGCGATTGCAGCGCCGAAGTCGGGCGCGCGGGCTCCTGTTCGGGTAAAATTTCCTGCTCTTTAAGCCCCACAATCGCCGAAACATGCGCGTTTCGGTCGATTTGCTCCTTCATCGAGCGCAGCGCATCGATCACCTTAAAGTCGAGGTAGCGCCGGAACATAAACGGCTCGAGCTCCTGGAAAAGATGCTCGGCCAGGGCGTGATTTCCCCCGACCCCGCGCGCCTTGATCAGCGCGCTTCGCTCCCAGGTGCTCCCCCAATTCAGGTAATAATTGACCATCGCCCCCACCGAGTTGACCAGGCCGCCTTTATTGCCGTCGGGGCGCAGGCGCAGGTCGACCCGGAAGACATAGCCCTCATCGGTCCCCTCGCTCATCGCGCGCGTCACCCAGCGCGCAAGCTGGTCGATCTTGGCCTTAAGCCCCGCTTCGAGCGCCCCCGGGTCGGTGCTGACCCAGTTTGAGCAAATATAAATAAGGTCGACATCCGAGCTAAAATTAAGCTCGGTCCCGCCGAGCTTGCCCATGCCGAGCACGCAAAAATGCTCCACCAATTCGGGGTGCCCCAAAAGGCGCGCCCCCTGCACGCACGCCACCTCCAGGCAGGCCTGGGCGAGGTTGGCGATTTCGGCGGCGGTCTGGCGAACCGAGCTGGTCTGCTCGACCTCGCGCAGATAAATGCGCAGCGACTCGCGCCGCTTTAGCCGGCGCAGCTCGGCAAATACAACCTCTTCGAGCGCCTCGCCGCGGGCCCGGGCACGCTCGATACGCGTGTTCAGCTCGTGCAGAAGTGTGTCGAGCCCACGTCCCCCGTTATTTCGCTGCGGGTGAAGATGCCCGTCGATCAGGTATAAAAGATCGTCGGGATGGCGGTGCAATAGATGTGCGGGGTGCTCACCCTGGCCGGCCAGAAGGATAAATACCCCCAGCGCGCCGGGCTCGGCGAGCCGGCGCGCACCGCCGGGCAGCTCGCTGAATTGCAGCAGATATAAGAGCGTGGCGAGCGGGTCTGCGACCGGGACAATCGCGCGCAGCGCCTGCTCAACCTGGACCAGGGTAAAGCGCCCCTGAACCACGCTCTTATGCAGGCGTGCCAGGAGCGTATCGACGCGCTGGGGTGCATCCGCGCGCGCCCTGAGCGCGGGCAGATGCTCCCCGACGATCGCGTCAAAATTCACCGATTAGCCCTGCACCTTGCGAATCTCCTCGTACTCCTTCTGATAGAGCATCGCGTTATCCAGCACAATATTGAGATTCTTGTGATTGCCCTCGTTATATTGTTCGGCCTCGTACTCGCGCATCTGGCGGGCCATATCGAGCATCTCATCGCAGATGCGCGACAATAATACGAGATCGCGCGTGGCGCGGTCCTGGCCGGCAAAATTCTCGCGATACTGCTCCATCGCCCAGTTTGCCCCGGCGCCCAGATGCCCCGGAACGTCGCCGATGGCGGTCTCGCGACGCGCCTTCTGCAGCTCGTCAAACTCCGTGCGGTAGGTCTGAAGCTGGGTCTCAACGATCTGGATATTCCCGAGATTCTGCGCGCTCCCGGCGCCCTTATCCTCGATCTCTTGCATCTGCGCGCCGATCGATTCCAGCGTCGAAATCACCCGGTGAATCAGGCTTGCGCGCCGCGAGGTGCGCGGGCGCCCGGCGAAATGAAAGTTATAGATCGCGAACTGCTCGTTGGCCGCGGTAGCCAGGTAGCTGCTCAATTCTTCGGGCGTGGCATTCTTGCGCGCCGCGAGGATATGGTCGCGCTCCTTGCGGTAGAGGGCGGTATTGCTGCGCACGGTCTTGAGGTCTTCGCGCACCGAGTGCATATCCTTTTTGGCCAGAAGCTTCTTCATATGCGCTTCGGTCAGCTCAAGCTCCGAGATCATCTCGTTGAGCCGGCCCAGATCGCGGGTCGCGCGGCCCTGGCCGGCGAAGTGGCGAAAATACTGGCCAAACTGCAAGTTCGCCCAGGTTGCAAGTTTGCTCCCCTCGATCGCCGACTCCCCCTGGGCCTGGACCTTGGCGATCTCGCGGCGCTCGGAGTCATAGGTCTCCAGGTTCTCGACGGCCTGCTCGATCATCGAGGCGAGCGCCGGGTCGCGCAACCCACTGCCCGCCAGGCGCGCCTGGTTGACCAGCGCTTCGAGGCGCTTGATGAGGCCATCGATATCGCTGAGGTCGCGCGTCGCGCGGGGTTTTCCCGCAAAGCGCGCGCCGTATTCATTATAGATGGACTGGGTTTGATCACGAAAATCTTTTAAATCGAAGGTGGCCATAAAATATACTGCTCACGAGGAGATGATTGTGAATGGGCTCAAAAATAAGGCAAAGATCTGGGGCAAAAAAAAGATGCACCCAAACCGGGCGCGCCCTAAAATTCGCACGACTCTAGGAAAGGCAAGCGCGCAGCGCAACTTCGAAGACGCGAAGCACCAAAATTGGGCCCCGGGGCGCTTATTTGTGGGCTCAAGCCGGCGCGATATCCAGCAAATCGGCCGCCGCCTCGACGATCTGGCGATTGAGCGCGCGCGCCATAAATAACTCACGCCCGGCGGCGTCGGGAAATTCATCGCGCACCAAAATGACGTGCTCGTATGCGCGGCGCAAAACGTCCCGGCGCTGGGCTTCGCGCCCGGCGACACCGCGCAGGAGTTGCGCGTGGGTATAAAGAATGCCGTCGTCGCCGTAGCTCGGCGCGCCGGTGAGCCGGGCGACGGCCGCGCTCGATTTTTGCAGGCTCTCTTCGCGCTCTCCCAGATGGGCGAGCGCGCGCGCCATCACGGAATTTGCGCCGGCGATGCCCCACTGCATCGCGGCATTTTCGCTTCGCTCCAGCGCGTCCTGCGCCCAGAGTAGCGCCGTCTGAGCGCCCTGGGCGTCGCCGCCAAGCCTTACCCGCTCAAGCTGCACCTCAGCCAGCGTGAGCGTCGCCAGAATGCTCAGATAAACATTCGGAATCGAATCGGCGATGCGCAATCCCTCTGTGGCGGCCTTTTCGGCCTTATCCAGCGCCCCGATCTCCAAGTAGCAGCGCCCCAAAGAGGTCTGTCCGTCGGCCAACGTCCCGCTCATGCCGGCCTTTTCGGCCAGGTAAATCGCCCGGCGAATCGTCGGAACCGCCTCTTCGACGCGCCCCATATGCAAATAAGCGTCGCCCTGGTTCACCAGGACACTCGCCTCATCGTTGCGATGCCCCAGCCGGCGGCACTGCTCCAGCGCGCGCTCGTAGCGAACCAGCGCCTCGCTGAACTTGCCGGCGTGCGCCAGCGCCACGCCCGTATTGATCAGCAGTAGCCGCTGTTGTTTGCCAAAATCCCCGGCTTCGGCGTACTCCAGCGCCTTCTCATAGGCCTCAAACGCCTCGCTCTGGCGCCCTGCCTGGCGCAACATCACCCCGCGCAAATTATAGCAGTGCGCCAGCCTGGACAGCGCCTCGTGGTCGGTATGCCCGGCGAAGATCGCGATCGCCTCATCGACCAACTGATGCCCGCGCTCGCGGTTTCCTTCGCTCATCAAGATCGGAATCTCAATAAGATAGCTCTCCGCCAGAGTTTGCTGGGTCTGGGCCGCGGAGACCTCGACGTGGCGCGCACTCTCAAGGCTTTTGCGCGCCCGGGTGACATCGCCGGCATCGAAATAACACCGCGCCTCGCGCAGCAGCACGTCGACCTGCTGGGCGCGCGTGCCCCGGCGCATCACGCGCTCATGCAGGTCGCGCAGCGCCTGCTGGCGCACCTCGACCTCGCCAAGTTCGGTCAGCGCCCGCTCGCGCAGGAGCAAAATCTGAAGCGTCTCCGCCGCGTCGTCCTGCGACAGCGCGATGATCTTATTGCACAGGCGCAAACACGCCGCGGCGCCGCGATGATTGAGCGCATTCTCGGCGGCCAACCGGTAATAATAAACGGCGCGCTCGGTCTCATTCGCGCTGGCGAAATGCCCGGCGATCATCGCGTTATCGGCGCCGATCTGCGCGGCTTCCTGCCCGCTGGCGCGCCGCGCAATCAGATGCTCGGCGATGCGCAGGTGCAACATCCGGGCCTGGGCGGGGACCAGGCTTCGCGAGGCGACCTCGCGGGTCAGCGCGTTGCAGAATCGGTACAGACGCTCCTCGGCGGGCGTCGCCGCCGGGTCATAGGAGTCCGTCGTGGCGCGCGGGCGCGTATCTGCGCGCTCCAGCAGCTGAAGTTCGACCAGCGCATCGAGCGTCTCCTGGGCATCATGCTCGGCCACCAACTCGGCCTGCTGGACCGAGAACGGCGCCCCCAGAAGCGACACCTGCTGCAGGACGATCTTGGTGCCCAACTCCAGCCGGTCAATGCGCGCGCCGATCAACCCCTCCACGCTCGCCGGCAGCCACTGCGGGTCCTCATCGCTGGCCTGCAGGCGATTGACCGCCTGGGCGTCGTTGATAAGATTTCGCCCCTGCAACACATCAATGACCTCCTTGATAAAGAGCGGATTTCCGCCCGCGCGCCGGTGCACCTCCTCGACCAGGCGCTCGTCGAACTCCCCGTGGACCCCCAGCAGGCTCTTGATCAACTCGCGCGCCGGGGCCGCACCAAGCTCGGTGAGCTCCTCGCAGTGCATATAGCGCGCCCCGCAAAACGCCTTCCAGGCCGCGCTCTGCGGGTTGACCTGGGAGACGTCGGCGGTGAAGACCAAATAGGTCGGCACATCGTGGCGCGCGTTGAGAAACTCGGCCGTAAACTCCAGCGTGGATTCATCGAGATTATGCACATCATCGATGGCAAGGACCACCGGTTTTCGCCGGGCATAGCGCGTCCACAGGCGCATCAGCGACAGGTATTTGCGCGCCCGGCGCTCCTCGCCGTCAAGGGCCAAAAAGGCGCTGTCGGCGAAGCGAAGGTTGAGGATCGCCCCGAGCGAATGCAGCATCAGGGCGCGCTCGGTGGCGTCGTCTTCGGGGAAAAACGCGTCGATGCGCACCTGCAGGGTTTCGCGCAACTGGCGAAGATCGTCGCGCGCCCCGAGCTGCAGCATATTCAGCAGCATATTGGCCATCGCTCCCAAGGCGACGTCGCGCTCAATCGGGGCAATCACCCCGCGCACGATCTCGACATCGCGCGCGGCCAGGCCGCTCAAGAATTCCTCGACCAGGGTCGACTTGCCGATGCCCTGCTCCCCGGTGATCAGCACGCCCATCGCGCGGTCGCGGGTGCGCGATTCGCGGTAGGTGTCGCGCAATACCCCCAGGCTGACCTCACGCCCATAGAACGCGCGATAACTCGTGCGCAACTCCTTGATTTGCGCCGCCTGGCTTTTTTGCCCGACCAACCGATACGCCGGGACCGGCTGGGCCCCATGACCCGTGGCGCCCGCCGGGGCGTCGACATGCAGCGCGTCCACCGCCACACACTCGTATTTGCGCAGCACCCGCCGGAAAACCTGCTGGCCAATCAGCGTTTCGCGCGCCATCGCGGCCTGCGAAAGCCGCGTCGCGCGCGCCTGGGAATCGGCATAAAACGACCACTTATAGGCGGCCGCCTGTTTGGTATTTCGCTCCACGAACGCCTCGCCGACGCTCACCCCGATCGCCAGCTGCACCGCGCTATCCAGACTTAAGCTCAGCCCGGCGATGGCCTCGTGCAGGTCCATCGCGATGCGCACCGCGCGCTGGGCGTCATTCTCACTCGACACCGGCACGCCGAGTACGATCGCGAAGTCATGCGCGTTGCAGTGACCCACCAGCGCGCCGTTTTTGAACGCGATTGACTCAACGATGCGCTGATAATCCAGCAGCAGTTGCTCCCAACGCGCCGCACTCGCAATCTCCGCGCTCAACTCCGCGCTCAACTCCGCCATCCCGACCACTTCGCCCACCAGGACGACGACTTCCTTAAGCTCCCGGGTCACCGTCGAGATCTCGGTGCGATCGCTCGACGCGTCCTTGCGCGCCGAGGAGCGCAAGAAAAGCTCGTCGATGGGCGTGCTCTGCATCGCGAGACCCGCGCGCGCGCTGTGGGCGAGGCTTGTGCGCGCGGGGGTGGAGCCCGTGATCACGTCGGTGACCGCGGTGTGGCTCGGCGCACCCGCGCGCGCGCCGCCGGCCGGCGCGGCCTCCAACATCTTTGCCACATGCCCCGAAAGCGTCAGCGCGTCATGAATCTCGCCAAGTGAGTATAAAACCCGGGTCAACTCGACCTGAAAATCGCGCGCCGACGCCGGGCGCTCGGCGCGCTCCACCGCCAGGACTTTATATAAAAGATGCTCCAGCGCCTCGGGCACCGCCGGGTTCAAGGTGCGAATATCGGGCACCACCGCCGACTTCACCAGGCTCATCGTCTCCTGAGAATCCGCGCCGCGAAAAAGCCGGCGCCCGCAGATCAACTCAAAGAGCACCGCCCCCAAACTAAACAGATCGCTGCGCACGTCGACCGGCTCGGCGCTGGCCTGCTCGGGGCTCATATAGCTGAATTTGCCCTTGAGGATATTGGGCTCCTCGCTCGCCTGACTGGTGGCCTTGGCGATGCCGAAGTCGACGATCTTCACCGTCCCATCCACCGATATCAGGATATTTTGCGGGCTGATATCCCGGTGCACAATCGTCAACTCCCGGCCGTACTCGTCGAGCCGGTTATGCGCATAATGCAACCCCTTGGCCACCTCCGAAACGATATAAACCGCCTCGCCAATCGACAGCGAGGAATCGGTGCGCGCGCAGAGATCGATCACCTCGGAGAGGTCGAGCCCGTCGACAAATTCCATCGCCAGATAGAAGTCATCGTCCACTTTTCCGAAGTCGTAAATCTGCACAATATTGGGGTGATTAAGCTGCACCGCAATCTTGGCTTCGGAGATAAACATCTCGATAAAATTTCGATTCTGCGCAAATTCCGCCAGAATCCGCTTGATCACCAGCGTCTTATAAAGCCCCTCCGCTCCATAGCTGCGCGCACGATAGACCTCGGCCATCCCGCCGGTGCCAATCTGCTCGACCAATTCGTATTTACCGAAACTGGTCTTCTTAAAGGGTTGTTTTTCTACGCTGGAATTCACGTTCTCTCTGCGCCTTATAAAGAGATGCGCCTAATTGAAGAATCTGCGCGCGCTAGGGATTCATATCGCCGGGCGACCAATTGAGCTGGCGAAGGGCCTCATAAATGGCCACCGCGCAGGCATTTGACAGGTTCAAACTGCGGACCTTATCCGTCATTGGAATGCGCAGCAAGCGGTCGGCGTAGCGCTCCAGCACCTCATCGCTTAACCCCTTGGTCTCGCGCCCAAAAACAAGCGCCGTGCCCGGCTCAAACGCCACCTTCGCATAGGAGCGCGTGGTCTTCTTGGAGAAGAACCACAGCCGCTCGCGCCCAAAGATTTGCTCGACCTGGCCAAAATTATCGTGCACGCATAACTTCACGTTCGGCCAATAATCAAGCCCGGCGCGGCGCAGCCGCTTATTATCCAGCTCAAAGCCCAGCGGGCGCACCAGATGCAGCCAGACGTCGGTCCCGGCGCATAACCTGCCGATATTGCCCGTATTGCCGGGAATCTCCGGCTCAAATAGCACCAGATGAAGCTCGGTATCGTCCGAGGTCCCCCAGTGCGCCTGGGGCTGCTGAATGACAAAACCTTCGCGTTTTTTTTCGCTCAAATTGCTTCCACTTACTAATTGCGCCTAAAACAACAGCATGATTGCGGAAAATAGTTCATATACCATCCCCGCGCGACTTTATAGGCTGCGTGCAGTGCTCAATCGTCCTCGGTATACAAGACGCGCGGGCGTGACATAAATTCCAATCTGCTCCATACTTTTTTCGCCAAAAACCATCTTCTCGCCCGCCCTCCTGACCGACGAGCCGACCAATGCACAACACGACCTACCCAGCCGCCATTGAAACCATGATACGCGACGCCCGCTGCTTCTACGAGCATGGCTGGCTGCTGGGAACCAGCGGCAATCTGTCGGTGCGCCTGAGCCCGACATCCTTTGTGATCACCGCCAGCGGCCGCGACAAGGGGCGCCTCGGGCTCAACGACTTTCTGGCGCGCGATCTCGCCGCGTTGGACGCCCCGAACCCCAGCGAAACCCCGCCCGGTGACCCGAACCTCAAGCCCTCCGCCGAAGAGTGCATCCACCAGGCAATCTACGCCCGGCTCCCCGCGGCGGGCGCGGTCTATCACGTCCATGAACCCTACGCCGCGTTTTGCAGCGAGCGCGACGGCGACCTCGGCGCGACCCTGATGGCCAGCGCCGAGATGATCAAGGGACTGGGCATCTGGGAGCCCCGCGCGCGCGTGCGCGTGCCGATCTTCAAAAATCACGCCCATGTTCCCGATATCGCCCGCGACGTCGACGCGCACTTAAGCGACCCGGCCAATCACCGCATCCCGGGGGTCAATATCCGAAACCACGGCTATTATGCCTGGGGCGCCACGCCCTTTGAGGCCAAGCGCCACGTCGAAACCTTCGCGTATCTCTTTCGCTATAGCTGGGAGCTTGGCAACGGCGCCTGAGCGGGCGCCGCCGCCAAAGGCCGCAGGTTCTCGCTCAGCCGCGCTCATCGAGCAGGATCTTCGCGATGGTCTGCAACTGCATATTGGTCGTGCCCTCGTAGATCGAGCCGATCTTGGCGTCGCGAAAGAATTTCTCGGCCCCAAACTCCTTGGTAAACCCGACGCCGCCGTGGAACTCCACGCACTTTGAGGCGACACGCTCGGCCACCTGGCTTGAGATCAACTTCGCCATCGCCGCCGCTCGGGTAAAGTCCTTGCCCGCATCCTTTAGGCGCGCGGCGTTATAGACCATCAGCCGCGCCCCCTCGAGCTCGGCGGCGAGTTGGGCGTACTGGAATTGAAGGCCCTGGAAGTGGGCGATCGGTTTGCCGAATTGCTCGCGCTCCATCATATAATCGAGCGCCAGGTCAAACGCCCCCTGGGCCAGCCCGATCATTTGCGCGCCGATGCCGATGCGCCCCTCATTAAGCGTCTCGATCGCGACCTTATAGCCCTTGCCAATCTCCCCGAGCACATTCTCTTTGGGGACAATGCAGTCTTCCATGATCAGCTCGACGGTCGAAGACGCCCGGATTCCCAGCTTGTCTTCCTTTTTTCCCACCGAGAAGCCCTCAAAATCGCGCTCCACCAAAAAGGCGGTGATCCCGCGATACCCCGCCTCCGGATTCACGTTGGCCAGCACGATATAAAGGCTCGCCTCCTTGCCGTTGGTGATCCATAATTTGTTGCCATTGAGCTTCCAATGCGTGCCGCAATCCTCGGCGCGCGTGGCCAGGGCGAAGGCGTCGGAGCCGCTGCCCGGCTCACTGAGCGCATAGGCGCCCACCCACTCGCTGCACATCTTGGGGAAATACTTTTTCTTCTGCGCCTCGTTTCCCCAGCGTAAAATCGCGTTATTGACCAGCGTATTTTGCACGTCGATCACCACCGACACGCTCGGGTCCACCTTGGCCAACTCCTCCACGGTGAGGATCGCGTTGAAGAACGAGCTGCCCGCGCCGCCGTACTCTTCGGGCACCTCGATGCCCATCAACCCGAGCTCGAAGGCCTGGTCCAGGATCGCCGGGTCCATCACCTGCTCGCGGTCCATCTTCTGCACGCGCGGGGCAACTTCTTTCTGGGCAAAAGTGGCGACCGCGTCGCGAAACATTTTTTCTTCTTCGCTAAGTTGCGTCAGCGCCGGGTGGGTTGGGTTCGTCATAAGAATTGCTCCATCTCTTGAGAAAATGGCCGCCGGGGGCCGTCAATGAATACTCGTTCATTTGCCATGAACCCGCCCGGGATGCAATACGGGCGAAGCCCACGGGGCGCGAAAACTTTAGGCCGATGCGCATCGTCGTCGCCCCTGCGATTTGCCCCAAACGATATGGGAATGAAATCATTTGAATCGCTGGAATTTATGCGGCTTGACAATCCTTTTGAGCGTGCCTATATCAGGCCTGCGACCTATTTAGAACAATTCTAAATAGTATGAGTTTGATATTTTTAAGCCTATTATCTTTGCCTCACAACCCAACGCGCTTATCCAAATAGAAGCGATAAGCCCCCCTTACCGGAGACTCTATTATGAGCATCATGGTCGGACAAAAAGCTCCCGAATTCACCACTTCCGCGCTCGTCGGGCGCGAGATCACCGAAATCAGCCTGTCGGATTATCGCGGCCAATGGGTCGTGCTCTTCTTCTACCCGATGGACTTCACCTTTGTATGCCCCACCGAGCTGGTCGACTTCAATAACCATCTCGACGAGTTCGAAGACCGCGACACCGTGCTGCTCGGCGGCAGCACCGACACCGCCTACAGCCACCTTGGCTGGGTGAAGAGCCACGAAGATCTCGGCGACCTGAAATACCCGCTCTTCGCTGACGTGAGCAAGCAGATGGCCGCAGATTACGGCATCCTGCACCCGCAGGACGCCGTGGCGCTACGCGGCACGTTCATCATCGACCCGGAAGGCGATCTTCGTTGGGTCAACGTCAACGACCTCAACGTCGGTCGCAGCGTCCAGGAGACCCTGCGCGTGCTCGACGCCCTGCAGACCGACGAGCTCTGCGCGTGCGGACGCGAAGTCGGCGGCGCCACGCTCGAGCTCTAAGAGCGACGCCTCAAAACACCCTGCCCCCTTGCTCACGCGCCCGTTTGGCTCGGGAATAAGGGGGCCTTATCATATTCAGAATCAACATTCAGAAACGCGGGAGAAAAGCATGACCTGGTTAGCCCCCATTAGTGACGACGAGATGAGCGACGCGCAGCGCAAGATCTTTGAGCGTGCGCTGTCGAAATTTGAGATCCCCGAAGGCGAGGACGCCCCGACCTGGCTGCGCGTCATGCTCAACAGCCCCGACTTCCTCAAAGACGTCTATATGAACGTCGCCCAGCATTTCTTCAAGGACACCTCGCTCAAAATCGGCACCAAAGCCGTGCTGGCGGCCGTGGCGGCCTCTCACGCCGGCAATAAGGAGCTCGCCGAATTCTTCAGCGCGCGCGCCCTTGCCGCCGGCGCGACCCTTGAGCAGATCTACGAGGGCGTGGGCATCGCGGCCACCAGCACTTCGTTCAACTATTATTATAAATTTCGCTCGCTGGCCAAAACCCAGGACTTCGACGGGCATAAACCCGGCATGCGCGCCACGCTCTTCCAGCGCCCCACGCAGGGTAAAGCCTTCGCCGAGCTGGTCAACCTGATGGTCTCGACCGCCAACGGCTGCGCGAGCTGCGTCAGCGGGCATATCGTCGAGGCCGAGCAAAACGACGTCAGCAAGGAGCAGATCGACGAGGTCATCCGCATCGGGGCGATCGTGCAGTCGATGGCGATGTTTTTGCGCACGCACTAAGTCGCGCAACGCGCGCGTTCGCGCATCGAATACCGACTCGCCGCGGCCCTAGTCTTGAGGGGTCTCGGCGAGTTTTTTTTCCTGCTTCAGCAGCCCCACCACGTGGGTGATCGCGGCGGCGCGGCGCGCATTTGCCAGCGCGGAGAGCTTCGCAAAGTCCTGCGCGCGCATCGTTTCGGGGCGCGCGATGTCTTCGACACGCACCACGCTCCCATCTTCGCCCAATAAAATTTGTTGCACCAACGCCCCCTCCCCTTCGCGCACGACGAGCTTGAGCTCAAACCCGGCGCAGATGCTCCCCTTGAGCCCCTGGGCTTCGCAGAAGGTCGCCGGGTCCTCGGCATCCGAGCTGACGATATCCTGGAGCGTCACCCCGACCACCTCGGGCGTCCCGTTGCCATCTTCGTCCTCGACCGAGAGCATGTCGGCCTGCCCACTGAATGAAGGCCCTGGCTCATAAACCCAATGCCATAAAACCTCTTCGTGAAGACTTTTCCACGGCCCATCCTGTGCGCGATGCATCCAGCGAATCGCCCCGCGCTTGACAAAATTGGGCTCCCCGTGCGCCGCAAGAACGAATACTCCACGCTCCTTTTTATCGGCATCGCGCGTCTCGCTGAAAGCCCGAAACCCCGCCCCACTCATATTGCAAGACGCCACGAGGTATTCACCGCGCGCGTCCTGCCATTTCGCTCCGCGGACCATGCGCGGCCCGAATCCCACCCAATTCGACGCCAGCATATCGACCGCCTCGCCGAGCGTGGTGCGCTCGGTCATCAAGGGCTCGTCCTCGTGGGTTTGATCCCCCGATTCGTCATAGCGCACCACAAGCACCGGGGTTGAATCATGACACGGATGACTTGCAGGGAGCTCGGCCGCGCTGTCAAACCACTGAATATCGCTCAGTTCAACCTTCGCCGCGGCGGCCTCCGCGGGCTGCGCCGCGGAATCCTTCGCGCCCGAATCCTGGGTCTGATTCAAGCAGCCGACCATCGCGACGCATACAACCCCCAAACCCGCAACGCGAAAATAATACGGTGCATCCAATCGTGTGAGCATTTTTTCCTCGACTCAAAAAAATACGGCGTTCATATTTTGAGCGGAATCGCATCTTTTTTGCAACCTGCGGACACTCTTGCCGCATCAAAACCCACTGCGCCGGGCGTTGCGTGCGATCGCCAACGCCATTGAGCCCGCGCAAGCTTCCGGTTATAACGGCCCGGCGTTTCATTTCGATCTAAATCCACCACGAGACTCATGATGACCGATATCTATGCTCACCTCGGCGATAAACGCGTCCCCATCGGCGTAATTGGGGGCAGCGGCCTGTATAAAATGGACGGCATCGACGTGCTCGAAACCGTGCAGGTTGACACCCCCTTTGGCCCGACCAGCGCCCCGATCACCATCGCCGAGATCGGCGGACGCCGCGTTGCATTTTTGCCGCGCCACGGTCTTCACCACGAGTATGTCGCCTCGAATGTGCCCTACCGCGCGAATATCTGGGCGCTCAAAAAACTCGGCGTCTTCTGGTGCGTCGCGGTCAACGCGGTGGGCTCTCTGGCCGAAGAGATCGTCCCGGGCGAGCATTTTGTCATCCCCGACCAGACCATCGACAAGACCTACTCGCGCCCGCATACCCTCTATGACGATGTCACCGTCCACGTTGGCCTGAGCTACCCCTTCCACCCGATGCTGCGCGAAATATTGCTCGACGCCTGCCGCGCCGAGGGCATTGAGACCCACGACGGCGCGACCCTCATCTGCATGGAAGGCCCCGCCTTCAGCACCCGCGCGGAGTCCGAGCTCCACCGCAGCTGGGGCGCCAAGCTCGTTGGCATGACCTCGATGCCCGAGGCGCGCTTCGCCCGCGAGGCCGAGATTTGCTACGCCACCATCGCGCTGCCGACCGACTATGATGTCTGGCGCGACGCCGATGCCGTCGACGTCAGCGACGTCATGCAGAATATGAAACGAAACCTTTTGCGCGTTCATGGCGTCTTAAAACGGGTCATCCCGAGCATCGACCTGCAGCGCGAGCAGCAATGCGACGCCGGCCGTGCGCTTGAGTACGCCATCATGACCCACCCGAGCGCAATTTCGCCCTCAACCCTTGAAGAGTTTCGTATCACAATTGGCAAATATATATCGCACTCCCATCGCGCGGAGTAATCTTTCTGAGATATATTCACATGCTGATAAACCCGAGTAGGTGAGCTGATCGATGACACATACATGCAACGATGCGCTTAAACATCTGGTCGATTATCTTGAAGGCGATATGGATACCGTCGCCAGCCAGCAACTCGAGGCGCACCTGGCCGCCTGCCCGCCGTGCGTGAGCTTTTTGAAGTCCTATAAGTCCACCGGCAAGGTGTGCAAACAGGCGCTTGAGCGCGAGATGCCCGAGGAAATGAAGCAAACGCTGCGCGAATTTTTGCGCTCCAAAACCAATCATTCCTCCTGATTTCGCCCCGCCCCGGCGCGGCCCTTGCCCGGGCGCGACTTGATTTCACGCGCCCGACTCGTGTAGGACACGCGCTGGGCGGCGCGCACCGAGCGTGCCCGCATATTTCACCAAATAACGAGAGATTATCGTGGCTGATAAGTCAGAATATACCGGTTATTTTCAGGCGCTTCTCTGGGGATGCACCTCGTGCGGAAACGTCCTGGAGGGCGGCCAGCCCATGATGGAATGCGACTTTTGCGAGGCCTTCAAAACCGCATTTGTCGATATCCCCCAGGATCTTGAGAAAGCCGTGCGCGAGGAATTCCCGGAGCTGCCGCCCAAGCATATCCAGTGCCGCGAGCGCCGCCTTGAGCTGATGAAGGCGCGCAACGTGACGCGCAGCGCGCGCGTTTTCGGACGCGTGCTCCCCACCGTATCAGGCCATAATATTGACCCCACCGAGTTTGATATCTAAGAACTCCCGACATGCAGGCGCCGAGCGCCCGCTCGCCGAAAAAATGCGCCCGAGAACTCTCGACGAGTTCATCGGGCAAACGCATCTTCTTGGTCCGCGAAAATTTCTCGCCAATGCCTTAAAGGGGCAAAAACTCCCCAGTCTGATTCTGTGGGGGCCACCTGGCTCCGGAAAGACCACCCTTGCCCGGCTGCTCGCCGAGCAACTCGACGCCGAGTTGATCTCGCTGTCAGCCGTCCTCAGCGGCGTCAAAGATATTCGCCAGGCGGTCGCCCGCGTCAAACAGGCGGGGCCACTTTTTGCCAAAACGACGATCCTCTTTGTCGATGAGATTCATCGCTTCAATAAATCCCAGCAGGATGCCCTGCTGCCGCATGTCGAGCGCGGCACCATCACCCTGATCGGCGCGACCACCGAGAACCCCAGCTTTGAGGTCAACTCGGCGCTGCTGTCGCGCTGCAAAATACTCGTTCTGGAGGCGCTCGACGACGACGCCATGGGCGAGGTGCTGGCCAACGCCCTGGCAGACCAGACGCGCGGCCTTGGCCCGCTGGATCTCACCCTCACCGAGCAGGCCCATACCGCCATCATCAGCGCCGCCTCGGGCGACGCGCGCGTCGCCCTGAACACCCTGGAGACCGCCGCGCGCGCGGTCGCCGCAGACGAGCGCGACGTCATCCGCCACCAGGACGTCGAAGAAGCCATGCAGCGGCGCGTCATCCTCTACGATAAGTCCGGCGAGCAGCACTATAATACGGTGAGCGCCTTTATTAAGAGCATGCGCGGGAGCGATCCGGACGCCGCGCTCTACTATATGAACCGCATGCTCGAGGGCGGCGAAGATCCGCTCTTCATTTTTCGGCGCATCCTCATCTTTGCCAGCGAAGACATCGGAAATGCCGACCCCCAGGCCCTCCAAGTTGCGCTGACCTGCATGCAGGCATTCCAGGCCATGGGCATGCCCGAGGGCGTGCTCCCGATGACCCAGGCCGTCACCTATCTGGCCTCGGCGCCCAAATCCAACGCCGTCATCGTTGCCTACGGCAAATCCCGCCAGGATGCCCTCAACCACGGCAACCTGCCCATCCCGCTCCAGATCCTCAACGCCCCCACCGACCTCCAAAAAACGCTCGGGCACGGGCGCGGCTATAAATATCCGCATAACTTCGAAGGCAACTACGTCCACGAAGACTACCTGCCCGAGAAACTGCGCGGCCGACGCTACTACCAACCCAGCGAGAACGGCGCCGAGGCAAAGATCGCCCGGCACCTGCGCGAGCTTCGCGGCGAGGCGGCCGATCCCGGCGATGATCCTGCCCAGGACGCGTGATTTTCAGGGGCTCAACGCCCGAAGAACGCCGCCTCGCAGGTGAGATCGCGTGGATATATGAGGCTTGCGCAGCGCGCGAAATCACGCCTATTCCCACAACCACAGCCGCAGGCCACCGCTCAAGCTAAACCCCCCGCTTAAGCGTCCTCTCAGGACCAGGTCAAGCCGGTTGGTGCTGCGATATAAAAGCTCAAGTGATGCAAGGCCCAGGCCCGGGCGAGCGGTCTGGATAAAATCACCCTGGCGATATTCGTAGGCCACCCGGGCGTTGAGGCGCTCAGTCAGGTTCACATGCAGGAAGGTTTCCACCGGGATATAGCTCACCGAGATCGCAGTCTCGAGGTCTTGACTCGTGGGCACGGGGAACGCGTACCAATGTCGGCCATAGCCGATCGAGGCACCCACCGCGACGCGTCGAAGCTGACTTAACCAGTGCCCGAGTTCGAAGGAAACGCCTGCGCGCACTTGCCCGCTGAGGCGACGAAACCTGCCGATTCCGTCAAAGTTAAGCCATTCACCGTCTGCCTCGGCGAAGACGAAATCGTGGGAGAACGGTCCGCGCCACGGCCGCCCACCGATGGTCACTCCGTAGAGGGCCGTTTCGAATGAAATATCCTGGTCGGTTCTCCCGCCAAAATACAGCGCCCCAAAATCGAAGGTTGTGCTGGCACTCAACATCTGCAGCGATCCCGACGGGAGTTCCTCAAGGTCGAGGTAATGATAATCGGCCTCCACCGCAATTCCGTGAGTGCGGCGCGTGTTCTCGAGCACGCCAAGCTGCGCGGTGCCGATGAGGTCGAGGATATAAGACATCGCGAAGAGCCCCAGACCGGCGTAGAGCGCCGGGCCGGCGTAAACCTGGGAGGCCGGGGAGTCATCGGATAACCACTGCCACAGAAATGCGCTGCCGATAAGCCCCAGCGATACCCCCTCGGCGATCAGCAGATAGAGCGCCGTATTGGGCTCATCCACATACCAATGGCCGGCCCCATGGATCAGAAGCCCGGCGGTCGCGGCCAGAAAAATCGCGGTGGCCCGCGACTCTTCCAACTTTTGGTCACCAAAGATAAAGCCCGCCTGCTTCGCCTCTTCGACGCTCATCTCGTCGAGGGGTTTCTCATCGACTTCGCGCACCTCCCCGGCTTGCTCACGCGCCTCGGCCTGCTGGGACTCGCGAACCTCACGCGTTTCAAAGAGCGCATCTTCGTCGAGCGTTTGGGCGCGCGATGATTCGCCGGGCGCAGAAGTATCCGCCTGTTGTGCAAAGCCGGGCGGGCCGGTGGCGAGTGCGCAGGCCACCATGAAGAGTGAAAATAGCCACCTCATGGGGCGAGTTGTCTCGGCACAATTGAGGAGTCCTGTGCGGGAGCAGCAGGGGCTGCTCCCGTGGCGGCGTCGGTCTTATCGGCGGACTCCTGGGCGTCCTTTCGCGCCGTCTCGGCGCGATACGGTAGCGCGACAAACCCGCCGGGGCTCGGGGTCACAAATCTGAGCGCCCGCTGGGACACACCGCCTGCGCCCATATGCGACTCCCCGGTGACACCGCGATACGTCGCGCTGCCCAGCAGCGCATCGCGAATCCCGACCGATCGCCGCATCCCGCGCTCCAAAATCAACGCCCGCAGCCAACTCACGGTATCGAAACTAAAGGCCTCGAAATTGCTCGGGGCGCGCTGATAAATGGCCTCAAAACGCGCCACAAATTCCTGGGTCTCCGGCTGGGTCAGCGCGGAAGAAAACCACACCGGAATCACCGCGCCCTCGACATAACTCGAAGCCTGGCGCCACAAGATCGGGTCCTCCCACAAGCTGGTTCCCAAATAATGCACCTGCTGGCGACCCGACTTTTTCGACGGTTTTTCATCCGACGCGATGCCCCAGATATTCGCATTGGCAAAAAATGCGCTTACTTCCGCCACCTTTTCGGCCGAATCAGGCAAAAATACCGCCTCTGCGCCCGACTTCGCCAGTTGGGTTGCCGTGTCGGAGAAGTCGGATTTGCTGCGGTCATAGGCAATTTCGGCGACGATCTGCCCGCCAAGCCTGCGAAATTCAGCGGCGAAGGCCTGCGCGGTCACGCGTCCGTAGCCCACGTCGGGAAAAACGATCGCCGCCTTGCGGTCCTGGAGTTGCTCAAACCCGATGCGCGCAGCCGCCCGCGCCTCGGCGGCGGCATCGATAAAATTACGAAAAACGAAGACATTCGCCCCGTCTTCTGCACCCTCCTGGGCGCGTACCGATTCGGTCGTCAGGGTAATCATGGGGATCTGATGGGTGTGCGCAAAGGGCGCAAATTTCTGTGCGCGCTGGACATCCAACGGCCCGGCCACGGCGAGCACTTTCTGCTGTTTGAAGCGCTCAAAAATAGCGGCGGGATCCCCCTGAGAGTCCTCAAAAATCAGCGTGACCTCGGGCTCCGAGGCATGATGAAACGCGTTCATCGCCACCAGGGCACCCGCCATCGCGCGCGCTCCAATCGCGCGGTACGAACCGCTGAGTGGGAGCAAAAACCCAATCGCCAGCCGCTTCGGCCCGCCCACCGCCGCCAGGCGTTGCGACAGTTCGGCCGCGCGCGATGTTGCGTCAATCGCCACCAGGTCGGGCGCGATCTGATTAAAGAGATCCTCAAGCCCGGCGCGCTCATTCTCGGCGATCTCCGCGTCGAGCGATTGCTCCAGAATCCGCCAGCCCGCAAGCGCGCGCAAAAAGGGCATCTTTGAGTGCAGATAGTCCTGCAGCGCGAGCTCCTCCGCATCGCGCTCAACGATCGTGAAGGCGCGCTCCCGGCTAAAGGCCTTCAGGCTGTGCAAAAACGCCAGGCTCCTGCGCTCTTCGGGCGCGAGCGCTTCCAGCTGGGCCTGCTCGTCATGGGCCCCGTCGATGCCCAGCGCTTGCGTGTTGCCCGCGCCGCGATAATTGGCCTCGAGCGCATCGGCCTCCTGATACAGGCGCGCCGCCGCGTCCAGCGCCGCGTCGCTTCGCCCGGCGCGCCACAGGCTCTCGAGCAAAAGACTGCGCACCGCGAGGCGATCATCGGCAAGCACGATATTGCTCAGCGACGCGCTCGGGTAGTCGCGAAGCGCGTTGAGCGCCTGCTCGGATTCGCCGCGAAGGGCGAGTTCGAGGGCATAATATGCGGCCGCACCGTAGCGAATGCGTTTGTCGATGCTGTCGCTTTCGCCCAGCGCCCCAAGAATCTGAGCGACCTCGCTTGAGCGAGGATAGGCGGCGGTGGCCTCGGGCAAAAAGGAGGTTTGCGGCTCGATTTTTCCCATCGACGCGCGCGCGATATAGACCTCGGCCAGCGTGGCGATCGGATCTTCGGGATACTCCGCCTGGAGCATGCGAAACGCGTCGCGGGCGGGCAAATATTCTCCCGCTTTCAGCAGCGCCATCGCGGCGTCAAATTGCTTCTGAGCCGCTTCGCTATGGGCCGCAATCGGCGCCCGCTCCTCGAGGTCATCGCCGCGCGCCGCCGGCGCGCTTTTGCACGCGCTCAGCCCGAGCAATACCAGACACAGACACAAAAACGCCCCGCGCATCGCGCGCGCCGCCACTCGCCGGCTCTCGCCCGGCGTGCGCGAGGTTTTGGCCGCAAAAATTGAATGCAATACACCCATGAAAAACTCGTTCAATGCTCGATAATTACGACACGTCGAAACTCAGCCAATTCGACGCATTTCGGCCGCCCCGCCCCGCAGTATAGGCGAGTTCGGGCGGGTCGCAATAATTTGTATTTTGCGCCGAATTCTCGGGCGAATCCGCGCGCTCGACACGCCTTAGCCCAGGGAGTCTGCCCAGCGGGTCTGGCGCAGGGTTTCGACGTGGCGGGCGCGTCGAAATTCGCGTTGTGCCGCGCTCAGACGCGGGTCCTCAGCGTCCACCTCGCCGAGGTTAAATACCATGCACTTGGGCCCGCCGCCGCCTTTTCCAAAAAACTCGTTGACGTTGACACCGACCACATGGATGCCCTCGCGCTCGATCCGCGCGCGCAACGCCGAGGCGATCGCCGAAGGCGTATAGAGATAGCGCCCCTTTGCGGTTTCAACATAAAAAGAGTTCCCGATGAAGTCGACGGCGTCCGCATCGCTCATCTCGATCAGGCGATCTGAAAACTTGTGGCGAAGTCGGGAGACGGAGTCGTCTTCGAGGCCGCCGGTCCAGACGAGCAGGGGTCCGCCCAGGTCGCAGAGCAGGCAATCGCCGTGATAATATTTCGGGTTATTGAGCTTTAGACGCGCCATCGGCGCGCCGAGGACCTCCTCTTCGAGCCAGTCGGCCACCGACGGATCACTGCGAAATCCGTAGGTGAAAACCCAGCGCAGCGCGTCGCCTCGGCCCACGGGAAACGCGTCGGCCTCACCCTCAAAGCGCATCGTTTCGGGATAGTCTTTCACCGAAAACCCGAACTTCTCCATAAATTCTGAAAATAGCTTCGACTCGCCGACACGGTGGGCAGCGGTAAAATGGCTGGGGAAAAATTGCTTCTCTCCCGGCGCGCCTGAGCCCAGACGATCGCTCAAAAAGCCGGCGTTGGCGGCAAAAACCATCCCGGTCAACTCCGGGGTCGCGTCGACGATATAGACGTCCACACCGCCGGCTAAAAGCGCGTCGATATAGGCGTGCCACTGCGGCCAGGCGCGCTGCATATCCACGGTTTTGAGCGAGTTATCGGGCCGGCGCGTATGCGGGTTTGCGCCTCCCTTGATGGCAAAATGGCGAGGGTCTGTCATTAAAACGGCGGGCTTCATGGGTGCTCCCTGATTTTTGTCGGTTTCTAAGCATGCGCAACTTCATGCTCCCGCTTACCGCGAAACGCGCGGCATGCAAAGGTTTGGGGGGAAATTTGGCGCCCGCCCGCGCTGCAGATTTGATTTTTCGGCGCGCTCTTTGCTAAATACGAAAGGGATTTACGATCCTTATCTGACTTGCGCTCGCGCGCATGATCTCGCAAACTTCATTTGCACAAAAAATTTCTTACTCAGGAAAAATAAATATGGACGCAATTAGCATCGAAGATTTGGTAGGAGCCGGGTTTGATCGCGAGAACTGGCCCGAAGACGTGGCCGAACCCGGAGCAGAGAATATCCGCGGGCGCGCGCTCGAGGGAAAACAGGAGCTGTACCGCTACCAGGTCAGCGCCGGCGAGCAGGCCTACGCGATGGAAGTCGTGCTGGACCGCGCCACCGTAATGGACCCGGCCGAGGGCGTGACCTTTATGGTAAATCAGTTCGCCTATTTGTGGCGCACCGATAAATCCAAGGTCATCTGCGCCCCCGACGGCGCCTGTCGGCGCATTCATTTTTAATCGCTTATTTGCGGCGCCAATCGCCGCCTGCGCCAGCGCACCTCAGGGCCGCACTTCAAAGGAAGCTTCGGCCTTGGGGTCGACCGCGCCATTTACCACGGCGCGCGCCTTGAGCCGCCAATGCCCGCCTTCCTGGCTAAAAACGGCATCTTCCGGAATATATAAGACAATCGGAATGACGAATTCGTAGTTGGCAGGTAACTCGATCTCCTGGGCCACTTCGGCGGTTTTGGAGAAATCCTGCCATTTTCCCTCGCGTTGAACCTGCCCTTCCAGGCTGATCGCCACGTAGTCCACGGTGCGCATTTTATCGGGGCATAAAAGGATTGCGCGCGCCTCGAGTTCGTCGCCTGGCTTAATATATTCTTTCCCCAGTTCCAGGCGCAGCGATAACTCGCCGCCGGTGACGGAATTAAGCCTTCCGGTCAGAAACTTCAGGGTTTGACTTAGTTTGATCTTGGTCATGAGTAAGACTTACGCTCGTAAAATCGGCCAGGGAATCAGGGACGACACCACACCAGGCATTTGCTTAGCAATCAGCGCTCCGATTGTGAAGCATATTGACCAAGCTTTCAAACCTCCCTGTGGCGCGGCGGAATAATTACCTTGGGCGGGCGCGAACTCGCTGCTAAACTGAGTCTGACCCGTCGCGCCCCCCAATTTTTTGAGGCCCTCCACCGATGACTCCGAGTAAACGCCTGTTCCTCGCCGCTTCGGCGGGTGTTTTGACACTCATCGCCGTGATCATGGCGGCCTATGTCATTTCAAAGCCACCTGCGGGTGAGTCAAAGCAGTCCGAAGCGCTGGTGCTGGTCGACGAGCTGCCGCTGGGCGTATGGCCGCAGGGCGATAGTCCCCGAAAAGTCACGATCCGCGTGGACCCCGAGCGCGGTCCGCTGCTCGAAGACGCAGAATCGCCCCCCCTGCAACTCACCCCAACCCATCCGGCGCTGCAGTTTTCGAATTGGCAGGTGATCCGCGCGCAGTCCCGCACCCAGGTGGTCGGTGACGGTAAATGGAACGATACCCCCGTTTTGGCCAGGTGGACCTTTGCCGCGGGGAATCCCCAGGCTTATTTTTCACTCAAAATACCGGAATTTCCGGCAAGCCTTCTGCGCGAGAATCTCGCGCTTAAGATCGCATTTCCCCAGGGCCAGGTCTCCCTGATTTCGCCCGCTGCGGGAATGAGTGCGCAGGCCGCATTATGGTCGGGCGCGCTGGGCGTGCCGCGGATTTCGGTGTCAAATTGGAGCGGCGATTCGCTTCAGGTGGCCGGACAGATCGTCGACTCGCACGAAGCCCGCGAGCTTCTGCTGAGCCTGTGGCTGGCGCCGGCGCATCTTGAATCCGAGAGGTGTGCTGATGGGCTGCGCATCGACCTTGAGATGAGCTTCATGCTGCGCTTTGGCGGCGCGCAGGCGCCATCGCTGTGGCCCTATGCCGACGGTGCTGCCGGCGCGCTGGTGCCGATCTTTGGCCTGCCCGCCGAGCATAGCGACCCGCAGATTGCCGAAGCCGCCGCGCCCGATGCCAGCCGGTGGCTGCGCCGGGCCAATACGCTGATCTACGGGCACTCCAACCCCGAGGATCCGCGCTTTGGCACCGGTGGACTGCTTGGTAATAAGCTGGGGGCGACGGTGATTGTCCCCACCCGGTTCAGCGATGACCCCAAGATTGAGGCGCTCGCACGAGCACTCGACCAGACGCCGGTTGAGCTCGCACCGTTTGGCGAGGCGAGCAGCCAGGCTGACGCGTATGCCGGGAGCAGCCGCGCCCTGAAAAGCGCCAATTGCGCCCAATTAGCGGCCCTTGCCGGGCGCAGGACTCCGGCGGTCATTCTTACGCAGAGCGCCCCGGATGACGCCGCCAAGCGCCCCATTCACCAGGGCCCTGCTGGCTGGCCGATGGTCGTTTTACCCGAGGGCTTCGACGGGCGCATTCAGTCCCTGCGCCTGCAGGGATTTGAGCCGGGCGTGCTCAGCGCGCTGCTCGAAACATACCAGACGCGCGTCTTCTTATCGCCCTTTGTCGCCACGCGAAACCCGCTGATCGGCGCGGCGCATGAGAGCCTGCTTGAGCCGGAGCGCGATGGGCACTGGACGGTGCGCGCGCCGCTGGGCGGGGCGCTTGCAAATCTTGAATTATGGCGAGAGGAGTCGCCGATTATGGTGGCGAGCGTGGCCGATTTGGCCCGGCATCGACGAGCCGTTCAGGAAGTCAAAACCTGGTGGAATGCGGCGCAGCAATTGCAGGTCTATAACCCGAGCGATACGACCATCCATGGATTCACGCTGGCGCTTCCGGGGGTGCAGGACGCGACTTTGCTCGACTCGCCTGCGAATACAAGCAGCCGCGTATTGCGCGCACCGACCGGCGCCGCCCCCGCGGCGACCCGGACCCTGATCTGGTGGGATCTAAAGCCTGGCTTGCAGCAAATAAGTCTCAGCAAGGGCGCCGGGCTGCCCGATCCACAAACCGCGGCGGCTTCGCCGATTCTCTGGGAAATCAAGGAGCCCTGAGAGCATTGAGGCCGCGCGCGTCAGCGGGCAATTAATCGTCGTCGTGATGGCAACCTTCGGTATGCACATGACCGTGGGCGAGTTCGTCGGCCTCGGCCTGTCGCACTTCGACAACTTCGCCTTGAAAATGAAGCTTTTTGCCGGCGAGGGGGTGGTTCCCGTCAATGAGCACTTCTTTCTCTCCGAACTCCTTGATCCAGTAGACGATTCCCTCGTCCTCCTCTGCTCCCTCAAAATCCGAGGGGATCAGCTCAATAAAGAGGCCGACCTCAAGCTCGAAATCATCGGGAAACTCGTCCCGACTCACCGATTGCACTTCTTTGGGATTATACTCTCCGAAGGCATCTTCCGGCTCGAGCACAACATCAAAGGTATCGCCCACCACACACCCTTCAAGAGCGCGCTCCAGGCCGGGGAAAAATCCCTCCTGCCCGTGGATATAATAGTCCAAATCATCCTTATCGTAGCGCTCAAGTTCCTCATCCTCGTTCACATCGCGCATGGTATAGCTCAGGCCCACGACCCGGTTCGCTGCAATTTCCATCATAATTCTCGTCGATTCAGAATCGGCGGTCGCCTAATACGCCCGCCTTTTATTGGGTTTCGATGAGCGCGCGAACGCGCTCGACTTCGTAATTTGATCGCGCGTCACAACACGCGGACTCAAGACTTGCTAATTGCTGGCGAGCCTCGTCGAGACGAGCGCTTCTATAGAGCAATTCGGCGCGTATTGCCAATACCTCACCCTCAGCAAAAGGCAGCAGAATGCATATCGCGTCGCGTATCCTATCGAGTTTCGCAAGGCCTATAGCGAGCGTTTCAAGCGAGATATTCCCGGCCTCACCGTTTGAAACCTCAGCCGAGTCAAACCGAAGGGCGGCCATCACCTCGACCCACTGAGCGCGCGCACTCGCCGCGCCCTTCCGGGTTGTGCGCGCCATCGCCGATTCGTAACCTTCTTGGTCACCCTCGCGCAGCGCCAACTCCGCCCGGCAAGCGTCGAGCGCGCGTCGAGCTTGCGCCGGGCGAAGTTGCCCGCCAACCTCATCGAAGGCGCGGTGGGCGCGCACCAGGTTCTCTTCGCGCAGCGCCACCTCCATGCGCCAGCGCGCAATATCCAGGCGCGCGCGACCGCGTTTGGGCAGGTGATAGTCGGCGTCAAGAAGCGCGCGCGCGCGCGCATAATCGCCGCGCCCGACGAACGCGCGCGCCAGCGCGACCCGGTGTGCCAGGGCCTCCGCGCGGCTGCGCATCAAGTTCTGCGAAAGCCTCGGCTCGCAATAGGCGACGGCCTCATCGACCCATCCGCGCCGCAAGAACCACAGGCCCAACTGCGCGCGTAAATAGAGATGACTCAAAAGAAGCGCATACGGAATGACGAGAAGATAAACCGAGCGCGGCACGAAAAACTCGGCCCATTCTTCCCACCCCGGTTGAAAGGCCAGATACGCGCCCGCCAAAAACGCCAACGCCGTCGCCAACCCCAGGGTGCCAAGCAGTGATATAAAAATTGGATAAACGCGTTTGATCATACCCAGCCGTGATAAACAATCTGTCGGGATAAGTCCGTAAAGCGCGGGCGGCCCGCAAAACCTCAAAAAAATATAGCACCCTGCGATCGAAGCACAAAACGCACCGAATAGATTCTTTTGCCCAATCGCCCCGGTTGATCTCCCGCCGCACGCGGCGTAGGAGTAATGACATCTTTTCATTCACGCACAGAGCCCCAAAAGTGAGAATATAATGACCGGTCAACCCAGCGAAAATTCCGACAATCTGATCGTCCATTTTGAAGCGATCGAGGCGGCCCGCGCGCGCATCGCTGGCTCAATCGACATGACCCCGTGCCTGAAAAGTGAGAACCTCAGCGCGCAGAGTTCCAGCAAGGTTTATCTCAAGCTCGACAACCTCCAGCGCACCGGCAGTTTCAAGGAGCGCGGGGCGGCCAATATTCTCATGACGCTCGGCGCGAGCGACCGCGAGCGCGGGGTCATCGCGTCATCGGCGGGAAATCACGCCCAGGCGCTCGCGCTTCACGGGACCAGGCTCGGCATCGACACCAAGATCGTCATGCCGGAGGGAACCCCGCTGGTGAAGGTCACGCGCACGCGCGCGTACGGCGGCAAGGTGGTGCTGCACGGCGCAAACTATGACGAGGCATACCACCACGCGCTCGAAATCGCCGCCCAGGAAGACCGCTATTTCGTCCATGCCTTCGACGACCCCGCGATCATCGCCGGCCAGGGAACGCTCGGCTTGGAATTGCTGGAGCAAAATCCCTATATCGAGGTCGTCGTGGTACCGGTGGGCGGAGGCGGCCTGATCTCGGGTATCGCGGCCGCTCTAAAGGAAACAAACCCGCGCATCCGCGTCATCGGGGTCGAGCCGGAAGTCCTGCCGTCGATGCAAGCCGCCCTGGAGCAAAACGGGCCGGTCGACGTGCCGGCGGCACAAACCATCGCCGACGGCGTCGCCGTGCGAAGGGTCGGCCGCTACACCCACGCGAATGTCGCGCGCTATGTCGACGAAATCGTCAGTGTCAGCGAAAAGGAGCTCGCCAACGCCATTCTGGTGTGTCTGGAGGAGGAGAAGTTCATGGTCGAAGGCGCCGGCGCGGCGGCGGTCGCCGCGCTTCTGGCCGGCAAGCTCCCCGATATTGCGGGCCGCCGGGTTTGCCTGGTCATCAGCGGCGGCAATATCGACGTCAACGTCATCTCGCGCATTATTGAGCGCGGCCTGGTCGCCGCGGGGCGCCTGGTCCAGCTGAAACTACGCATGGACGATATGCCCGGGCGCCTGGCCGACTTGCTCGCGTTGATCGCCGAAAGCCGGGCAAATGTCCTGCAGGTTTCGCATAACCGCACGTTTATGGAGGCCTCGCCGCTTGGGAAGACCGACGTCGAGTTGACCCTGGAAACCCGCGGACCCGAGCATATCGCCCAAATTCGCGAGCTGCTAAAACAGCGCGGTTATACGAATATTGAGCATCTTAATTTACCGGGCGCGTGATCGGCCCACGCTTATCCATCTGAACCGAAACGCTCAAAATTCCAAGACGATTCATCCTTGAAGCTTACCCACGGCTTTTTACCCGCATAGGTGCGCGCATTCCCACTGGTAAAAACAGGAAGTTTCCGACCTGCCTCAAACCCATCCTCGAGCAGTGCGCGCCCAGCCGCGCTCAGCTTATAGCGAAATTGCGCCATCGGATCGGCATCACCCGGTGCGCAATCGGGGTTGGACTCAACGATGAGATAAGGCGCCCCCTCCCCCGTCGCCTCGCCCCACTCGCGCAGCCGAACCAGAGCCACGTGCGCGCCAAGATAGGCATATTTCTCAAGAAAATCGTCATCCAGAACTTCATCTGCCGCGCAAAATTCCGCGTCGCTCAAGTTCGAAAATAGGTCGTGGTCAAACTCCGACAGGCGCAGCGCATGGCGACTGCGCGTATCGCGCCGGCGTCCGGGCGGCTCGGTGGCGCGCGGAAAAAGATTCGCAAAGTCCTCAATGAACACAAAAAACTGCGGAAAGAACTTTCGCGTATGTCCCACGGACACCGCAAGCTGGCGCGGCGAGACGCTGGCGAAGGTTTCCCAGAGGTTGGCTGCGGTTTCGATATAGATAGGCTCCGGATAGAAGACCTCATCAAACTCCGCCTCAAAATCCTCATCGGAAAGTTGTCTTAAATTTGCGTAGCGCGCACGGGCGGGAATGGGCGACGGTAACAGAATTTGCGGCTCCGCGATGCCGATCCGGTCGGGCGAAATGCCCTCCTGCAGCAACGCACTGCACGCAAACCAGAGAAATAGACGGTCTTCGAATGTGGGCGTGGTCCAGATCACAAAACGTCCCCCTTTAGCCAGTCTCCCCGCCGCCGAACCGAATTGCTCAGCCGTCAAATAGCCCCCTTCCAGCGGACGCATCGCCTGGTCGACCTGGGTCTTAATCGCCGCGGGGTTACCCGAATAAAGCGAGGTATAAAACGCACGCAAATACTTCAGCCGCTCCTTTCGGTGACGTTTCGAATCCGCAGATACCGGCCCGTGCGTGAGTAAATCCGGATAGGTCAGCACCGATTTCGCACCGAGCCTTTTTAGGATTCCCCCTGTGACGCTCGGGGCAAGATCCACAACATGCTCCGCGACCTCTTGGCCTACTTCACTCATACTATTTCCTATACTTCATATCAGATGGAGCGCCGCACCCGCGGGCTCATTGGGTGATTACGAGCGTGAATTAGCACCGATGATCCACCATGAGCAACGATCTTTTCGCCGGGCGGATATGCTGATCTTCGACTTGAAATAAAATCCCCCCAAGAAACGCCGACGCCCCGCCCGGTCAAAAGACCGAAAGGCGGGGCGTCGGGGTGCATCGGATTAAATTGCTGGCAGCGACCTACTCTCCCACAGCGTCACCACTGCAGTACCATCAGCGCTGAAG
>Ga0209075_1000488_pt1 | contig 38663 bp, 32 predicted proteins | sample Stecom2011_FD_187523 | JGI IMG/M metagenome (GOLD analysis project Ga0209075, IMG submission 187523) | Agricultural soil microbial communities from Utah to study Nitrogen management - Steer compost 2011 (SPAdes) (version 2) | ecosystem: Environmental > Terrestrial > Soil > Agricultural land...
CGGGGGGATACCAAAGCGGCCAACTGGGGCAGACTGTAAATCTGTTGTCTTACGACTTCGGAGGTTCGAATCCTCCTCCCCCCACTAAAGAAATACAAAGCCGGATCTGTTGAGGTCCGGCTTTCTTGTTTTTTTAACTATCTTTGACAAAAATTCACGTCCTATGCTGGTTAAGATTTATCCCGAAAATCCCAATCCCCGGGAAGTCCAAAAGGTGGTGGAGGTATTGCGGTCGGGGGGACTGGTTATTTATCCTACCGATACGGTGTATGGCCTGGGCTGTGATGTGAATAATGCCCGGGCGGTAGAGCGGATTGCACAAATCAAAGGTTTGAACCTCAAGAAGGATCACCTTTCCTTTGTTTGTCACGATATGAGTCACCTTTCGTTGTACACCAAGGCTCTGGACAACCAGGTCTTTAAGCTCTTAAAAAAGCACCTGCCGGGTCCCTTTACCTTCATTCTGCCGGCCAGCAACAATGTGCCCAAGCTTTTCAAGAACAATAAAAAGACCATTGGTTTCCGTGTTCCCGATAATCCCATTATTCTGGAAATTGTACGGGAGTTGGGCAACCCGGTTTTGAGCACCTCCATTAAGGATGAGGATGAGGTGATTGAATACACCACCGACCCTGAGTTGATTCACGAAAAGTACGGCGATTTGGTGGATTTGGTCATTGATGGCGGCTATGGGGGCAATGAAGGTTCCACCATAGTGGACTGTACCGACTATCCCTTTGAAGTTGTTCGGCAGGGCAAAGGCATCCTCGAGCTCTAAGTGTTGATGCCACGAGCAATTGCCTCTAATTCCCTCTCTTCAAAATTATCCGGAACTTGTTTTGTGGTGTTTAAGTTTGAATTAGCCCGCTGACCTTCCCTTTGTGCAATTCGTGTAATTAGTGGACCAAAACCTACAAAAACATTTTCTCCACCTTTTTAATACCAGAGGGCAGGGCAAAAACCACCACCCGGTCGTTGGCTTCAATACGGGTGTCGCCGTTGGGAATGATCACTTCATTGTTTCTGATGATGCCCCCGATATTCATATCACGGGGTAAATCCAGGCTGCGCAGGGGACCTTTGGTGATTTTGGCGCCCTGGCGCGCGACCAATTCCAGTACATCGGCGTCGGTGGCGGTCAGACATTTTACGTAGGAAACGTTGGCCTTAAAGGTGTGGCGGTAGATGTAGCTGGCGGCAATCAGTTTCTTGTTGACAATGGTGCCGATTCCAATGTTCTCAGCCAGGTCGATGTAATCCATATTCTCCACTTCGGCCACCGATTTTTTCACGCCCATTTTTTTGGCCAGCTGGCAGGCCAGGATGTTTACCTCCGAGTTGTCGGTTACGGCAATAAAAGCATCGGTCTTGGCTATGCCTTCGTCCTTAAGCAGGTCGAGGTTGCGGCCGTCGCCGTTAATTACCAGCGTGTTTTCGAGGAAGTCGGCCAGTCGGGCGCTTTTCTCCTTGTTGATCTCAATAAGCTTAATGTGGTACTGGTGCTCCAGCTCCTTAGCCACCTTTTTTCCGATGCGTGAGCCTCCCAGAATCATAACATTCCGCACCTCATATTGAACTTTTCCGGCATCGGCCAAAAGTTGCGCGGCCCCTTCTTTGGTAGTTACTACATAGGCCAGGTCGTTGTGCTGAAAGCTGTCCTTCCCCCTTGGGATAATGGTCTTGCCGTCGCGATTGATGGCTACTGTAAAATAGGCGTTTTTTTCGTGCATGGCCGAAGCCTGTGAGAGGGTTAGTCCCACAATGGGCGCATTGTTGCGCAGTTTAACCGCATAAAGCAGCAGTTTGCCGTCGCTGAACTGGAACATTTGTCGAATGCCGACCTGTTTTAAGGAGGCCATAATTTCCTGAGCCGCCAGGTGCTCGGGATAAATGACTTCATCGACCCCCAGCTGCCTGAAGTATTCCAGATTTTCGGGAAGCAGGTATTCGTAGTTGTTGATGCGGGCAATGGTTTTTTTCGCGCCCAATTTGGTGGCCAGCATGGCAGAGAGTATGCTGACTTCTTCGTAGGGCGGAACAGCAATAAACAAATCGCAGCTGCCCACCTGGGCGTCCCGAAGATCGTCAATGGAGGTCACTGAGCCCACTACGGTCATCAGGTCAAAATGAGATTCAGCTTTACGCAGCTTTTCTTCATCACTGTCCATCAAGATCACATCATGATCTTCGTTGCAAAAGAGTTTTGCCAGATGGTTGCCCACTTCGCCGGCGCCGGCAATCAAAATCTTCATTCTGGTTTATATGATTTGGTCGGGGACAAAATAAGCTAATAATTTGCACTTGACGAAAAAATCAGGACTTTATCGATGGCTGTTGCCGGGGTTTTACGGAAAGACGAAGGCCCCCTTGTGACGGACACTGTGAAAGGAGATTTTTGTGCTGTCCAGTGCGGCGGTCCACTCCCGAATCAACCAGGGTGGACAATCGGGCCCTGCCACTACTTGTCGGCAGCTTTCGTTTTTAAGTAGAGACGGCATATCCACCCGAAGGTTGCCGTTAAGCAACACGGTGGGTATGTGGGTGTCGTCGGGAATCAGTAAAGGTGTCCGACTGCTGCCATGGTACAGCAGAATTGGCTGTGTCTTTGGGGCAAGGATTTGAATATGCAGCAGCGAATCGGGAGGCAGCAGGCTTTCTTTTAAATGGACTTTGGAAAGGAGACTGCGTCGCAAAAGTCCGCTTCGGGCAAAGTCGGCGTCGGCGTCGCTCACCTTAGGACTGCGAAGGGCGAATACCTTGCCGCCCGAGCGTCCTTCAAGCAAAAGCCCTTTACGGGTTTGGTAAAGAACGAGGGTCTGATTCTGCAATTTGATATGTTGTTGCGCCAGAAAACCTGCCATAAGCAAACACAATAGGGCAAGTGCTTGCAGCCAGTGGGTGCCGCGGGGACGGGTACACAGTCGGTAGACTTGCAACAGCAGGGGGTACAGCAGCAGAAGCAGGGGGGCCGAAAGCCATAAATTGTCGGGATAGCTGCCTGGAAGCGCTTCAATGCTTTGGGTCAGCTGTGCCATAAACAGAAGGAGGTCGTTGAGTGGACCGGCTGTTAGGGCAGCCAGTGTGGGGTTAAAGCTGAGGGCCAGACTGGCCAATGCCAGGAGCAGAATGGGTGTGAGCAGGGGCAGCAACAGGAGATTGCTGAGCAGGAACCAGCTTGGGAAAGCGCCGAAGAGGTAGAGCGAAAGAGGCAGGGTAGTGCTTTGCGCTGCAAGCGAAACGGCAAGCAGCGACCACAGTTTACGGGCAGGAGTAAAGCGAAGGGTACAACAGTTGTTGATGAGGGGGTAGAAGGCCAGGATACCCACTACAGCCAGGTGACTCAGCCAGAAACCGGCATGGTAGATGAGCAGGGGGCGCCAGAGCAGTTGCAGTAAGGCCGATGCACATAAGAGGTTGTAGCGGTTGACGGGGCGTCGACTGAGTTGCCCCATTTGCAGGAGAGACAGCATAAGCACGGCCCGCACTACCGATGGCGCCAGTCCGGTTACCACAGCATAGGCCAGCAGACTGCTGATTATAAGGAAGACGCTCAGGGGATGGGTGCTGCGTATAAATAGGGACAGCAGTGAAGCCACCAGAATGTAAATAATGCCTGTATGCAGGCCGGAGACGGCCAGCAGATGAATGGCGCCGCTTTTTACGAAGTTTTGGTTGACTTCCCGGTCGAGTTCACTCCTGTTTCCCAGTAAGAGTGCCTGAATCAGGGCCAAAGCTTCCGGTTCCAGTTTGTTTTGAGCCAGTTTGTCCCGGCACCAGCGGTTGATGGCATCGGCAAGTGCCAGGTGGCTTGCAGGGGTCAGAGGCAGGCTCTTCCAGGATCCGGCCGGGAGAAAGGCTTGGGAAGAGTAGCCTTTGCGACGAAGGAAAAGCCCATAGTCGAAGGCGTGGGGATTGGTATTGAAGGGCAGCGCCTGAAGTTTGGTCTGCAGTAAAAGTCGTTCTCCTCTTTGCAGGTCAACCAAACTGCTGTCGCTGCTGGTCAGTAAAACCCTGCTTCCCTTAAGCAGAGCTGCACCGGAGGAAGGGGCTGCTGCATCCACCCGGAGGGTCAGTTGCCACCAGCCGCTGTCGTTTTGTTTTATTTCTTCGAGGGTGCCGGCAAGTTTGGTTTCTGTGGGTTCCTTCAGCAGGGGCGTGCTTAAGGTCAGGGTGAACAGGTAGCCCAAAAGCACTAAAAACAGGGCGAAGCTCAAATCTCCGGCCAGGGGGCTTCGGAGGCCCTGGTGCAGCAGCCGGCCCGCTGTAAGCAACAAGACCAACATCCCCGGTACCCATTTGGCTTTCGGAAGAACAATGTCAAAGGATGCGGTGGCCTCATGCAGCACTATGCCGGCCATAAAGAAGACCAGAATTCTTAATAAAGGGAGTTGTTTCCACAGGGTCATAACGCGGGTTTGGGCTTAGGGGAAGCAAGTTAGGGGCTGAAAGCGAAAGAAGCAAGGCCATAATTTGACCAACTTGTACAAAGCGGTGATTAAACCCTGGCTTCTCGCACAGGGGTGAAAGGTCTTAATTTGTAACTTGCACATTATTTAAAATGAGTCTAAAATGAAGTACCGACACCAAATTTTTCTGTTGCTTCTGGTCGCGGCTACCTCCTGTGTGCCATTAAAGAAGTCCATTTATCTGCAGGGAGATATGGCCCGGCATCTGGAGGAGGTGGAAGGCAGCTACAAGACAGACAAAGCCGATTATCTGGTGAAACCCAACGACCTGCTCTACATTCGGGTAACGAGTCTTGACGACCGTTCTTCGGCTTTCCTCAACAACGAATCGGGTTACAATGCGATGGCCGACAATCCCATGTCGGCCAGTTTGCTGGGTTACAGAGTGGGGCTGGATGGTTCTATTGATTATCCCTTTTTAGGCAAAATATACGTGGCAGGCCTGTCGTTACAGGAAATTGCGGAGAAAATCGAACTGGCCTCGAGCAAGTACATCGACCAAAGCGGAGCCATTGTTAAACTGCTGAACGACCATGTTACCGTAATGGGAGAGGTGAAAAATCCGGGGCGCTTCCTGATGAACAGTGAAGAGATTACGATATTGGAAGCAGTAAGTCTGGCCGGCGATATGACCGATTTTGCCAACCGGCAAAATGTACGTCTGATTAGGAAGGATGGCGATTTGCCGCAGATGCTGATTATCGACACCACCGATGAGCGCATCATGTATTCCTCCTTCTTTTATCTGAAACCGGGCGACATTATTTATGTGGAACCCCGCCGTTTGAAGCAATGGAACCTCTCTTCCATACCGCTGGGCGTGGGCATGAGCCTGGTGAGTGCCTCTATTTTATTGTACACCTTGTTTAAGTAAGTTTTGTCCATGAAAAGTTTCGACGATACAGCGTCTGGTAAAACACTGGATGTGAAAAAGCTGTTTTTAAGGGCCCTTCGGTATTGGTATTATTTCCCTGTCTTCCTGGTTCTTTCTACGGTTATTGCTTTCGCGATATATAAAACGACCGTTCCCCTGCATCACATCAGCACCCAGGTGCTGATATCGAGCGCGCAGGATGCTGCTGCCGGCAGGGTGGATGTTGGAGAAAGAGCTTTGCCCGGCATTTCGCTGGGGGGACAAAGTCACTTCGAGAACCAAACCATCATCCTTACCTCCCGTCGTCAGGTAGAGAAGACCATCAGGGAGTTGGATTTTGAGGTGTCGTATTACGAAAAGGAGGCCTATCGTTTACAGGAAATCTATAAGGACAGCCCTTTTCGGGTCTTGATTGACTCCTCTAAGGTGAAGCCAACAGGTTTGGCTTTTGAGGTCGCCTTCGTATCTAAGGAGCGTTTTGTGTTAAAACTCGAAAACAGCGCATGGTCTAAAGAATATGGTTTTTTTGAGAAGATCAATCACCCCCGTTTTTCCTTTAGTCTGGTTCCTGTTGAAGATGTTTTGCCGGGTTCGGGCTATGAACAGAAGGTGTATCGCTTTGTGGTGAACGATTTAAAAGCACTGGCTGCCCAGTATAAGTCCAGTTTGTTTTTAGACCGGGTACAGCATGGCTCCTCCATTGTGGAATTGTCGATCCTGGAAAATAACGTAGAAAAGGGTCGTGATTTTCTGAATCGTCTGGCTTATAACTCGGTAAGTTATACCCTCGAAAAGAAGAATCAGATTGCACTCAATACCATTGAATTTATCGAGAAGCAATTGATAGGAGTGGCCGATTCACTGGGAGCTGCAGAGAATATTTTACAGGATTTTCGCTCTCGAAATGTGGTAATGAATGTTTCCTTACAGGGCGAAATGATTATGGCGCAATCGAAAGAGTTGGAGGATCAGAAGTCGGCCCTGCTGGCCAAGCTGGACTACTACTCTTACCTGAACGATTATATAGAGGGCAATGGCGACCTGCAGGAAGTCATTGTGCCTACCTCCATGGGGATTGAAGATCCGGTGTTGAGTCAGTTGATAGCCCAGCTTTCGACCCTGAATGCCGAGCGCTCTGCACTCCGCTTCAATGCCACCACCGCCAATCCCAACATCACCCGCATCAACGCCAGTATAGAAAACCTGAAGGGGAACATCATCGAATCATTAAAGAGCGTTATCTCGGCCACCAATTTGTCGCTGAACGACATCAATAACCGGCTGTATAACCTGAGTGGAGAAATTCGTAAATTGCCGCGCACCGAACAGCGTCTGCTGAATATTGAACGTACCCGGCAGATGAACAACGAAACCTATACTTTTTTGCTCACCAAGCTGACCGAGGCCCAGCTGGCCAAGGCAGCCAATCGTCCCGATAACGAAATTATTGAGGAGGCGACCTACCGGGGACTGGTAGCGCCGGATCAGAAACGCTTGCTTATGTTGGTTTTATTGGCCGGGCTATTTTTACCTGCGGTCGTGGTTTTTATCAAAGTCTTTTCCAACGACAAAGTACAGGAGGTCGACGATTTGAAAGAGTTGTGCGACTTGCCGGTGCTGGGGCAGATTCCGGCTGAAAAGAAAAAAAGTCGTTTTGCCTTGGGTAACAAGGAGAGGCAGGAGGCCCCGCAAGCCCTGCTCAGCGAGAGTTTTAGAAGCATGCGGACCGCGCTCGGGTATTATGCCAACAAAAAGGCTTGCAAGGTGATATTGATAACCAGCACCCTGCCTGGCGAGGGAAAGTCTTTTTGCGCCCTTAATCTGGCACGTTCTTTTGCCCAGTTAAATAAAAAAACCCTGGTGGTGGAGTTTGATTTGCGTCGTCCTTCTTTAAATCGACAATCGGGCATCCCCGCCATAGGCAAAGGCATCACATCTTATTACAGCAGCGATGAGCAGGTCGCCGATTTGATTGTTAAGGGCAGTGAAGCAGGGTCGCCCGACTTTATTTTTGCCGGCCCCCTGCCACCGAATCCGGCCGAAATGATTGCCGGAGAAGCTACGGAGCGACTCTTTGGGAACCTACAAGAGTTGTATGAGGTCATCATCGTGGACACGCCGCCTCTGGGCGTAGTGTCCGATGCCTTTTTGCTGACTTCCCTGGCCGATGTCAATCTTTTGGTTAGTCGCTACAACGTAACACCAAAGCCGGTTTTTAAGATGAATCTGAAGGACGAGAAGTTCAAAGAAGTGCCTCATTTGGGCTTAATCATTAACGGCTTGCCTTTTCACCGCAAGGAGTACCACTACCGTTATGGTTACGATGCCGGCAGCAAATATTTTGCCGGTGCCCAATAGGGGAGTTGGCCAGGAAAAAGTGAACAGGAGCGCCGGACCGGAAGGGTCGGCGCTCCTGTTTTTTATAGAACCGCAAATTAGGTATTAAGGTGCTTAAATACAGGGGTTTAAGATGGGTATTTTTACTACCTGTATTTAAGTGTTTCTACCCTGATGTTTAAAGTTTTTACCAGGTAATTTTGAACCTGTGTTCAAAATTATAAAATGGTATGGCCAGTCTGCTGTCTCAGCTTAAGGACGATATTCGTTTTAGCGAAGGTTTGAGTGCCTGCATGAATTGCGGCATTTGCACGGCAGTGTGTCCCGCTGCCGCTTATTTCGACTACGACCCCCGACGTATTTGTCAGTTGGTGCAAACGGGAGATGAGCAGGACTTGGAAAACTTGCTCAAAGGGGAGGAGATTTGGATGTGCGGACAGTGCCTGTCCTGCAAAGCGCGCTGTCCCCGCGGCAACGTTCCCGGTTACCTGATACAGGCTCTGCGCAAGCTGAGTCAGCAAAGCGGACATTTTATTCATTCGCGCGAAGGGCGCAAGCAGATACGACTTAAAAGGCGCATCGGTCACAGCATTTTGGAGACGGGTTATTGTGTACATCCCCAAATGGTGGAGCCCGAAACCCATCCCGAGCAGGGGCCGGTATGGGTTTGGGCCTTGGAGCAGGGGGCGGACTTGTACCGGCGTTGTGGCTCTAATTACTACGGCGAAGGAGAAGGCGGGCTGCGTAAGATGGCGCCCGGTGTTTTGGATGAACTGGAGGCGATTTTTGAGGAAACGGGGGGACTGCGATTTTGGGAGGCCATTGAAAGGGGGGCTGAAGAACTTAAGCTAAATACTGAGCCATGACGCCTTTATTGTGGAAGGACTACCAAAAGGAGGTCCCCGACAACCATTATTTTTTTGTGCGGAGTTGCATTCGGCAGACTTTTTTTCCTGGGGCTGAAGCGGCCTTGCTCGATATTCTGCGCAACAGTCTTGGCCTGGATGTTTTTGAAGACCGCAGGCACACGACTTGCACTGGTATTGCTTATCACTGCGATTTGGTGCCCCTCGAAACCATCATGACGGTAATTGCCCGTCAGTTGTCTCTGATGACCGAAGCCGGTTATCGGCACTTGCTGGTTTCCTGTGTTACTTCCTTTGGTATTTATTTGGAAATGCTGGATATGTGGCAGCATCATCCCGAAATGCTGGAGCAAACCCGGGAGGCCTTGTGGAAGTCCACCCGAAGAAGCTTTGAACTGCCCGTCGCCCTGGTGCATACTTCAGATCTTGTTTACCATTTACGTAAGCCCATAGCCGACCGTTCGCCCCATCGCCTGGTCGATAAGTCCACCCAACGCGCCTTGCGGGTGGTCGACCATGTGGGATGTCATTATGCCAAGATTTTTCCTGCCGGCGGTTTTGGGGGCGCAGAGTTTCCCAGTGTGCTGTCGGGACTGGCGGAGACTTTCGGGGGAGAGATGGTGGATTACCCGGAGCGTCGGCATTGCTGTGGTTTCGGTTTCAGGCATTATTTGTTGCAGGAAAATCGTGGTTATTCTCTGTCGAACAGCCGCATTAAGTTTGAATCGATGGAGGCCTTTGCCCCGGATTTGATCCTGACCAACTGTCCCGGTTGCAACATGTTTCTCGACCGCTGGCAATATACTTTGGCCGAGATGAGCGGAAAGACCTACGATAGAGAAGGGAAAGGCATTCCCGTGCTTTCTCATGAAGAATTGGCGGCCTTGATGTTGGGACGTGATCCCTGGACCCTGGGCTTGCAGATGCATCAGGTGCAATTGGAGCCGCTGCTCGACAAAATAGGTATTGCTTACCAGGCCCGTCAAAAGTACAGTATGCTTGCGGGAGCTGCAAGCCTTCCCGGGGAGCCAAGTGTTTTAAAAGTCAGTTTTCAATGAACGCATCGGAATACCTACCCAACGACGAGGTGGCCATTATTGGTGGTGGTCCCGCAGGTATGCAGACAGCCCTGGCGCTGTCCGAAAGAGGCTTTAGTGTGCGCATATATGAGCAAAAGGAGCAGCTGGGCGGCCATCTGAAAGGGTGGCATCACTTGTTTCCGCATGGGGTGGCGGCATCGGACTTGTTGGGACAGTTGAAAGAGCAGGTGCTCGCCCGGGCTGTCCCGCTCCATTTGGGGCAGTCTGTCGACCGTTTGCAAAAGGTCGGGGCGGGATGGGCGTTGTGGCAAGGGGAGCGCCCGCTTGGAAGGGCCGGTGTAGTTGTGTTGGCCAACGGCTTTGCCTTGTTTGATGCCCGTCGTAAGGAAGAATATGGATACGGCTTGTATCCTTCGGTGCTGACTGCTGCTGATCTGGAGGCGGTTTTCAGGAAGGAGCAGCCCTGGCCTTTTGGGTCCGACCGGATGGCTCCCCAGGTAGGCTTTGTGCATTGTGTAGGTTCCCGCGACCTTAAGTGTGGCAGTCCCCATTGCAGCAAACTCTGTTGTGTTACCGCTGTGAAACAGGCTATGGCGGTCAAGTCGCTTTTTCCGGAGGCTCAGGTCTATTGTTTTTATATGGATTTGCGGATGCATGGCCTGGAGTATGAGGAATTGTACCGAAAGGCTCAGGTCGATTATGGGGTGCGCTTTATACGGGGGCGCTTATCCGAAGCCGCACCTGGCCAGGGTAAGCGTTTGCATGTAAAGGCCGAAGATACTTTGCAGGGACGTCCTTTGCACCTGCAGCTCGACATGTTGGTGCTCATGTCGGGCATGGTGCCGGCTTTTTTGCTGGAGCAGCAGGAAAGGGCGGTGTTTTTGAAGGAGCCTGTTTTTGGTTCCGGTTTTGTGCCTGTTCAGGGTTTGCTGGCTGCGGGCTCGGTCGTGCAGCAGGAAGGCCTTTTTGCCAGTGGGGCCTGTAAAGGACCCGCCACACTGCCGGAAGTCTTCGCCGATGCTTCTGCAGTAGCACGTGAGGTGGAGCAGTATTTGAAATCCCTAAAAGCAGTCGGCCATGCCTAAACCCGATTTTGGTTTTGCTTTTGCACCCAACCGGGCCCTGGATTTGAGTGCGCCCTTATTGCCTGAGGTGCAGGTTGTATTGGAGGCCGAGCCCAGCATTCGTGCTTGTATGGCCTGCGGACAGTGTGCCGCGGTTTGTACGGCCGGTGCATTTACTCCTTTGGCTTTTTACCGCCTGGTCTTGGAGCTTCGGGGCGGGGACGTGGCAGCTGTTGGCGAAAGGGCCCGGCACTGCATGTTGTGCGGAAAGTGTCAGATGACTTGTCCCCGTGGAGTTAATATTCGTAATGCTGTTTTGTTGATGGCGGCCCTGGCGCCGCCAAAACCTTAGTCGATGGAAAAATCAGCCTGGTTTGTCTGGCCGTTTATGCTCGGCTTTATGTTTGCCCTGGTGGTGTTGCTGCTGCGTTACCTATGGTGGTTGCGCAGTTTGTGGCGACGGCCTTCTTCTCGTTTGCTGTCCAGGATGTTTTCGAAGCACAGTTTGTTGGCTGTGCGTGAAATTTTTGCCGAAGGTCTTTTGCACCTGCGTATATACAAGAGGAACCGACGCCTGGGTTTTATGCACATGAGTCTGGCCCTGGGTTGGTTCATGATGATTGTGGGCGGAAAGTTTGAGACCTGGTTCCACAGCGGCCAGTTTTTGCACGGTACCTGGTATGCGGTATTCTTTCGTTATTTTGAACCGCAGACAGCAGGTGGATGGGCCGGAAGATTTTGGTTGCATTATATGGATCTGGGTCTTTTACTGGTGCTGACCGGCCTGACCCTGGCCATAATGAAAAGGATACGCAAAAGAATACTGGGCATACACAGCAGCACGCGGCACACCCTGGTCAATCGGGTGGCCCTTACATTTCTCTGGATGATATTTCCTCTGCGCCTGGTAGCAGAAGCCCTTACTTTTGGTCAGCATGGCGGAGGGGGCTTTCTGACGGGCTCGCTCGGTCGCTGCTGTTTCAGCTCCGGCATGCTTGCCGGTCTGGAACTGCCGTTATGGTGGGCTTATTCTCTGTCGCTGGGTGCCTTTTTTGTAGTCCTGCCTTTTTCCCGCTACCTGCACATTCCTACCGAAATGGCCTTAATTTTTTTGCGGCACTGGGGTTTAAGGGCCGCTGAAGATTTGCAGCCCGAAAAAGCGCTTCAGGCTTTTGAGATTCATGCCTGTTCGGCCTGCGGCCTGTGTCTGGATGTTTGTCCCGCCATTAAGGATCACCCCTTTCAGTCGGCCTACTTCCTGCGCGCCCTGCGCAGCGGTAAGGGCTGGGAAAGTCTGGCTTCCACCTGCCTGAGCTGCGGGGCCTGTGAGGAAGCCTGTCCCATCAACCTCGGTTTGGAGAAATTACGGACGGCTGCCCGTGGCAAGATACATGAAAAGCACCACGCAGTTTATTCCTATCTGCCTACTGTAGCGCCAGTGGAGACTTCCAGGGTGGATGTTTTGCTCTTTACCGGATGCATGGGGCGTATGAAACCCGCAACCACCAAGGCCTTGAAAGACTTGTTTGAGGAGGCAGGCCTCACCTGGGTGCATTTGGACGAGCAGGAGAGCATTTGTTGCGGACGCCCCCTCGCATTGGCCGGTCGCGCCAGCGAGGCCGGTGCGTTGCGGGAGTTTAACCGAAATTTGATTCAGGGACAGCAGGCCCGCATGCTGGTCACCACCTGCCCCATTTGCCTCAAACAGTTCAGGGATGACTATGGGTTGGAGCTCCCTGTTTATCATCACAGCGAAATGCTTTGGTACTGCCTGCGCGCGGGCCGTTTAAAGCGGGAAAAAGGAACTGCATGCTTCAGCTACCATGACCCTTGCGAATTGGGAAGAAAATCGGCCTGCTACCAGGCACCCAGGGAGCTGCTGCAAAGCTGCGGCACGCTGCTTCCCCTCGAGCGCGAGCAGGCAGATGCTTTGTGTTGTGGCAACAGTCTGGGGGCCCTTTCCTTGTCTCTGTCCGAGCGTCAGGCGCTAACTTCCCGCACTCTTAAGGTGTTGGAAGTGCCCGGGGCCGCGTGCGTTGTGACCGCCTGTCCGCTTTGTCAACACAATTTGGCCCGTCAGAGCCGCCTTCCGGTTAGGGACTTGGCCGAAGTGCTTGCAGTCACGGGCCTGCCCGAACAACACGGGCAAAGAACAGCTGCGCTTGCAGCTGTTCAGGAGCTATAGTGGGATGCATTTTGCACAATCCTGTACTTTTCAATATCTTTAGCCTTTGAAAGGATCCTCAAAAGATAATACAGAATGTTATGCCTATAGAAAATTTACGCGGCTCCATTGTAGCCATTGCCACCCCTTTTAAAGAAAACGGAGAGCTGGATCTCGAGACTTTTGATCGTTTGATCGACTGGCATCTTGAAAACGGGACCGATGCTTTGGTTGTGTGCGGAACAACCGGAGAAACTCCGGCCTTGTCGGAAGATGAGGATGCCACGATGATGGAAAGAGCGGTGAAAAGGGTGCAGGGCCGTATCCCTGTTATTGCCGGTACCGGCAGCAATTCCACCCAGGACAGCATCAAATACTCCAAGCGTGCCCTGAGTGTGGGTGTAGATGCCCTTTTGGTGGTTGCACCTTATTACAATAAGCCCAGCGATAGTGGCATGTATCAGCATTTTGCAGCGATAGCCAAGGCTGTGGATGCTCCCATTATTTTGTACAACGTACCGGGTCGTACCGGCAGCTGTATCTCGCCTCAGCTGGCTTTGCGATTGGCCAGGGAGTTTAAAAATATTGTAGCCATTAAGGAAGCCGGTGGCAACATGTCGGTCTTTGCCGAGTTGCTGGCCAAGCGTCCCGATGGTTTTAAGGTTTACAGTGGGGATGATTTTCTGGCGACCTCAGCCAATTTGCTGGGTGCCGATGGTTGCATCAGCGTGGTGGCCAATCTCATTCCCCGTGAGTTCCATCAGCTGATGGAAGCATCTATGGCAGGGGATGTAGCGCAAAGTCGTTCTCTTTTTTATAAGTACAAGAGTTTGATGGAGCTGATGTTTGTAGAGTCGAACCCCATTCCTGTAAAAACCGGACTGGCGCTTATGGGTAAATTGGGCGGAACTTTTCGTCTGCCGCTTTGCAGCATGGAGGATGCGCATCAGGCTGCCTTAAAAGCCGAGATGGAGCAACTCGGTTTACTTTAGGTCGCTTTAGTATATCGGACGCAACCCGGTGCAACTTTCTGCATCTTAGTACGTGGACTTATTTTTAATAAATACTACGACAATGAGAAGTTTAGGATGGTTTGTACTGGGTTTGTGTTTTGCTGCCTCTTCCTGTGAGAAGGGCGATACGCTGCCCCAGCCGGAACCGGAACTCTTATCGCTGAAATCGGCTGAGCTGGTGCAGCAAACAGAAAATTTTGGCTGGTCTTTGCTTTTGGCGCTGAATGAAGCTGCGGCACCTGAGGAAAATGTGGTGCTGTCGCCATTAAGCGTTGCGCAGGCTATGGGGATGGCCCTCAATGGCGCCAGTGGCGATAATCTGCTGCAAATGTGCAGGGTTTTGGGCTACGACGACCCGAGGGCCTTAAACGAAGCTTTTCGAAATGTTCGTCGTGCCCTGGAAAGTGCAGACCCTAAGGTGACTATGGGCGTGGTCAATTCGGCCTGGTACCGAAAAGGCTTTGAGCTGAATTCCGATTTTTTGGCCTGCATAGCAGATTACTATGCTGCTCGCGCAGAGGGCTTGGACTTCGGAAACGAGGAGGCAGCCAAGGCTGTTATCAATAAGTGGGTAAAAGATGCCACCCGTGACAGAATCCCATCCATTGTAGACAAAATAAGGCCAGAGCACGTTCTGTTTCTGGTTAACGCGGTTTATTTTAAAGGAGAATGGAGTGCCCGTTTTGATGCCAAAAAGACGGTGGAAGCTCCATTTTATACTGCAAGCGGCAGGGTAAATGTGCCCATGATGCAACAGGAGGGGCCCTTTCAATATTACTCAGGGGCTGATTTTGAAGCGGTCCGACTGGCCTATGGCGACAGTGCCTTCAGCATGCATGTGGTTTTACCCCGTGAAGGAAGCAGCGCCGACGATTTGTTGGCACAAATGAAAGAGGAACTATGGGCTCGGCTTCAGGAAGACCCCGCTCCCAGTCAATTGCAATTGGCCCTTCCCCGGTTTAAAACAGAAGCTTCCTACGACTTGATTCCCGCCCTTGAAAAATTGGGCATGCAGCTGGCCTTTCATGACGATACCGGCTTCGGCCATCTGGCCAACGATCGGATGTTGATTTCGGACGTCAGGCACAAAACTTTTTTGGAAGTCGATGAACGCGGCAGTGAGGCCGCAGCAGTAACCAGCGTGGGCTTTTCTGTCACCAGTATTCCTCAGCTGCGCTCCTTTAGGGTCGATCGCCCCTTCGTTTTTGTTATTTCTGAAAAAGCCAGTGGGGCGGTATTGTTTGCGGGCAAGATTGCCCATCCCTTAAAGTAAGGGGATTATTGGTTGGTACTTATTAATTCGTGCAGGCTGCCGCTCAGACGTCTGAGTTCCGTTTCGTAGATTTTGGTCTCAAACAGTGCATCAATCAGCCGGTTTTCGGTATTGATTAGACTTCGCTGTGCTTCTCTTAATTCAATACTGGTAATGTTGGCCAAACGGAATCGCTCCAGGGCTATGGTCAGCGTTCTGTTGGCCAGTTCCAGATTTTGATTTTCCAGGTGATAAAGCTGACGGGAGTTTTGGTAGTTTTCCCAGGTTTTGATAAGGTGCATATCAATCGCTGCGCTTAATTCTTCCTGTTGTAATTGGCTGTTCTCCATTTCGATACGAGCTGTAGCTGCGGCTCTTTTTTTGGCAAAACCATCGAATAAGGGCAAGCGAGCCCCAAGCCCGAGATAATAGCCGGTGTTGTTTTCCCGGGTGAGGGGACTGGCGCGCAATTCTTCACTGTTGTAAAAAAGCGCAGCTCTTGCTTCCACTGTGGGCAGGCGGCTCTGCTGAATTTTTCTAAGCTCCAGAGTTTTAGCTGAACTTTGTAGGCGGGCGGCCGCCAACTCCGGGTTGTTTTCGGCCACTTCTTTTCTCAGTTCGTTGAGCGTCTGCATGTTGGATGTATCTATGTCGCCGGTGATGACCCAGTTGTTATCGGCCTCCAATTGCAGCAGGCGGAAAAGCTCCAGTCGAGCAGAAAGCAAATCGGCTTCTTGGCGGATGATGGCACTACGGTCGGCATTCAAGTCGGTTTGGGCCACCAGCAGGTCGTATTCCGAACCGGAGCCCAGATCCAGTTTTGTGCGCGCAATTCGTTCTCGCTCCTGTGATATTTCCAGGTTGTTTTTTGAGGCTTCGAGTCGGCGTGTTAAACCGACCACCTCCAGGTAAGCATTGGTAATGTCGCTGACTATGTTTTCGATGGTGATTTGCGCTTTGGTGCTGCCCATTTCTTCGAGTAAATGCAGATGCTTTTTGTTGGTAAACATCTGAAATCCGTCGAAGAGGGTCCAGGATAAGGCTAATTCTGCGTCGTAGACGAATTCAAGTGCGCTGCCTTTACCCTGACTTTGATCGTCTTCGAAAAATTCGATGTCGCTTTGGATGCGATCGGCTCCTGCGCCAGCGGTCAAAGTGGGAAGGAAGCCTGCTTCCCCCAAACTGTTGGTAAGGGCCGGGATGCGTGCCTCGTTGGCGGCAATCCTAATCCCATAATTGCGTTCCAAGCCAAGGGCCAGGGCCTCGGAGAGGGTCATGGTTGGTTGACTGTGTAGAGGGGTCAGCCCGCAGAGTAGGGCAATAAGCAGAAGTGTACTGTTCCTGATTTTCACGATGCAGTGTTTTTAAGTTCAGCAGGTTTAAGAAAGAAGCTGAGGATGGCTGGTATTACAAATAGCGTTAGAAAAGTTCCCAAAACCAATCCTCCTACCACCGCCACACCCATGGCGGTGCGTCCGGCAGAACCGGCTCCGGTGGACAATACCAGAGGCAGGGTGCCCAATACGGTAGAAAAGGTGGTCATTAAAATAGGCCGAAAGCGGGAGAGGGCTGCTTCCTGAATGGCTTGATGGTGCGCTATCCCCTGTTCGGTTTTTTGTTTAAAAAATTCCACAATAAGAATTCCGTTTTTAGTAACCAGTCCGATCAGCATAATCATACCAATTTTACTGAAAATATTCAGGCTGATGTTAAAATACCAAAGTGCTATTAAAGCGCCTATCAATGCAAGGGGTACTGTAAATAGGATGACAAGCGGGTGTTTGAGGCTTTCGAACTGAGCGGCCAGAACCAGATAAATAAAGACCAAGGCCAGCAAAAAGATGAAATTAAGGCTGGAGGCACTTTCTTTAAAGTCGCGGGAGGGGCCAGCCAGCTCGGTAGAAAAGCTTTCGTTCAGTACCTCGGCGGCAATGCTGCGCATCGCACGAATACCATCGTCCATAGATTGGCCCTGGTTTAGGGCTGCCGAAAATGTGGCGGCCGACATGCGGTTGAAACGGAAGAGCTGAGGTGGACCGCTGTCTTCAATCAAATGGATGAGATTGTCGAGTTGAATGAGTTCGCCACGATTGTTACGGACATTCAAAGAGAGAATGTCACGGGGATCGTCGCGTTCGGAATCGGGCATGCGTCCCATTACCCAATACTGTCGCCCGTCTAATTCGAAGTAGCCAAAGCGCGAGCCGGAATAGGCCAATTGGAGGGTTTGCCCAATGTCCCGCACCGAAACACCCAGTGCAGCGGCTCGGTTTCGATCGATTTCAATACGCAATTCCGGACGGGTAAATTTCAGGTCTACATCGACATAGGCGAATACGGGTGACTTCTGGGCAAGGTCCAGGAATTCAGGGATCACGTCACGCAGCTCTTCGGCATTTCCTGTCTGAACAACAAATTGAATCGGCAGGCCGCCGGCGTCGTTGCTCAAACTTTGAGCCTGTGAGGCATAAATTCTGGCTTCAGGCATGCGTTCGAGTTTTTTATTCAGCATGTTGGTAATCTCATCTTGTGACCGGGAGCGTTCATCGGGATGGGTCAGGGTAAGATATCCGGTGCCCCTGTTGGTTCCCCCCTGGGAGGTTACGGTGTTGAGTACCTTTAGTTCCGGCGTGTTGCTCATGACTTCATGAGCAACCTGGTCCAGGGTGGCGTCCATATAGGCAAAGGTCGCTCCTTCTGGTGCCCTTGCAGAAAGCTGGATGGAACTTCGGTCCTCAAGTGGCGCCATTTCTTCAGGGATGATTAAAAAGAAAAGGGCAATCAGCAGGGTGCTTCCACCAAGTACCCAGAGGGTGTATCGTTTTTTTAGTAAAAAGCGTTGCAGGGCTTTTTGATAGAGACGGTTGAGCGTCTGAAAATAGGGTTCTGTTTTTTCATAGAATGCAGATCTTTGTTCTTTGGGGCGAATCAGTCTTACCGACATCATGGGGATGAGGGTCAGGGAAACAAAGGAGGAGAGGACCACAACCGCAGCCAGGACCATGCCAAATTCCTTGAACAGTTTGCCGGTAACCCCATCGAGGAAAACGATCGGAACAAATACAGAGACCAAGGCCAAGGTGGTTGCAACAACGGCGAAGAAGATTTCCCTGGTCCCTTCAATACCTGCCTCAACAGCGGGCAGGCCTGCTTCCATTTTGGCAAAGATGTTTTCCAAAACGATGATGGCATCATCAATTACCAGCCCAATGGATAATACCAGGGCCAGGAGGGTGAGTACATTTATCGAAAACCCCGAACTGAACATGATAAAGAAGCTGCCAATTAGAGAAATGGGGACAACGATCATTGGGATGATGGTCGTTCTCAGATCTCTTAAAAACAAAAAGATGATAACAACAACGAGAAAGAAAGCCATGAAGATGGTTGATTGTACCTCATTGATGGACTCGCGAATGAATTCGGTATTGTCAAAGCCTGTACTGACCTCTATATCGTCGGGTAGGTCCTGCTTGATCAAATCCACCCTTCTGAACAGCTCATCTCTGGCATCCAGTTGATTGGCGCCTGGTTGCGGAATGGCGGCCACCCCTACCATCGGAACCCCGTTGCGTTTGAGTACGCTGCGGTCGTCGCGTGTGCCCATCTCTGCATAGCCAATGTCTTTGAATCGAATGTTATTGCCATCGACTTCCTTAATGATGAGGTTGTTGAATTCCTCCACTTCGGACATTTTGCCCATGGTCCGTATGGTCATCTCAACGGATTCCCCCTCAATAATACCAGAAGGCAATTCGATGTTTTCCCGGTCGATGGCCGACCGAATATCCTGGGGACTGATGTTGTAGGCTGCCAGCAATTGGGGATTCATCCATAGTTTTATGGTGGGGCGTTGTTGGCCCCATACACTGACGATACTTATGCCATCGATTGTACGTAGGCGTTCCCTGAAAATATCTCTGGCAATTTGGGTCAGCTCAATTCGATCGCGGTAGGGGCTGCTGATATTTAAGAAAACAATGGGATCGGAGTCGGCGTCTTCTTTTCTGATACTCGGGGGATTGGCGTCGGGTGGCAAACTCTCTATGGCACGGGACACCCGGTCGCGAATATCGTTGGCCGCAACTTCGAGGTCCGCATCGATACCAAATTCTACGCGAATGATACTCCGCCCTTCCTCGCTGATGGAGCTCAGGGTACGGATGCCCGATACCGCATTTATTTGCGCCTCAATGGGTTCGGTTATGTCCATTTCGATAACGTCGGCGTTGGCCCCCGAATAGGAGGTGGATACCGTTATTACCGGGAGGTCCACAGCAGGATATTCTCTTACGCCCAGATAACTGTACGATAGGGCACCAAAAATAACAATAACGACCGACAACACAGAAGCCAGCACCGGTCTGCGGATACTTATACTGGAAAGACTGCTCATGCTTTGATGGTTTTAAGGATTCAGCAATTGGCGAATGGCCACATCCTGCTGGTCTTTGAGTTGCAGAAGTCCGTTAATCAGAACTGTATCTCCTGGAGCCAGTCCCCGAACAATATGCACTTGTTCATTAGTACGCAAGCCGGTTTCAACATTTTGCGCATGCACCTTCCCTTGTTGATAACAATAAACCTTGTAACCTTTTTCGTAGGGAATCAGAGCGATGCTGGGTAAGGTTAAAGCCGAATCGAAACGTTCCAGCACCAGTTCAACATTGGCCAGTGCACCCGGATTCAGATGTTTGTCGGGATTGTCGGAAATGGCCCTGATGCCTATGGTGCGTGTGTTTGTGTCGATTCGGGGTTCCACCGCATACACCTTCCCCGGGAAGACGCGTTCTCTTCCTTGAATCGTGAAGAAAATGGAGTCGCCCGGAGTAACCTGGCCGGCGTAGCGCTCCGGAATGGAAAAGTCGACGTAAACCTGACTCAGGTCCTGCAAGCTGGCGATGCGCGTAGAAGGGGTGATGTAGCTTCCCTCGGTAATGTAGCGCAAGCCCAGCGTCCCGTCAAAGGGGGCCCGGATTTCGGTTTTTTCGATTTCAGCCTGAATAAGTGCCAATTCTGCTTCCAGTGATTTTAGTTCACCCAGAGTTCCGTCGTATTCTTCCTGGCTGATGCCTCCCTGCGAAAGAAGTTGGTTTTGTCTTTTTTCCCGTTCACGTGTCAGGCTTAGGTTGAATTCGGCTCTTTGCATTCTGGCCTGCAGATCTTTGTCGTTGATCTTTACCAAGAGCTGTCCCTGTCCTACTTCGGCGCCCTCATCCAGGTTTAGGCGAACTACGCGTCCACTTTGTTCGACATTGAGGTTGATCTGTTTTACGGCGAGAATGTCCCCCGTGGAGAAAATCCGGTTCTCCAGCACGTCGCTTTGAACGACAACGGCATCTGCCTCAAAAGGGGCTTGCGGCTCCGGAGGGAGGAAGTAGCCGACGGCTTCCTTTGCGAAAGGGAAAAGTTTGGGCAAAAGCAATATAACTATTGTCAAAATACCCAGTCGCAGCCCGATTTTTTTACGGAATTCTGCTTGTTTCAATTCTTGCTTAAAGGAGCTTAGTCTGGCCTTAAGCCATTGCTTTACTTTACGTAGATTTTCTTCCATGCGCATTGTAGGTTTGGTCTTACTCTAAAGCTGATTCAAAAATAATGCCCGTTAGCAAAGCGGATAGGCCAATGTTAGTGGGTGAGCGCTAAGTTTTTGTTAATCAGAACAGCTAGCTTGAAGTATTGTTTTTTATGTTCTTTAAATTTTGGGGAGCGGCAAGGAATTGGTTGTTGAATTGTTCCACAATATCGGTATGGAATGAAAAAAAAGCGACCGCGTTCCGGTCGCTTTTTTATTCGTCGCTTAAAAATGCTGCTTCTTTATTTGAAGAGATACAGCGTGCGGGTTTGGTTGTCCGGAATGCCGATGATGTTGTTGATGTAATCGGCTTTCTCCTGCAACTCTCCCTTCTTAACAAAGCCTTCGCCTTTGGGCATACAGGTTCCCCAGGCACCGGAGGCCTGACAGTCGGCCCAGTCGGTAATCTTTACCAGGGTATGCTGACCAACAATAATCAGGGCCTTGCTGTAATCTTGTCCCTTACTGAAGGCCTCTACCACATTTTCTTTGGTCAGCACAATGCTGCTTTCTGCCTGGGCCTCAGCCAGGGGGCTGATGCTTACAATGGGGTTGTTTTCGTTCAGGGTGGCGTCCCCCACATTCACGATGCCCTCTGTCAGTTTTGAAATTTTCTCAACATTGGTCTGGGCGCTGCTTAACTGGAAGGCTGCAAAAGCCAAAACCAGCATGGAAATTACTTTTTTCATGGTTAAGTATTAAAGTTATACAATGGCCCAAAGGTAAGGGCTATTTTGCTTTTTATCCAGATGTAAGGCAACTATTCCCGGTGATTGTATACCGCACTGGCTTGCGCAGTAGGCATCAGCAGCAAATCGTTTACGTTGACATGCGGGGGGCGACTGACCATAAAGGCAATGGCTTCAGCCACATCTTCGGCGTACAAGGGCGTCAGGCCCTGGTACACAGCGTCTGCCTTTTGCTGGTCGCCATGGTAGCGTACCAGCGAGAACTCTGTATCTACCATCCCCGGAGAAATAGAGGAGACTTTAATGCCGTAGGGCAAAAGGTCGATACGCATCCCTTTGGTAAGTGCTTCTACCGCATGTTTGGTGGCACAGTACACATTCCCGTTGGCGTAGGCTTCCTTTCCGGCAATGGAGCTTACATTGATGATGTGCCCCGATCTGCGCTCCATCATCCCAGGGATGATGCGCCGGCTGATGGCCAGCAGGCCCTTTACATTGGTGTCGATCATGCGTTCCCAGTCGTTCCAGTCGCCCGACTGTATGGGTTCTGCCGTGGCAGCCAGTCCCGCATTGTTTACCAGTAAATCAATTTGCTGAAGTCTTTCCCCCAATTCGTCCATGGCCTGGTCTACCGCTTCCTTTTTTTGTATATCGAAGCACAGACTGGTGCAAGAGGTGCCTTGTTCTGCCAGTTCAGCAGAAAGAGCCGCCAGGCGCTCTGCCCTGCGTCCTGTGATAATCAGTTCAAAACCCATTGTGCTGAGTTGAAATGCGGTAGCTCGTCCAATTCCGGAGGTAGCTCCGGTAACCAATGCTGTTTTTTGCATATCCCTGTTTTTTGGTGATTGGTTTGTGGTTTGTCCGTTTTTTAGTATTTTTCAGAGGCCATTGCCACTGTAAAATTACATTTTTTTGTAATTGTAGATCCATAAACCAACAATCATGACAACAAGAACTGCCACCCTGCAGGATGCCGAGACTTTTGGCGTCGGATCCGGGGAATTTGAATACATACAAAAGATCCTGGGCCGAAGTCCCAATTTGCTGGAGCTGGAGCTGTTCTCCATCCTTTGGGCGGAGCACGCCAGCTATAAGCACTCCTTAAAACATCTGCAGGAGCTGCCGCGCAGTGGTCAGCAAGTGGTGGTTGAGGCGGGCCGAGAAGTCTCCGGTGCAGTGGATATTGGGGATGGTGAGGTCTGCGTATTTAAAGTTGAATCACACAATCATCCTTGTGCCGTTCAGCCGCGCTTGGGAGCAGCCACTGGTTTGCGTGTGGTGGCACGGGATGTATTCGCCCTGGGTGCAACGCCTCTTGCATTTTTGAACGCCTTGCGTTTTGGCGATGCCCGGCGGGATACGGCGCGTTGGTTGTTTGAAGAAGTCATAGAGGGCCTGGCCGATTTCGAAAAAGGTTTTGGTCTTCCCTTAGCCGGTGGGGACACCTTTTTTGCTGAAGGTTTCAACTCCAGCCCCGTAGTCAACAATATGGTTGTGGGGGTAGCCTCACGGGAAGAGCTGCTGTATGCCGTTGCCCGCGGTGAGGGCAATATTGTGGCTGTTGTCGGGGTAGCCACCGGAAGTGAGGGCATCGACGGCGATGCTTTTGCTGCCGATGTCATCAGCGACCATGGGACAAAAGGTGCTGAGGTAGAAGGTTTGCGTAATATGGACGTCGAAAAGAGCTTGATGAAACTTCTGCAAAAACTCAGCAAACAGCAATTGCTGGTGGGGGTTCAGCCTGTTGGTGCGCAGGGATTGGCAGGCGCTATGGCCGATATGGCTGCCAGGGGGCAATCGGGTCTGGAAGTGCGTACCGATGCAGTTCCTTTGAGGGACGCAGGTTTGTCTCCCCGTGATATTTTGGTTGCTGAAACCTGGGGGCGCTTACTTCTTTGTTTTGAGCCTTCCAAACTCGAAAAAATAAAAAGTTTAAGCACAAAAGCCGGTCTGGAATTTGGCGTTTTGGGTAAGGTGACCAACACAGGTTTGCTATGCATTCGCAATGAGGAGGAAGACCTTGCCCGTATCCCTGTTGCTTACCTGGGTCTGGGCGGGAAAGCTCCGGTGTACGAGCCGGAGTTTCGGATCGATCCCAAGCGGGGACTTAATGCGAGGGTAGAAGATTTTCCCGAACCCGACCATTATCCGGCTGTGGTTCGTCGCATGATGTCTTCTCCCAATCTGGCCTCCAAAAAATGGTTGGGCAGTCGTTTTACCAAGTCCTTAAAGTCGGACAACCCCAGCAGTCGCTTCCCCTCAGATGCCGCCATTATTCCTGTTGGTAAAGAAGGGAAGGCGCTCGTTGCCACCATGGATGGCAACCCCGGTTATATGAACGGGGACATTCAAAAGGGTGCTGAGATTGCCGTTGCCGAAGCGGTGCGCAACATTGTTTGTGCCGGAGGACAGCCCCTAGCTGTTTCCGACTGTCTTAATTTTGGGAATCCCAGAGACCCGGAAGCCTATGGCCATTTTGTGGCTTCAGTCCGGGGCGTTGCAACGGCTTGTAAGTACTATAATCTCCCTGTAATTAGTGGTAATGTGAGTTTCTATAACCAACGGTCGGTGGAAGGGCGCTTGCTTCCGGTAACGCCTTCTCCACTAATTGGCATGGTGGGCTTGCTCAAACATGCCGATAGGCACACCACCCTGGCCTTTCGTCAAAAAGGAGATATGATTTTTCTGGTAGGCAGGTCGCGCGACGATGTGAATGGATCTGAGTATTTGCGCTTGATTCATAGTGTGGAGAATTCCATAGCCCCCTGTTATTCTCCTGAAGAAGAGAAGGAGTTGCATCAGGTCGTTTCCGGTTTAATCGATCAGAATCTGGTTCGTTCGGTGCATGATGTCTCCAATGGTGGTTTGTATTTCACCTTATTGGAGAGTGCCTTGCCGCTGGGTTTTGGTTTTGACATTACTTCCGATGCCGAAATTCGGAAGGATGCCTTTTTGTTTGGGGAAGCACAAAGCCGGGTGGTTGTATCTGTGGCCCCCGAAAAGCAGGACCTTTTTGTTGATTTTATGGTGGAGCAGGAGTTTCCCTTTTCGATCCTCGGGCACGTAACCAAAGGAGAGTTGCGCATTGATGATGAATCCTATGGATTTATGGATGAGGAAAAGAAAAGATTTGAAGACAGTCTGAAAAACTGGCTGGGAGGGAAAACAGAAGTCTGATTGCTGTGCTTTTTTGGTATCTTTGTCGCCCTGATGTTGTAATATATGACAAATGATGATGAGTGTGAAACCCTATACACAGGCCGAAGGTTCAAAGAAGGAACAGGTTACGGCTATGTTTAACCGCATTGCGCCCAAGTACGACTTTCTGAACCATTTGCTTTCGATGGGTATTGATAAGTTGTGGCGCAAACGGGTAGTGCGCATCGTTGCACGAAAAAAAGCGCCTGTTGTGCTGGATGTGGCTACCGGAACCGGCGACCTGGCCATTGCCCTGGCCGGCATCCAACCTAAACCCACGGCGGTTTACGGTGCCGATATTTCTGCAGGCATGCTGGAGCGGGCTGCTCAAAAAGTATTGAAACGGGGTTTGCAGCACACCATTGTACTCAAAGAAGCCGATTCAGAGGCGCTTCCTTTTTCGGATCGATTCTTCGACGCGGTGACCGTGGCTTTCGGGGTGCGTAATTTCGGGGATTTGCATCAGGGACTTTGTGAAATGAATCGTGTACTCAAACCCGGAGGTTCACTGGTGGTCTTAGAATTTTCGCGCCCGCACATCTTTCCCTTTAAGCAGTTGTATGCCTGTTATTTTGCTCATATTTTGCCCTGGTGGGGAGGCTTAATTTCGAAGGATAAGGAAGCCTACGATTATCTGCCTGCATCAGTGCTTCACTTTCCTGAAGGCAAGGCCTTTGAAGCGGCCTTGGTTCAGGCTGGTTTTGAAGTAGAAAAGAGTCGCCGACAGTCTTTAGGAATTGCCACCATCTATGTTGCCCATCGTCCCCTGCAATAAATTGGCATTGGCGACGTTTATGATGCAGGCGCAAAAGCCTGATCAGCAACATCAAATCGGGGTGCATTTCATGAAGTACATTTTTGCCTTTCTTTTTTTTGCAGGAATCCTGGGGACCTTGGCAGCACAGCCGTCTAACGGTAAGGTGCCCAATTTGCCTAATTTTGACGACAAGGCGCTTAATTTTGGATTTCTCATCGGGTTCAATACCATGGACTATCGGGTGGTTTCCAAGGCCCCGGATCTGCAAGGCCCCGGTGGCGTGCGTTACGCCGATGTGGTTCGCCTCAATCCGGGCATCAACATCGGCATGGTGACCAATTTCAGGTTGAATCAGTACTTCAGTTTCCGGGTGCTTCCCGGCATCAGTTTTGGTCAGCGTGATTTGTTGTTTACCGGCGAGAATGGGGAAGAAGATCCGCATCCTTTGGAAATTAAATCTACCTATATTGAGGTCCCCCTGGTATTAAAGATTAATGGGGCCCGTATGCACAACGCCAAACCTTTTTTTACCACAGGAATCAATCCCCGCTTTGACTTGGCAAAGAGCAAGAAGGACGGTATGCTGGTGCGACCATTCGATGTCTATTGGGAGGTGGGCGCCGGTTTTGACTCTTATATGAGCTATTTTCGTTTTTCAACAGAGTTGAAGCTCTCGGTGGGCTTGATGAATGTGTTGGATCCCTCGGGGACTGGTGAGCCCGAGGATATTTACTACTCTGATGTGCTGGATCGCCTGACTTCCCGTATATTTGTGCTCAATTTTTATTTTGAGTAATTTTCTGTTTTTCTAATGATTCAAGAAGCAGTGCTGCGTTTGTTGCCGGCCGAAGCCGGCAATGAGGCGCTAATTAAAGGTTTTCTGGCCCAAAGTCTCGCTATTTCTGCGGCCCGCATCAGGGGCTGGCACATTCGTCGTCGCTCCATCGATGCACGCAAGCATCCGGTTCATATTCAATTACACGTACAGGCCTGGATCGACGAAGATAAACCAGAACGTCTGACTCCGTTTTTTGAGTATCCCGATGTGTCCCATCAGCCCGAAGTCGTGGTGGTGGGTGCCGGTCCCGGTGGTTATTTTGCGGCCCTCCGACTCATCGAGCTGGGCCTTAAGCCCATCGTGCTGGAACGGGGCAGGGACATCAGTGCACGTAAACGGGATGTGGCACTATTGAATCGCAATCAGCCGGTAAATCCCGAATCCAATTATGCCTTTGGAGAGGGGGGTGCCGGTACTTTCTCCGACGGCAAGTTGTATACCCGAAGTACCAAGCGTGGTGATTTTCAACGTTTCTTTGAAATACTCCATTTTCATGGTGCCTCCGACGACATTTTGGTCGATGCCCATCCCCACATTGGCACCAATCTCTTGCCCCGCATAATGAAAAATATCCGGGAGCAGATTCTGGCAGCCGGAGGTGAAGTGCATTTTGATACCCGGGTGAGCGACTTTATTGTGGAAGGGGACCGGGTATTGGGCGTACGAACAGCCGGCGGGGATGAAATACGCGGCGGAGCTGTTGTTCTTGCCACAGGCCATTCGGCGCGGGATATCTATGAATTGTTGCATCAAAAAGGAATAAAACTGGAAGCCAAAACCTGGGCCATGGGCGTTAGGGTGGAGCATCCCCAGGAGTTGATTGATCAGATTCAATACCACAGCCCCGAAGGTCGCGGCGAGCACCTGCCTGCAGCTTCGTATAGTTTTTCCTGCCAGGTTAAGGAAAGGGGCGTGTATTCTTTTTGCATGTGCCCCGGAGGAACCATCGTTCCTGCAATGACCGGTCCCAACGAAATGGTGGTTAACGGCATGTCTGCTTCTACCCGTTCTTCGCCCTTTGCCAACAGTGGAATGGTGGTGGAAGTTCATCCCGGCGACCTCGATGCTTATGCGGCACATGGGGTTTTGGCTGGTCTGGCCTATCAGCGTGAAGTAGAAAAGCTGTGTTATCTCAATGGGGGGCATAATGTAATTGCTCCCGGTCAGGTGTTGACCGATTTTGTTGATGGCCGGCTCTCTGCGGATTTGCCGCCGACTTCTTACATTCCCGGTGCCGTGTCGGTTCCCCTTCATTTTCTTTTGCCCGAAGCCATAGCTTTTCGTTTGCGTGAGGGTTTTAAAAAATTTGGTCAGTGGGCCAAGGGTTTCCTTACCGAGGAAGCCCTGGTGCTTGGCACCGAATCGCGCACTTCTTCTCCTGTTCGAATTCCCCGGGATCCACTGCGCCTCGAACATGTGCAGCTGAAAGGTTTGTATCCTTGTGGAGAGGGGGCCGGATATGCCGGTGGAATAGCTTCTTCGGCACTGGATGGCACGCGCTGTGCCGAGATGGTAGCCAGGTCGCTGGGAAAGTAGCCTTGTGTTTAACTCAGCTGAACCCTTGCTGCCGGCGGAATTCTGCACAGATGATGGCCGTAGCTACGCCCACATTCAGTGATTCCGGGCCGCTGCTTTCCGGAGGGAAGGAGGGGATGGTCAATCGTTGGGTAAGGTGGCGGGCTGTTGCGGGACGAATACCCTGGCCTTCGTTGCCCATTACCAGTAAAGCCGGTGTTTTCAGGGAGGAGTTGTAGATGCTGTCTCCCTCTAAAAATGCGCCGCAAACAGGCAGGTGGTGGTCTTTTTTACAGGCCGGAAGAAAGCTGTTGAGATCCGTATAAAACAGTTGAACCCTTGCCAGGGCGCCCATGGTAGCCTGTACCACTTTGGGGTTGAATACATCCGCGGTGTCGTGGCTGCATACAATGGTCTTGATGCCGAACCAATCCGCCACTCTTATGATGGTGCCCAGGTTTCCCGGGTCCTGTACGCCATCCAGTACCAGGGTGAGGCCATCTTTTATGGCACCATTATTGAGTGTGTAGATGGGTTGACGAAAAAGAGCAAGTACTTGTTGGGGGGTTTTGAGCAGCGACGCAGCAGCAAGTTCTGCCGGACTGAGCAGCACCACTTCATGCTTCAGATGGGCAGGGGCCTCCCAGTCGGAGGTGGCGGCCAGGAGCTGAGGGCTAAAGCCAGCTTCCAGAAGTTCGTTTACAATTTTAGGCCCTTCTGCCAAAAACAAGCCATGGGTATCGCGCTGTTTTTTTTGCGCCATGGAGACAATCAGTTTTTTCTGATTCTTACTTAACATGCTGCTTTTTTTTACCTTTGCTGCAAATGTAACAATATCATAGGATAAATGATCAGGAGGTACCTTGCTTCACCACTATTGGGGGGACTGTTTTTTACAGCGGTTTTGTTGTCGACGGGCTGTCGCAGTACCAAATATGTTCCTGAAGGAGAAAAGCTTTTGTCTCGTGTGGAGATAAAAAGTGATGCCCGGGATGTATCACGTGATGAATTGCGTTCCTATTTGCGTCAGCAGGAGAATTTGCGCATTCTTGGGTTTTGGCGCCTGCACCTCGGCATCTATAATCTTTCGGGTAAGGATGAAAGCAAGGGCTTTAACCGCTGGTTGCGCAGTATGGGAGAAGCGCCGGTGATTTACGACTCCACGCTGGTGGACCGTTCAGTGGAACAGATGGGACTTTATTTGCGTAACAGAGGCTATTATCTGAATCAAGTGAGCGACAGCGTTCGCTATCCTTCCGAAAGGAAAGCCCGTGTGCGCTATACCGTTGCGTCTGGTCCCCGCTATCGACTCAATGATGTTTACTATCGAATAGAAGATCCCGGTTTGAGGCCAATTGTTCTCAACGATACAGTAAACTCTGTAATGCGAAGGGGGAGGGGCTTCACCTCGGAGATGCACGACAGGGAAAGGGAGCGGATCACCGAATTGTTGCGCAACGAGGGATACTATAATTTTTCGAAGGAATACATCTATTTTTTGGCCGACAGCTCCCTGGGGGCACATCGGGTCAACGATACCCTTGTGGTGATGCGTCCCCCCGAAAACGCAAGCGGAAGGACTGCGGAGGGATTGCACGCTACCTATGCGGTGCGCGACGTCGTCTTTCAGGTGAATTCGGATGCACGTGATCTGTCGGGCTCCTATGGGGAAGCTGTCCTTCAAATGGATACTGTGCGCATGGAGGGCATTCAAATTGTTCACGAAGGCGAATTGGATTTTAAACCTGAAGTGCTGCTCAACAGCAATTACATTGAACCGGGTGCGCTTTACCAGGCAGCTTTGGTAGAGCGTACGCAATCGCTTCTAAGCGGCTTGCGAATTTTTAAGTACATCAACATTCGCTTTCGCGAAGTTGAAGGTCTTCGGGATGCAGAAGGCCGCCATCTTGTGGATTGCTTCATCCAGGTCGTTCCGGGCAGGTATCAATCTTATTCGGTGGAAATTGAAGGGACCAACTCTTCGGGAAACCTGGGGGCTGCCGGTAGTTTTAAGTATCAGCACAAGAATATCTTTAAGGGCGCAGAGCTTTTCACTTTAAGCACCCGCCTGGCCCGACAGAATCAGTTTGTCAGCAGGAGCGCCGACCGGGAGCGTTTCAACACCCTGGAGCTGGGTGCCGATGCCTCGGTGGTCTTCCCCCAGTTTTTGATGCCGGTGCGTATTGAGAGTTTCAGACAGCGTTACAACCCCCGGACAACCATTGCCCTGGCTTATAATTACCAGCGCCGGCCCGATTATACGCGCACCATTGCCAATGCCCGTCTGGGCTATTCCTGGCGCTCGTCCCGCACCACCACCCACAGTCTGTATCCCATCGACTTTAATCTGGTGAATATTCCCACTGTGTCCCCGGCCTTTTGGGAGTACATTGACCGGAACCCCTTCTTGCGCTACACCTATGAAGATCACCTTATTGCCAATACCAATTACACCTATACCTATAACCAGCAGCAAATTGGCCGACGTACCAGGGATTTTTGGTATTTTCGTTTTTCTGCCGAAGCAGCAGGGAATCTGCTGAACGGTTTGTCGACTTTATGGCACGACGAAGGCACTTACCACACCATTCTTGGGATTCGTTATGCCCAGTATTTTAAATCAGATGTGGACTTACGTTACCATCAGTCGCTGAACCGATTTACCTCCTTCACCTATCGGTTTTTTGCGGGAGTGGGTTTGCCTTACGGCAATCTTAATGTCCTGCCCTTTGAGAAGCGCTATTTTTCGGGCGGAGCAAATTCCTTGCGTGCCTGGCCTGTCAGGGCTGTTGGTCCCGGTACCTTCAGGGATGAAGAAGCCGTATTTTACAACCAAACGGCCGATATCAAACTGGAAATGAATTTGGAGTATCGCTTCCCGCTGTTTTGGTTGCTCGAGGGCGCCCTGTTTTTGGATGCCGGAAACATTTGGGCCATAAGGGAAAGTTCCAGTCCCCCCGGAGGATTGTTTAAATGGGATGAGTTTTATAAGCAGATTGCCCTTGGAACGGGCTTTGGTACCCGTTTTGACTTCAATTACTTTATTTTCAGGATCGATGCCGGTTTAAAACTGAACGATCCTTCCGCCCCGGTTTCTGAAAGGTGGATTCCGTTTAATCGGAGCTATACCTGGGACGATGTTGCTTTTAACTTCGCCATAGGCTATCCTTTCTAGGGATATTCCAGGGGAAAGAAAAAAGGCAGCCCTGAGGCTGCCTTTTTAATGGAATAACAGTTGCGGATTAAGCTTTGTCGGCCGAACCCAAAACATTTTTATTCTTGTGCATATAGAGGGCCTTCAGTGTATCACGGGCGGGACCCAGGTATTTGCGGGGGTCAAATTCTCCAGGGTTTTCAGCCAATACTTTGCGAACTGCAGCAGTCATAGCTAAGCGACCATCTGAGTCGATGTTGATCTTGCATACTGCAGATTTGGCTGCTTTACGCAATTGCTCTTCGGGAATCCCAACCGCAGCATCCAATTTTCCGCCGAATTTGTTGATGGCCTCTACGTGCTCAACCGGCACAGAAGAAGAGCCGTGCAAAACAATGGGGAAACCGGGAATGCGTTTCTCAATTTCTTCCAGAATTTCGAACTTCAATGGGGGAGGAACCAATACGCCATCGGCATTTTTTGTGCACTGAGCAGGAGTAAACTTGTGTGCTCCGTGCGAGGTGCCAATTGAAATAGCCAGCGAGTCCACTCCGGTACGCTTTACGAAATCTTCCACCTCTTCAGGGCGGGTGTAGGTCGAATGCTCGGCTACTACGTCGTCTTCAACACCTGCCAAAACACCCAATTCACCCTCTACGGTTACCCCGTGCTGGTGGGCATACTCAACTACCTTTTTGGTCAGCTCAACGTTTTTCTCGTAAGGATGGTGCGAACCATCAATCATTACGGAAGAGAAACCATTGTCGATACACTCTTTACAAATTTCAAAAGTGTCGCCATGGTCGAGGTGCAGAACGATGGGAATTTCGTAGCCTAATTCTTTAACATACTCGGTGGCACCTTTGGCCATATTTCTCAAAAGGGTAGCGTTGGCGTACTTACGGGCACCTGAAGATACCTGCAGAATTACCGGTGATTTGGTTTCTACGCAAGCTTGAAGAATTGCCTGAAGCTGCTCCAGGTTGTTGAAGTTATAGGCCGGGATGGCATAGCCACCGGCAACAGCCTTGGCAAACAGATCTTTGCTGTTAACCAGGCCCAGCTCTTTGTAATTTACAGCCATTTTTTTATTGTTTAAATGTTGGTTTTTAGTAGCTACAAAAATAGGTAAAGCAACTAACTTATACAATTATTCCGTCTTAAGCTGAAGTTTTGGCCCGGTTTTCTGTCGAGATTTAACGTTTGCTTTGCTTTTTAAACATTTTCGAAGCTGCCGGCTTTGTTTTCTTAGTGAGATTCTCGTTTTGATTTGAATTAATAAGTGATTTGTTTATTTTTGAAAGCAGAGAACAAGTCAAATTCCTAAACAAGATACGTAGCCATGTCAGAGCAAGAAGGAGGAAGGGATAGTTTCAGCAATAAATTTGGCGTAATTGCAGCTGCTGCCGGTTCGGCCATTGGCTTGGGCAACATATGGCGTTTCCCCTACGTGGCCGGAGAAAATGGCGGAGGCGCTTTTCTAATGTTGTACTTGCTTTTTATTTTGGCAATAGGTGTGCCGGTCATGCTTTCCGAATTACTCATTGGTCGCAAGGCACAATTGAATATTTTTGGTGCCTTTCGCAAGCTGGCTCCCGGCTCCTACTGGCCTCTGGTGGGGATAATGGGGGTGGGGGCCGCCTTTATGATTTTGTCTTTTTATTCGGTTGTGGCTGGATGGACAGTAGAGTATACCTTTTATGCCATCGCTAATCAGTTTGCCGGTGAAAGCCCCGAAGGCATTAAGGCCATTTTTGACGAGCTCACCGCTGCCTCATGGCGGCCGGTGGTGTTTATGTTGCTGTTTATGGCTTTGTCGGCCTTTATTGTACGCAGTGGGGTGAAGAAGGGTATAGAGCGCTACACCAAGGTTTTGATGCCCTTGCTGCTGGTGATACTTGTGGGTTTGATTTTTCGTTCCCTGAGTCTTGATGGCGCCATGGCAGGAGTGGATTTCCTGTTTAGACCAGACTTTTCTAAGGTCGATACCAACACCATTTTGGAAGCTTTGGGCCAGGCTTTCTTTTCCCTTAGTCTTGGTATGGGCGTGATGGCTACCTACGGCTCTTACATCAAGAAGAAGGAGTCTTTGGGCAAAACGGCTATTTCGGTTTCCCTGACCGATACGCTTATTGCTGTTTTGGCCGGACTGGCTATTTTTCCTGCCGTTTTTTCCTTTGGACTTGAACCGGGGCAGGGTCCCGGTTTGGTTTTTATTACTTTGCCTGGTATTTTTAATCAGATGGCCGGTGGGTATTATTTTGCCATTTTCTTTTTTGTGCTTTTGGTTATTGCCGCCCTCACTTCTTCCATTTCTCTGCTGGAGGTGGTGGTCGCTTATTTTGTAGAAGAATTGAAAATGAAGCGCAGCACAGCCACCTGGCTGGCGGCAGGTATCATGTCGGCCCTTGGTGTTGTTTGTGCTTTGAATGGCGCTGTTTTCAGTTTCTTCGATCGAACTTCCTCCAATATTTTACTGCCTTTAGGGGGCTTGTTGATTGTACTCTTCGTAGGCTGGTTCCTGGGCAAGCAGGTGGTGCGTGATGAGCTGGAGGCCGATGGCCGTGTGGCCTTTTATTTTCGCTGGTTTGTGCCTGTGATTCGTGTTCTTGCTCCCATTGCCATAGCTTTGGTATTTCTGAATGGTTTGGGCTTGCTCCGGTTTTAGGGGCTTGTTACTTAATTCTTTAAGTTGTAAATTGCAGGAAAAAATCCTGTATGTTTCCCCGAATCCTAACCCTTTCGCGCCGGGAGCAGCGCGGTATCTTTGTTTTGCTTTTGCTGTTTTTTGTGCTTGCTGTTTGTAGGATCAGCATGCCGCACTGGTATCCCCAAACAGCATATTCCGTGTTTTTGGGAGATACCTTACAAGCTGTCTTTGCAGACTTTGAAGCTCCGGAGTCCGGTGCCGGCGCAGCAGCTCCCCACTTTGTCCGACCCCGGAAGAGCAAGGCTCTGGAGAAGCATGAAAGTGAGCGGGCAGCTGAAAAGAGACGTTTGGGTATAAACAGTGCCGATACCACTGCGTGGATGCAGCTGAGGGGAATTGGTCCCGTGTTCAGTCGCAGAATTGTCGCCTACCGAAACTTGCTCGGGGGTTTTGTCGCCCTGGAACAGCTGTATGAAGTCTATGGACTGAGCGAGGAGCAGGTGCAAAGCATGCTGCCTTTTTTGACCCTGGACAGTACGGATTTGCGACAGCTTAATGTGAATACCGCCTCCGTTCAGCAGTTGCGCAGGCACCCTTACATCGATTATTACCTGGCGAAGACCCTGTGGGATGAGCGGCAGTTGCATGGGAGGATTGAGGACTTGGGCGAGGTCGCTGTGGAGGGTTTGATTGATTCGCTGAAGTGGAAATGGTTGCAGCAATATTTGCTGTGCGGGCCTACCTGGGATGAGCTGGAGCACGAGAAGCAGAGGGTAGAGGAAAATTAAAGAAGAAAAATTTGCTGATATGCAGAATCTTCATTTTCTTTGCAACCTGAAATTTTGGGGGTGAAGCTTTTAATTGTAACTTTGCACGCACAAAAAGAAAATTTTAAATAAGAAAACTATGATAATCGTACCCATCAAAGAAGGTGAAAACATTGAAAGGGCTTTGAAGAAATTCAAAAGAAAGTTTGAAAAGACCGGAACCATGAGAGAACTTCGCTCGCGTCAGGCTTTTACCAAGCCCTCGATTGCGAAACGTGAGCAAATGAAAAAGGCCATTTATATTCAGCAATTGCAGCGCGAAGAAGAATAGTCCGGCCCGCAATATTTTTAAGGAAAAGTGTCTTACTTTTCTCCTTTTATTTCGTATATTCGTTTATAAGAGGAGAGTGGTAAGACATTTTTTTATGCAGCATACGGAGAGTTTTTTTCAATACCTGGAATCTGAGAAACGAAGTTCGGTGCATACCCTTACTGCGTACCGAAATGATTTGCAACAGTTCCTGGATTTTTTAGGCAGCTCAGAGGAGGATGCTTTGCAGGGGGTCAAGCCCAGGATTATCCGGTCCTGGGTCGTTTCTTTGAGCGAAGCTGGGCGCAGTCCGCGTACAATTCATCGCAAGATATCTGCACTAAAGATGTTTTTCAGGCATCTTCAGATAAAAGGGGTGCTTGAAAACAACCCGGCAACCTTGGTTAATCTTCCAAAAATACCCAAGCGACTTCCGGTTTTTGTTAAGGATGAAATCATGGTGCAATTGCTGGACCGGACCGAATTTGGGTCCGATTTTGAAGGCCTGCGCAACAAACTCATTTTAGAGTTGTTTTACGATACCGGCATGCGATTGTCTGAATTGGTGGCCCTCAGGGTTCGTGATTTTGATCTCTCGCGGGGTTTGGTAAAAGTAAGGGGCAAGCGCAACAAGGAGCGACTGATTCCGCTCACTGCAGAGTTAAAGCGTTTGTTGTCGCTTTATGTGGAAGTCCGACGGCAAACCTTTGAAGGTTCCGAACAGGCTGCGCTTTTACTCACATCCAAAGGCGAAGCGGTTTACCATCGCCTGGTTTATCGCATTGTTCATTCGGCCCTGGCTCAGGTGAGCACCCAGCAAAAGCGAAGTCCCCACGTACTTCGTCACAGCTTTGCCACCGTTTTATTGAATCGTGGCGCTGATTTAAACGCCATTAAAGAGTTGCTTGGGCATGCAAATCTGAATGCGACACAGATTTATACACACAATACTTTTGAAAAGTTGAACGCGATTTATAAACAAGCTCATCCCAGAGCTTAAAGTAAAAGGAGGAGAGATTATGAACATCAGAATTCAAAGCGTGCATTTTGATGCAGCCGATCATCTGGAAGCTTTTGTGAACCAGAAAGTAGGTAAGCTTGATCAGTACTTTGAGGGCATTATTGGTGCAGAGGTGGTTTTACGCCTTGATAAGTCGGAAACCCTGGAGAATAAGGTTGCCGAGATTGGGCTCGATTTGCCGGGGAGCAATTTGTTTGCAAAAAAACAAAGCAAAACCTTTGAAGAAGCCGTAGATCTGGCTTGTGAAGCACTGCGCAAACAGGTGGTTAAGCGCAAGGATAAGGTCAAGGCCAAATAGGTCAAAAAAGCATCTTATTTTTTGCGTTGTATGAAATTTATTATACATTTGCACACCATTTTCAGTGTGTAGCTGGAGGAAAGCAATACAATAGGCTGGTTATCAACAATAATCAGCCTATTGAAATGAAAAGGAATTGCTTTTTTTGTTTTTAACCTACGCCAACATCTTGATTGTTAGTGCCTTGATAAAAACGAGTGGTGCGTTGCCCCGGGAAAGTTGTTGAAAGCAATGTTTTAAATCTTTGTTTTGAAGATTTTTCACATTAAAATCCTTAACTTTGTGGCGCAAAAAAATGCGGGAATAGCTCAGTTGATAGAGCATTAGCCTTCCAAGCTAAGGGTCGCGGGTTTGAGTCCCGTTTCCCGCTCAGTTTTAAAAGCCGATGTAGCTCAGGGGTAGAGCGCTTCCTTGGTAAGGAAGAGGTCATGGGTTCAATTCCCATCATTGGCTCTGGTTAGTTTAAGTTTTACGGTTTCAATATTGTTCTAATTGTCTTAAATAATTTCGAATTATGGCTAAAGAAACATTTCAAAGGACGAAGCCTCACGTTAATATCGGTACCATTGGTCACGTAGACCACGGTAAAACCACTTTGACCGCCGCTATTACTACTGTACTGGCGAAGGCTGGTTTGTCCGAACTTAAGAGTTTCGATTCTATTGACAACGCTCCTGAAGAAAAAGAGCGTGGTATTACCATCAACACCTCACACGTTGAGTATCAAACCGCCAATCGTCACTATGCGCACGTTGACTGTCCTGGTCACGCCGACTATGTGAAGAACATGGTTACTGGTGCTGCTCAGATGGACGGTGCAATTTTGGTTTGTGCTGCTACTGACGGTCCTATGCCCCAGACGCGCGAGCACATTCTTTTGGCTCGTCAGGTAAACGTTCCCCGTATCGTTGTATTCCTGAACAAAGTGGATATGGTTGACGACGAGGAATTGTTGGAGCTGGTTGAAATGGAAGTTCGTGACTTGTTGAGCTTCTACGATTTCGACGGCGACAATACGCCTGTTATCAAAGGTTCTGCTTTGGGAGCCTTGAACGGCGAAGCTCAGTGGGAAGAGAAAGTAATGGAGTTGATGGCCTCTTGTGATGAGTGGATTCCGCTGCCTCCCCGTGATGTTGAGAAGCCTTTCCTGATGCCTGTTGAAGACGTATTCTCTATTACCGGTCGTGGTACTGTTGCTACCGGCCGTATCGAAACCGGTATCATCAAAACCGGTGAAGAGATGCAGATCATTGGTTTGGGTGCTGAAGGTAAGAAAACCGTATGTACCGGTGTTGAAATGTTCCGTAAGATTTTGGACGAAGGCCAGGCTGGTGACAACGTAGGTTTGTTGATGCGTGGTATCGACAAGAACGAGATCAAGCGTGGTATGGTTTTGGCTAAGCCCGGATCCATCACTCCGCATACCAAAATTAAGGCTGAAATCTACGTGTTGAAGAAAGAAGAAGGTGGACGTCACACTCCTTTCCACAACAAGTACCGTCCTCAGTTCTACATCCGTACCCTGGATGTTACCGGTGAGATTACCTTGCCCGAAGGAACTGAAATGGTAATGCCTGGAGATAACGTATCCATTACTGTTGATTTGATTTACCCCGTAGCTGTAAACGTAGGTTTGCGTTTCGCTATCCGTGAAGGTGGTCGTACAGTTGGTGCCGGTCAGGTTACTGAAATTCTAGAGTAATCCTAAGGATTATTGACATACAAGTTGAGAATGGCTTGCCATTCTCAACTTTTCTACGGGTGTAGCTCAGTTGGTAGAGCACTGGTCTCCAAAACCAGGTGTCGGGAGTTCGAGTCTCTCCTCCCGTGCAATATAGAATCGAATTCTTGATAGGATGAAAAAAATAATAGCATATTTCGAAGAGGTCCACAACGAATTGGTTAATAAAACCTCCTGGCCCACCTGGGCCGAATTGCAGAACAGTGCCATTGTTGTGATGGTGGCTTCGGTCATTATTGCTTTGATGGTTTATGGCATGGACGTTTCTTTTGATACCTTGCTGAACTGGTTCTATAAGAAATTGTATTAACACTGGGAGAACCCTATTGTAATGAGTGAAATCGACAAAAAATGGTATGTGCTGCGCGCCATCGGTGGTAAGGAAAAGAAAGTCAAAGAATACATCGAGAGCGAAATAGCCGGCCTTAAATTACAGGACTATGTTTCCCAGGTTTTGATACCTACCGAAAAGGTTTATCAAATTCGTAATGGGAAAAAGATCAGTAAGGAAAGAAACTACTTTCCCGGGTATGTACTGATTGAGGCCGCCCTTGTCGGTGAGGTTCCCCACGTACTCAAAGGCATTCCCAATGTGATTGGTTTTTTGACCGACCGGGAAGATCTGCCTACTCCTTTACGCATATCAGAGGTTAATCGCATCCTGGGTAAGGTCGATGAGCTTTCCGAGAATGCTGAAGAGATCAACGTTCCCTTCTATGTGAATGAAACGGTTAAAGTGACCGATGGTCCATTTAACGGTTTCACAGGGGTCATTGAAGAAGTGAATGAAGAGAAGAAGAAATTGAAAGTTATGGTCAAGATATTTGGCCGTAAGACTCCTCTCGAATTAAGTTTTTTACAGGTTGAAAAGGAATAGTTGTTCGTTTAGTAGCGGGGCTTCCAGGATAGACCTTTGGTTTATCTCTACGAATGAAACGATTATCTCCTGAATCTGAATTTTAATAACCAACACGAATTGCTACAATGGCTAAAGAAGTAGAAACTTTTATTAAGCTTCAGATCAAAGGTGGCGCAGCAAATCCATCACCTCCGGTGGGCCCGGCATTGGGTGCC